>Ga0207646_10002158_pt1 | contig 23491 bp, 16 predicted proteins | sample KBSK5502metaG_FD_184343 | JGI IMG/M metagenome (GOLD analysis project Ga0207646, IMG submission 184343) | Corn, switchgrass and miscanthus rhizosphere microbial communities from Kellogg Biological Station, Michigan, USA - KBS K5-50-2 metaG... | ecosystem: Host-associated > Plants > Roots >... | reverse complement strand
GAGCGTGGAGATTATCTTCCTGATAGCTCGGTCCTGGTCGAGGGAGACCGCATTCTGGAGGTCGGAGGGGCCGAAATGCAGGTCAGCGATGCGCAGAGCCTTGACCTGGCTGGCATGACCTTGCTGGCAGGCTTGATCGACGCCCATGTCCATGTGACCGCTGTCACGGCAGACCTAGGGCGGCTGGCCGAGTGGTCCCCTGCTTATGTTACGGCGCGAGCGGCCCGCGTGCTGGTGGGCATGCTGCGGCGCGGCTTCACGACGGTGCGCGATGTGGGCGGAGCCGATTACGGGCTGGCACAGGCCATTGAGGAGGGCTACCTGGAGGGGCCACGCCTCCTCTTTGGTGGCAAAGCGCTCTCGCAGACGGGAGGACATGGCGATGTTCGCGGCCCGGGCAGGCAGGCCTACGATCTCGGTCACTGCTGCCCCAGCCTGGGAGTCATCTGCGATGGAGTGGATGAAGTGCGCCGGGCAGCCCGCGAGGAGATCCGACGCGGCGCCCACCATCTCAAGCTCATGCTGAGTGGCGGGGTCGCTTCTCCCACCGACCGCATTGATTCCACCCAGTTCTCGCGCGAGGAGATCCGGGCCGCTGTTGAGGAGGCCGAGGCCGCCAACCTCTATGTGGCCGGACATGCCTATACCTCGCGGGCGATCAATCGGGGCCTGGAGTGCGGCGTGCGTAGTATCGAGCATGGCAATCTCATGGGAGAAAGCAGCCTGCCCCTCTTCCAAGAGAGCAGAGCCTTCTATGTGCCGACCCTGGTGACCTATTCCGCCCTGGCCGCTCGCGGGCGCGAGTTCGGGCTGCCGGAACACAGCCATCGCAAAGTGTTCGAGGTGCTGGATGCGGGCCTGCATGCCCTTGAGTTAGCGCACCGGGCGCAGATACCGATCGTGTATGGGACAGATTTGCTGGGCGGCATGCACGAGGAGCAACTCAGCGAGTTCGCGCTCCGCAGCCAGGTGCAGCCGCCCGCCGATCTCCTGCGCTCGGCGACGACGGTGGCAGCACGCTTGTTGCGCCTCGAAGGGCAGGTGGGCGTCGTGGCGCCTGGAGCCTCTGCCGATCTGCTCGTGGTTGATGGAGACCCCCTGCAAGATATTGGCGTCCTCACCGATCCGCCGCGCCGGCTCAAGCTGGTCATGGCCCGTGGTCGGATGGCGGTCAATCACCTCGGGTAGGCGCGCTCGCTGTCCTCCTGCATACTCCACCAGGGCTGTCCCAGAAGGGAGATAAAAAGCCGGAGGTACTGTCTCTAGCAGTGGTGGATAATTCCTAACCTTCTCTCCTATTCGCTTGGCTGTCCTTAGCAATCTGGCTTATTCTTCCTTATAAGCTTCCCAAGATCCCCATTTCAAGCAGCGAGGACACGTATGACCTTTCATTCCTTCTTGCTCCTGCTCTCGTTCTTCTTCATACTTTGCCTAGCATGGTTTTGGCTCCTTGACCGGGCTCATCATGACCTCCCTCACCCGGGAGCGAAGACGGCACACCCCATAGTCCACCGTCTTCTCAAACCACGCTCCCCGCGCGATTGTCCAGCCTGTCGCCTCTCCCCCTATCTCGGCAGTTGTAGAACCAGCGCCTCTGCCTGTGCGCCCCTGGCGCGAGATCAAAAGCCGGCGGGGAGCCCCGAAACGGGTGAACACCCAGGACTTCGCCTGTCCTAATCACCAGTGTCCGTACTTCGGCATCATTGACGCACACATTCATGCGTCTTTTTGGGGATGGCAAGCATGGCCATGCCGAGCGAATCCAGACTTTTCGCTGTCAAGCCTGCCGTACTACTTTCACTGCCCGGCGCAACACTCCCTTGTACCGTCTGAAAACCCCCTCTCATCAGATCGCAATGGTGCGGATCTCGCGCTGGCCGAAGGGCTGGATCCGATCTCGCTGCCGAGCGTGTCTTCGGCTTTCGACAAGCCACCATCACGAGCCTTTCTATCCCGTGCAGCCCGTGCACGCGCAAACCCTGCACGAGCGCTTCTTCTGCCATCTCCACCTCCCGCATCTCCAGTTGGACGAACTACGCACCAGGCTACGCTGCGCCAAACAGGTGCTGTGGCTCTGGCTGGCCATCGACCCTTGCACGAAGATTCTTCCCTTGCTCCATCTGGGTCCCCGCACACAAAACATGGCACACCTGCTCATCCACTCCCTGCGACGGTTCTTGGCCCATGACTGTCTGCCGCTCTCCACCAGTGATGGCCTAAATTTATACTTCTATGCGCCTCTCAGCTCATTTTGGGCAGTGGCGAGAAGTGGGACGTCGAGGGCGGAACGTGCGCCAGTGGCAGGTGGCGGCGGGCTTGATCAATGGCCAGGTGAAAAAAAGCTATTGGCGGCGCAAGCTGCTGCGGGTTACACACGTGATGCGCCTCGGGACACAAGCTGATCTCAAGGCTGCTGGGCCTCGGACTGGGCCTCTCGGGGCGGCTGAACACCGCTTTTATCGAGCGGGTGGATCTGACCGTCCGAGATGCGCGTGGCAGCATTGGCGCGTCGCACCTGGGCCACGGCCCACCAGGCTCCACAACTCTTAGTTCACCTGGAATGGTGGCGAGCAGACTCACACTTTGTGCGTCCCCATGCATCGCTACGAGCGGCGCTGGTGCAACCACGAGCGCGAGGTGGCAAGCTGATGGCGCAGCGAGACCTCCAGCGTACCCCAGCCATGGCAGCGGGAAGAACCAACCGACGATGGACAACGCGGGAAGTGCTCTGTTCTCCCTTGCCACCAGTGCCACACTTCACATGTTGAGCGTGAATGGAAGTGAGGAAACGCCGCTTGAAAGGGCGGTAAAAAGGAGGTACGTGCACAGAGATCCATAGGGTGAAACACCTCATCTATCTCTCCAGTCGAGTGAGGAGAAAACCGGCCTGAAATGAGTTCGCAGGGGCTGATCGAATTATCCACCATATCCAATAGCTGTACCGACGACTGTGGAAGTATGGTGAACACACCCTCACTACCAACCTACAGATGATGGTGTTGGCTTTTGTGGCGTTACTGCTGAGGAGGCTTTAAGTCGGTGGGAAGGACTCTACAGTCCTTTTCCACCCACTGGAGCTACTTCTCTCTGCTCTGGCATGCCTTCAAGCAACGGGAGGGCTTGGGCTACAAATGGTCGTACTTCCGGCTTGGCTAGAGCGGCGGTGTGCTCTTCTTTGCTTGTCCAGAGGTCTTCGACCCAGATGACGTTCGGGTCTTTTACGTCCTCGTACACCAGGTAGAGGATGCAGGCGGCATTCTCTTGGAACGGTTTGCCAGCTTCGAGCAGCACCTTTAGAACTTCGTTCCGTTTGCCGGGCTTGGTAGTGAGTCTATTGATCAGTGCATAGTAGTTATTCATGCAGTCAGTATAGCATGAGGTGGGAGATTTTGAACAGGTTCTAAACTCCCACTGGTTGACATGGCTCCTTCTGCCAGAGGGGGAGATCTCCACAAAGCCCTGGCAAGTGCACAATCACATCGCATATAATCAAGGAGGGGACATGTTTGCGGAGGGGAAAGAAGGGCAAAAGCCAGAACCAAGGAGATGGAAACCATTGACAACCGGTAAAGATCGACCTGGTGCCTCATTGGCCGAGGTCCATATTCTCTTTCACGGATATGCAAAGGAAGGCGACGTTCCCTCCGTGAGCCGCGTTGCATCGACGGTGGCCCTCGTGCGCGAAGGGGACGTGCGCGTGATTATCGATCCAGGCATGCTCCCTGATCCAGCGTCACTGCTTGAAGCGCTCCGCGCTTTAGGGGAGTCACCCGCGAGCATTACCGATGTGATCTTCTCCCATCATCATCCCGATCATACGCTCAATGCGGCCCTGTTTCATTCTGCTCGTTTTCACGATCACTGGGCCATCTACCAGGGCGATATCTGGACGGATCGCCCGGCGGAAGCGTATGAGCTTGCTCCTTCGATTCGCTTGATCGAAACGCCCGGGCACACCCCGCAAGATATCACCACCCTGGTTGGCACACGGGAGGGGGTCGTGGCCTTTACTCACCTCTGGTGGTCTGCCCAAGGGCCGGCCGAGGACCCGCTCGCCAGTGATGTGGCGGCATTACACCGGAATCGTGCGCAGGTGCTCGAGGTGGCTGCGCTGATCGTGCCGGGGCACGGTGCCCCCTTTGCTCCGGGCGCATCCACCCCTCGCTAGCAGTCCCATCGCGGAACCCATTGTGCGCAGGGACCCTGTGCTGACTACATGGGACATTCGTTCGTGAAAATGACATGCTTGCATACCATTTGACATACCTTCTTGCTGAAGCATATGAGAAACAGGTAGCCCACATTTCGCAGTCTCAAGAAGAGGTTTTGTAGATTTTTTCGTAGGGAGGGGTACAGCCCCACTCGGTGGTGGATAATTCATCCTTCTCTCCCACTGGCTTGACAGCACAGGTGGCCCCCCTTATCCTTGCTTCTCAAGGAAGCTCTCCATGTTTCCCATTTTCAACAGCGAGGATTCTGATGGCGCATCATGTGTTCATGTTCGTGTTCCTGCTCGTTGTCTGCCTCTTCCTCTCTCTGGCGCTGCTGTGGCGTCTGGAGTGGCTCCCTCTTCAGCCTTCCTCCTCACGAGGAGGGGCCAAGCGCAGCACGCTTCACCGTCTGCTCAAGCCCCGATGCCCAGACGCTTGCCCCGCCTGTCGACTCGCCTCCACTCCCTCGTCGGCTGGAGGGCCAGCACCTGCACCTGTGCGCCCCTGGCGCGAGGTCAGAAGCCGGCGGGGAGCACCCAAGCGCATAGATACCCAAGGCTACGCCTGTTCCAACCAGCTGTGCCCGTACTTCGGAATCACCGATGCTCACATTCACGCGCTGGTTGGGGATGGCAAGCATGGCCATGCTGAGCAGATACAGACGTTTCGCTGCCAGGCATGCCGCACCACCTTCACTGCCCGGCGCCATACCCCTCTCTACCGATTGAAAACCCCCTCCCAGCAGGTCGCAGTGGTGCTCTCTGCCCTTGCCGAAGGGCTGGACCCATCCGCTGCTGAGCGTGTGTTCGGCTTTCGACAAACCACCATCGCCCCCTGGCTGTCCCGAGCTGGGGAGCACGCACACACACTGCACGAGCGCTCCTTCTGCCATCTCCGCCTCCCACACCTCCAACTGGACGAACTGCGAACCAGGCTGCGCTGCGCCAAACAGGTGCTCTGGCTCTGGCTGGCTATCGATCCCCTGACCAAGATTCTTCCTGTGCTTCAGCTCGGCCCCCGAACACAAAACATGGCCCATGGGTTCATCCACTCGCTCCGACAGGGACTGGCCCCTGGCTGTCTTCCGCTCTTTACCAGTGACGGGCTCAATCTCTACTTCTATGCGCTGACAGCTCACTTTGGTCAGTGGCTCGTGTTGAGTCGGCGAGGGCGCTATGTGCGCCGATGGCAGGTGAAGGCCGGTCTGATCTACGGTCAAGTGAAGAAAAGCTGACCTTTGGCGCAAGCTGGTTCGCGTCACGCACGTGATGCGCCTTGGAACCGCGGACGCTCTCACAGTCGCCTTACAGAGGTTGGGCCTCTCAGGGCGGCTGAACACGGCTTATATCGAGAGAGTGAATCTGACCATCCGCCATGGGATAGCTGCGCTGGCTCGTCGCACCTGGGCGACGGCACAGCAGTCCCCACACCTGTTAGCTCACTTGGAGTGGTGGCGAGCCTACTATCATTTTGTGCGTCCACACCAATCACTGCGAGTAGCGCTCGTGCAGCCGCACGAGCGAGGGGGCAAATTGGTGGCGCAACGCTATCGCCAGTGTACCCCAGCCATGGCATCTGGCAGAACCACCCGACGATGGTCGGCGCGCGAGGTGCTCTCCTACCCCTTGCCACCGGTTTCCGCTTGAGAGGCTCACAAGCCAGAGGTGGGTGCAGGGGCATGTTGCGGGGAGAAGGGTGAAGGTGCCCGCAGAAGTCGTCGGATGGAGCCTTCCTCCAGGATACGGTGACCTGTCTGGACTGCATCATGATGAGAAATCGACCCCGAAATGCGTTTGCAGAGGCTGATTAAATTATCCACCACCAATTGCGGCTGTACCACAGCCCATGAGTGCCGTGGCCAAGCGTTTACATTATGACCACTCATTTCTCTGTAAACACCTCCCGGATCTCTGCCACGCAATTTCGGCCCGTTATCAGGCTTATCGGAAGAAACAGCGAGACGAGAGGAAGCAGAGGATTCTTGATGAGGTACGGCAGGTGACCTATCGAGTTCACAAGCAGGGATTATATCCCAGTCAGGAGCGTGTGAGGCTGCTTCTTGCAAAGCCTGGATCTATAAAGGAGCCCGGGGCGCTTGCTGTATGGCACGAGACGTTGAGGGAGCTGGGGCTGGAGGGTAGTGCGCCTTAAGGGCATTTTTGCCGTTAATTTTCGGAAGCATAAAATTGCAGAAAAAAATTGGAAGCATAACCTTGCAGTTACTGCAAATTTATGGTTCCAGTAACACTCACCTAGCTTGAGACATTGTAGAATGCCGAAGGGGGGACTCGAACCCCCATGCCCGTACGGGCACAACGCCCTGAACGTTGCGTGTCTACCAATTTCACCACTTCGGCTCGTCCATTTTTCTGGACAGGCTTATATTACTGTAACTTTTGCGACCTGTCAATAGCCATTGGAACAGCTTCTGATTTGCCTTGCCTCTTCCTCAAAGAAATGTTAAGAGCGTGTTATAATGATAGCGATATCCTAAACGGCGGTAAAACCCGGGCCTCTGCACGCTCTAGCCAGCGTTTATGGAATTGGCCCGCCTAGTTAAGAGTTTCTTTAGAGTAGGAGAACGGTACTAGCATGCGCGAGCAGCCTTCCCCCGTGCGCGCTGCAATTGATATTGGCAGCAATACCATTCATATCGTCATCGCGCGCTGTAGCCCTCATAACCTGGAAATTTTGGAAGACCAGGTCGACCTGGTGCGCATTGGCGAGAGTGTGACTGCGACAGGCGAAATCTCGCAGCAAAAATGTGACGCCGCTATTGCTGTATTGACCCGCTACAAGGCATTGGCCGAGCAATACGCCGCGAATCCTATATTTGTCGTAGCAACTGAAGCGATTCGCCAGGCTACTAACAGCGCCAGCTTTCTGGCACGGGTGCAGCACGAGACCGGGCTCACCGTGCAACTCATCAGCGGAATCGCTGAAGCCACGCTCACCTTCTATGGCGCAACCTACGAAGTCAGCAGTGGACCAAATCCCCCTGCGCAAATAGGGGTAATGGACCTGGGGGGTGGCAGCCTGGAATTGGTAACCGCAAAAAATATGCACATCACCTGGCGCACTTCTATACCTATTGGCTCCGGCTGGCTACATGACCGTTATCTTGCCTCGAATCCCCCCACTTACGACGAGCTGGCGGTTGCCGAATCTTTCCTGCAAACCTACTTCCAGGGTGTGCGGATCAAACGCCGTCCCCCCGTGCTGATTGTCACTGGCGGAAGCGCGAATTCGCTGTTGTATCTTGTCCATCATGCATTCAAACTGGAAGTGCATCAAAGCCAGCTGACACAGAGAGATCTGATCCGCTGCCAGGGTCTATTGAGTTCATTAACGGCAGAAGAAGTTTCTGAGCGTTTCCAGCAGCCACTTGAACGCGCGCGTATTCTGCTGGCAGGAGCGTTAATTATTGAGACGGTCATGTCGTATCTTCACCTGAACGAGATCCACATTAGCCCACATGGCATTCGCGAAGGTGTCCTGCTCGCCTATGAACGTTATGGTGAGAATTGGTTAGAGATCGTGAGTCAGAGCGCAGCATTTCCCAACGATGAACTGCATGCTGATGTGAAACCAGCAGTATCCAACGTCAAAGCAGAAGAACCGTTCGCCCATTCTGGTCGGCATATGCTCCAGGAACGTACCAAAAAATTTCTTGAGTGGCCGAAGGAGGTGCTGAAGCACGAGGATGTCGAAGCCGTCCATAAAATGCGTGTTGCATCACGCCGCCTGCGTGCCACACTTGATGCATATGAGTCGTGCTGCGATCCCAAAATCTTTAAAAAGGTTTATCGCCAGGTCAAACGGATCGCAGATGCTCTCGGAGCAGCACGCGATGCGGATGTCATGTTGCTCAATTTGCAGGGACAGCTCGAGCACGTGAAAAGCGAGGAACAAGCTGGCATGCAATGGATCACTGCACGACTGGAAATCTTTCGCCAGCAGAAGCAGAAGCAATTAGAAACAATACTCCTCGCACTGGATGAAGACAAGCTGGAGAAGCAGGTGGAATCGTGTATCCCAGAAAGAGTGGCCTCCCATGGCAAAAGCTAAACCTATCACGGGCCTTGATCCCCAGGCGCCAACGGGCAAGAATGCGCGTATTATCGCCAAAGTGCGGCTGGAGGAGTTGTATAGCTGGGATGCCTATGTAGACAACCCCTACTATATTCAGGAGTTGCACAACCTGCGGATTGCAGCCAAGCGACTACGCTATACGTTAGAAGTCTTTGAAGATGTATTACCTGAGGCGTGTAAGCCCATCGTCAAGGAGTTAGAGCAGATTCAAGAAGAACTTGGTGCGCTGCATGATAGTGATGTGATGATAGCGTTGTTGCGGCTTTGCCTGGGAGGCCAGGACAGCCCGATCCCTGAGCAACTTCATTCGGATGTAAAAACACAACGTGAGAAAGGTAAATCTCTTGTTGCGCCCGAACTGGTAGCTGTTGTGTTGGATCCAGCCGTTGCTCCCTCTGCCGGAGAACGCTACGGGCTGGAGCAGTTCTTACAGAGGCAGGAGCAGTTACGCGAAAAGCAGTACACCTCTTTTCGCCAGCACTGGTACACGCTGCAGGCGCGGGACTTCAGGCGCGAGATTCTGGATATATTGGACACGTGACTTGTGAAAACCATCGAAGTGCAAAGGCGGGATTACACATGACAAAGCTGTTTTCAACCGAGGAGTTAGCCTGGTGGCAGCGTTCGGAACCGACGTCCGAAGAACTCTACTTGAGTGGTGGATTGCTTGTAGAGGACTGGCCGCATGCCCGCCAGGTATTACGTCTCTCCGCGCAGCTGTTTGCGGCGACGCAGGCGCTACACCAGTTGGATGAGCGCGCCTTGCAAATCCTTGAACGTGCAGCATTTCTCCACAATGCCGGCATGTTGGTCGAGGCGCGGCGCCATCACAAGCATTCCTATCGCCTGATTAAAGAAACAGAGCTGCCAGATTTTACCGGTGAAGAGCGCCATGAAATTGCCTGCATCGCCCGCTACCACCGGCGAGCGCTGCCCAGTACGTCGCACGAGGAATTCGCGGCATTGAGTCGCGCTGCTCGTAAGCGAGTTTCGGCCCTCGCAGCCCTGGTTCGCATTGCAGATGCTCTCGACTATAGCCATGATGGGCGCGTGCTGCGCCTTGTCGCAGAAACAGAGCTATGTAATGACCATGCCTGGACAATCGCACTATGGGTACGCCCTTTAGCTGATCTTGACGATGAGCTGGAACATGCTTACGAAAAATCCGATCTCTTTGAGAAAGTATTCAAGAGAAAACTGCAATTCTTGATCCAGGATTAGTTCATTGTGGTTGCTCGTGCAGCACAATCGATGCTCCGCATGCATAATCGGGGTGGATCCACAACACTGGATGTACCCCCTCCCGCAGCGTATACGTTACCTCGTGCTCGTCAAGATAGCGCCGTGAAGCTTCCAAACTCTCAACCGCAAGAGTCATCCGGCACAAACTCTCCCCGAATTGTTGCAGGTGCCTGGCAAGCGCTCCCGAACCCGGTAAATGCTCGATATCGACATCCTGGTCCACGGAAAGAGGCAGGGGAACCGCCAGTTCGAAGTGCTGCCCGCTCTGGCTTAGCGCGAATGAAACCAGCATCGCGTCCCATCCATCGGCCTCGCCAGTGAACGGTTCCGAGGGGTGCAAGCCATAAATGTGTTGGAAGCGCCGCGCGGCCTCCCCCAGGTCTGCAACCGCGATCGTAGCACTGAGCACCTTTGTCGCCCCGAGGGGATGCTCTGGCGGTGTTGACCAGCCTGCAAGGCGGTAGCGGCGTTCTTCTCCCGCGCTGTCGTGCTGGATAATGAATGGGTACTGCTGGGCCAGAACTGGACGCTCGATATTGGTGCGCGACCAGCCGCGTGTACGGCCATCGGCTGCCCTCAATGCTCCTGGCGTTGGTCCGATGATAGAAACGCCCCGCCTGGCCATCGCCATGCTGTCTGCCTCGATATTGTTGGAGGCAAGTACAAAATTCAGGTACCCCTCCCCTTTTGCCAGCCGTTCCAACATACCCGGTTCAGCTTCCGAGGACGCGCGCACCGTAATCAGTTCCAGGTAGGTATCACCGATCACGATGATGCGATTGGCGGTACCGCCAGCAGGGTGAATCCCTCCTCCGCTGACCGCCAGGCCAAGCTGCTGGCTAAAAACTGTTGTCGCTCGCTCTAAATCGTTTACACCGATAATGATATGGTCGATTGCTGTCAGCATATTCTATGCTCCTTGCCACTGACGACTCCCCCGTCTAAAGAACGAGGGGTTCTGGGCGGTGCTTCCACGCTTCCACCTTCCCTCTCTTGGAGAGAAAAAGCAGCTCTTGTGTCGCTTCGCTCGGCCTTTCGGGCAGACGCGCTCCGGCACGGGGGATGCCCATGCTTCGGGGCATGACCTGCCCCTCTTTCGCGCGTTCTTTTGCTTGCTCGTGTGCTGCCAACAGGCGCGCCTCCGCACCTTCCCAGGGAACGACGTACTGGGCACACGAGGGGATGAAGTCTACTGCTGGATCGAGATAGGCTGCCAGAAAGGCAGAGTACAGGTCGCGCTGGATGGGCCCGACGCCGCACGGGCACTGGTGCAGTCGCTGCGAGAGCGGCTTGTTGACGAACCTACCGCAGCCGTGACAATATTGGGAGAGTTTGGTACTTCGCGTGGGGACCTCGTGCAGGGTGCCGCCCGTGCTTGCAACGGTGCGTCTCAGATGGTCGATCAACATCCCTGGGGCACAACGTCCCACGCTGCTGCCGTAGCGTTTCTGCCAGCCTTTATAGGAAATCTTCTCGGTGATGATGGTGTGGCCTACCGCCACGATCTGGTGCACGAGTCGGCCATGCAGGCTCTTGCGGTGAGCGGCCAACTTGCGCTCGCGGGCCGCCTTGCGCCGTCTGCTGGCCTGGTAGCCCCGGCTCTGCTTCCAGGGGGCACTCCTTTTGCCTCGCTTCCTGGGTCGCCCCTTGTCGTCATAGTGCTCGGGGTTGGCGGCACGTCTTTGCCGGTCCATCTTGCGCTGTATTCGCCGGATGGCGCGTGCATCAGGTTGTAGCTCCGCACCGAGCTTCTCCAGGCGGGCCTCCGCTTCCCGGGGCACGATAGCGAGGCTTTGCGGGCCCAGGTCCAGGCCGATGGTATCACTTCCTACGGGATGCTTCTGCTTGCGATGGGGCAGGCCTTGGAGGGCCAACTGCACAAAGTAGCGCTCCCCCTGCCGGTCGGCGCCCTGAGCGCGTGGACTGGAGGCACGGCGCCGCACCAGGCGGGCGTACTTGATACGCTGAGAGAGGCTATGGGCAACCACTGGGTCGTCCCACTCGATGCGTACGGGGATTCGATCGTCGTGCCACAGCAAGAAGCCCTGCGGGCGTCCTTCGGCGCGAGAGTCGAGCACAAAACGCATGCCTGTATCGTTGCGCTTGTTCTCGATGCTGTCCAGCCCCCGACTCTTGCTCTTAAAGCGCACGCGGCGGGCTTTGCCCAGGCAGACCCGGTTGAGGGCGCGGTAGGCGCGGCTGGCAAGCGTCTGGGCCAGTACGGCATCCAGGTGCTCGGCCAGCCACGAAACTCGCAGCCCCTTCGCCAGCTCATGAAAGGCATACTCGGAAAAGCCGTAGCGCTCCCGCAAGGCGGAGAAAGCCGCCCGCCGCTCCTGTTTGTGCGTGCGGGGGATGGCGCGGGCCGCCTGCCAGGCAGGATCGGCTTGCATGCGGCGCAGGCGAAGCTGGCCTTTGGAGAGCACGGCGTTGTAGAACTGCCGCCCCACTTCCAGGTGGGCGCCCAGGCGAGCGGCCTGGCAGTCCTCGGCCACCAGGGGCAGTTCGAGCAGAAACGTCGGTGTTTTCGGGTTGGGGGGCGTGCGCTCCCCGCCTGCTTTGGTGCTCATCAGCCTCACGCTTTGCTCAGAGTAGAACGTCTTTTCCAATTCTAGCAGACCAACTCCCCGCTGTCAAGCAGCCTCTGTGCTCCCCTCACCCCCCGCAAAAGGAGCGGCGCTTCATCCCCCGGATCCATCACAGTGGCTTTCGCGCTCGGTTTGCAGTAAAAAACGAGGTAAGATATGCCTGCTATCTATCTTACCTCGTTTGCGCTGCGGATTGAAATCCGGCAGCCTATCCGCGAGAGCGTGCCAATTCGCGTGCCTCGCGCCCATCGGGTGTGCGTCCGCGGCTGAAACGGCCAAGGCCCAGCTCGCCCCGCTCCCAGATCACCAGTAGCATACTGGCGTTGAAGATCGACGAATAGGTACCACTAAAGATACCGAGCAGCAGCGCTCCGGTGAAAACGCGGATCGTTTCGCCACCGAAGAGGGTGAGCGCGCTCAGGGTGACGAGCACTGTAAGCGAGGTGTTGAGCGAACGTGCCATCGTCTGTACCAGGCTGGCGTTCACTACCTGGTCAAATGTCTCGGAGGTGCGGCGCTGCATGTTCTCGCGGATGCGGTCAAACACCACAATCGTGTCATGCACAGAGAAACCGACCACCGTCAGGAGCGCGGTAATGAACAGCGCATCTATCTGGAGATTGAACAGCCAGCCCAGGATCGAGAAGACTCCCACTACCACCAGTACGTCGTGCAGCAGCGCAATAATCGCGCAGGTTCCATAGCGCCAGGGCTTTGCGACCTTGCGGAACGCGAACGAGATGTACAGCAGGATGAGTACTGCTGCTGCTACTACGGCGAGTATGGCGTTACGCGTGGTCTCCGATGCCACCGAACCGGAGACCGTAGAATTTTGCAGCACCTGCATATAGTTACCGCTATTCACGAAATGCGCTAGCAGTGCAGGCGTTCCGACGGTCGTGCGTGTCAACAAGGTAATCGTCTGTGTCGTCGTTCCCTGGTGTACATCATCGACCTTTACAGGAATATTGGACGGGTTGGATGCCGTTGCCGGGGTAGCCGTTGGTGTAACCAGAACCGACGGCGTCCCCTTCCCGGGCGTTGGCGTGGCCGCAGCCGTAGATGGGGTATTCGTGGCTTTCGGCGTTGCGGTAGCCGTGGGTGATCCATTTGCCGTCGCCGTGGCGCTGGGCGTACCTGTGACAGTAGCCGTGGCGCTGGGTGTACCTGTAGCTGTTGCAGTAGCCGTCGCTGTAGTTGTTGGCGTAGGCGTCGAAGTAGAAGGCCCCAGCGCGGGGTTCGATGTAAGAGGCAGCTTGCTCAGTACAGACTCGATATCGCTGATGGCAGGCTTTACCCCTTTCTGGAAATTCGACACAGTTACAACCGTAACCGTCCTGGCATTTCCTCCTCCGCTGGGGACCAGGGTCAGGTCATCAAAACTGACGGAAAGTGGCGTGTTGGGGTTACCGTTAGTAGGATACTTTGCTTGCAGGTCTCCTGTGATAGTTGTCTGCACGGTTTTATCGATACGCGTATTCAAGCGTATCCAGATGGTCTGATTGCCGGGCAACTGGGTATCCGCCCCGGTGACAACCTGCAGGTCCAGCAGCTTGAAAGGGCTGACCAGGTCTCTCACTTGTTGGATGGTCACAGCCTTTTCAGGGCGAAGCTCGATATTTGCGCCGCCCAGAAAGTCGATACCGACATTCAGTCCCTTGAATATCAATGAGAGCGTGCCCGGGACAATTACGATCAGCGATATGATCAGAAACAGGTAACGTTTTCCTGTAAGATTAAACACAGCTTTCTCCCTCCACTCAACGCATCAAACAGCGCTGTTCCGCCGCGCCAGGGATGCCGTGGCAATCGAGCCGGCAGGAAGCCCAAATAGCGCGGGGTGACTCACAACGCCGGTCGGCACCAGCAGGTTCAGGAAGGCGCGGGTCACGACCACGGCGGTAAACATACTGATCAAGACACCCAGGAACAGGGTCGTAGCGAATCCAACGATAATGCTCGCGCCGAAGTTGCTGCCAAAGGCATACAGCACTGCGCAGGTGATGAGTGTGGAGATGTTGGAGTCCCGGATGGAGGGCCACGCGCGTTTCCAGCCGATATCTATCGCCGAAGCGAGCAATCTCCCTGCTCGCAGTTCCTCCTTGACGCGTTCAAAGATCAGCACGTTGGCATCCACCGCCATACCGACCGAGAGGACAAATCCTGCAATACCTGCCAGCGAAAGTACGACGCCAATCAGTTTAAAGATGGCAAGTGTGGTCGCTGCGTAAAGCAAAAGCGCGAGGTCTGCCAGCAGCCCCGGCAGGCGATAGTACAGCAGCATGAACAGGATCACGAGGCTCAGGCCGATGATCGCCGCGAGCACGCTTTTCTGGATTGAGTCCTGGCCGAGCGTCGGGCCTATCGTCTGTTCGCTGGCGATCTTCAGCGCTATGGGCAGCGCGCCATACTTCAATACGGTCACAACCTGCTGCGCACTCTGGGTCGTAAATTTGCCCGTGATTACCCCTGGACCGGTAATAGCGCTTTGAATCACCGCCGATTCAATCACCACTTTATCCAGCGTCACTGTCAGGTAACTGCCCACGTTCTTGCCTGTGAATGTACCGAAAGCCGCGACGGCGTCACCCTTCATCGCGAAGTTGATCTGCGGCAGCCCTGCCTGGTCCTGGCCCACGTACACCTGGTTAGGGTCGAGATCTTTGCCTGTGAATTGTGGCTTATTGTTGGTGTTGTACTGGGTAAACTGCGTTGGGTCAAATGGCGAGCCTATTGTGACAGGTGAGGGACCGGTATTCCAGAACTCCAGCAGCCCGGTCTTGAGTAGCGAGTTGACCGCCTCGGTCTGGTTTCCTGAAAACCCGGGCAATTCAACAGAGATGCTTGGCTTCCCATTGCTGGTTACTATACGAATGCTCGGCTCGCTCACTCCCAAGCCGCCGTTCACACGCTGCGCGATATTGTCACGTACAGCGGGCATCTCGTTCTGGAGTGTTTGATTGTCGTAGTTCCCATCAGGGACGAGCAGCGCGCTCACGCCGCCCTGGAGGTCAAGCCCCAGTTTCCACTGCAGCGAGTCATTGATACCAAGGATGTGTATGCCGGGTGTATTGGGCAGGTCAATGTAGGCCACGCCCACAGCCAGCAAAATAATGAAAATGAGGATTGATAAATTTCCCCGGCGCATAAATGTTGTTTCCCCTTGTTTGATCTATTTTGTCTGTGAGATTACACTTGCCTATATTAATGCTAATGCGCAGTATAGCATAGTTGTCTCACTTTGCCTATCCCAATAATTCCTTTTCGTCCCTTATATTTTTGCATTCCGCACCCAGACGTGCGCCCGCTTGCCCACTCAGAGCTACTCCAAACAGGTTCAACGTGGTTAAGAGCCGCATGGTCCTTCTTCCCGAGGAACGGAGATTTCAACTCATTGTAAGAGCGATAAGGGAGAGTTTAGGCGTCGCCCAGGAGGGATGAGCACGAAGAACACGTAACCTTACTACACATACAGTTGCTCACGCCGAGAGAGGGAAACGCGTTACCTACGAGAGCGCGAGGTAACTACTTGAGGCAAGCAATGAACTGCTTGCTGAGGCAAGCAAACCAGCAGTCACTCTCGACCACTTAGGCTTACATCTGTACTACGTTCGCAAACGTATTTTGTAGTGCGTGCCAGGGGTGAAACCGCAGGTCAAGCAACAATCACCCCAACGGTGAACAGAAGCCTATGGTCTGGGTCCTGGGGTGATTATACCACAGGCAGGCCAGTCGTCAAGCAAAAGGAGAGCTTGCATCATGGCAGAACAACACACTCTAGAGGTAGGGAACGCACTCATTGTTTTGACAGCCATGCATGACGCTTTTCGTGATGGGCATCCCACTGGCAACCTGGAATGCTACGACGAACGGCACCGGCCATGCTTCCCCTTACCCAGTCACAGCATCTGTAAACATCTTCTGGCTGTTGTCAATGAGCCGTCTATGCCTTCCCTCTGGAAAGCAGGACGCATCGCGGGCTGGATGGAAACCCGCATGGAGCATTCCCCGCAGGCGTTCAAGAGCTTGGGTGCAGCCGAACAGATAACCGCTTTGCACGTCATAGAAAAGAACAGATTCGTGAGAGGAGGGAACGGGCACTTGCTTCGCCCGTTCCACTGATGCGTGTGAACGACCTCTCGTTAGTTAAGCAGAAGTGTATCAGTGATGAACGAGAAGCGCAAGCACCGCAAGCAAAAGAAGCGCCCCACTGCGGGAGAGCCGTACCCGGTCACGCGAGCAGTGACCCATATCCGGCTCGTCGAGGTCAATCCGGGGAAACTGGCGGCCCTCGACGTGTTGGCCCCGGTCTATCTGGCGCTCTGCCAGGCGTACGTCACGCTCTTTTGTACCACAGAGCCACCCAACAAACTGCGTGACCCCCTCTATCCGACGCCCCTCTCAGAACGCTGGCAGCGGGTGGCCATCATGCAAGCGGCGGGCATTGCCCGGTCCTGGCGCTCCAATCGGACCACCGCCTATCAGCAGTACCAGACTGATCTGGAGCGCTACCAGAAGCACCAGGCGGATGGGCAGCTTTCGGCACACGCCAAAGAGCCACTGTGGCGTGAATGGAACGTGCCCACCTTACGCGAACCCTGTATTCAGGCCAATGTCAATGTGGTCAAAGTGGAAGCGTCCCGTGATTCGACCTATGATTACTGGCTGACCATCAGCACCCATGAGAAAGGTCAGCCGATCCAGGTGCCCGTCAAACTGGCTGTGTATCACAAAGCAGCCCTCACGGACCCCAAGACCCACCAGGTGAAGAAGCTCAACACCAGCGTGCAACTCAATAAGCGGGACGGGGTGTGGTGGCTCACGCTCTCCTATGATGAGGAAGTCACGCAAGAGACCGTAGCAGGTGCCCCTGTGGTCGGCATTGATGTGGGCATTGCCAATTTCGTGACGACCAGCACTGGTAAGCAGTACGGATCGTTCCACAAAGCCCTACGAGCCCGTCATAAGCGAGATCGTGCCAAGCGCCGACGTAAAGCCAAATTGCGCGCCTGCTTGAAGAAAAAAGGCGTGAAGCACCTGCCCTCGACGAGCAGTCGCACAGGACGACGGCTGATCCGACATACACGGCAAGAGATCAACGTGCCGTCAATCAGTGCTTTACTGATCCAGAGCACCAGGGCGTCCAGTTCGCCTATGAAGCGTTATCGGTGGCTTCGATGCGCTTCAAGGCACGAGCACAAAATGCCTATCTGCGGGCGTCCAATTTAGGACATCTTCCACAGCAGATTCTCTGGAACAGTCAGAAACGTGGGGTCGTGGCAACCCCGGTCATCAGTGCGTATTCCTCTCAGGAGTGCAGCGTGTGCCATTACACGGACCGCAAGAACAGACCTGATCAGCGGACGTTCCGCTGTCAGGTGTGCGGGTTCCAGGCCCATGCTGACTACAATGCAGCGGTGAATCTTTCCCGGCGCGTTGGGGATAGGCCATTGCGCGCGTGCCGTGACCGAAGCGCCATCAAAGCCGTGCTTATGAAGCGTCATGAGGCATGGAAACAGCAACAAGGCATGGGAAACACCAGTCCAGTGAAACGCAGGAAGCGAGGGAAGTCCTCGGCTGCTGTGTCATCCATCTGACGCGTGTTTCCCTCGTCCTGTGAGAGGTTGCCCGTAGTGTGACCTGCCGCCTAGTCAGTTGTTTTGTAAACAGGCGGAGCTGAACCCAAAAAAGCAAGCGGTCACGAGAACGCTTGAGTTTTTGGAACTATAACATAGTTGTCTGCTCTTGCATATCCCAATGCGTCGTTTCAACCGAAAGTTCTTAGGCTACATAATGCAAGAAACGACCCGATCGTTTCGACCTTTGATAGGAAACGGAACTTGACAAGAAAATAACGATGTGTTATATTCATCCGCGCGCTGCTGAGTAGAAATAGGCGGCATACTGCCGGTGCAGCCTGCAACTTTCAGCGTTTTACGGCGTAGCTTATAAAGCGTATATATTCATGGATAGAGATTGCCTGGGCAATATAAACTCAACCATTTCATGGGCGTTTAATATTGGACTGGTACAATGGCTATGATTATGCATTGATTGCTATTTCATAAAATTTGTGACCGGGTGAGTTGAAGTAACCGAAGGAGAACCACCAACCATGGATGAACAAACTGTTGTAGAAGGCGGCCAGGAACACTTGCCTCAACAGGCTCAAAATAGCAAAGTGGTCATGGATGTGCGCGATATCACCAAGAGCCTGCCCCTGGGCAGGGAGCGCATCGAGATACTCAAAGGCATCAGTTTTCAGATCAAGAGCGGGGAGTTTGTCTCCATTGTCGGACCATCCGGTTCGGGCAAAAGTACGCTGCTGGGCATCATCGCAGGGTTGGATAACCCAACCAGCGGACAGGTCCTGGTTGACGGGGTGGATATTACCACTATGAGCGAGAGCAAACTGGCCGTGGTGCGTAACAAAAAGATTGGCATGGTCTTCCAGGCATTCAACCTGATTCCAACGCTGACGGCGCAGGAAAACGTCGAGGTGCCACTCTATGTGGGCAAACACAAAGGCTCGCCCTCTACGCGTGCCAGGGAACTGCTCGACCTGGTGGGCCTTTCGCACCGCCTGGCGCACCGGCCCAATCAGCTGTCGGGCGGCGAGCAGCAGCGCGTGGCAATCGCGCGAGCGCTGGCAACGGACCCGGCCTTTGTGCTGATGGATGAGCCAACGGGCAACCTGGATGCAAAAAACAGCGAGAATGTGCTGAAACTTATCGCCTACCTGCGGGAGCAGACCGGCAAAACCTTTATCATCGCCACGCACGATCCGCTGGTAGCCTCACATGCCGACCGGGCCATCCGCTTATTAGATGGGCAGGTCGCAGCCATCGAGCAGGTAAGTGGGGGAAGCAAGCAATGAAAGCTTCGATGTACTTCAACTACACATCACGCTCGCTCTTGCGTGGGGGACAGCGTACGGTGCTCGCGGTGTTCTGTGTGGCGGTGGGCGTGATGGCGATTGTAGCGTTGCAACTGGTAGGGTTGATGATCAACAACGCGCTCACGGGCGACGTGCGCGATGCCAATGGCGGCGACATCTCCGTCACCTCGAACACCAGGCCTTTCACCCCTGCCGACCTGGCCTTCTTCAATCAGCTTAAGCAGAGTGGCACCATCACCAACTACACCACCATATCCACTTCAAATGGCTCCACCAGCAATGTCGCAACGATTACGAGTGGATTTGCTATTATGGCAGTGAATCCGGGCAGTTATCCATTAGTGACGCCGCCCACATTCGTAGACCCGGCTAATGGCAACATCGCGAACCTGCTTACAGGCAACGGGGTGATCGTGGACAAGACCCTCGCTGACCAGTACAACAAAAAGGTTGGCGACACACTAAATATTCACGTAGGGCAACAAAATCAGGCGCCGCGACTCTTGCACGTTACGATAGCCGGCATTGTGACGGACTCTGGTGCGCTGGCGCAGTCCAGCGCGGTCATGCTGGTCTCCCAGGATTTCTATAACTCGGCCTCTCCGAACGCCCCGGTGTATTATGATACTGTCTACATCACAACCTCAAACCAGGCCCATACCGACCAGGCGGTCAAGGCTATCAACGCGCAATTTCCTATTGCAAATACGCAGACTGTCGCTGATGCCTTGAAATCCCAGCAAAGTAGCATTGACCTGGTGAAAAAATTTCTAGAGATAGCAGGCTTACTGGCCCTGCTCATTGGTGGCGTTGGTATTGTGAACACGATGCAGGTCTTGCTCTCGCGGCGCAAGATCGAGATTGCCATGCTCAAGACGACCGGCTACCGCCGCTTAGACCTGTACCTGCTTTTTGGCCTGGAAGCAGGGCTATTGGGCCTGGCCGGTGGTGTGGTTGGCGCAGCAGCCGCGACGGGCGTGAGCTTACTGGTACGCAATCTTGTCCAGCAGACGTTCAGCATTAACATTCCGTTCGTGCTAGACCCGCTGACGATAGGTGGAGGTGTGTTGATCGGACTGGTCACCGCCTTGATCTTTGGCCTGATGCCGATTGTACAGGCCGCTAACATTCGCCCGTTGAACGTGATCCGCGAACTACCAGAGGGCAATCGTGCTGGCAGCATTGGATTAACCGTCCTTTTGCTGGTGATTCTCTCGGTGCTATTCTGTGTGCTTGCCATCGTCATCCTGAACGACGTTCTGCTCGGTATTGGCGCTGTCTATGGGGCCTTCATCTTCCTGCTCCTCCTGAGCCTCTTCTTCGGCCTGGTGGTTTTTGTGATCAGTATCATGCCCGTGCCAGAGCGGATTACTCCCGGATTTCTCGCCTGGATCGTTGCAGGCCTGGTGCTGTCAGTCTTGCTCTACCTGGTACTGCCCACGTTTGGAGCGATCTTGCTTAGTTTATCATTGTTTGGCTTCGTGGTAGCTTTTCTACCGCGTTCCTGGAAGTCAAGCACGAAGATAGCGCTGCGCAACATCGGTCGCCAGCGAGCGCGTACCACGACGACGATGCTGGCACTCTTCGTGGGCGTCTTCACCATTGGCCTGATTCTCGTTCTGGGGCAAGACCTGCGCGACAAGATCAACAACACCATTGCCACCAGTTTGACCTATAATGTGGTAACGATTGCGACGGGGAATGATGCCAACGCGCTGCAATCCCAGCTTGGAACGATCCCTGGCGTCACAAAGCAAAAGCATACTACCCTTGCCTCGGCTGCGCCCCTGGAAATCAACGGCCAGCTAATACAAAACCTGCTGGGCGGAAATTCGCAGCCATCTTTTAACAGCCTTGGCCGTCAGGGCGTGCTTGCGCTGCTCAGCAGCGTCGAGGGTTATGATGTAGCCAACAACCAGTTTCCTGCTACCAGCGCCAACGGCTTAACCCTTAGTAAAGGGCGAAACTTGAATGCCAGTGATGCCGGAACGGACAACGTGCTGATCCCCTGGCCGCTTGCCAATCTCGCTCCGCTCAAAGGGCATATCGATGTCGGCAGCACCATTACCCTGGCAAGTGTAGATGGGAAGACTACTAAAACCGTGACGGTTGTGGGTATCTACCAAAACAGTGGCCTGAATATTAGCATTGGAAACATCCTGGGGACATCGAATACAGTACAGGCTCTCACTCCCCACGGCCTTACAGAGTCCGTCTTCTACATGAAAATTGACACCAGCCATTTAGGGAAGGCGCTGGGAATGATTGGAACTATCGCGCCAGGTGCTTTCGTCTTCAACCTGGCGAATATTGGTGATTTCATTAATCAATACCTCAACTACGCGCTGCTGACCCTCAGCACCATTGCTGGCCTGTCCCTGCTGGCAGGGGTGATCATTATTGCCAATGCTGTAGCCCTGGCTATGCTGGAGCGGCGACGCGAACTGGGCATTCTCAAGTCCGTCGGCTATACCAGCGGAGACGTGCTTGGTGAAGTGCTCATCGAGAATGCTGTCATTGGTGGCGCGGGTGCGCTCCTGGCCATGCTGCTTGTCACCTTCGCGATGAGCCTGCTAGGCAGGTTCGTCTTCAAGAGCGGTTTTGATGTCAATGGGCTGATTGTGCTTGCGCTGATTGCCGGAGCGGCGCTGCTGGCGGTGATCACGGCTATTCTCGTTGCCTACGGGTCCGTGCGCGTACGCCCGCTCGAAGTCCTGCGCTACGAGTAGATCCTGGTTATTGCCCAGTCGCCACTAAAAGACTTTCTATTGCAACAGGAACAGTACTGGAAGCATTCCTCTTATCTTCCGTACCTTGTTGCGCTAAAAAGTCTTTTACCTCTTTGCCTGAACGAAGCCGGATGATTCGTTTAGACTTGTAGCTGCGCAACATTTGCTTAAGCGTTCTCCGGCCTCGAAGTGGAAAGCCCAGCACTTTTAAAACACAGGTCAAGTTAAGTTTATCTGAACACCCGTCGGGTAAATCAGGACGAGAACGCCCACGGTATTCAAGATGTCGCTTCGTTAGGCGCCAAAGGCACACTAAGGGAGGAATATCCAAAAAAATAATAGTGTCTGCTGAGTTCAGACGGGGTTCAGATGAACCGAGATACGTTCCCTCAATAATCCATTGCTCCTTCCTAACAAGACCTCTCAAGATCTCTATTCTGGCATCTCTGGGCTTTTCCCTCCAATCAGACTGCCAGAAATAACGATCCAGGTAAATAGTCTCAATATTGAGTGACTCGCCTAACTGCTGAGCAAGAGCTGACTTACCCGCTCCTGGTGAACCGACGATGGCAATCTTGTCCATAACCACTACTTTACATAACCACTACTTTACATAACTGTTACTGCCTATACTATAATGACGGTGAAAGACGTTATAAGGGAACACCATGGTTTGTTAAGTGATTGGCGTTTACAGCGGTGTTTAAAAGCCTTGAGCCATCCACGGGAAAGGGTAATTTCTCTTCTGAAGTCGGGATATACCTATAGCTCTATAATGGTACCAGAACTAACGACAGAGCACGTTGCATACCTCGCTCCTCATCGGTGTCTGGTAGCTTTTTCGTTTGGCTGCGTGTACAATGGAAGTGAGGATCTCCCTTTCATTTTCCGTCATCTGCTTATCCATCCTGTCGAGGAAAAAACGCCATGAAAGCAAAACGCTGTTTGATGTGGGGCATTGCCTACCATCTTGGTTTACCCGCCTAACGCGTAAAAACGAGCAGGTGATGGCTCCTGACGACCAGCAAGATGCGGCATTGCAAGCCTACTTTGAAATGATGTCGGAACTATTTCTGAAGCAGAAGTTGGGTGACGTGAAACCCAGTGATGATGTACGGCACACAGCGCTAGCGCGCACAGCGACAGTCCTGCGGAGCGTCGATGTAGCGCGGAGAGCCACACTCATCCGGTTCTTGAGCCAATCCGGTCTCGTTCTTTTCGGAATTGGTACTGATTTACAGACGCTGAATCTCAGTGGAGCCGATCTCAGTCATCTCATCTTGGGCAAAGTCAGGCTGAGCGAGGCTAACCTGAGTCATGCCAAGCTGATGAGTGGGGACTTACGAGGAGCTGATTTGAAAGGAGCCAACCTGAGTTGGGCTGACCTCAGAGGAGCCAAGCTGGGCAAAACCGATCTGAGAGGGGCTGACCTGAGCCGTACCATGCTGAGCCGTGCCAACCTGAGTGGTGCTGATCTGAGCGGCGCTACCTTGAAAGCTGCCTACTTAGGTGAAGCTGATCTGAGCGATGCCGATTTGAGCTGGGCCGATCTCAGGGGTGCGTACCTGGGGGCAGCCGATCTGAGCCGTGCCAGGCTGGTAAGTACCAACCTGGGCTATGCCATCTTGAGCCGTACCAAGCTGATCAGTGCTATCCTGAGAGCCGCTAACTTGAGTCGTGCATACCTTGGTGCAGCCGATCTGAGTGGGGCCGATCTGAGCGGAGCCGCTT
>Ga0207646_10002156_pt1 | contig 23497 bp, 21 predicted proteins | sample KBSK5502metaG_FD_184343 | JGI IMG/M metagenome (GOLD analysis project Ga0207646, IMG submission 184343) | Corn, switchgrass and miscanthus rhizosphere microbial communities from Kellogg Biological Station, Michigan, USA - KBS K5-50-2 metaG... | ecosystem: Host-associated > Plants > Roots >... | reverse complement strand
GCCGATCTCGGCCCGCTGTGCGGCGAACGCGGCGCGCATGACGTCGGTCAGGGCCGCGTCCAGGCGCTTGCCGGCGTCGTGCAGTTCCTGCTCACCGGAGCCGTTCGCCTGAGCCTCACGCAGCGCCTGCTCGGCCGCCTGCGCCTGAGCGAAGAGATTCTCGAACCGCGCCGCGAGGGCGACATCGGCCTCGTGCTTGGCCGCCGCCTCCTGGCTCACCGGCTTGCGCTTTCCCATCACGCCGCCCAGCCTAGAGCACACGCCTAACGGGCGAAGTAGTGCCAGCCGAGCCACCACCAGCCGAGCAGGATCAGCACCCGGCCGATCTTGGGCCGCATGAGGTAGCCGAGCCACTGGCCGACCGTGGGAATGCGGGAACCGGGCCGCCGGGCGAGGAACTCCAGCACGAACATGGCCGCGACCACGGTCAAGAACCCGATGATCGTGATGGCGCGGGTGGGGATGGGGGGCATTCGTTACCGCCTCACCAAGGCCCAGCCGGCCACCAGCCAAACCAGGATGGCCACGCTCTTGACCAGGTGCGGGACCAGCAAGGGAGCGAGCAGGTTGGTGAAGGAGGGATGCCAGGGCCATGAGCTGTCCCGCCAGGCGGACGCCTCCCATTCGAAGAACAGCGCGAGGCAGATCACCCAGTAGGACATCCCGGTCAGGTCCAGTTCCTCGGGCGGCGGGACGCGTTCCGGCGGCCGGCCGACGGCGATGAGGCCCAGCACCGCCCCGGGGATGACCACGCCGAGGAACGCCCCGAGGCTGAACGGCACCGCGGCGCCGTCAAACCACGCGTAGACAATCAGCCCGGCGCCGACCGCCACGGCAAGCACCGCGTGAGCGGGGCGCCGCGGCAGTGCCAGGTACCTGGGCCAGCGGCCGGGGTAGTCGCGCCGAGCCGTCGGGGTGCGGTCTCTCGCCATACCATCTCCCGGCCCATGGTTTCATCGCGCATTCCGGCGCGGCAATTTCGCCCGGCCCGATCGCTGACGCTAACGTCAGGCAAGGCTCGACTGCCAGCTGGCATGCAGCGCAGAGTACCGGCCCCGGCCGGCGAGCAGCAGATCCGGCGGGCCGTCCTCCACGATCCGGCCGTCGCTCATCACCAGCACCCGGTCGGCGATCGCTACCGTCGAGAGACGGTGCGCGATGATCAGGGCGGTCCGCCCGGCGAGGATCGAGCGCAGCGCGGCCTGCACCGCGCGCTCGCTGGGGATGTCCAGCAGCGACGTCGCCTCGTCCAGCACGAGCACCGCGGGCGCCGCCAGGAAGACGCGGGCGAACGAGATCAGCTGCCGCTGCCCGGCGGACAGCCGCCCGCCGCGCTTGCCAACTTGCGAGTCGTACCCGGCGGGCAGGTCCGTGATGAAGGCGTGCGCGCCGATCGCCACCGCGGCACCGACGATCTCGGCCCGGGTGGCGCCCGGTTTGCCGAGCGCTATGTTGTCCGCGATCGAGCCGGTGAACAGGAAGTTCTCCTGCGTGACCAGGACCACCTCGGACCGCAGCGTCGCGTCGGCCAGGTCGCGCAGGTCGGTCCCGTCAAGTTCGACGCTGCCCTGGCCCGGGTCGTAGAAACGGGCGACCAGCCGCGCCACGGTGGTCTTCCCCGCGCCCGTCTCGCCCACCAGCGCCACCGTCTGGCCGGCCGGGATCGCCAGGTCGAGATCCGGCAGCACCACCGCTTCGCGGTAGCCGAAGCGCACCGAGCGCAGCCGGATCTCGCGCCCGTTACCCTGGCGGGCGGGAAGCTCGGCGGGCACCGTGGGCTCGGGCACCGCCGGCGGCTCGTCCAGCACCCCGGAGATCTTCTCCAGCGCGGCCCCGGCGGACTGGAACGTGTTATAGAACTGCGACAGGTCCTGCAGCGGATCGAAGAAGCGTCCGAGGTAGAGCAGGAACGTGGCGAGCACGCCCACCTTGATGTCGCCCTCGGCCACCCGCAGCCCCCCGTACAGCAGCACGGCACCGGTGGCCAGGTTGCCGACCAGGGTGATCCCGGGCGAGTACACCGCGACAAGGCGCATGGAGCGCAGCGAGGCCGCGGCGTACTTCGCGTTCAGACCGGAGAAAATCTCCTCGTTCCTGCGCTCCCGGCGGAACGCCTGGACCGCGCGGATGCCGCCGAACGTCTCCACGAAGTGGATGATGACCGCGGCGATCGCCTCCCGGCTGCGCCGGTAGGCCGTGGCCGACTCCCGCCGGAACCACAGGGTGAGGACCGCGAGCGGGCCGAAACCCGCCAGCACCACCAGCGCCAGCGGCCAGTCGAGCAGCAGCATCCCGGCGCCGACGAGCAGCAGCGAGAAGACCGCCGACACCAGCGAGTCCAGGCCCTCCTCGAACAGGTCGGTCAGGGAGTCGATGTCGGAGGTCTGCCGGGAGATGACCCGGCCGGAGGTGTACCGCTCGTGGAAGGCCATCGGCAGCCGCTGGAACTGGGCGAACAGGCGGCGGCGCAACTCGCGGACCACGCCTTCGCCGAACCGGCCCATCGTGACGATGAACGCCCTGGTGGTGACGGCCTGCACGCCGACCGCGAGGAAGAAGGCGGCCACGATCAGGCCTAGCGGCGCCGCGTTGCCGTGGGCGAGCGGCGAGATGCCCCGGTCGATGGCCAGGCCGACGAGCCACGGCCCGGCCAGCGCCGCCAGGTTCGCGATCACGATCAGCACCAGCGCCCAGCCGACCTGGCGGCGGTACGGCCGGAGCAGGGCGGTGAGCAGCCGCCTGGCCCGCCTGCGCAGCAGGGCGGACAGGCCGGCGGTGACCTTGTCGGCGTCCTCGGCGGCGATGCCCCGCCAGGCTTCCGCGGTCATCCGGCCGCCGCCCGGACGTTGGTGCCATAGTCGGGCGCTTGCCCCGCCCCGCTCATGAGCGCCGCGTACCGGGGCTCGGTGGCGAGAAGTTGGGCGTGGGTGCCCCGGGCCGCGATGACCCCGTCGGCGAGCAGCGCCACCCGGTCGGCGAGCAGCACCGTGGAGGGACGGTGCGCGACGATCAGGGCGGTCGTCCCGGCGAGCACCTCCTGCAGCGCGCGGGTCACCTTCTCCTCCGTGCGCACGTCCAGCGCGGAGAGCGGATCGTCGAAGATGAGCACGGGCGGCCTGGCCAGGATGGCCCGGGCCAGGGCGAGCCGCTGCCGCTGCCCGCCGGACAGCGCCATGCCCTGCTCGCCGATCCTGGTGTCCAGGCCCCAGGGCAGCGCGGCCACGAAGCCGGCGTGCGCCACCGCGAGGGCCTGCTCGATCTCGGCGTCGGTGGCGTCCGGCGCCCCGAACGTCACATTCTCCCGCACGCTGACCGAGAACAGGGTCGGGTCCTCGAACGCGCAGCCGACCATGCTGCGGAGCACCGGGAGCGGGAGGTCCCGGACGTCGGTGCCGTCGATCGTGATGGAGCCGCCGGTGGGGTCGGCCAGCCGCGGGACCAGTTGCAGCAGGGTTGTCTTGCCCGACCCGGTGGCGCCGGCCAGCGCCAGGGTCTGCCCCGGCTCCAGCTCCAGCGTGAGCCCCCGCAGCACGGGCCGCTCCGTCCCGGCGTAGCGGAACTCGACCCGGTCGAAGCGGAGCCGGGCCGGCGGCCGCGCGGCGCCCGGGCGAGCGGCGCGCGCCGGCGCCAGGGCCGCGGGGCTGGACACGATGGCCGGCTCGGTGTCCAGGATCTCGAACACGCGCTGTGCCGCCGTGCCGGCCTCCTGGCCGCTGGCCAGGATGTAACCCATCGCCTCGATCGGCCAGACCAGCTGCAGGGTGAGCGTGATGAACGCGACGAGCCCGCCCAGCGTCAGCGCGTGATGGCTGGTCGCGATCGCGCCGAGGAGGACGATGATCCCGATGACAACGTTCGGGATGAGGTCGAGCCCGGCCCAGAACGCGCCGCGCAAGCGCGCCTTGCTCACCTGCGTGTCGTAGACCAGGGACGCCTGGGCGCCGTGCCGTGCGGCCGCCTCGCCGCGGCGGCCGAGCGCCTTGAGCACCGCGATCCCCGTGGCCGCCTCCTCGACGTAGGTCGCCAGGTCCCCCTGCTGGTCCTGGGCCCGCCGGGACAACACGCCGTAGCGCCGCTCGAACCTGGTGCTCGCCGCGACCACCGGGAGGAAGACCCCGGCGGTGAGCAGCCCCAGCCACCAGTTCAGGTGGATGAGCAGCGCGACCACCGCCACGAACGTCACCGTGTTGGTGATCAGGAAGATCGTGCCGAACCCGGCGAAGCGCCGGATGGCCGACAGGTCCGTGGTCGCCCGCGACAGCAACTGCCCGGACTGCCATTCGTCGTGGAACCCCGTGTCGAGGCGCTGCAGGTGCGCGTACAGGTCGTCGCGCATGGCCTGCTCCAAGCCGGTCACCGCACCGGCCTGGACCCAGCGGCGGGTGAAGTTCAGCGTCGCCTGCGCGGCGCCGAGCCCGATCGCGGCGAGCCCGATCAGCACGAGCAGTGAGTGATTGGCCAGGTGAATGGCCCTGTCGATGAGCGACTTGGTCAGCAGCGGGATCGCGATGTCGACCGCGACCGCCGCGCAGGCGGTCACCAGCATGATCGCCAGCTGCGCCCGGTAGGGCCGCAGGTAGCTGCGAAGCCGCCACAGCGCAGCCAGCGGCGTCTGCCCGGAATGGGCGCGCACGTCAACAGAGGCGAGCTGGGGGGGCATTGTAATGACGTTAACCGCAGGCCGCACGGGTGTCACCTGGTTATTTGGGGCAAATTCCATCCCCAGACGGGGTGGCGGAGCGACGGCGACTCTGGCACGCTGGCTAGCCCGGCCCCTCGCGGCGAGCGCGAAGGACCTGGAGCGCTCGGATTCTGGGGGCAGCGCATGAGCGATTGGGCACCTGGTCCCGCGCTGGCGGCGTATTCCGCTGGCGTGCTGATCATCGGCGAGCTGGCCGCCCAGTTCACCGACGAGGGGTGGGACGCGCCCACGACGTGCCCGGAGTGGCGGGCCGTCGACCTGGCCGGCCACCTGCGCTGCGTGGCGGATGACTACCACGAGTACCTGGACGACGCGCCGGCCAGCCGGCTGGCCCGGCTGATGGCGCGCAGCGCCAGCCCGGAGAGCCTGGGCCGCAAGCTGGCCAGGCAGAACACCGCCGAGCTCGCGGCGCTGCCCGACGCGACCGGGCCCGAGCACATCGCCGCGTTCGCCGCCTCCGCGCGCGCCTACGCGGGCCGCGTGCTTCCGGTCTGGGATCTGCCGCACCACCGCTACGGCGACGCCGTCGTGACCGTCGGCGGCATGGTCGGCGCCGCCTGCGCGGAGTGGCACCTGCACGCGTGGGACCTGGCCGCCACGCTGGGCAAGGACTACCAGCCGGCCAGCCCCGAGGTCCTGGTGGCCGGCTGGCAGGCGGGCGTGCCGCAGCTTCCGCTGGACGCCGGCGTCGTGGCCCCCTGCGGCGCGGCCGTCGGCGGCGGTGCCAGAGGCGGCAGCGTCCCGCACGCCACGGCGGCGGGCGGCTGGGAGACACTGCTGCGCGCCTCGGGCCGGCTTCCGCACTGAGACCCGCCCATTTGAGGAGGAGCAGGCGATGGCGCTCGATCTGGCTGCGGTGCGCGCCGGGTACCCGGCCCTGGCCGACGGTTACGCCTACCTCGACGGCGCGGCGGGCACGCAAGCACCCGCGGCCGTGATCGACGCGATTAGCGCCGCGCACCGGTCTGGGCTCGGCAACGCGGGCGGCGCGTTCCCAGCCAGCAAGCGCTCCGACGAGATCACCGCCGAGTGCCGGCGGGCGGTCGCCGATCTCGTCGGCGGGACCGCTGCGGGCGTGATCCTCGGGCCGAACATGACCACGCTGACCTACCGGCTCGCGGCCACCCTGGCCCGGACCTGGCGGCCCGGCGATGAGGTCATCGTGTCCCGGCTCGACCACGACGCCAACGTCCGGCCCTGGGTTCAGGCGGCGGCGCGGGCCGGGGCGGCCGTCCGGTGGGCCGAGGTGGACCTGCCGGCCGGTGAGCTGGACGCCGGGCAGTACGACGCGCTGCTGACCGGCCGGACCCGGCTGGTGGCGGTGACCGCGGCCAGCAACGTAATCGGCACCCGCCCGGACGTCGCCGCGATCACCGCGAAGGCGCGCGCCGCCGGCGCGCTTAGCTATGTGGACGGGGTGCACGCCACCCCGCACGGGCCGACCGACGTGGCGGCGCTGGGCGCTGACTTCTACGCCACCAGCGCGTACAAGTGGTCCGGCCCGCACATCGGCGCGGTCATCGCCGACCCCGCCCTGCTCGAGACGCTGTATCCGGACAAGCTGGACCCAGCCCCCGGCACGGTGCCCGAGCGGTTCGAGCAGGGCACGTCCGCCTTCGCCGACCTGGCCGGCGTCACCGCTGCGGTAGACCACCTGGCCTCCCTTGACCCCGCGGCGACCGGGACCCGGCGTGACCGGGTGCTTGCCTCGATGGCCGCCGCCCAGGAGCACGAGCAGCGGCTCTTCGGTGTGCTGCTGGACGGGCTGGCCGCCACGCGCGGCGTCACGCTGTACGGCTCTGCTAGTTCTAACCCCGCCACCCCACCCCACGCGCACCGGCGCACCGCCACCGCGTACTTCACGGTCGAGCGCTGGTCCCCGGCCCAGGTGGCGGCGCACCTGGCCCAAGCGCGGGTGAACGTCTGGAACGGCCACAACTACGCCTGGGAACTGACCGGCGTGCTCGGCATCAGGGACGCCGGCAGCGCGGTCCGGGCCGGGCTAGTCCACTACAACGACCGTTCCGACGTGGACCGGCTGCTCGCCGCGGTGGCCGAACTGGCGGGCTGAACGTGACCGCTGTGACTGCTGTGTACGTCAGTGGCCCAGGCTCATTGCCCGGCTTGTCCCATGAACCGGCCGATCGCGGCCACAACCTGGCATTCTGAACCGATGGAGCACGCTGGCACTGGGATGATCCACCACATCGAGCTCTGGGTGCCGAACCTCACCAGGGCCGAAGCCAGCTGGGGATGGCTGCTCACCGAACTGGGCTACCAGCCGTTCGTACAGTGGCCGGAGGGGCAAAGCTGGCAGGCGGGCACCGCCTACATTGTCCTTGAGCAGTCACCGGACCGGATCGCGGGCCGCCACGACCGGTGCCGGCCGGGCATGAACCATCTGGCATTCCACGTCGCCTCCCAGGACGAGGTCGACAAGCTCGTGGACGAGGCGCCGCAGCACGGGTGGCGGCTGATGTTTCCAGACCGCCACCCGCACGCGGGCGGCCTCGACCACTACGCGGCCTACCTGGAGGACAGGGACGGCTACGAGGTCGAGCTAGTCGCGCCCTCCTAGCCGAAACATCGCTGAAACCAGCGTGGGTTCAGGCGGCGGGGCCGCCGCCGGGGCGTAACAGCTGGGAAACGCGTCCGAAACCCGGCCATGGGAGACAGGACTTGTTCCTGACCGATACCCCATGGAGGGGGAGCAGTGGGCCCCTACGCGACGTGGCTGAGCTCGGGTGACAACGCGTGGCAGATGACGGCCGCGACCCTGGTCGGCCTGATGAGCATCCCGGCCATCGCCGTGCTGTACGGCGGCCTGGTGCAGCGGAAATGGGCCGTGAACACCATGCTGATGGTGTTCACGACGTTCTGCCTCGTCCTCATCGTCTGGGTCCTGTGGGCCTTCAAAATGGGGTTCGGGTCACCGTGGATCAGTTCGTTCCTCGGCAGGCCGCAGCCCGTGGTGGGGGCCTCCGGCGAGCAGGCGCAGGCGAACATTCCCCTGCTGTCCGGCCTGATGCCGCGCTTCAGGTTTCCCGAGGGATCCCTGGTCTACTTCCAGTTCGTGTTCGCCGCGATCACCCCGATCCTGTTCATCGGCAGCGTGCTCGGCCGGATCAGCTTCAAGGTCTGGCTGATCTTCGTGCCGCTGTGGATCACGTTCGCCTACGCGGTGAACGCCTTCCTGCTCTGGGGCGGCGGCTGGTGGGCGCAGAAGGGCGCGCTGGACTACAGCGGCGGCTACGTCATCCACCTGGCCGCCGGCGTCTCCGGCTTCGTCGCGGCGGCGGTCGTCGGCCCCCGGCTCAACCGGGACCGCGATTACGGCGTGCCGAACAACCTTCTGTTCGTCTCGGTGGGCGCGGGCATCCTGTGGCTCGGCTGGAACGGCTTCAACGGCGGCGACCCCTACTTCGCCGGCGCCGACGCCGCCGCGGCCGTGGTCAACACCAATCTCGCCACGGCCGTGGCGATGATGACCTGGATCGTGCTGGACATGGCCGGCGGACCGGGAAGGAAGGCCACCTTCCTCGGCGGCATCAACGGCATGATCTGCGGCCTGGTCGGCATCACCCCCGCGGCCGGCTACGTCAACGGCGTCGGCGCGATCATCATCGGCGCGGCCGACTCCGCCATCGTCTGGTTCGCGTGGAACTACCTCAGCAAGGTGCGGCCGTTCAGCAGGGTGGACGACGCGCTCGGGGTCGTCTACACGCACGGCATCGCGGGCCTGGCCGGCGGCCTGCTTGTCGGCCTGCTCGCCGACCCCAAGATGGTCGTCTACCTGGGGATCGGCAAGACGCCGAACGTCACCACGGCGGGCCTGTTCTACGGGCACCCGAAGCAACTGCTGATCCAGGCCGGCGCCGCGCTGACCGTCATCGTCTGGGACGGGCTGGTCACCTTCCTCATCCTCAAGGGCATCGGGCTGTTCATGAAGCTGCGGATACCCGACGCGGAACTGGAGGTCGGCGACGTCGCGGTGCACGGGGAGGAGGCCTACCCGGCGGAGGAACTCGCGCTGGTCGGCGCCGGGGCGCCGGAACCCCCGGGCCCCGCCGCACCCGGCGGGAGGGCCGTGCCCGCGGCGAGCGTCTCGCACGGAGAGCCCTGAGCCCGGGTACCTGCTGGACACGCTCGGCGTGCGTCTCGCTGTGCTTGCGCCCTGATCCACCCGGCCGGTCACGCACAATGGGGATATGACCGAACCCGTGCTCAAAGCCAGGACCCTGGTGACCGACGACGGCGTGCCGATCGACGCCATCCACCTGGCCCGGGACGGGGAGCTGGCGGTCGTGCTCGCGCACGGTTTTACCCTGTCCTGGCAGCACGGCGCGGTCTGGAAGGTCGCCACCCAGCTGAACCGGTCCGCCGGGGTGATCGCGTTCGACTTCCGCGGCCACGGCCGGTCGGGCGGCAAGTCCACCCTGGGCGACCGGGAGGTCAGGGACCTCGGCGTGGCCATCGCCTACGCCAGGGAACTGGGCTACCAGCGCATCGCCGCGGTCGGGTTCTCAATGGGCGCCTCGATCGTGGTGCGGTACGCGGGCCTGGTCGGCGGGCTCGACGCCGCCGTGTCGGTCAGCGGCCCCGGGCGCTGGTACTACCGGGGGACCTACCCCATGCGCCGGGTGCATTGGGCGGTCGAGCGCCGGGTCGGCCGCCTCATCACCCGCACCTGGCTCAACACCAGGGTGAGCGCGGGGCGCTGGAACCCGGTGCCGATCCCGCCCGCCGAAGCAGCCGCCCGCATCTCACCCACCCCGTTCCTGGTGGTGCACGGCGACCGCGATCCCTATTTCCCCGTCGAGCACGCGCACCAGCTGTACCAGGCTGCCCGCGAGCCGAAGGAGCTGTGGGTCGTGCCCGGCTTCGGGCACGCCGAATCGGGCTCGGACGCCGCCCTGGTGGACCGGATCTCCGGCTGGATCCGGGGAGCGGCGGTGCCGCGCCACGGTCGAGGGGAGGAGCAGCCCGGCGGCGACCAGCAGGAGCAGCGCGCCGGCGCCGCCTAACCCGGCAGCCGCAGGCTCGCCCCGGTCTCCGGGTCGAAGAAGTGCAGGGCCGCGAGGTCCACGTGCACCTTGGCCGACTGGTTCTCGGTCAGCGTGGTCCTGGGGTCCATCCGGGCCACCACCAGCGTGGCCACGCCTTCCCCAAGCTGGCAGTGCAGGTCCACCTCGGAGCCGAGCTCTTCGCGCAGCTCCACCCGCATGTCGATGACCGAGCCCGGGCTGGCGTCCGGGACCAGCGCGGCGTCCTCCAGGTGCTCCGGCCGGATGCCCAGGACCACCTTCCGGCCGAGGTAGCCCTCCAGCGCAGGATGCTCCGCCGCGGCGCGTTCCGGCACGGTGAGCCGGTGCGTGCCGAAACACACCTGCGGGCCACCGTCGCCGCGCTCGACCGTGGCCTCCAGCAGGTTCATGGCGGGCGAGCCGATGAACGCGGCCACGAACAGGTTCGCCGGCCGCAGGTACAGCTCCTGCGGCGCGGCGACCTGCTGCAGCACCCCGTGTTGCAGCACGGCCACCCGGTTGCCCAGGGTCATCGCCTCGGTCTGGTCATGGGTGACGTAGATCGTGGTCACCCCGAGTGAGCGCTGCAGCCGGGCTATCTCGGCGCGCATCTGCACCCGCAGCTTCGCGTCCAGGTTCGACAGTGGCTCGTCCATGAGAAAGGCACGCGGCTGGCGGACGATGGCCCGGCCCATCGCGACCCGCTGGCGCTGCCCGCCGGACAGCTGGCGCGGCTTGCGGTCCAGGTACTGCTCCAACTCCAGGATCCGCGCCGCCTCCCGCACCCGCCGCCTGATCTCCGCCCTGGACGTCTTGCGGTACTTGAGGCTGAACGCCATGTTGTCGTACACCGACAGGTGCGGGTACAGCGCGTAGCTCTGGAACACCATGGCGATGTCGCGGTCCCGTGGCTCGGTGTCGTTCACCGGCTGGCCGTCGATGAAGATGGTCCCGCCGGTGACGTCCTCCAGGCCCGCGACCATGCGCAGCGCCGTGGTCTTGCCGCACCCGGAGGGCCCGACCAGCACCATCAGCTCGCCGTCCGCGATGGACAGGTCCAGCCCGCTCACCGCGGTCGTCCCGTCGGGGAACCGCTTGGTGATGCCGTCCAGGACGATTGCCGCCACGGTGACTCCTCCTCGTCTCCGGCCCTGGGGGTCCGGCTGGCCGCCGTTACCGGCCGCCGCGCCGTCGTCCCCCGCCATTTTTATCCGCCAAACGGAAGCGCGGGGTCCCCTCGTACCCCAGGGCGGGTCCGCAGCACGTGGCCGGCCAGGGGCTCGGCGGCACGCTGACTGGCCGTCATGCCCAGCCAGGCACTGGTCAGGTAGAGCTCATCAAGCCCGGCTCCGCCGAACGCCGGGCAGGTGGGCTGGGTCACCGGAACTGGCAGCACGGCCAGCAGCGCCCCGTCCGGGGCGTAACGCCGTACCTCGGCCCCGCCCCACATCGCCACCCACAGGCAGCCGCCGTGATCGACCACCAGGCCGTCGGGCACCGCGCCCCCACCCGGGAAGCGAACCAGGTCCCATGACTGGCCCGGCTCTCCTGCAGCCAGGTTGAAACTGAACGCCCGGATGCGCGGCTCCGGCTCACCGGAGTCGATGAAGTACATGGTGCCGCCGTCGGGGCTCCAGCCGAGCCCGTTGGACTCGGTCACCTTGTCGAGCATGATGGTGACGGAGCCGTCTGGGTCCAGGCGGTACAGGGCCCCGGCCCCCGGGCGGACGTCACTGGTGACCGTGCCCGCCCAGAACCGCCCCGCAGGGTCGCACGCGCCATCGTTGAACCTGCTATCAGGGTTCAACCCGGCAGGCCGTATTGCACCTTCTTCGAGCTTGCCGTCCGGGCCCGCGAGCCGGAAGCCGGCGGCAGTGGCGAGGACGTACCCGCCGCGCTGGCGGGGGGCGGCGGCGCCGAGCGGCACCGGGAGCTCGAGGACGACCTCGTCGCCCAGCCCCGGCCGGTAGCGGTGCAGCCGCCCGGCGTTGATGTCGACCCAGGACAGCCCGGATCCGTCCCAGAACGGCCGCTCCCCGAGCTCGGCCCCGGCCGCGACGGCGGTCTCCCACGCGGGGGCGCTCATTTGCCCATCCCCAGGGTCAGGCCCCGGATCAGGTAGCGCTGGAAGATCAGGTAGACCACGATGGCGGGCAGCGCGCTGACGAACGAGCCCGCCATGAGCACCGGGATGCTCGTGGTCCGGCCGGCCGACAGCGCGGCCAGGCCGACCGTGATCGTCCGTTGCTGCGGGTTCTGCAGGAACAGCAGCCCGACGAGCAGGTCGTCCCAGATCTGGATGAACTGGAGCACGGTCACCGTGGCGATGGCCGGCCAGGACAGCGGCAGCGCGATCCGCAGGAAGGTCCCCTCGTAGCCGAGCCCGTCCATGACCGCGGCCTCGATCAGGTCGTCGGAGATGCCCCGGTAGTAGGTGGCCATCAGGAAGGTGGCGAACGGCGTGCCCAGCGCGACGTAGACGAGGATCGCGCCGAGGTAGGTGTTGATGAGGCCCAGCTTCCCGAGGTTGACGTACTCGGGGATGATGATCGACTGCAGCGGGACCATGAGCGCGGCGACCACGGCGAGGAACACCACCCCGCTGCCGCGGTAGCGCAGCTTGGCGAACGCGAACCCGGCCGTGGTGGCGACCGCCAGGATGAGCAGGATCGAGACCGTGCAGATGATCGTGGAGTTGAGCAGTTCCCGCCAGACCGGCAGCTCGGTGAACAGCTGCCGCCAGCTCACCGCGGAATGACCGCGCTGCTGCGCGAACTGTGCCTGGTTACGGAACCCGTTGTCGAGCATATAGAAGAACGGGTAGAGCATCACCACGGCGATGACGCACATCACCGCGAACAGGGTGCCGTTGCGCAGCCGCCGCCGCGCGGTCACCCCCGCGAGCCGGCCGCCGCGGGCGGCGGCGATGGGCGCCGCGGTCACCAGCCCTCCCCTTCTGCGGACCTGATGAGCCTGAGCTGGACCAGGCCGACGACGATCATGATCACGAACAGGATGATCCCGTACAGGGCGCCGGTGCCGAACTCACCGAGCGCGAACGCCGCCTGGTAGACGAAGAACTCCAGCGTCGTGGTGCCGAAGCCGGGGCCGCCGTTGGTCATCACGAAGATGAGGCTGAACAGCGCGGAGAAGGCGCTGATCACGGTGATAACGAACGAGAACTGCACGAACCGCCTCAGCAGCGGCAGGGTGACCCGCCAGAAAATCTGCCGCCGGTTCAGCCCGTCCACCCGCGCCGCCTCTATCAGCGTGGGGTCGAGGGTGGCCATCCCGGTCAGGAAGATGATCACGTTGGTGCCGAGCATCGACCAGATGAACGTGATGGCGAGCGCCACCAGGGCGCTGCGCTGGCCGGCCAGCGCGTTGGTCTGGAACGACCCGAGCCCGACCGCCGACAGCATCTTGTTCAGCAGCCCCTGCAGGGCGAAGAACTGCACCGCCACCATGCCGATGACCACCCAGGACACGGCGGTCGGCAGGAAGTACACCGACCGGAAGAAGCGCCACCCGCGGACGTGCTCGTGCAGCAGCCACGCGATGCCCAGCGGGATGCCGATCGCGAACGGGATCGACAGCAGCAGCAGCGCGTTGTTCTCCAGCACCCGCCAGAAGGTGGGGTCGCTCAGCGCGGTGGAGTAGGCGCTGGGCCCGATCCAGGTCGAGGTGAGCCCGTTCCAGGTGGTCATCGAGTAGTAGACGGCCTGCCCGATGGGGATCCCGAGCAGGGCGACGACCACCACGACGGCCGGCAGCGACAGCAGGATGCCCGCCCGGCGCCGGCGCCGGGCGAGCCGGCTCCGGGCCGTGCGGCCGCGGCCGGGCAGGTGCCCGGCCGCGGCCTGCGACTCAGCCGTGACGGTGCTCATTACGGGTAGCTGTTACCCCGCTGATTTGACGGCAGCTGCCCCAGCGTGCTCTGCAGGCTCGACAGCGCCGACGACGGCGAGATGGAGCCGTTCAGGACCGAGGGCAGCACCTTGCTCCCGGTGTTGACCACGTTCGGCTGGACCACGTTGTCGAGCATCGGGTAGACGGTCATGTGGTCCTGGCTCACGAAGTTGAGCATCTCCTGGTTGACCGGGTTGGACGTGGAGGTGCCCTTGATGGCGGGGATCAGGCCGGCGGCGTTGATGATCCCGGCCGCCTGAGGCGTCGTCATGAACTCGAGGAACTGCAGCGCCTGGGTGGGGTGCGCCGCGTAGGTGGTCATCGACAGCCCGTCGCCGGAGAAGTCCACCACGCCGTTGATCGGGGTGTTGGAGAACGGCGGGACGAACGCCGCGACCTTGCTGCCCAGCGCGCCCGTGAACTTCGCGGTGTCCCAGGTGCCATCGACCATCATGGCCGCCTTGCCGGTCTCGAAGTCGCCCAGGTTGTTGGTCTTGGTCAGCACGTCGGAGTTGGTGCAGCCGGAGCTGTGCAGCTTGGACCAGGTGTTGAGCTGGGCGGCGTTCACCGGCGAGGTCCACGGGAGCTGCCCGCTGTAGAGCTGCAGCCAGGACGAAAGCGGGTGCGCGCCGATCATCATGTAGCTCATGTCGTACCAGGGGTAGAACTCCGCCCCCAGCGGCTGGCCGCCGTTGCCGTAGGTCAGCGGCAGGTAGCCCGCGGCCTTCAGCTTCGCACACGCCGCGAACAGCTGGCTCCAGTCGGTGGGCACCGAGGTCACGCCCGCCTTGGCGAAGTCGGCCTTGTTGTAGAAGCCGATGTAGAACTGGTTCTCCAGCGGGACGACGTACGGCCCGTTGGTGGCGTTGAACCTGTCCGAGGTCCACTTCAGCGCGGAGGGGTCGATCCGCGCGAAGTCGGCCGCCGGGACCTTCCCCTTGAGGTTGACGAGGAAGTCCTTGTACTGGATGGTGAACAGCCCGGTCCACATGACCGCGAGGTCCGGGCCGGTCTTGGAGACCGCGGCCGCCTGGAGCAGCGCGAAGTAGTTGGTGGCGGGCTGGCTCACCACGTTCACCGTGACGTTCTTGTGGATCTTCTCGAAGGCCTTGGCCAGGTTCTGCAGCGCGGTCGCGTTCTGCTCCGTGCCGTAGTTGTGCCAGATGGTGAGCGTGACCGGGGCCGAGGTGGAGCCCGAGCCGCCACCTCCTCCGCTGCTGCCACAGGCGGTGGCGATCATGGCCGTCACGGCCACGCCCGCCACCAGTGTCCATCGCCTCACGGCTCTCTCCCTTCCCTTGACGTGGGAGTCATGGTCAGGACCTCCCGACCACTGGCTCGACGAACCGGCGGTGTGCCGGTGTGGGTGCCCGGAGGAAGTCCAGGTCGCAGCCCTCGGGCGCTTGCAGTACGTGGTCGCGGTACAGGGCCGGCCAGCCGCGCAGGTGCACCGGCGGGGGCGGAGCCCACGCGGCGGACCGCCGGGACAGCTCGCCGGCGGGCACCTCCAGTTCGATGGTGCCCGCGGCCGCGTCCACCGCGATCGGGTCACCGTCGCTGACCAGGGCCAGCGGGCCGCCGATGGCCGCCTCCGGCGCGGCGTGGAGGAACACCGTGCCGAAGCTGGTGCCGCTCATCCGGGCATCGGTCACCCGCACCATGTCGGTCACGCCGGCCGCGGCGAGCTTGGCCGGGATGGGGATCATGCCCCATTCCGGCATCCCCGGGACGCCCACCGGGCCGCAGCCGGCCAGCACGAGCACGCTGTCCGGCGTCACCAGCAGGGCCGGGTCGTCCACCCGGGCGCGCATGTCGTCGTAGCCGCGGAAGACCACGGCGGGGCCCCGGTGGCGCAGCAGATCCGGGGTGGCGGCGGATACCTTGACGACGGCCCCCTCGGGCGCCAGCGATCCCCGGACCACCGCGAACGCCCCGCCCGGCCGCATCGGGTCGGTGCGCCGGCGGATGGCCCCGCCCGGCGCGGGCGCCGGCGCGGCGGCGATGATCTCCCCGGCGGATGAGCCGGTGACCGTGACCGGCGCCTGGTCGAGCAGCGGCGCCAGTTCGGCCAGCAGTGCGGGCAGGCCGCCCGCCGCGTGAAAGTCCTGCATCAGGCCGGTCCCGGAGGGCTGCACGTCGGCGAGCACGGGCACCTGCGCGCCGAGCCGCCCGAAGTCGTCAAGCGGGAGCGGGACGCCCACCCGGCCCGCGATCGCGGCCAGGTGGATGAGCGCGTTGGTGGACCCCCCGATCGCGTGCAGCACGCGGATGGCGTTCGCGAACGCGCCGGGGGAGAGGACGGCCGAGGGGGTGAGGTCCTTGCCCACCGCGGCGACCGCGCACCGGCCGGCCTCCCGCGCCGCGGCGATCCCGGCCGGGTCGCCGGCCGGGATCGTGCTCGACCCCGGGATCATCAGCCCGAGCGCCTCGGCCAGCAGCGCCATCGTGGCCGCCGTGCCCATCGTGTTGCAGGCCCCGGGCCCGCAGTCCAGGCAGGCCTCCAGCTCGCGCCATCCGGCGTCGCCGACCCGGCCCGCGCGCCGCTCGTCCCACAGCCGCCACAGGGCGGTGCCCGAGCCGATCCGCTGCCCGCGGAAGACGGCGGGCTCGCGGGCGCCGCCGGTGACCACCACGGTGGGGATGTCCGCGCTCGCCGCGCCCATGATCGCGCCGGGGACGGTCTTGTCGCAGTTGGCGAGCAGGACGATCCCGTCCAGCGGGTTGCTGCGGATCATCTCCTCGATCTCGATGGCGAGCAGGTTGCGGTAGAGCATGGCGGTCGGCTTCATCAGGTCCTCGCCCAGCGAGATCACGCCGAACTCGGCCGGGATGCCACCGGCGTCGGTGATGCCCTGCCGGACCGCCCCGGCGAGGGCGCGCAGCGGAACGTTGCACGGGTTCAGGTCGCTCCAGGAATTGGCGATGCCGATCACCGGGCGCCCGCCCCGGCCCACCGAGAGGCCGGCCGACCGCAGCGCCACCCGGTGCGCCATCGCGACCTCGTCATCCCCGGTGAGCCAGGCGTCGCTGCGCAGTCTCATGGCGGCTCCGGGACGCCCAGGCCGGCCGCGCCCGGGCCGGACTGAACCAGGTCGAGCCCGCTGCGCCGCATCCACTCCAGGGCCACGCCGGCGCGGTGCACCTTCTCCCGGGCGATCATGATCGCCTCCTCGACCAGGTGCAGCCCGCTGGGGTAGAGCAGCCGCGAGTTCCGCAGCCCGAACTTCACGTACATGGGCGCGGCCACCGAGACCAGGTCGGCCGCCTCCTGCCCGCGGACCACGCCGCCCATCGCGCTCGGCGCTTCGACGTAGAGGTCGATCGGGACAGTGGTGGCCGCGCGCATCTCCGCGAGCTGGCCGAGCGTGGCGTCGGACGGCACGTTGATGGTGGAGGCGCCGAGTCGTTCCAGCTGGCGCACGGTCAGCGGGTTGGCCGGGGCGAGCATGGCGGACACCTTCCAGATCACCGACGCCGGGATCTCGCCGCAGGCCTGCATCTCGGCGAGCAGCTCCATGAGGCCGGTGTCGGCGACGAGGAAGCCCCGGATCCCGTGGTCCACCCCGCGCAGGACGTCGTCGATCGCGTAGCGGAGCTGGCGCACCCCCCGGATCAGCCCGGACCGGGACGGCCCCTCACCGGACTGGGCCAAGCCGCCGACGTCCCATTCCTCGCGGGGACCGACGAACAGCGACACCTCGATGCCGTGCTCGGCGGCCATCCGCGCCATCTCGTCAAGCTCGCCCGCCGACAGGAGCATGGCGCCGCTGCCCTGCGACACCCGGTTGACCGTGACGCCCTCCTTGGCCGCCTGGTCGACGACCGCGCGCAGCACCTCCGGCCCCTCCACGCTGGGGATCTCGATCCGGAAGTGGGCGCCGTCCGGGAACCGCAGCGCGGCGGGCGCGGGCACCGGCTCCGCCGCGATCCCCCGCTCGGCGAGCACCTCGGCGCCGGTCCGTCTCACCTATCTGCCTCCCTCGCGGGCGCTTCGCATGGTCGCGCCGGAGGCGCGCATATAGCGCCGCGGGAGGCTGGTCCTCGCCGCCGGGCCGAAGGGCCCGGCGCCTGCGGCCGAGCCGGGGAACCGCCGGAGGCTGACAGAGGGTGTCTCATCTCCCCACCTCGAGCACGGCCGGGCGGGGCGGGATGCCGTCGCCGCCGTCTTCCGTGGGCCAGCCCTGGCCCGTCGTAACCCGCTCCAGCCCGCCGTCGTGCACCAGGTATGTGTCCTCGGCCTTCGCGCCACCGGGCAGGCTCGGGTTCCACGCGACCGCGTGGCCGGGCTCGATGAGCGCGCGTGACCAGCGGGAATCCGGCTGGCGCGGGGCGATCTCGAACTCACGCTGGGCGTAGCCGATCGGCCCGCCCTGGTAGTGCCCGGCCCAGCCGCCCGCGGCGCCCTCGCGCGTGTAGCCGCGGTCCAGGGCGGCGAGCACCTCGCCGTAGTTGCGCCCGGGCCGGCTCGCCGCCAGGGTGTCGCGCTCGATCCGGCACACCCGGTCCCGCAGCGACCGCAGTTCGGCACTCAGTGGCCCCGCGCAGGCGAACCGGGTGGCCGCGGCGTGCAGCCCGCCGCGCCGCGCGACCACGACCGCCATCGCGAGGTGATGCACCGGCGCACCGGCAGGCATGGGGTGGCGGTACCGCCGGACCCGGTCGTCGCCGCCGACGATCAGGACCGGCGCGTCCGCCCCGTGGGCTTCGAGTTCGGCGGCGACCCGGGCCTGGATGTCCAGGTCACGCTCGCCGGGGGACCAGGACGTGAGCGCGGCCTCCAGCGCGTGCGCGGCGTCGGCGCCGAGTGAGCGCAGGTCCTCCTGCTCGGCCCCGGACAGGGCGAGCCTCAGCTCGGTCAGGTCGTCGGCGGAGTCGGTGCCGAACGCCGGGTGCCCGTCGGCGGCCAGCGCGCCGGCGGGCTGGCCGGCGACCTCGGCGGCCGCGCGGACGAACGCGTCCGGGTCGTACCAGGGCACCGCGACCACGCCGGCGAAGCCGTGCCGGCCGGGCCCGTACTCGTCGCTGATCCGCTCCGCCTCCACCTCCGTGGTTATCAGCGTCGCGGCCGGCCCGGTGACCACGGCCCAGACCAGGTCGGTCGCGGCCGACCTGTCGACCGGCGGCGGCAGCCCCCCGGTCAGCCACGACACGGGGCCCGGCCGGGTGAGCACGATCGCGGGGCGCCCCGCGCGCTGCATCCATCGCAACAGCCGGCCTCTTGCCGCGGCGGCGCGAAGCTCGCTTCGCGCACCGGGGGGTTCCGGGCCATCGGGGGATCGGGGGTGTCCCCCGGGCTGCGCTGTGCCCCCCCGGGCCAGCACCGCGGGCCCGGGCGAAGCCGCCGACGGCGGCGAGCAGAAGTGCTCGCCTCGTTCGGTATTACCGAACGATGTTGTGTGATATAGAACCACCATGATATGCAATCAGTCGGTACCAAGGCTGTCAACGAGGTCGTTCGTATTAAGTCGCGGGGTGGTCGGTAATGCCGAACGATGACGGGGACGTCGCCGGGCGGTACACGGTGCGCAGCGTGGCCCGGGCATTGCGGCTGGTCGGCGCCGTCGCGGAGGGCCCGCCCGAGGGGCGCTCGCTCAGCGACCTGGCCCGCGTCCTTGGCACCTCCAAGAGCACCACGCTGGCCCTGGCCCGGACCCTGAGCGCCTTCGGGTACCTGCGCGAGGCCACCCGCGGTCGCGGGTACATGCTGGGCACGTCGCTGATCCGGCTGGGTGACGTGGCTGGCCAGCAGCTCCCGTTGCGCGACCTGTGCCGCCCGCTGATCGACGAGCTGTCCCGGGAGACGAAGATGACCGCGCGGGCCGCGGTCAACGACGACGGGTATCCCGTGTTCATCGACCGGGTCGACGGCCCGGGCACCGTCCGCTTCCACACGCCGCTCGGGCAGCGCGAGGTGCCGTACGCCTCGGCGGCGGGGAAGGCGATCCTGGCGTCGCTGGATGAGGCCGGGGTGCGGCGGGTATGCGCGGACACGGGCCTGCGGTCGCGCACCGCGCACACGATCACCGACATCAGCTCCCTCCTTGACAACCTGGCCGCGGTCCGGCGGCGCGGGTTCGCGATCGACGACGAGGAGGACGCGGATGGCGTCATCTGCGTGGGGGCAGCCTTCTTCGGCCACGACGGCGCCTGCGTTGGGGCGGTCAGCGTGACCGGCATCAAGGGGGACCTGCCAGCGTGGCGTGTCGATGAACTTGGTTACGCCGTACGGCGCTACGCGGACAAAGTGTCCGAGGCGCTGGGCGGCAGCCGTTATGCAGAGGAAGAGTTCGTGGAATCGTGACCGTGCGCGATGAGCGGAGCCCGGCGCTTGTCGTGCGGGCGCCCGGTGAGGTGGTGCTGGAGGACCGGGACGTGCCGGTGCCCGGGCCGGGCGAGGTGCTGATCCGCCCGGACACCGTGGGGCTGTGCGGGACCGATCTCGACGTCGTGGCGGGCCAGGTCGATCCCGCCTACACGCGCTATCCGGTGGTGCTCGGCCACGAGTGGTCGGGGACCCTGGCGGGAACCCGGGTCGTGGCCGAGGGGATCGTGCCCTGCGGGCACTGCGACCGCTGCCGGGAAGGCCAGACGAACCTGTGCGCCACCTACGACGAGCTGGGCTTCACTCGCGACGGGGCGGCATGCGGCCACGTGTCCGTGCCAGCGTCCCTGGTGCACACCATTGCCCCCGGCGTCAGCGCGGAGGACGCGGCGCTCGTCGAGCCGGCCTCGGTGGTGTACCGCGCGCTGGCGGGCAGCCGTGTCGCACCCGGCTGCCGGGCGCTTGTGGTCGGCGACGGCACGGTGGCGCTGCTCGCGGCGCGCCTGCTCGGGCTCTGGTCGTCGGGCGAGGTGGTCGTGCTGGGCCGCCGGGAGGGCCAGGCGGCGCTCGCCAGCGCCGCGGGCGCGGCCAGGTTTGAGACGAGCCCTGTGGCCGCGGGGGACGGTTATGACCTGGTCGTGGAGGCGGCCGGCACGACGGACGCGGTGCTCGCGGCGCTGCGTTCGGCGCGGCGAGGCGGGTCGGTGCTGCTGCTCGGCCTGCCGCCGCACGGGCAGACCGCGGCCGTCCCGGTCGATGACCTGGTCAACAATGACCTGACCGTGCGCGGAAGCTTCTCCTACACCTCGTCCGCCTGGCGGGACGTGGTCGCCCTGCTCAACGCCGGCCGGCTTGAGCTTGCCTTCCTTGTCACGCACCGGTTCGCCCTCAAGGACTGGGCGCAGGCCCTGGACGCCCTGCGGGGGCTGGACAGCCCGCGTGGCAAGGTACTGCTGACGATTGGCTGAACCCATGACCGTGACCAGCCTGAACCCGCACGACCCGGCGGACGTCATCGGCGAGTGGCCGACCGCGGACGAAGCGGAGGTGGCGGCCGCGGTCGCCCGCGCCACGGCGGCGGCGCGTGAGTGGGCCGGTGTGGCCGCCCCGGCCCGGGCCATGGCCCTGGGCAACGCGGCGAGCGCCCTGGAGGCGCGGGCCGGCGAGGTGACCGAGCTGGTCATCAGGGAGGTCGGCAAGCCGCGCTCGGAGGCGGCGGGGGAGGTGGCCCGCGGGGTCGCCATCCTGCGCTACTACGCCCAAGTGGCGCTGCTCCCCGACGGGCAGACGATCCCCGCGGCCAGCCCGGGCACGCTGCTGCTGGCGCGGCACCGCCCAGTCGGCGTCGCCGCCCTGGTGACGCCCTGGAACTTCCCGGTCGCGATCCCGCTGTGGAAGGCCGCGCCGAGCCTGGCGTTCGGCAACGCGACGGTGCTGAAACCGGCGGGCGCGGCGACGGGGGTGGCCCTGCTGCTGCACGAGATCATCGCTCCGCACCTGCCCAAGGACGTCTTCCAGCTTGTGCTCGGCCACGCCGGTCGCGCGCTGGCCGACCACCCGGACGTGGCCGCGGTGTCGTTCACCGGCTCGGTGCCGGTCGGGCGCGAGGTCGTGGCGCGGGTCGCGGGGCGCGGCGGGCGGGTCCAGGCCGAGATGGGCGGGCAGAACGCCAGCGTCGTGCTCGCTGACGCCGATTTCGGCCGGGCGGCCGCCGCGATCGCGTACGCGGCGATGGGGTACGCGGGCCAGAAGTGCACCGCGACCAGCCGGATCATCGTGGAGGACGCCGCCTACGGGGAGTTCCGCCAGTACCTGGTGGACGCCATCGCCGGGCTTGGCGTCGTCGGCCCCTCCGACGAGAGGACGCTGGTGGGCCCGGTGATCAGCGAGCAGGCCCGGGCGTTCGCGCTGGACGCGATCGCGGGCTCCGACGGCCGGGTGCTGGCCGGCGGCACGGCGCTGGACGAGCCCGGGTACTACCTGGCACCCACGCTGGTTGAGCTGGAGTCCCCCGCGGGATCCCTCGCGACCGAGGAGGTCTTCGGCCCGGTGGCCGCGCTGCTGCGCGCCCCGACGCCGGAGGCGGCCGTGGAGATCGCGAACGGGGTCCGGTACGGGCTCGTCGCGTCGGTGTTCACCGGGAACCTGAGCCGCGCGCTGACGCTGACCGAACGGCTCGACGCCGGGATGGTCCGGGTGAACGCGCCAACCGCAGGGGTGGACTTCCAGGCCCCGTTCGGCGGGGCCAAGGAGTCGAGCTACGGGCCGAGGGAGCAGGGCCTCGCCGCCAGGGACTTCTACACCGAGACCCGCACGATCACGATGGTGCCCTGATCCCGTCGGCGTCGGCCTGCTGCCCGGCTGGCGGCTGCAGGGGCTCTACCAGCTGGAGGGACGGTATCGGCACTGGAGTCGTGTGCCCGGGTACCGGGGCGATCGACCCCGGGTGACCGGCCAGCGCGGCCAGAACGGCCCTGGTGATGAGGCCGGCCGGGTCCGCCAGCGCGGGCTGCGTCTGCCCGTTCACCACGATCCCCACGGTGCCGCACCCGTTGACGCTGGCGGTCAGGTACGGGTGCGCACCAGCCGAGTGCCGGAACGTCACCGCGTAGGTGGCGGTCACCATCGGGCAGCCCGTGAGCCCGCCGGGTGTCGCCGGCAGGCTGTTGAGGAACCGGGCCAGCCGGGCGATAACGGAAGGCGAGGTGAAGGTCCGGCGCACGGTGTGCGGTGTCCGGGTGAAGGAGCCGGCCGCCACGGTGACCGCGCGGAACCGGGTGGGGCCCAGGTACTCGGCGGCTGACCTCGGCGGATACCAGATCACCTCGCCGTCGGCGCGCAACGTGGAGAGGTTCCGGCCCGCTGGGGCGATCTCCAGGGTGAGCTGCGCCGACTGGATCCCGGCCGGGACCGGCCGCAGGAAGAACGTCGTATTTTCCGAGTAGATCTGGCCGCCCGACCGGACCTGGCCGAACCCTTGGAACGGCAGGCCCGCCGGGCGGTGCGCCCGGAGGTAACCGGCCAGGCCGTGCAGCGACATGGGCACCTGCCAGAGCCTGCGGACGTCGGCCTGGTGGGTGACCCCCAGGGCGATCTGAGTCTGCCGCAAGGCCGGCGGCGGATGCCAGGGAACCCGGCGCGCGCCGGCCGGGAGCGTGAGGTGGGACAGCAGTTCGCCCGCCAGGCGCTGTGCTTGCCTGGCGCTGCCGGCGACCGGGCCCCCCTGTGCCGCCCGGGGAGCCGGCGCGGTGCCTGGCTCGCCCGCCCGCGACGTTCCGCACCCTGCCACCATGGTCACCGCGACCGCCGCCGTCGCGAGGGCGGCCATCGCCGCTGCCTGGGTGGAATGTCTCCCGTGTGCGCCCAGCATCGGAGTCCTCCTCTTTACCACCACCGAAGGCTTGGACGCAGCCGCGCCCGCCGCGGTTCCGGCCGGCGCTAGCGCGGTTTCATGACTCCCCACCCCGCCACAGCAGGAAATCCCTCACGGACGGCAGCACCACGTCGCTGGCCAGGAAGGCGTTGATGTGCTCCTTGCCG
>Ga0207646_10002155_pt1 | contig 23500 bp, 19 predicted proteins | sample KBSK5502metaG_FD_184343 | JGI IMG/M metagenome (GOLD analysis project Ga0207646, IMG submission 184343) | Corn, switchgrass and miscanthus rhizosphere microbial communities from Kellogg Biological Station, Michigan, USA - KBS K5-50-2 metaG... | ecosystem: Host-associated > Plants > Roots >... | reverse complement strand
GCCGGCAACGCCGGGTTCACCGAGTGCCTCAACGCCTACAACAGCGGCAAGGTCGCCATGTGGTACGACGCGACCGTCGCCGCGAGCTTCTTCACCGGGGATGCGGCGACGAACTCGGGCTACGCCTACGCTCCGACCAAGGTCAAGGACTGGTCGGGTTGGCTGTGGGCGTGGACGCTGGCGATGGGCTCGGCCAGCACGAAGAAGGACGCCGCGTGGACCTTCGCGGACTGGGCCACCTCCAAGGCCTACGCCCAGCTCGTCGGGACCAAGTTGGGTTGGACCCGGGTGTCGCCGGGAACCCGTACCTCGACGTACTCGATCCCCGAGTACAAGGCGGCCGCCGGCGCATTCGCGCAGGTTACCCTCGACTCGATCGCACATGCAGACGTCGCTCACCCAACGGTTGATCCCGTTCCTTACGTTGGAGTCCAGTACGTCGATATCACCGAATTCCAGCAGCTTGGCGACCAGGTTTCTCAAGAGTTCGCCAAGGTGATCGCCGGCAACGAAACAGTCGATCAGGCGCTGGCGAAAGCACAAACGCTTGCTGCAGCAGTCGGCCAGGCACATAAGTAGCCGTCTCGAATGATCTCGGTCGCTGGCAGCGGAGGCGTGCGGGAACCGACCGCCGCCTCCGTCGCCCGGCGGGATGGCTGGCTGCGACGGCTGCCTCTTCTTCCCGCCTTCGTCTACGTCATCCTCCTGACCCAGATCCCGTTTGCGCTGACGATCTACTACAGCCTTTTCTCGTGGAACCTTCTCAAGCCAGGTAGCTTCCGATTCTCGGGCGCCGACAACTACACGAGGCTCCTAACCGACGAGAGCATCAGGACCGCGGTCTTCAACACCGTCGTCCTGACGATTTCTGTGATTGCGATCTCGGTCGTTCTCGGCCTGGCGATTGCCTCGCTGCTGAATTCAGAGGTCTTCGGAAAAGGGCTGATGCGGACGCTGATGATCGCGCCCTTCCTCATCATGCCCACAGCCGGCGCCCTGATCTGGAAAGACACCCTTCTCAACCCGCTGTTCGGCCTCCTGCCCTATGTGTTCACCCCGTTCGGGCTCGGTCGCGTCGACTGGGTCAATAAATACCCCATGGTCACGGTCGTAGCCGTGGAGGTCTGGCGCTGGACGCCGTTCATGATGCTGATCATCCTCGCCGGCCTGCAGTCGCAGAACCCCGAGGTCCTGGAGGCGGCGCGCGTCGACGGCGCCAACGCTTTCCAGTCCTTTCGCCGCATCACACTGCCGTTGGTCCGGCCGTTCATCGAGCTGGGTGCGCTGCTGGGATCGCTTTTCGTGGTGCAGACCTTTGACTCGATCTTCATGCTCACGTACGGTGGTCCTGGAGAGGACACGACCAACCTGCCGTTCCTGCTCTATATCGTGGCCTTCCAGGGTTTCAACATCGGGCAGGCGTCGGCGATTGGAGTGGTGGCAGTCATCATGACGACGATCGTCGCGACCATCGGGCTGCGCACGATGTTCTCGATCTTTCAGGTCGAGCCCAGACGGTGAGGGCCAACTTGATGGTCGGCGGCCGGCTCCCGGTTTCCAAGGTGTTGTGGACCGTGGTTGGCTGGCTAGTCGTGTTCATCTTCTTCTTCCCCGTCCTGTGGATGTGGCTGGAAAGTCTCAAGACGGAACCACAGGCGGCGAGCTCGCCACCGACGATCTTTTTCGCACCCACCCTGGCGGAATTTCAGGAGGTGCTGTCGGGCGACTTCCCGCCCTTCTTCATCAACTCGGCAGTCGCCAGCATAGGGTCGACGCTGCTCGTCTTGATCCTCGCGCTGCCCGCCGCATACGCGCTGGCGATCAGGCCGGTCAAGCGGACGCAGGACGTGCTCTTCTTCTTCATTTCGACTCGATTTCTGCCTTTCGCGGCCAGCCTGGTGCCGCTCTACCTGCTGGCACGGGACCTGCATCTGCTGGACAACATCTTTGCCTTGGTCCTCATCTACACCACGATCAACATGCCGCTCGGGGTCTGGCTCCTGCGGTCGTTCCTCCTCGAGATCCCGCCCGAATTGTTCGAGGCCGCGCGTGTGGACGGTGCGTCATTTGGAACTGAGATCTGGCGCATCGTGGTGCCGCTGATCGCCCCCGGGATTGCGGCCACGTCCTTGATCTGCCTGATCTTCAGCTGGAACGAGTTCTTCTACGCCGTCAACTTCACATCTTCGGTCGCGGCCACGGCGCCGATCTTCCTGGTCGGCTTCATCAGCGGCCGCGGACTCTTCTATGCAAAGCTGGCCGCCGCGGCCACGCTGGCCAGCCTGCCGGTGCTGATGGCAGGCTGGATCGCGCAGAAGCAGCTGATTCGCGGGCTTACGTTGGGCGCTGTGAAGTGAAAGCGGTAGTGATCGACGAGCCGAACAAGGTGTCGGTGAAACAGGTCGACGAGCCGTCGCCGGCACCCGACCAGGCGCTGATCAAAGTCGAGGCTTGCGGCATCTGCGGCACCGACATCCACGTGATCCGAGGTGAGTTCGCCCCGACTCGTTATCCGATCATTCCCGGCCACGAGTTCTGCGGCGAGGTCGTTGCAGTCGGGAGCGAGGTCCGAAACGTTCGGGTCGGCGATTTCGTGGCGGTCGATCCGTCCCTGTTCGATGGGACCTGCCGGCAGTGCCGCCTGGGCCGCTTCAACCTCTGCGAGAACTGGAATGGCATCGGTGTGGGCTCCGCGAACGGCGCTTGCGCCGAATTCGTCGCCGTGCCGTCCGCGAACGCCTTCCGTTTACCCGGTGACATCCCGCGCCATTGGGGTGCATTGGTGGAGCCGCTCTCGTGCGCGGTCCACGGGCTCGACCAGGTCGGCGTCATAGCCGCGGCCGACTACCTGATCTACGGCGCCGGCACGATGGGATTGCTGCTCGCGCAGTTGGTGAAGGAAAGCGGCGCCAAAAGCGTCGACATCGTCGACACGAATTCCAAACGCCACGCGCTGGCCAACCGGCTGGCCGCCGACCGCGTGGCGGTCTCGGCCGCCGACCTGGACAAGCCGGAGGGTTGGGACGTCGTCATAGACGCCACCGGCGTTGTGCCGGCCATCGAGGACGGCATCCGGCGAGTCGCGCGCGGCGGCACATTCCTGATGTTCGGAGTCGCGAACGCTGACGCCAGCGCGTCGATCTCGCCTTTTCGCATTTACAACGACGAGATCCGCATCATCGGCTCGATGGCCGTCCTCCACAGCTTCGAGCGTGCGCTGGCGCTACTGGTCAAGGGAGTGATCGACTCGGAGGCGATGATCACGAATCGCTTCCCGCTCGACGACTACAACCAGGCGATCGATGCTTTCCTCGCCGGGAGCGGGCTCAAAGTGCAGGTGGCACCAGGATGAGGGCGACCGGTCAGAAGCCCGAAATGCGCTAAGAATCAGTAGTTCTGCGGAGGACACCCCGGGGCCCGCAGCCTAAGCTGCGTGCCGTGACAGACCCCGGGACCGAAGCAGCGCCCCGCGCGAGATACGACGCGGCCGATGTCGAGGTGGCTCGGCGAGATTGGGGGCCGTTCTGTCACACCCTGACGTACTTCAGCGCGGACGCCGACGCCGCCACCGATCAGGCCATCTCCTACCTGCAGGCGGGGCTGCCGGCCGACGTGGTCGCCGCCCTGTTGCGGGTCCGGCTCGGATCGCAAGACCCCTCGTTCCGCGCGCGCGTGGCCGCGGAGCAGGCCTACGCCGAAAGCGTGCGCAGGGACCTGGCGGACATGCGCGGCCGAGGCTTGATTTCGGCGACGTCCGCCGATGAAGTCGACCGTGACTTCGAAGCGCGCCTGGCAGCCCTCGCCACCGCCAAAGAGCCGATCCGGCGAACTGAGCCGGCGACTGCTCCGTCCGCTGGGGCCTTGGCGCCCGCGGCCGCGCCGGCTGCGGAGCCCACTGCGCCTGTCCCACCCGCGCCCGCGGTACCGGGCATATCGCTCCGCGAGATCTTCGCCGAGCACTCGGTCCTCATCCTCGCGGCCCTCGGCGCCTTCCTCCTGGTCGTGGCCACCGTCCTGTTCGAGCTGTACGGGACGACCGGTCTGGGCGGCGGGGTTCGCCTGGCCGCGGTCGTGGCTCTCAACGTCATCTTCGCGACCGCGGGCTACCTGGCCACTCGCCAGGAGCGGCTGCGCTCGGTCGGCAGCATCTACATCGCGATCGCCGCGGTCCTTCTGCCCCTGGTCGGCATCGCGGCATGGACCTTCTTGGACCTTGGAGCGCGCGGCCTCACGGTCGACCAGGCGCTCGCTGTCACGGCGATTGCCTGCGCACTGTCTTATGGCTTCCTCGCGCGCAAGCTTGGGGTACGCGCGTACGGCGAGATGGCCGGCGCCGCCGTGCTGGTCGCGTCGTGGGGATCGTCGGGCGCGATCGCCGGCGACCACTGGCGTTCGATCGGGCTGGCCCTGACCCCGTTCGTATTTGCGGTCTGGGAGCGCCTCCTACACGACCGGGTGTTCTCGCACTTCCAGTGGTTCGCTCATGCAGCAGCAGTCGTCGCGCTCGGCTTAGCCGTGCGCTTCGACCCGGCAGGCTGGGAGTTGACCGCGACCCTCGGCACCGTGGCCGCGGCCTATCTGGCGTGGCAGGCGCTGGCCGCGCATCGAAGCCGCGCGTGGGCCGGCGAGGCGGCTCTCATCCTGGCCGCCACGACCGCCATCGGACCGCTTGGATTGAGGTCTAACCAATTCATCCTGCCGATGCTCGTCGCGGTTCCTCTCGTGCTGGTGGCGCGCGTGCCCGAATCGCTCGGAGTCGTCGGGCGGCTGTATCGCGCCCACCCAGCCCACCTCCACCTGGCTGTGGTCGCCGGAATCACACTGGCGCTGGCCGAGAACGTGACGGGAGATGAAGTTTGGCCCTTTGCAATCTCGCTTTGGATTGCGGTCGGCCTGTACCTGGCCGACTTCTGGCTGGCGCGCGGCGCGAGCACCGGCTACGCGATGCGGGCGGCGCTCCCGTTTGCCCTGGCCGCGACCGGTCAGGCGGGGCACCTCGGATCGTGGACGGCGACGCTCACAGCCGCGGCGCTGATCGCATACACGCTTCCGTTCGTCATCGGCGCAGCGCTCGAGCCCTTGACGCGCCGGGCCTCGCTGTTCTTCTACGCGGGCCTCACGCTCGTTCTCGTCCAGCTGCCTCGCATTCCCGTCGGCGCGGGCCATTGGGGGATCCCGGCGGCCCTGCTCGTGACGGCCGTAGCTTTTGGAGTCGCGAGCGAGAGGGGCGGGGTCCGCTTCAGTCCCTATGCCGCTCGCGCTCTCTTCTCGATCGCCTGGTTCTACGGAGTCGAAGCGATCAACGCTCGCGATTGGCGTGGACCCTATGACGCGCTGCTCGCCCTTGTGTATGTCGCGCTCGGCCAGGCGCGTGCGCTGGCCAGACATTCGGTCGCGACCGCCGGCCGGCGCTGGTTCGTCCACGCGGCTGCGCTGGTCGCGCTCGCGCTCTGCTTCACGGGTCCGGACGATCTCTTGTGGTGGCGCCTGGCGGCGGCCTGGGGTGCTCTGGCGGTGGCGTACTGGTGGCTCGCCGCGACCCGCTCGGAAAGAGAAATGCCGTGGCTGGCGTGGGCGGCTGTGAGTTCGGCTGCCGGCAGCGTGGCCATGGCATGGGTGCCTGAGCTGTGGCAGGGCACGGTCGTCGTCGGCGCCGCGCTCTTGCTGACCGCCCTGTGGGCGGCGGCGCGAAGCGTCCTCAACCGGCCCCTGCTTCAGGACGCCGGGCTCCCCGTCCTGGGCGTGCTGGCCGCGGTCGGCGCCGGCTTGACGCTAAGAGAGGACGTTCCGCAATGGTCGCAAGCGATCGCCGCATTGCTGGCCGGCGGTTTCCTGCTGGCCTGGTCGCGATTGCACACCCAGTCCGAGCTCGTGCAGAGCTTGCGAGCGGGCGCCGCGGCGATCGGTACGATCAGCCTCTTCATCGGCGCTGCGGTCCTGCAGCTCAACACTGGTTACGCAGGCTTGCTCGCGCTGGCGATCGCCATCGGCCACGCCGAGTGGAATGTGCGCGCCACGGGCGAGATCGAGCGGTGGTATGCCGTGGCCGCGCTGCTGGTCATGGCGCCGGTCATCTACTTGTGGCCGTATTCGCCCACACCGGTGGCGCTGATCGCGCTCGAGTTCGTCGCCCTCGCCGCGCTCTGCGTGCAAGCCGGCGTGCGGCGCCGGCAATGGTTCCTGGCCTACCCTGCGGCGCTTCTGCTCGCGCCGGCGCTGCACATTTCGTTCATCGCCCTCGGGCTGGCCGCCAACCACGAGCTCGAGGAACGCTCATTTGCGGTCCTCGCATGGGTCGTCGGCTTCGTCGGGCTCGCGGTGCGTACACGCTTCGGCAGTCGCTGGGCCTTGAGCACCGAAGCGGGTGCGGCCACCCTGGCCTCGGGAGCGCTGCTCGCGCTGGCGGCCGACGGCCACCCCGACCCGGCCGGCCTCGCCCTGCTTGCGTATGCCGTCGTGATCTACGCCGCCGGCATGCAAGAACGCCAGCGGTGGGTGCTGCCGGCGGCCGCTGCCACGGCGCTGGCCGGCATGATCACGCTGCTCGGCGCTCATGGCGCCGACACCATCCTCTATGCCGCGGCGGTGGGCGTGCTCGGCCTTGTCATCTGGGTCGCCGGTCGCGTCGCTTTGACATTCCTCGGACGCCACGCACTCATCGACATGCATCGCTACGTGGGCCTCGGCCTGCTGTCGGTCGCGGCCCTCGCGGGCTTTGCCTTCCCAGACAAGACCGGTCCATCCAGCGAGGGCGCCGCCCTGGCCGCGCTGGCGCTGCTCATCACTGGCGCCGTGTTCTGGCTCGATGCGCGGACGTTTGGTTTTCGTCCCAACGTGTACCTGGCGCTGGTCAGCGCTTCTACAGCCGGCTACTTCGTGGCGCGCGGCCTCGGCCTGGAATCGTGGAAGCTGGTGCCTCCTGGGCTGGGCCTGATCGCATGCGGGATCTGGCTGCGCCAGGAAAAGGGCTTCAATGTCGGCCCGCAGGTGCGTCAGCTGATCGTTGGCGTGGGCCTTGGCCTGGTGATGGGGTGGGCGGCCGTCTTCACCGTGTCGGGTGACCTGTTCTGGCTGGTGACGTTGCTGATCGAGGGGGCGATCACTGTCGGCGCGGGGATCGCCCTGCGCAGCCGTGTGTTGCTCGCCGGCGGCGGCGCGGCGCTGGCGCTGGTCTCACTTCGCGCCCTGCTCTCGGTGGCGCAGGCCGGGTACCTGTTTGCCGCGTTCGGAGCCGTGGCCCTGGTCCTGCTCGCCGTCGCCACCGCGATCGCATTGGCCCGCGGGCGCTCAATCGCCGGCGCGCGGGGAATGCGTGAGCAGCTCGCGACCTGGGACTAACTTTCCCGCCCCCCTGCGGGGGGAGGGTTAGGGAAAGGGGCCCGGAACTCGGATTAGCGCCGGACCCCGTCCTCCGCTACTGCTTACAGCGCTCTGAAGATGGTGTTGCCGCTGACCTCGTCGGTGTATTCGCCGCTCACACCGCTACCAAGGATCAGCGTGATTCCCTCCATCCTGCTGGGCGGCGGCGAACCGATTAGGCAGACGATCGTCAAGACCCCGGTCTGCCCATTGCTGAGGGCCACACGCAGTTTCGCCTCCCCGCCGGTAGCCGGAGGCGGGGGAAAGGTTTGCCCAGGCAGCCTGGTTCCGTAGCTGACGAAGCTTTCGATGCCAGTTGCGGTGAAGGTGCCGGCTTCGCCCGAGCTCTTCACGAAAGTTCCGCCGCCGGTAGCTGAACCGCCCGGTCCAGCCTGCAGATTGCCATTCCCCCTCAGAAGGATGGTCGAACCATCAGGGGCCATGGCCGTATCGGCCCCTACGACCCAGTGAAAGGGCTCGTGATTGCCGTTGGCGTCGCTCGCCATGACTGGCGTCGTGGCCAGGGCGATCGCTGCGAGCGAAATGCTAAACGCCGCTAACTTTCTCATGGCTCCTCCTATCAACCCGGGGCGCACCCGTTGAGTGAAGGGTTGGCGAGCGGGTCCGCCAAGGCCACCATACACTTGCCCCGCCGGGGTGGATGATTGATCAGCCCCGCAGCTGCTCCACGCCCGCCTCACCTCGCGCCAGCCGCCCCCGCAGCACCGCGAAGTACCACCCGGCGGCGACCGCGACGACGATGACGACGATCAGGTCCGCGCCCCAGAAATCCTTCGGGATCATGAGGGCGCCGAGCGCGATCAGGATCCATGCGAGCGCCGCGTACATGACCGGTTTCGCCCACACCCCGAGGTCGAACGCCTCCGGCAGCTTGTCCATCCGGTGGCGCCGCGTTACGTACGCGAGCACGGTCAGGAAGTAGACGACGAAGGGCAGCGTGGCGGTGGCTGTGATCAGCAGGAGAAAGGCTGAGCCCCCCTTGCCCGTGATCGCGCTCAAGTAGCCCCAGGCCACGAAGAGCAGGCCCAGCGACGAGGCGGTGACCAGCGCGCGGATCGGCGTCTGCGTCTGCGGGTTGACCTTCTTCAAGGCGGACGAGAACGGAATGATGTTGTCCCGCGCAAACGAGAAGATCAGGCGGCCGGTCGCGGCGAGCCCGACCACGTCCAGCGCGAGGATCGAGAACACCACGACCACGACGAAGACGTCTTTCGCCACGTCACCCATCCAGTACGCGACGATGTCGACCAACGGCACCTGCGAGGCGGTGATCTTGCCTAGGTCCGGAATCGCGATCGTAAAGCCGATCAGCGCCACCATGCCCAGGATCGCCGAGCTCGCGACCGACCAGATCACCGCCTTCGGCACGGTGACGCGCGCCGCGACCGCCTCTTCGCCGAGGTCGGCGGCCAGCTCGAAGCCGACGATTGTGAAAATGCCCATCAGCGCGGCATAGGGGAGGGCCCGCAGGATGTCTCCGCCATGAACCCCGCCGGTGTCGCCGAGGAATGTGATCGTGTGGTTGGGGTGGATCGCCCACAGCACGAAGAGGACAAGGCCGAACCCGACCATGCCCGCGATTTCGGTGAACACAGCGACGTTGTTGATGCGCGCCGCCAGCGCGATCGAGATGATGTTGATCGTCAGCACCGCCAAGAAGATGACGACGGTGATCACGAGGCTGATGGTCGGGTTGCTCGCATCCAGGTTGAGGATGGTGGCGATGATCGGCGCCACGACCACGAAATTGATCCCGGCCGCACCCACCGCCAGGTAGGCCAGCCCGACGAAACCGGTGAACCAGCCGTAAGTCGTATTCACCAGCCGAGCGCCCCACTGGTACGAGTAGCCGGCCAGAGGGATGCGCGTGCCCAGCTCGGCGACGACCAGCGCCACCAGCATCTGGCCGATCGCGGCCACCGGCCAGAGCCAGATCATGGCCGCGCCGAGGTGGGCGAGGCCGAATCCGTAGTTTGCGAAGAGCCCGGTGGTGATCGAGATGATCGAGAAGGCGACCGCGTAGAGCGAAAAGAGCCTCAGCGCCCGGCGGAGCTCCTGCGTGTAGCCGAAGGACTGGTTGATGCCCTCGTCGGACGCCGCCACTTGTTCGGACACCGGCCTTCTCTCCTTATATCTATGTGATCTCGGTGCCGAGCACGCGCTCGAGGTAGGCGTTGCCGAACAGGCGGCCCGGGTCGAGGCGGTCGCGCACCGCTATAAACCGATCCCAGAGCGGGTAGAGCGGCCTCAGGGTCGCGGCGGTCTGGAAGTGGAGCTTGCCCCAGTGCGGGCGGCCGGCGTGGGCGCTCATGATCGCCTCGACCTCTCGGAAGTAGGGCTCGTACTCGAAACGGTGGTACACGTGGACGGCGATGTAGCCGGTGTCGCGCGCATACGCGGGGCTCAGCGGGATGTCGTCGGCCGCCACCGCGCGGACCTCGACCGGGAAGCTGATGAGGAGGCGCTTGCGCTCGATCATTGCGCGGATGTCCCGGACGGCCGCGATCAACTGGGTGCGCGGCACCGCGTACTCCATCTCCGCAAACCGCACGAGCCGCGTGTTGGCGAAGATTCGATCGCTGCGGTCGGTCATCTCCTTGCGCGACATCGTCCGCGCCGTGATGGCGGCGAGGCCGGGGATCCACGTCCGGCGCACCTGAGCCGCTCGCTGGATCATCCCGAACGCATGGTTCTCGAGCAGGATGTCGTTGAGGTAGGCGCCGAAACCGGTGCGCCGCTGGTTTGCGGGCGGAGCGTCATGGGTGCGCGTGTTGGTGATCGCCTGCGCCCATTCCGTGTGCGGAAACCAGAAGAACTCGAAGTGGTCGTTCTGCTTGCAGAGCTCATCGAACTGGTCGAGCAGGTCGTCGATCCGGCGCGGCTCCTGCACGGAATGGATGTTGTAGGCAGGCACGCACCGCAAGGTCACGGTCGACAGCACGCCCAGCGCGCCGAGCCCCACCTGCGCCGCTTTGAACGCCTCGGGATCCAGGTCGGGCGAGCAGCGCAGCACGTTTCCATCTGCGCGCACGAGCGAAAGAGCGACGACCTGGCTCGAGAGGTTGCGGAAGCGCTCGCCGGTGCCGTGCGTCGCCGTGGAGACGGCCCCGCTGATCGTCTGGTAGCCGACGTCGCCCATGTTCTCCATCGCCAGCCCGAAATGCGCGAGCGCATCGCTGAGCTCGAGGATGGTGATGCCGGCCTGGGCGGTGATCGTGGCCGCGTCGCGGTCGACGTCAAGCACCTTGTTGTAGCGGTCGAGCTTGATGAGGCAGCCGTCGGTGCATCCGATGTCGGTGAAGCTGTGGCCGCTGCCGATGACCTTCACGCGCTCGCCGCGTTCGGCAGCTGCCCGGACGATGGCAGCGATCTCTTCTTCGCTTGTGGGTGACTCGATGCGGGTGGGGCTGCAGCTGTACGTACCGCCCCAGTTGGTCCACCTGGCGCGGGCCTCCGTCACCATCCGCGCAAATCGACCTCCCAGGTCTCGAGCACCTCGCCGTCGCGCACCAGGTGCATGCGCTCGTGGTAGGCAATGGTCGGATCGACATGAGCCGGCAGGACGCGGATCCGGTCGCCGACTGCGACCGATGCCTCGGGGATGAAGGTGATGTGCTCGTCGGAAACGATCAACACATTGCCGCCGCCGGCAATGTCCGGGTTGCCGTGGTCCATGCCCAGGGCTTTGAGACCGCAGTTGGCGACCGCGTAGCCCGCGGCCGAGGTCGAGATCACCGTCGCCAACACGCTGGCGGCTTGCTGGAACGGGAGCCCAAGCTTGGCGTAGGCGGCGTCCATCAGCGCGTACGAGCCGGCCTGGATCTCGTTGGCCCAGGTGTTGAGGTCGTAGGAGCCGGTGCCGCCCGCTGAGATGACATCGCCGCCGACATCCTTGTGCGCCCGCACCAGCAGCTCCATCGCTTTGGCTGTCAGCTCTTGCCGCAGCGTGCGGTCGTCGAGCCCGACCGCGTGGCCCTCGTAGCCCATTACCCCGCGCACGAGCAGGCCCTGGTTGCGTGCCATCTCCGCCAGGGTGCCGGCACTCTCGGGCGCGCAGCCGCAGCGGGGCAAGCCCACGTTGACGTCGATCAGCACCTCTTTGACGCCACCCCTGGCCGCGGCCTCGATGGTCATGAGCGAGTCGACCGCGACGGTGACGCGGGCGTCCAGGCGGCCGAGCCGCGAGGCGTCGAGCACCTCATTGGCCAGCAAGATGTCCTCGCCCAGGCCCGCCGCGGCCATCCCCTCGACCTCTTTGATGGTGGCGCACGTGAAGGTGTGATGGCCGGCCGCGAGCTGACGCCGCGCGAGGGCGGTGCACTTGTGGGCCTTGACATGCGGGCGGAGCCGCGGCCCAGGCAGTGCGGTGGCCATGCTCGACAGGTTGTGCTCGAGCGCGTCCGCGTCCACCAGCAGAGCCGGGGTCACCAGCTCTTCGATGCGGGTCGCGGTCACGCGTGCATCATGCCATCCCCCAAAGGCCGGCTGGCCGCACTGCAGCGTGACATCGTGCGACCTTAGCGAGGCAGGCGACCCGCTGGGTAGGATTCGGACATCATCCGCCGCTCCCTTGCGCTGGCCGAAATCGAAACCCTGGACCCGGCGACGGACTGGGAGCGGATCGGCTACCTGAGCACCAACTACGACTTCCCCTGGGACGTGGAGCAGTCGCTGAGCCTGGCCTTCTTCAAGACCTACGGGATACCTTCCATCAGCGCCCTCCTGGATAAGACCGGGGAGTTCCGGCACCGGGCCCAGAAGCGCTACGACGACACGAAGCTGATCCTCGCCGAGATCTTCGACCACGGAATGGACTCCGAGCGCGGCCGGGAGGCGAACCGGAGCATGAACCGCATGCACGGCCGCCACGACATCAGCAACGACGACTACCTGTACGTGCTCTCGACCTTCGTGCTGGTGCCCGGCCGGTGGAACGACACGTTCGGGTGGCGCCCCTACACGGAGAAGGAGCGGCGCGCCGGTCTCAACTACTGGCGCGAGCTGGGCCGGCGCATGAACATCCAGGGCATCCCGGACGACGTTGACGCGCTCGACCGCTGGAGCCGCGCCTACGAGCGCGCGAACTCGAGATACTCGGACAGCAATCGCCACGTCGCCGACGACACGCTGAACCTGTTCCTGTCCTGGTACCCGAGGTGGCTGCGACCTCTCGTGCGGCTCGGCGTGCTGTCTCTGCTCGAGGACTACCTGCTGGACGCGTTCGGATACGAGCACCCGCCGCGCTGGTTCCGCGGATTGGTCGAGCTCAGCCTGCGCATGCGCGCGCGGGTGATTCGTCTGCTGCCACGGCGCCGGCGCCCGCGCCTGATCACCAACGAGCGCATGCGGAGCTATCCGGGGGGTTATCGCCTCGACGAGCTGGGGGTTGGCGGGCCGCTCGACGCCCGCGGCTCGACGAAATCGTGACGTAATCCGTAAGGCGCATGGGCGGGCAGTTCTGGTCTCTTGCGAGAGCGTCCGGTAGTGGGTAATATCGCCGCGTTTGAGCTGCGCCGGGGCGTGGGTCGCGGCGTCCGGCATTCGTGAGAGGGAGGGGCGCATGGAATTACGCAGGCGCGTATTGGCGTTGGCGTCGGCCGGTGCGGTGGTCGGGTCGCTGGCCACCGGATTCGCGTTCGCAAGCGTCGCCGTCGCGAGGTCGTCCGATTCGGGCGTGACGTTCTCTTCGCAGGCGGGCGTCGCCACGCTGCTGGCGCACTACACGGTGTCGCCGGCGGGCCACGGAGCGGGAGCCATATCGGACGAGGAGAGCCGGACGGTGGCTCTTGCGCCCAAGCACGGGGGCAAAGACGCGACCACCGATCTATCCGCGGGCGCCACGAGCGACAACACGGTGGCCGAGCCCGAGGGCTCTGAATCGGAATTGCATGGCGCGAGCTTCATCGGACAGCAGGCGTCCGCCAAGACTTGCTCCTATTTCGGGAAGGGCTGCAACCCGCCCGACATGGCGCTGGCGGCCTCGCCCGAGTTCGTTGTCCAGGGCGTCAATACGCAGTACGAGGTGCTCGACACATCCGGGAACGTGCAGCCAGGATGGCCGGTGGGCATCCAGGCGTTCTTCGGGGTCCCCAACGTCAGCAAGGCGGACGGCACCCCCTGCGACGTGGCTCACCTGAGCCAGCCGTTCATCAGCGACCCGCGGGCACTGTACGATCCGATCGACCGCCGCTTCTGGGCGGCGGCCCTGCAGCTCGAGAACGGCCTCGGAATCGCTACCGACTGTCCGTTCAAGGCGGTTTATTACGTTTCCGTAAGCCAGACCAGCGATCCCAGCGGCAGCTGGAATGTTTACGAGTTCGACATGTCATTGGGCCGGCCGTTCATCGCGGACTACACCCAGCTCGGCATCAACCGTGACGCCGTGTACTTCTCGGCCAACATGTTCACCACCGACGGGACCAGGTTCCCTTACGGGGAGCTGTTCGAGGCCAACAAGGCCAAGATGGAGGGGGGCGCCGGGGACTTCACCGCTGACGGCTTCTTCAACCTGCGAGCCAATGGGCCCGGGCTCAACGCCACCACCGGTCCCTTCCTCGCGGACACCATGAATCCGGCGCTCAACATCGATCGGAGCGCGGGGGGCACCGAGGTCTTTGTCGACACACTGGACGGGCCGGATCCAGTCAGCGGCCACGGCTGCACGAGCGCGGCAGATAGTTGCAAGGGCCTCATCCTGTGGAAGATGACCAACCCGGTCGGACACGACCGCGGGGGCAGCGCGCCCGTGCTGACTGGAACGTACGTTCCCGACATCAAGCCATACGTCTTCAGCCCGGCGGCCGACCAGCCAAGCTGCAACGCGTGCGTCGACGCGCTGGACCTGCGGGTCACCGCCACGCCGGTGGTCCGGGACGGAAACGTGTTCGCAGCCTGGGAAACAGCCATCAACAACGGAAACCAGATCGTGCCCGGCATCGAATGGGCCCAGATCCGCATCGCGAACGCCGGCGCCGAAAACTCGGCTGAAAGCGGGTATTACAACTTCAGCGGCGACACGGCAGTCAGCTTCCCCGCCTTGATGCCGGATGGCAAAGGCAACCTGGTCATGCTCTTCGACCTCATGAGCCACAACGTCTTCCCCCAGACCCGCTTCGTCATCCGGGATGGCGACGGTCAGTTCACCGGCCAGGGCGTGCTGATAAAGGCTGGCGAGTCGTCGTACCGTCCACAGCTCTGCGGAACGGCCATACGTGTATGCAGGTGGGGTGACTACTCGGCCAGCTCGTTCGATGGCCAGGGCGGGATCTGGCTCGCCGGAGAGTACGCCAACCACTACGACGGCATCCCGAACCCGCCGGCGTTCGGGCGCAACTGGGGCACCTGGATCGCAGCTGTCAGCGTCGGCTAATAGAAGCTCGATTTCGGAGAGGGGGTGAACGCATCCCCTCTCCCCCTCGGGGAGAGGGGCGTGAGCACTCTTCTAAAAATTCAGTAGCCGTACTGACGACACTGCGGCCGCCCGGGCTTAGCTTGCCGTCATGGCTCAGGCGCCGGTAAAACCCCCGCCGGTGCCTGGCCACGTTCCATCGGGACACGCCGCCGGCCATTAGGCTGATCGGCGGCGATGCGAGAGGCGGGGTTCAACGTCCGGCTGCTTTCCGCCGGTCCATTCGTGACCATGATCGACCGCTTTGCGGTCGCCCCAGTTCTGATTCCCATCGCGGTCGAATTCCGTGCCCCGGTCGGAGCCGTGGCCATCGCGACCACCGCGTACTACTTCGCCTACGGGTTGGCCCAACCCTTCTGGGGCTTCGCCTCGGACCGCGCCGGCCGGATTCGCATCATCAGGATCAGCCTGGCTGCGACGGCGGCCGCCTGCGCCCTCACGGCGCTCGCGCCCAACCTCGATTTCCTCATCGGCGCGCGGATCCTGGCGGGCGCATCGGTCTGTGCGGTCGTTCCGAGCGCGCTCGTCTACATCGGCGACATGATCCCGTTCAAAACGCGCCATGCCGTCATCGCCGACGTGCTGGCGGCGGTCGCGATCGGCACCGCCGCCGGCAGCCTCGGCGGTGGATTCTTCGCGCACTATCTCAGCTGGAGACTCATCTTTGGCGTCGCCGCCGTGCTCGCCGCGGTTCTCGCTGTGGCCATGGGCCGGCTGCCTGAGTCGAATGCCCGGCCATCGACAGGGGGCCCGATCGCCCAGCTGCGCCAGGTGTTCCGCCGCCCGTGGGCGCGCTTCCTCATCCTCTTCGCCATCCCGGAGGGCGCCATGGTGCTTGGCTTCCTGATCTACTTCGCGCCGGCGCTGGAGGCGACCGGGGCCAACGCAGCGTTGGCCGGACTGGTGGTCGCCACGTATGGGGGCGCGGTCCTCGCCGGGACGCGCGTGGTCAAGCGGTTTGCGTCCCGCGCACCGGCCTGGGTTCCGATCAGCATCGGCGGCGCAATGGGATGTGCGGGCTACCTGGCGGCGGGCCTGGATCAGCACGCGGTGGCGATCCTCCTGGCCAGCGTCCTGATCGGCGGCTGCTACGCGATCTTCCACTCGACGATGCAGGCCTGGGCGACCGACATCGCGCCCGAGGCGCGCGGCACGGCGGCGGCGCTGTTCGTCACAAGCGCGTTCACGGGCGGCGCGATCGGGTCCGGCCTGGGCGCCTTCTTCGCCCAGGCGCATCAGTACAGGTCCCTATTTCTCCTCGCCGCCGCGGTCAGCGTGCCGGTCGTTATCACCGCGGCTCTGACGCGCGCCCAATACCCGGGGTCGGTGCTGGCGGAGCAGGTCCAGGAGGTCGCCGGTTCGTAATCGAGGGATTAAGATTCGGAAGTCGGGAACACCTGATTAGGGGGAGGTTCGACCATGGCTGTGCGCAAGTTGGCGTTGCTCGCGGTGGCGGCGGTGGCCGCGTTCGCATGCGGAACCACCTCTGCCGGGCCGACCACCGGCTCAACGATCACCCTCGGAGCCCCCCTTGGCCTGACCGGGTCCCTGACCAAGGAATCGCAGCTCACGCAGCAGGGCTACGACCTGTGGAGTGACTGGATCAACGCGCGCGGCGGAATCCTCATCAACAATGTCAAACACCCGGTCGTGATCAAGTACTACGACGACACCAGCAATGCCAACCAGTCCGCGGTGCTGATGCAGAAGCTCATCACCGAGGACAAGGCGAATTTCCTCCTGGGCCCGTACGGCAGCGCCGCGACGGCGACGGATGCGGTCGTCGCCGAGACGAACCAGATTCCGATGGTCGAGGCCAACGGGGCGGCGCAGTCGATCTTCAACCAGGGCTACAAGTACACGTTCGGGGTGCTCAGCCCGGCCAACAAGTACCTCCAGGGCGTGATCGACATGGCGGCCAACCTCACCCCCAAGCCGACCACCGTCGCGATGCTGAGCGCCGATGACAACTTCAGCCTCGAGGTGGCCAACGCGATCAACACCTACGCCCCGACCAAGGGTTTCAACGTGGTCCTGTTCAAGAAGTACAAGAACGGCGCCACCAACCTCACAGCCGAGGTGCAGGCGGCGAAGGGCGCCAACGCCGACATCGTGCTCAACTCGGGCCACCTGCAGGAAGCGATCGCCATCAACAAGGCGGCCAAGGAGCAGAAGCTGAACGCGAAGATCTTCGCCTATTCCGTCGGCCCGTCGACGCCGGACTTCATCGCCGCTCTCGGCGCCGACGCCAACTACGTCTACGACGGCTCGCAGTGGACGCCGCAGGTCAAGTACACGCCGGCCTTCTACCTGACCGAGTCCCAATACGTCGCCGCGTACAAGACGAAGTACCCGACCTTCGGAGATCCCGACTACCACGTCGCCGAGTCGACGGCCGCATGCCTGGCTTTGCAGCGTGCGATCGAGAACGCCGGGTCGCTCGACGCGACCAAAGTGCGCGATGCGCTCGCGGCCCTGGACGTGACGGTGTTCTTCGGGCAGATCAAGTTCGACAGCCGCGGGATCAACATCTACAAGCCGATGGTCGTGGAGCAGATCCAGAACGGCGTCCACCACACCGTCTTTCCCGACAGCGTCGCGGACGCCAAGCCCATGTACCCGACACCCAACTGGGACCAGCGCTGATCCGAAACATCAGGTAATGGGCGAATTCGTCCAGCTGGTCATCCTCGGCCTGCTGGCCGGAGGCGTTTACGTCGCTGTCGGGGTCGGCTTCGGCCTCGTCTGGGGCGTGCTCAACATCGTCAACCTCGCGCACGGCGCGCTTGTGATCATCGGCGGCTACATCACCTGGCAGCTGTTCACGGCGCTCCATATCGATCCGTTTCTGACGCTGCCGGTGGACGCGGTGGCGCTCTTCGTGCTCGGCTACGCGCTCCAGCGCGGCGTGATCAATCGGATCATTCGGGCGCCGCTGCTGTTCACGTTCCTGCTCACTTTCGGCTTGAACCTCGTGCTCGTCAACCTACTTTTGCTGACCTTCGGGTCGGACTTCCGCTCGGTCACGCCCTCGTACGCCGGCAAGGGGTTGGAGTTCGGCAGCATCGTAATCCCTTATGTCCCGCTGATCTCGCTGGGGGCGGCCATCCTGCTGTCGGCCGGGCTTGCCTTTCTCCTCAACCGGACCCGCATCGGCCTTGCGATCAACGCGATCGCCGCGGACCGCGACGCGGCCCAGCTCGTCGGCATCGACCTCCGGCACGCCTATGCGGTCACCTACGGGTTGGGGGCGGCATGCGCCGGCGTCGCGGGCGGCCTCATCGCTCTGATCCAGGCCATCACCCCGACCGCCGGCGAGCCGTACACCCTGCAGGCGTTCGTGGTCGTGATCCTGGGCGGGTTGGGGAGGGTCAGCGCCACGGTGGTCGGAGGCCTTGCCTTCGGGCTGGTCGAAGCCTTCGGCCAATCGCTCCCCGGCTCCGGTTCCGTCTTCGCCAACGCGATCGCGTTCGGCCTCATGGTCCTGGTGCTGGTGACGCGACCCCAGGGTCTGATGGGGCGCCTGCGGTGATCGGGACCGCCACCTCGAACCGCCGCTGGCGTCGCGCCTTTCTCATCGCGGGCGCGATTCTCGCCGCTTACGCTCTGCTCGCTCCGCTGACCTCGCTCGAAGCCGCCCAGTCCGCCAACGTGCCCTTGCTGGCGGACAAGTTGTGGTTCCGGATCGCCACGATCATCGCGATGTTCATCGTGCTGGCGACGGCGTGGAACATCATCGGAGGGATCACCGGGTATGCGGCGTTCGGGAACGTGGCGTTCTTCGGCATCGGCGCCTACACGACGGGCATGCTCATAGCCAAGGCGAAGTGGCCTTTTCTCCTTGCCTTGCCGCTCGCACCGATTGTCGCCGCCGCCTTCGCCGCGTTGGTGGGGCTTCCTTTGCTCCGGCTGCGCGGACACTACTTCGCCGTGGCCAGCCTGGGAGTTGGCGTGGCGGTGGGCGAGCTGGTCCAGAACATCGACTACGGCGGCCAGCCGGTCTTCGGCGGCGCGAGCGGTCTGTTCCTTCCGATCCTGCGGATCGACAACCGCGGCCTTTTCTTTTTCTACCTGATGTCGGCTGCCGCGGTGTTCTCGATTGCGGTGACTTGGTGGGTGCTGCGCAGCCAGTTCGGTTATGGCCTGATCGCCATCCGCGAGAACGAGGAGGCGGCGTCAGTGCTCGGCGTCAACACCACCGCATACAAGGTTGCGGCCTTCGCGCTGGCCGCGGCCCTGACCGGCCTGGCGGGAGGGATCTTCTCCCAGTGGAACGTCTTCATCAACCAGGACAACGTATTTCCGATCGAGTACAACGTCCAGATGATCCTGATGGCGCTGCTCGGCGGCACCGGCACCGTGTTCGGCCCCGCGGCCGGTGCCGTCCTCTTGCAGCTGCTCATCCAGTTTCTCGGCGGCACCTTGCCGATCTCGTTCGACATCCCGTTCGTCTCGGCGGACGCGCGCCCGATCGTCGCGCAGGTCATCCTCGGCCTGCTCCTGGTCGGGGTCGTGATCTTCGTGCCCCGCGGAGTCATCGACTTTTTCGGTGGTCGCACCCGGCTGAGCATGTCCTATCTCCGGCGCTCGCTTCGCGAGACCTCGCTGTGAGCACGGCGGCAGCGCCGGCGCAGCTCGAGGTGCGCGGCGTCACCAAGCGCTTTGGTGGCGTGGCCGCGGTGGACGGAGTGAACTTCGAGATCGAGAAAGGCGACATCGTCGGCATCATCGGCCCCAACGGCGCGGGCAAGACGACGCTGCTGAACTGCATCAGCGGCGTTTATCACCTCGACGGCGGCGACATCAAATTGAACGGCGCCTCGATCGCCGGGATGGCGCCGCACCGAGTCGCCAGGCTCGGAATCGGCCGCACCTTCCAGATCGTCAAGCCGTTCGGCTCCATGACCGCGCGCGAGAACGTTGGGATCGGAGCGCTGTTCGGCAGCGCGCACGCGCGGCGAGGGGTCAAGCAGGCGTTCGCGCTGGCCGATGAAGTGCTGGCGCTGGTCGGCCTCAAGGCCAAGGCCGATCAGCCCGTCTCGGCGCTCACGATCCCCGATCGCAAGCGGCTCGAGGTCGCGCGCGCGGTAGCGACCAGGCCGCAGCTGCTGCTGCTGGACGAGGTGATGGCTGGGCTCAACAACGTCGAGATCGACGAGGCGCTCGAGATGGTCCGGTCAGTGCATGCCACCGGCGTGACGGTGCTGCTGATCGAGCACGTGATGCGCGTGATCGTCGGGGTCTGCCGCCGCGCGATCGTCCTCGACTCCGGCCAGGTCCTGGCCCAGGGCGAGCCGGAGGTCGTGCTGCGCGACGAGCGTGTGATCCAGGCCTACCTGGGCGAGCGCTATGCCAAACGCCTCAAGTCTTCCTGAACCGCTCCTCAAGGTTCGGGGGTTGACCGCCGGGTACGACGCCGGGCCCGTGCTGTTCCGGATCGATCTCGAAGTCGCGCCGGCTGAGCTGATCGCGCTGGTGGGCGCGAACGGCGCGGGGAAGTCCACCCTCCTCGGCGTCCTGAGCGGACTCGTCCGGGCCACATCGGGGACGGTCAGCGTCGGCGGCCATGACGTCACCAACGCGCGGCCGGAAGTCCACGTCCGGAATGGCGTCGGCCACGTGCCGCAGGGCCGCCGCCTGTTCGGGACCATGTCGGTCGAGAGGAATCTGATGCTCGGCGCGTACCTGCGGCGCGATCGTGAGGTTCGCGACGACCTCACGCGGGTGCTCGGCTACTTCCCGGCGCTCAAGGACAAGCTGTCTCGAGACGCCGGCACCCTGTCGGGCGGCGAGCAGCAGATGGTGGCGATCGGGCGGGGGATGATGGCCCGGCCCAAGCTCCTGATGGTCGACGAGCTGTCGCTCGGGCTGGCCCCGAAGGTGGTCGAGCGCCTGGTCGAGGTGGTCCAGCAGATCAACCGCGACGGCACAGCCCTGCTCCTCGTCGAGCAGGACGTGCTCGTGGCGTTGGACGCAGCCGATCGCGCCTACGTGCTGGAGAACGGCCGGGTCGCGCTGAGCGGACCGGCGGCCGAGGTGCGCGACGACCCCGGGGTGAGGAAGGCGTACCTGGGGCTGTGATGCCTCCCCACATGTCTCATGATCACGAGCGAGAAGTGACTGTCAAGGAGGGCTGGCGCGGGCGTTTCTTCGAGGATTTCGAGGTGGGCGACGTCTACGAGCACCCGCTCGGCCGGACGATCACCTCGGCCGACAACATCTGGTTCACGCTGTTGACCCAGAACACCGCGCCGATCCACTTCGACCACCATTACGCGGCTCAGACCGAGTTCGGCAAACCACTCGTCAACAGCTGCCTCACCCTGGCCCTGGTCACAGGCCAGAGCGTGACCGACGTGACCCAGAACGTAATGGCCAATCTCGGGTGGGACGAGGTGCGGCTGCCCAACCCGGTTTTCGAGGGGGACACGGTTTACTCGCGCTCCGAGGTGCTCGAGGCGCGCGCGTCGGGCTCGCGCAAGAACGTCGGCATCGTCACTGTGCGCACGACCGGCTTCAAACAAGACGGGACCGAGGTGATCTCGTTCAAACGCACCGCGATGGTCTACCGCCGCGGCCAGGCTCCACGGATCGCGAAAGTGCCCGGTAGTTAGTCGCGAATGGACTTCGAGCTTTCGGAACAGCAGGCCGCGTTCCGCGACCTCATGCGCGATTTCGCCCGCAAGAGCATCAGCCCCGTGGCGCGCGAGATGGAGCTGGCCGGCCGCTACCCGGAGGAGATCGTCGAGGAGATGAAGGCGATGGGCCTGTTCGGGATGCTGGTGCCCGAAGAGTTCGGGGGCATCGCCATCGACGCGGTTTCCTATTCGATCGTTTTCGAAGAGATCTCAAAGGCATGGATGGGCGTGGCCGGAATCCTGGGCTCGCATTCGCTCGCCACCCTGATGCTGGCGCGATTCGGCACGCCCGAACAACGCAGCCGGTGGCTCCCAGACCTCGCGACCGGCAAGCGACGTTCGGGGATCGCGCTGACCGAGCCGCAAGCGGGCAGCGACCTGCAGGGCATCGCCACGGTGGCGAAGCGTTCGGGTGATCACTACGTCGTCAACGGCGCCAAGACGTGGATCACCAACGCGCGCCACGCCGACCCGCTGCCGGTGCTGGTCAAGACCGACCCCAACGCTCAGCCACGCCATCGGGGCATGACCGTGCTGATGATCGAGCAGGGGACGCCGGGGTTCACTGTCGGCAAGGACCTCGACAAGCTCGGCTACAAGGGGCCGGAATCGTCAGAAGTGTTCTTGAGCGACTGCCGCGTGCCGGTGGAGAACGTGCTCGGCGGGGAGGAGGGTCACGGGCTGCAGCAGGCGCTTTCCGCCCTGGAGTTTGGTCGGGTCAACATCGCGGGGCGTGCGGTGGGCGTGGCGCAGGCAAGCCTCGACCGGTCACTCGCATACGCACGGGATCGCCACGCGTTCGGCAGGCCGATCGCGGAGTTCCAGGCCATCCAGCTCAAGCTGGCGGATATGGCGACCGAGGTCCAGGCCGCGCGGCTGCTGACCTGGTGGGCAGCGTCCGCGCTCGACTCGGGACGGCGGGCGGACCTCCAGACCGGGATGGCGAAGCTGTACGCGTCCGAGGTGTGCATCAAGGCGTCACTCGAGGCGATGCGCATCCACGGCGGCTATGGCTACTCGACCGAGTACGAGATCGAGCGGTTCTATCGGGACGCGCCGCTGATGGCCATCGGCGAAGGCACCAACGACATTCTCCGGACGGTGATCGCGCGCCAGCTGGTACGTGAAGACATTTCCTAACCTCTCCGGCGGGGTGACGCGGTCGCCGCGCAGCTGGCTTTTTGCGCCCGGTCACAACGAGAAGCTCTTGCGCCTGGTGTTCGACGCAGGGGCGGACGTGGTGCTGCTGGACCTGGAGGACGCCGTCCCGCCAGACATTAAGGATCGCGCGCGCGAGATGGTCGCCCAGGTGGCCGCCGCGCGGCCGTGTTGGGTGCGTGTCAACCGGGCCCGGACCGAGTTATGCGAGCGCGATCTCGACGCGCTGGCGGGCTCGGCGCTCGGACTTCGCATCCCCAAGGTGGAATCTGCGGAGGAGGTCGCGTGGGTGGCGGAGCGTGCCCCCGAGGTGTTGCTCGACTGCACGATCGAATCGGCGCGCGGGGTGCTCGCGGCCTTCGAGATCGCCGCGGCGCCGGCCTGCGCGTTGCTCTCCTATGGAGGCCTCGACCTCGCCGCCGACCTCGGGATCGCAAGCGGCGACCACGAGACGCTGTTCGCGCGATCCTTTTTGGTGGCAGCGGCCCGTGCGGCGAGCAAACCACCTCCGAGCGATGGGGTGTATCCGCTGCTCGAGGACGACGATGGCCTCAAGAAGGAGGCCGAGGCGGCGCGGCGGCTGGGTTTTTTCGGCAAGTCGGCGATCCACCCGCGCCAGGTGCCGATCATCAACGCGGTGTTCGCGCCCACGCCGGAAGAGGTGGCATGGGCAACCCGCGTGCTGGGGGCATTCGAGGCGTCCGGCGGCGCCGCCACAAGGACAGCCGATGGTGAGTTCGTCGACCTGCCGGTGGCGGAGCGAGCGCGGCGCCTCCTGAGCTCGTAACCGAACCGGGGGCGCCGACCCGAACTCAGCACCTAGAATCAACGAGCCGTTCCGGACTAGCTCAACGGTAGAGCAGGCGGCTGTTAACCGCAAGGTTCAGGGTTCGAATCCCTGGTCCGGAGCCAAATC
>Ga0207646_10002154_pt1 | contig 23518 bp, 28 predicted proteins | sample KBSK5502metaG_FD_184343 | JGI IMG/M metagenome (GOLD analysis project Ga0207646, IMG submission 184343) | Corn, switchgrass and miscanthus rhizosphere microbial communities from Kellogg Biological Station, Michigan, USA - KBS K5-50-2 metaG... | ecosystem: Host-associated > Plants > Roots >... | reverse complement strand
CGTGAGCGGCGGCACGACCGAGCCGAGCACGAGCGCATCCACATCGTCGAGCGCGAGGTCCTCGCGACCGAGAAGCGCATCGACCATCACGGCGAGCTCGTCCTCGGTCTGGTCTTGGCGTGTCGCGGTGCGCCACGTCGAGATGAGCTTCGCTCCGTCATAGACGCCGAGTACCACATTGGTGTTCCCGACGTCCGCCGCCAGCAGCGTCGTCACTAGTCTTTCGCTTCCGTCGCCCCGGTCCGCATGCCCCGCTTCCCCATTGCCTTCATACGCTTCGCGACATTTGCGGGGACGTATTTGTCGATCGGTGCGCCGAACGCGGCGAGCTCCTTGACCCGCGACGCGGAGATGAACAGGAATTCCGGCGCCGTCACGAGATAGACCATCTCGATCTCGGACGCCAGAGAGCGGTTCATGTTCGCCATCTCGAACTCGAACTCGAAATCCGAGAGCGCGCGAATCCCGCGCACGATGAAGCTCGCGCCGCAGGCGCGTGCAAATTCGACCTGAAGCCCATCGAACGCGCGAACTTCGACGTTGCGGTACTTCGCGCAGGCCTCGCGCATCAGCTCGATGCGCTCCTCGGCGGTGAACACGGTCTTCTTCGCCAGGTTGCGCCCGACACCAACGACCACACGATCGAACAGGCGCGCCGACCGCTCGACGATGTCGACGTGCCCATTCGTCGGCGGATCGAAGGAACCGGGGTAGATGGCGACGCGATCAGTCATGCGGTCGCGATACCTCCTTGGCGTGCACGCCGCACGCGCAGGGTAACGCTAGTCGGTGGGCAGCTGGGTGCCGGCGCGGAGGCGTTCCGTGACCGCGCGCAGGATCTTTACCGCGATCTCGCCGTTCTGGTGGAGCACGTCCCGGAACTGGCTGTGTCCGAGGACGAGGCAGCGCATCGGCGTTGTCGTTTTCACCGTGGCGGTGCGTGGTCCATTGTCGATGAGCGCGATCTCGCCGAAGAAATCGCCCGGGCCGAGAGTGCGTTTGCCCTGTGGGGCCTCCACCTCGGCCTTGCCGTCGAGGATGATGAAGAAGTCCCCACCGCTCTGTCCCTTCTCGGTCAGAATTTTTCCGGCCGGGAGATCGACCTCGTCGGCGCGCGAGGCGATAAACGCGAGCTCTTTGTCAGAGCAGCTCGCAAAGAGCGGGACGGAGCGCAGTCGCTCGACGCGGGCGTCAGCCACAGGACGCGGAGTTTAGCCCTCGCTAGGCGATGCGCCTCCCCGACGCGTAGACCTCGGCGATGAGCGGCGCTCCGAGGCGGTACGCGAGCTCGCGCTCGTCGTCGGTATCGAGCACGACGATGTCCGCCCGTCGCCCGGCCACGAGCGCGCCGACGCGCCCGCCGCGGCCGAGCGCGTGAGCGGCGTTGATCGTCGCCGCGACGATGGCTTCGTGTGGAGTGAGCCCGCACAGAGTCACGCCGAGGGCGATCGCGGTCGGCATGCCCTCGAGTGGCGAGGTCCCGGGATTGTGGTCCGACGCGAGCGCGACCGGGACGCCCGCCGCGATGAACCGGCGCGCCTCCGGCGGCGGATAGCCGACGAAGAACGCGCTCCCAGGCAGGAGGACCGCGGGCACCTCCGCGCGCGCGAGCGCGCGAATCCCGTCCGCGGACGCATGGGCGACGTGGTCCGCCGAGCGCGCGTGCGTGCGGGCCGCGAACGCGGACGCGCCGACGTCGTTCAGCTGGTCGGCGTGCATCGTCACCGCGAGTCCGGCCTTCTTCGCGGCGGCGAAAAGCGGCCGGACGTCGTCGACCTCGAACACGCCTTTCTCGACGAACGCGTCGACCGCTTCCGCGAGGTTCTCACCGGCGACCGTGGCGACCGCCTTCGTCGCCTCACGGATGAACCGCTTCCGATCGTCGGTGTAGGGGGCAGGCAATGCGTGCGCGGCCAGGTAGGTGACCGCGACGTCGATAGGCGCGTCCACCTTCGCCCGGGCGAGCAGGCGGAGCTGCCGCAGCTCCTCGTCCGGATCGAGGCCGTACCCGCTCTTCACTTCGATCGTCGTCGTGCCGAGCTCCGCGGCGTCGCCGATGCGCCGCATCAGGAGCGTCAGGAGATGGTCGTCGCTCGTCTCGCGTGTCGCCCGAACGGTCGCGTGGATCCCCCCGCCCGCGGCGAGCACCGCCAGGTAATCGGCACCGCTCCGCCGGCTGGCGAACTCCTCCCAGCGCTCGCCCGCGTAACAGAGATGCGTGTGCGGATCGACGAAGCCGGGCATCACGACACGGCCGCCTGCGTCGACGTCTATGGCTCCATCGACGCGCTCGATCATCTCGTGCGCGCTGCCATGACCCGTCGCGACGATCGCGCCATCGCGCACGGCGACGAAGCCGTCCATCACCGCACCGACGTCACCAGCGGCAGGCCCGACGCGGGGACGCTCGTCCCGGAGCGGCGCGAGCGATAGCAGCCGCGCGCCGTGAAGGACGAGGTCCGCCGCGGTCATTCCAGGAAGTGACTCTCGATCACGCGGTCGCGCGTGAAGCCCTCGAGCCGGAGCGAGTCCGCCGCCACCTGGAGCACCGCGTCGAGCGGGATGAGGCCAATGAGCTCGCCGCGCAGCACCTTCACCCCCGCCGCCGCGGCACGGGTCTCCACCTCATGCCAGACCGTCGCGAGCGATGTGACCGTGTGATCGAGGAGATTCATGGAGACCTGCGCGCGCGGCGGGTTCGTGAGCATGAAACCCTTCGCCTGCACCGCGGGAAGGCCACCCGACGACTCGCGGATATCCTTCGCGATCCGTTGCGCGAGCTTCAGGTCCGTCGACTCCAGCTCGATGTTGAACGCGATGAGGAACGGGCGCGCGCCCACGACGATCGCGCCGGCCGTCGCATGCATCCGCTTCGGACCGGCGTCCGGGACATGTGTCGTGTCGAGGAGCGCCGCGAGTCCTTCGTACTGGGGCTTGCGGATATCGGGAAGCCGCGCGCGCTCCGGGGTTCTTGCTGCTTTGGCGTAGAAGTAGACGGGCACCTGGTGGCGCTCCGCGACCTCGCGACCGAACCGGTGCGCCAGCTCGACGCACTCCTCCATCGTCACGCCCGCGAGCGGAATGAACGGCACGACGTCGACCGCCCCGAGGCGCGGGTGCTCGCCCTTGTGCGTATTCATGTCGACTTCGCGGTACGCCAGGTCGATGAGCGCGTGGGTCGCGCGCACGACCGCCTCCGGCTCGCCGGCGTAGGTGAAGACCGAGCGGTTGTGGTCGACATCGCTCGTTCGATCCAGAAGACGAACGCCCTCGGTCGCGCGGATCGTGTCGGCGAGCCGATCGATGACATCGCCGCGCCGGCCTTCGCTCACATTCGGAACGCACTCGACGAGCCGCGGCATCGCGCGGAGGCTAGCGCAGGGCCGAGTCGCCTAGTGCCGGGCCGCCTCGGGCAACCTGCCCTCCGCGTTGCGGATCCGACGTGTCAGCATCGGCAGCAGCGCGAGGGCGATCTGGGGGTGGCTCTCGAGGATCCCGCGGAAGTGCCAGCGCTGGATTCCGAGCGCGGTGGTGGGCTCGATCGCGCGCACCGTCGCCGAGCGCGGGAACTCGTCGAGAAGCGCCATCTCGCCGAAGACGTCACCAGGCCCGAGCGTGGCGATCTTCTGCTCAGTGCCGTCCCGATCCTGGACGATCTCGACCTTGCCCGACCGGATGATGAAAGCGCCAACGCCGGTGTCGCCCTGCCGAACGACCTCCTGCCCCGTTTCGTACTTTTGCTCGACGGCGGCGTTCGCGATCGCCTCGAGAGAACGTTGATCGAGGTCCTCGAACATGGCGACCCGTTTCAGGAAATCGATGCTCGTCGGCACGGTCGCGATGCTAGCCGATACTCCCTATCGATGCCCGAATTCCGGATCGAGGTGGCCCACGACATCGCCGGGTGCGCGGCCACCGTCGCGCTGCAGGAGGAAACCTGGAGCGGCGACGTCATCGTTCCGCCGCAGCTCATGCTTGCCGTCGTCCACAACGGCGGGTTCGTCGCCCTCGGCTACGCGCCGGAGGACCCGAGGCCCGCGGGCTTCGTGTTCGGCTTCCTCGGGATCCACGATTACCACTTCAGGCACCATTCGCACATGCTCGCCGTCCGGGATCCGTACCGGGGAAGCGGGCTCGCGCAACAGCTCAAGGAGGCGCAACGCGATCACTGTCTCGACCAGGGCATCGAGATCATCGCCTGGACGATGGATCCGCTCGAGGCGCGCAACGCCCGCTTCAACTTCGGGAAGCTCGGCGCATACACCCGCACGTATCACCGCGACTTCTACGGCGCGATGCCCGACAAGCTGAACGCGGGACTTCCGTCCGATCGCATCTACGTCGAGTGGCCGATCGGCCACGACCGCACATACAAGCGCCTTCGCGGAGAGGACACGCCGGCGTCGCTCGAAGACGCGGAGCGTGAGGGAGTCACGTACCTGCTTCGGGCCGAGGGCGACCGCCCCGGCGCGCTCGCCGAAACCAAGAGCGCGTCGCACCTTCTCCTCGAGATCCCGCGCACGTTCCAGGAGCTGAAGGCGCGCGACGCGAAGCTCGCGCTCGGGTGGCGACTCGCTGGGCGCGACGCGTTCGAGCGCGCCTTCGGCGAGGGCTACGCGGCAGTCGAGTTCCTGCGCGCGGCCGACGGCCGCGGCGCGTACCTCCTCGTGCCGCAGCCGCGCCGGGAGCTCACGCTCGACCCGGACGACGCATGAAGCTGGAGCGCGTGGAGCTCTTCGTCGTGCGGCTACCGCTGAAGAACGCCTACGAGACGAGCGGAGCGCGCGAGACGCACATGACGCGCGTGCTGTGCCGCGTCGAGTCCGAGGGTGTGGTCGGATGGGGTGAGAGCGTCGCGGGGGAGCTCCCGTGGTACTCCGGCGAGACGTGGGGAACGGTCCTCTATGCGCTTGAGGAATTCATCCTTCCGGAGCTCTTCAAGGCCGAGCTCGCCTCGGCCGAGGACGTGGACCGCAAGCTCGCGTGGATCCGCGACCACCGGATGGCGAAGGCGACCGTCGAGATGGCCGTGTGGGACCTCTTCGCGAAGCGGGCGAACAAGCCGCTCTCGGCACTTCTCGGTGGGACTCGCGACCGCATCCTCTGCGGTGTCGCGATCGGCATCCAGCCTTCGATCGATGTGCTGATGGAGACGATCCGCCGCGAGCTCGAGGGCGGCTATCAGCGCGTGAAGCTGAAGATCAAGCCGGGGCTTGAGTTCGAGATCGCCGAGGCGACGCGAAAGAACTTTCCGAATCTCGCCTTCATGCTCGACGCGAACTCGGCGTACACGCTCAAGGATGTCGGGCTGTTCAAGCGGATCGACCCGACGAAGCCGACGATGATCGAGCAGCCCCTCGCGCACGACGACCTTGTCGACCACGCGACGTTGCAGCACCAGATCGCCACGCCGATTTGCCTCGACGAATCGATCCATACGGGCGACGACGCGCGCAAGGCAATCGAGATCGGCGCAACGAAAGTCATCAACATCAAAGCGGGACGGGTCGGCGGCCTCGCCTCCGCGAAACGCGTGCACGACGTCTGCGCATCGCGGGACATTCCGGTCTGGTGCGGCGGAATGCTCGAGATGGGGATCGGCCGCGCGCACAACGTGCACCTCGCGTCGTTACCGAACTTCCGCGTGCCGGGCGACGTGTCCGCATCAGCGCGCTACTTCGCCACCGAGATCATCGGCGAGCCCTTCGTCGTGGAAAAAGACGGGACCATGCTCGTTCCGACGAAACCGGGCGTCGGCGTGACTGTGCTCGAGGATGTGATCCGGAAGCTCGCGACAGAGCACAAAGAGTTTCGGCCGAACTAGCGGCAGGTCTGCGGGTGGCACCGGTGAGCGGGGTGTGCGCGAGCCGCGGGTGCCCCGGGGACCCGCCGCGCGGAGAGAGCGAAGCGAACGACGCGCATGGTGGGGAGGGTGCGGCGAGCGCGCGCCCCCGAACCGCTACGCGGTCAGGGGCCCCTGCCCCTGGGACAGGACCCGCAGCGACTCGCCTAGCGGGCCGCCCTTTCGGCCGGCTTCGCCTCGGCCGGCTTGTCTTCCGGCCAGACGACGACTTCGTCGATCACGGTTCCGAAGGCGTCGACGAGCCGGACGTAGTCGGCCTTCTTCCAGATGAGTCTGGCCCCGCCGACGGGTCCCGCGGCATAGACGTGCTTGCGGCCCGGCGCCACATCGTCGGCGAGCGGATGCGTCGCGGCGCGTGCGCGAGAGCCGGAGTGGATGCGGTAGATCTCGCCGGCGCGGACGAAGGACGGCGAGCCCCAGGTGTAGATCCACTCCCACTCGATGGGCTTAGCGACCTCGGGCTTCCACAGGCCGCGCAGGTGCTGGAGGCGCCAGTTTGCGAAGTCGCTCGAGAGATCGGCGATGATCTCGATCCATTCCGCGTTGGCGTCCGCGATCGGCGTGTCGGCGGACCCCGGATGGATCATGAGGATGTGCCCCTTGTTCGCCTCGACCGGGCGGAAGTCGGCCATGTATGCAGAATAGCCGCCGGATGAAGGGTCACGTGCGCGCGTTGCTTGCCGAGGTCGCGGGGACCTTCCTGTTCTTCTTTGTCGGGGCCGGCGCGATCGTCGCGACCGGCGGCGACAACCTGGTGGCCATCGCCCTCGCGCATGGCCTCGGATTGTCCGTCGCGGTCTCCGCATTCGGAGGGCTCTCCGGCGGTCACTTCAACCCGGCGGTGACGTTCGGGCTCGCGATCGCGGGCAAGCATCCCTGGGCACGCGTGCCGACCTACTGGATCGCGCAAGGCGTCGGTGCGCTCATCGCTGGATTTGCGCTCCGGTACGCATTCGAGTTCGACCCGAGCGCGCTTTCGCGCACACACATCGGAACGCCCGCGCTCGCTGGCGGTGTGACGGTCACCGCGGGCATCGTCGTCGAGGCGATCCTCACCATTTTCTTGCTCTGGGCGGTCTTCGGGACGGCGGTCTCACCGCTCGCGCCACGCATCGGAGGCTTCGGGATCGGGCTCATGGTCGCCGCTGACATCCTCGGCGGCGGCGCCATCACCGGTGCGGCCATGAACCCAGCGCGCTGGCTCGGCACCGCGGTGCCGGCTGGCTTCTACGACAACTGGTACGTCTACTTCGTCGGCCCGCTCGTCGGTGCGGCGATCGCCGCGCTGTCGTATCGCTTCGTGTTCGCACCGCCGAACGACCTCGCCCCTTCAAGACCGGCCGTCCCGGAGCTGTAGCGCGTGACATGACGCGCGACGAGATCGATCGGATCCTCGAGCACCACTTCGCGGCCGAGCAGAAGCGCGACATCGACGCGATCCTCGCCACCTATACCGAAGACATCGAGCACGACGTCGTGGGCAGGGACCCGAACCCGATCACCGGGAAGACGGCCATCGGCGTCTTCTATCGCGAGTTCCTGTCCGACCTCGAGCACGCGAAAGTGATCCCGGTCCGCCGCCTGTACGGTGACGAGTTCGCCGTCGACGAATCGATCGTTGAGGGCTACGCGCACGGGCGCCCCTACGACCTCGAGGGCTACGGGCGGCCCGTCCGCTTCCGGCTGCTGCACCTGTTTCAGTTCCGCGATGGCCTCATCTCACGTGAGAATGTGTGGCTCGACATGCTCGCGATCCAGCGGCAGCTCGCGCCGCCGCGCCACTGATGAGCATCTGGCTCGATGAAGTCGCGGTCGATCCTCACCCTCCCCTCACCGGGGACACGACCGCCGACGTGGCGATCGTCGGCGCAGGAATCGCCGGTGTCGCGACCGCGTACCACCTGGCGCGCACTGGAGCAACGGTCGTGGTGCTCGAGGCACGCACGGTCGCTGAAGCGGCGAGCGGCCGGAACGCGGGATTCCTTCTGGCAGGGGTCGCCGAGAACTTCGTCGTCGCCGCGCGTCGCTACGGCGAAGACCGGGCGCTGCGCATCTGGCGATTGACCCGACACAACCAGGAGCTCGTCCGCGCGATCGTCGAGCGTGAACGCCTCGCGTGCGACCTCGCCTGGAACGGCTCGGCCCAGATCGCCGGGGACGACGACGAATGGGCCGAGGTTCGCGAGAGCGCCGAACGCCTAAAGAAGGAAGGCGTCCGCGTCCGGCTCGTGCCGGAGGACCGCGCGGCCATCTACGAGGAGGACGGCGAGCTGCACCCGGTGCGGTACGTCCGCGCGCTTGCCGGTGCGGCGGTCGCGGCCGGCGGGCGTTTCCACGACGGAACCCGCGCGATCTCGGTGACCAAGGGCGAAGTCCGTACCCAACGCGGTCGCGTGCGGGCGGGCGCGGTCGTCGTCTGCGTTAACGCGTACTCGCGGCATCTCGTGCCGTTGCGTGTGCGGCCGGTGCGCGGCCAGATGCTCGCCACGGCGCCCGTCGCGCGCCGGGTCTTCGAGCGCCCCGCGTACGCCAACCGCGGCTACCGCTACTGGCGCCAGCGCGCCGATGGCAGCCTGCTCGTCGGCGGCTGGCGCGACAGCGCCGTGGACGAAGAGATCGGCGAGGAGGAGCGAACGACGCCGCGTATCCAACAGCAACTGGACCGCTTCCTTCGCGAGCACGCCGTCGACGCGAAGGTGACTCATCGGTGGGCTGGAACGATGGGCTTCTCGCACGACGCGCTGCCGTATGTCGGAGTACTCGAGAGTGGCGTGCTCGTGAACGCCGGGTTTACCGGTCACGGCATGGCGTTCGCGACCGCCACGGGTGAGCTCGTCGCCGACATCCTTCGCGGCAGAAAGAGGAATGAGACCGATCTGTTCGCGCCGCAGCGCCTCTGAGCGGCCAAGCAAGCGAGCCTTTTGTGCAATCCCGCGCGTTGAAGCCCATACATGGACGCCTCCCTCGTCCCGACGGCAAGCGATCTCGCCGGACTACTCACCTATGTGCTCGGCAACCCCTACCTTTTCATCAGCTCGAGCACGGTGATGACCACAGGGCTCATGCTCGGGGCGGTCGCGGTGTCGATGGTCCCGCGGAGCGCGCCGGTGATGCGTATGATCGCGCCGCCGCTCGCGATGCTGCTCGTGTATTTCGGCGCCGGCAGCATGATCCTCGCGACCGAGATCCTCGTTCGATTCCACGCGTCGATCCCCGATGCCACTGAGACCCAGTTCGCCTCCGGCATCGGTCACCTTCTCGAGGCGGCCGCCGGGATCGCGGTGCTGACGCCGCACCTGCGGGCTCGTTCACGACTGACCTGGATCGTCGCCAACGCGGTGGCGGTCGGCTACTGGACCGCTCACGTCGTCGTGCTCACGCCACCGTGGTTCGCCTTCCAGGGGCAGCTCGAGGCCATACGCGCCGCGGCTCTCGGCGCGCTCGGCGCCGGGGCCCTGGTCAGTGCTTTCTTGTGGTGTGCCGCTCCACAGCGGCGATAAGCGCGTCGATGTCGAACGGCTTGGCCAGGTAGCCGTCGGCGCCGATCTCTGCCGCCCAGCGGCGCGCGTTCTCGGCCGCGGTCATCACGACGATGGGAGCGCGCTTCCCGGAAGCGCGGAACTCACGAGCGAATCCCCACCCGTCGAGCACGGGCATCCGCATATCGAGGAGGACGAGTGCCTCACCGTTCACCTTCGCGAGCGCCTCGGCCCCGTTCTCGGCGGAGACGACCTCGTGACCCTCGGCGACGAGGATCTCCGATACGACCGCGACTATTGACGGGTCGTCGTCGACCACAAGGATGCGACTCAGTGCGCGCCCTCGAGCGGGAGGACGACGTGGAACGTGCTGCCGGTGCCCACTCGACTTTCCACCCAGATTCGACCCCCATGTTGCTCCACGATGCCCTTGCAAATAAAGAGGCCGAGGCCCATGCCCGCGAACCGCCGGTCGTCGACGTTCGAAGCGCGATGGAAGCGCTCGAAGATCACCGGTAGGTCGCTCGCCGGGATCCCGATGCCCTGGTCGGTCACGTCGATGAACGCCTCGCCGTCCCGCTGGGCGATGGCGACACGGACCTCGCTGTCGTCGGGGCTGTACTTGACCGCGTTCTCGACCAGGTTCTCGAGTACCTGACCGATCCGGCGCGGGTCGTAGCTGCCGACGACCGGCGCGTCCGCCGAGACGTTGATCCGGCGGGCTCGGTAGCTCTCGCGGCGAGCTACGTCGCGCACAAGCTCGACGAGGTCCACCGGCTCACGCTCGCCGACTAGCTTGCCCTGCTCCAGTCGCGACGCATCGAGAAGCTCGACGACAAGCGACGACAGCCGCTTCGCCTCCCGCACGATCCGTCGAAGGCCTGCGAGATCCGCCGGGGCCGACGGCTCCGTCTGGGCGCGACGTTCGAGGAACTGGGCCTGCGCGACGAGCGTCGTGAGCGGCGTTTTCAGGTCGTGCGCAGCTGCCGAGATGAAGTCGTCCTTGAGCCGCGCCGCTTCTTCGTGCGCCCGGACTCGCGCCGCCTCGTCGATCAGGGCTCGGCTTTCGAGGATGACGGCGGCTTGATCCGCGAGCAATCGGACGAGATCGAGGTCGTCCTCGCTGAACACGGGCTCGTGATCGGTGTACGCCTCGAGCGCTCCCAGGTGTTGCTCCGCCGCGGAGATCGGCGCGATCAGCAACGAGCGGACGCGATGCGCGCGGTACGCCGATGCGAGCGCGGGGTGCGCTCGCGCGGCGTCGGCGAAGTACTCCGCGCGCTGCCTTTCGAACACCCGCCACGCCAGGTATTCGCCCTGCCCGACCTCGGCCGGCAGGACCCCGTGTGGATCCTGAAAGCGCAGCGTGCGCGTTTCACGGTCGAAGAGGCCGATGGTCGCGCGCGCGCCGAGCGTCGAGCCTGCTCCATCCTGCAGCGCGCGCACGATCGACGCCGTGTCCGGCAGTCGCGGCAGGCTCGCGGCGCGTCGGAGAAACGAGCGGAGCTCGGGCTCCTGCCACGCGCGACGGAGGATCTGCGGGGGCGCGAAGCCGACGAAGTACGCGATCGCGGACGCGAGCGCCACAGCCTGGGTCAATCCGGTGGGGAGGCCCGTCAGCGGCGGCGGCAACGAAGGCGCCAAGCCGGCCACGAGGATGACAAGGCCGAGCAGAAGGGTTCCGGCGGCCACGGCCTCGAGCCGTCGCCGCGTGACGCCGGCGGACCGCCGCGCGGCGCGAACGACCGCGACGGCGCAGTAGGTCGAGAGAGCGGCGAAATAGAGGACGACGGCGAGAAGGATCGGGGGCGGAACCGTTCCTTCCGTAGCCAGGAACGCGGCCGCCGAAAGCAGGAGACCACCTTCAGCCAGACGGTTGACCAGGGCAGGGACGTCCGAGAAGTCGTCCACCAGGCGCAGCAATAGGTACGGCATCGCGATGATCAGGAGCGCGACGATGTCGCTGACGATCTCCACCTGCGGTAGCCGGAATGTTGTCGCGACCCGAGACTCGACGATGGCGATCGCGATCGCGCCAAAGAAAAGTGCGATGTCCACGGTCGTCCTCGACGGGCGGCGGACAAGGCCCCGCACGACCAGCACGAAGATCAAGACGAAGATCGCCTGCGTGAGAAGCGAGATCAGCTCGAGTGCGGTCACGGGGACGCGATTCTAGGTAGCCCCACCCTGCTGCGAAGGAATTTCGACGAGCCCTAGCTTGCCCGCTGCGTATACGCGGCGCAGAGCATTCCGAAGTATGTCGGCGCTTCATACGAGAGGAGCTCGCCCTTCCAGCCGTCATGTCCGAGCGCGCCCTCGAGCATCAGCATCTGCCAGTAGCTGTCGGCTTTGGCCTCGCGGGCGAACTCCGATCCGAGACGCGAAAAGCTGAGACCGCCATCGCTACGGATCAGGCTCACGACGGCCTCATCGAACTCTTTCGACTTCGGCGTGAAGCCGTAGGGCCCCTTCGCGTCGTGCCCGTGGCCGTGATCGCAGCTCGCGATGAGCGCAACGCGTTTTCGAGACGCGGCCGCGGCGCGCCCGAGCGCTTGGCCCGCGCGAACGTGCACGTCGTCCGCGAGATCGCGAGCAGGCGCGACGACGGCGACCGGCACCTGCGGCATCGAACGTCCGCCCATGAAGTGCGCGGGGATCAGCACGGCCCAGTCCATCGGAAAGACCGCGGCCACGGGATCGTTCGCGCCGTAGCTCACCGCGACGACGGGAATTCCGGCCTCGCGGATCGCGTCGCGGACCGACATGGAGAGGTCGCGGTCGACCGGGATGCGGAGCGAGATCGGGCTTCCCCACTGCGCCAGATCTCCGGCGACCGCCGCCGCGTCGATCACCGCCAGGGCACCCTCCACGTGGATGTTGTGGGGGGTCAGGACGATGGAGACGTCCGGTGCCGCAGCGGCGAAGCGGCGGCCGAGCTCCTGCATCCCTGCGGTGGTGGCGCTGGCCAGCGACGGTCGCTCTTTCGGCTTCGCTTCGGGTATCGCGATCGATCCGTGGGGCGCGATGCACGCGAATACGAGCGGCATTCGCGGGAGTATGCGCGCCTAAACTTGATGCACTCTGCGGGCCGCTAGCTCAACGGTAGAGCAGGGGACTTTTAATCCCTTGGTTCCGGGTTCGAATCCCGGGCGGCTCACTGTCCGGTCCCGTCTTAGTTCAGGACGGCGCGCTCCACCTCGCCGACGAGCTCGTCGATCTCGAACGGCTTCCCACAGACGTACGCAGCCCCCAGGAGGCTCGCGATCTCACGGCGGTCGGAACGTCCGCTCACGACCACGATCGGGACCTCAGTGGCATCCGGGCGACGCTCTCGCCAGCGCGCGATGAACTGCGTCCCGTCGTAGTCGGGTAGCCCGATGTCGAGGACGATCGCGGCAGGCTTACGCGCAAGGGCAGTTCGGAGGGCCTGTTTGCCGTCGACCGCGGCGACCACGTCGAGTCCCGCGGCAGTCAGGGACTCGGTGATCAGCCTGCGTACGTCGTTGTCGTCTTCGATGACAAGGACGCGTCGATTAAGCCGGCGCTCCACCGGTTCGATGCTGTCACTCGACGCGAGAAATCGCCAGCGACAGGCTCAGAAGCGAGCGCTAGATCCCGCGGAGCAGGTCGGCCAGCGGAACATCCAAGCGCTTAGCGAAATGCGCGAGAGCCGAGAGAGACGGCGCGACGCGACCCGTCTCCATCTTCCACACGTACTGCCGTTGGAAATAGACGACGCCTTTAGAGCTCGCGCCAAGCTCCGCCATGGTGAGTCCCTTCTTTTCTCGAAGCTCACGGATCCGCTTCCCCACCTTCCGGAGGAGCCGCGGCTCGCCAGGGACGTCCGGATTCACACGCGCCGGCATACGAACTCCACGATCTCACCAAGCGCCTCATCCCCGTACGAGGCGGTGAACATGGCACGCGAGTGCTCGCGCCCTCCGAAGAGGACGAGCTTCTTCGGCGGGGTCGCCGCGGTGAAGCAGCTCTGGACATTCGGCGTCGCGCGGAGCGAGTCACGGTCCGCGCACACGAACAATTTGCGTCCGCTGATCTTCTTCGAAAGCTCGTCAGGGACCGCGGCTACGGGAGCGGAGATCGCCACGACACATTCGACGTCGGCCTCGAAGCTCGACGCGAGCACGGCGCTCCCGCCCATCGACGAGCCAACGAGGGCGATCTCCTTCACGCCGCGGGACCGAAGCGCGGCCTTGGCGGCGCGAAGGTCTGCGACCGGAGTCCACGGTTTATCCGGCCGATAGCGGTTCGTCTTTCCGGTGGATCCGGCGTACCCACGGAGATTCACCGCGAGTGCGGGCACGCCTCGCGCGACGAAGAGCGGCGCGACGCCGCGCCAGCCCGACGCGTCCCAGTTCTGTCCGTGCACGAGGATGGCGACGCGGGGCGCGGGCAGCCTGCCGTAGAGGTCGGCCCCGATCGTTTCGCCGTCGCTCGAAAGACTGAGACGCTCCTGCGGTGGGACGCTCGTCGCCGTCGCCATCAGGGAACCGGATCGAGCAGCGGCTTGCCATCGATGAACGCCCGAATGTTCTCGGCGGCGCGTACGGCCATCCGCGTTCGCGTGCGTGTGGACGCCGACGCGATGTGCGGAAGCAACACCGCGTTCTCGAGCTCGAGCAGCGCCGGCTCGACGGCGGGCTCGCGCTCGTACACGTCCAGGCCGGCGCCGGCGATGACGCCCTCCTTCAACGCTTGCGCGAGCGCCTTTTCGTCGACGACCGGGCCGCGGGACGTGTTGATGAGGATCGCGGTGCGCTTCATTTTCCGTAGGCGGTCGGCGTCCATCAGGTGGCGCGTCTCGGCCAGCAACGGAACATGGAGGGAGACGAAATCGCTGCGCGCCAGGAGGTCATCGAGGCTCTCGACATAGGTCGCGCCGAACTCCTGCTCCGCGCCGAGGTTGCGGCGCGCGTCGTGATAGAGGACGTGCATCGCGAAACCGTGGGCGCGCCGCGTGACGGCGAGGCCGATCCGGCCCATGCCGACGATGCCGAGCGTCGCGCCGTGAACGTCCTGCCCGGTGAACATGAACGGCGTCCAGCCGCGGTACTTCCCTGCACGCAAGAAGCGCTCCGCCTCGCTGAGCCGGCGCGCGGTGGCGAGGAGCAGGGCGAATGCGCCATCCGCGGTCGTCTCGTCGAGGATTCCTGGGGCGAAGGTGACCGGTATGCCGCGCTCCTTGGCCGCGGCCACATCGATGTTGTCGTAGCCCGTGCCCATCGTCGCGATCATCCGCAGCTTCTTCGCGCCGCGGATGGCGTCGCCGCTCACCGGATTGGCGGGAAGCGTGTAGACGACGTCGGCGTCCGCGATCAACCGCACGACCTCGTCTGCCGTCGGGATCGGAGGCTCGCCAGGGCCGACGGCGACGTCGCCTTTCGAGCGCAGGATCGATAGCGCCTCCTCGGCGATCGGCCGCGTGACCACGATCTTCACGAGCGCGAGCGAGTCTATGCCGCCACAATTTCGGCGTGCCCAAACGCGTCGCGGTGGACGAAGTCGGCGCGCACAACGAGCGCATGTGGGAACGGCTCGCGAAGGCGGGCATCCCGTACACGCGGCCGCAGGGAACGCCGCCGCGCGTCCGAGCCGGAAAGCGTCGATTCCTCGATCGCATCACGAACGGCACGCTCGCGGGAGTGGAGCTCGACGGAAAACGGGTGCTTTCGCTGGCCGGCGGCGGGGGCTGGGACGCGATTCTCTTCGCGGAGCTGGGCGCGGCGACGACGCTCGTCGACATCAGCAGCACGCAGCTCGCGACGGTCCGCCGGCTCGCCCGGAGCCGCGGGACCCAGCTCGACTACTTGCGGACCGACATGCGCGACCTGAGCGCCCTCGGCAACGGAGAGTTCGACATCGTGTTCCATCAGCATTCGCTCGTTTTCGTTCCGGATGCGGCGCGCGTGATCGCCGAGGTGGCCCGCATCCTCGCCCCGGGCGGCGTGTACGTCTTTTCCACGATGCACCCGGTGACCTTCCTGTTTTACGAGTCCTGGACCGGCACCGGGTGGCGTCCAAAAAAGAGCTATTTCAGCGCCCGGCCTGTGCCTGTGCTCGACCCGACGTGGGACTTCGGGCGTGTGAAAGTGCGCGCGCCGACCTACGAATACGCCCACCGGACAGCGGATCTGGTCAACGCGTGTGTACGCTCGGGTTTCCTCGTCGATGGGCTCTGGGAGTGGTCGCCGCACCGCGAAGGTGGGCCGGCCGGATCAGACGACGCGCTGGAGCAGAAGCTCCCGGCGTTCATTCAGATCCGCGCGAGGAAGACCTCTTCTTCTGGCCGCGGAGCGAACGGCTCGCGTCGGCGTACTGATCCAGCAGCGCCGCCACCTTTCGCGCCGCCACCGGGATATTCACGGCCCAGCCCACGCCGAACACGCGGTCGGTGAAGATCTGGTCGGACTCGGGGTTCCAGTACGCCTCGCGAAGGCGCTCGAACGTCGGCAGACGGAAGTCGTAGGGCACGACGCCGGCGACCTTTCCGTGCCAGGTGCGCTCCGTGTCGGGCTTCTTCAGCTCCTGATACAGAGCGCCGAAGAAGGCGAGCCAGACGGCGGTTCGCGCAAGGCGATAGAGGTCCTTCATCTCGAGACCACCGCAGGAGCAGGAGTGGTGCCGGGATGCGTCGCGGGGAAGCCTTTCGCGCAGAGCGGGCAGTCCGCGGGGAGGTACGACGCGATCTCGAGGCGCCAGAGCGAGTGGACGGGGACGTCGAGGCGGGTCGCGCCGCCGGATCGATCGACCAGGACCGCCGCACCGGCGACTGTGCCGCCGGCCGAGCCCACGGCATCGATCGTCTCCTGGACCGATCCGCCCGTCGTCATGATGTCGTCGACCACGAGCACCCGCTCGCCCGGTGCGAGCGCGAATCCGCGGCGGAACTCGCGGCCGGGTGCGCCTTCACGCCGCTCCGCGTAGATCGCGCGCACACCGAGCTGCCGCGCGACCTCATGGGCGAGGATGATCCCGCCGGTCGTCGGCCCGGCGACGCTGTCGATGGCCAGCGATCGAGCCCAGACTGCGATCGCGGCGCAGAGCTGCTCGGTATCCGCCGGATGCTGCAGGACCTGGAACTTCTCCAGGTAGAGCGACGAATGGCGGCCCGACGCGAGGATGAAATGCCCCTCGCGGAGCGCGCCAGACTTGCGAAAGACGCGCTCGACGTCCGCAGATGCGATGGCCATCACGACTATTGTGCGGCGATGAGGATCCACGACGTATCGCTCGTGCTTCGGCCTGACATGGTCACCTGGCCGGGCGAGCCACCGCCTCGGATCGAGCCGCTCAAGCGGATTTCGCGGGGCGACGGGAACAACGTCTCGATCATCACGCTCGGAGATCACACGGGGACCCACGTCGACCCGCCACTTCACTTCATCGAGGGTGGGAACACCGTCGACAAGCTCCCACTCGACGCGCTCGTTGGACCGTGCCGGGTCATCGGATTCGAAGGACAAGGTCACGTCTCTGGTGATTGGCTCGACGGGGCAAATATCCCAAAGGGTACGGAGCGACTTCTCTTCAAAACGCGGAACAGCGCCCGCTGGGCCGACCCCGGCGCGGCGTTCACTCGTGACTTCAGCTCGATCAACGCGAGCGGCGCGAAGTGGTGCGTCGATCACGGCGTGCGGCTCGTCGGGATCGACTACCTCTCCATAGAACCGCAAGGGCCGGAGAAAGCGGGATATCCAGTGCACATGACGCTGCTGCGCGCTGGCGTCGTGATCGTAGAGACACTCGATCTGCGCGCGATCCAGCCCGGCGAATACGAGCTGATCTGTGCTCCCTTGAAAATCCTGAATGGTGACGGCGCTCCTGCTCGAGTGTTCTTGATCGAGCGCTGACCGTACGCCGCCGACCCGACCGAAACCCTCTTTACGCGGCGGCGGACCCCCCGGCCTCCGGCCGGTGCCCCACCGCGCGGGGGCCCTCGGTCGGGTCGGCGGCGCGGATTTCAGCGGAGCCTCACCACGTACCATCCTTAGATATATGGCGATCACTCAGCGCCCGCTCGCCGTCCGCCGGGATCTCATTCGAATATTTGGAGAGGACCGGCTCGTCGCCGTTATTCGGACGGGAAGCCCGCAGATCGCGCGTCAGGCGGCTCACGCCATGAGCGACGCAGGCGTGCGGCTGGTGGAGATCACGCTGACGGTACCTGACGCGTTCGAGATCATCGAGGAGCTTGCGCTCGATGATGCGTTCGCGGCCCAGGGGTCGATCGTCGGCGCGGGAACGGTCCTGTCGGGTGCGCAGGCCGAGCAGGCGCTTTCGGCGGGAGCCCGCTTCCTTGTCAGCGCTGTGCTCGTCCCCGAGATGATCGAGGCCGCGCGTTCGCGCGACGCGATGAGCATGCCGGGGACGATGACGCCGACCGAGATGATCAAGGCGGCCGAGCTCGGCGCCGACTTCATCAAGGTCTTCCCGGTTTCAGCCATCGGCGGTCCGGACTTCATCGCGAACGTCCGGCGCGCGCTGATTCACCTCCCGCTCGTCGCGACGGGCAACATCGACCTCGAAGAGGTCCCGGACTATCTCCGCGCGGGAGTGGTCGGATTCGGCGTCGGTGGCCCGCTCATTCGAACCGATCTCCTGGAGCGAGGCGACCTCGGTGGCGTGATCGCGAACGCGGAGCGCTACCTCAACGCGACCAGGCGCCCCGCGACGACCTGAGCTAGGTTGACGGGGCCGAGCGAGGAGCGGCGCGCTTCGCGCCCAGGGGCGCCCCTACCCCTGCCGGTGACGAGCGAGTCCATGCGCCTGCGGCGTGTCTCAGGCGCAGCCCGAGATTGAGCTAGTGCCGCGCGATCTCCCGCTCGGCAACGGCGATTTCCTCGTCACCTTCGATTCGCGTTACCAGCTGCGCGACATCTATTACCCGAACGTCGGCCAGGAGAACCACACGGTCGGCGATCCATCACGGTTCGGGCTCTGGGTCGACGGAACCTTCGCTTGGACCGGCGACGATGGGTGGGATCGTCAGATCACGTATGAGCACGAGACGCTCGTCGGTGACACGACCCTCGTGCATCCGAAGCTTGGCCTGAGCCTGCGCTTCCGGGACGCTGTCGACTTCGATCGCAACATCTATTTCAAAGAGGTCACCGTCGAAGACGCGCTCGGGCGTGAGCGGCAGGTCCGGTTCTTCCAGCACTTCGACGCACATCTCTACGGCAACGACACCGGAGACTCCGCCTACTACGACCCGCGCAGCCAGGCGATCGTCCACTACAAGGGACGCCGGTACTTCCTGATCTCGGGGTCGAGCGGCGGGAGCGCATACGGTCTCTCATCGTTCGCGATCGGACAGAAGGACGCCCCGGGCAAGGAAGGCACGTGGCGCGACGCGGAGGACGGGGAGCTCTCGCGCAATCCGGTCGCGCAAGGGTCGATCGATAGCGTGGGTATGGTCGCCGTCACGGTCCCGGCCAAAGGCACGGCCACCGCGGTGTTCTGGATCGCGGCTGGGCAAGCCTACGAGGACGTCCGCGAGCTCGACAAGCTGGTGCGCGAGCGGACGCCGGCGTCGTTCCTCGCACGGACGAAGGATTACTGGCGGCTCTGGGCCAATAAGGACGAGTCGATCACCGAGCATCTGCCCGACGACATCAACGGCCTGTACAAGCGGTCGACGCTCGTGATCCGGACGCAAGTGGACAACCGGGGCGCGATCATCGCGGCGAACGACTCCGACGTCCTCCGCTTCAATCGGGACACCTACTCGTATCTATGGCCTCGTGACGGCGCGCTCGTCGCCGATGCCCTGGACCTGGCTGGTTACGGAGAAGTGACGCGCCGCTTTTTCTTCCTCTGCGGCGAGCTGATCACGCGCGAGGGCTATCTCCTGCACAAGTACAACCCCGACGGCTCGCTCGGCTCCTCCTGGCACGCGTGGTCCACGCCCGACGGCCGTCTCGAGCTGCCGATACAGGAGGACGAGACCGGCCTCCCGATCTGGGCGCTCTGGCAGCACTACGACCGCGACCGCGACATCGAGTTCATCCGCCCGCTCTACCGCAAGCTCGTGCGGACCGGCGCCGATTTCATGGCGACCTACCGCGAGCCCCGCACCAAGCTCCCCGCTCCGTCGTTCGACCTGTGGGAGGAGCGTCGTGGCATCCATGCGTTCACGACCGCCGCGGTCTGGGCGGGACTCACCGCCGCACGGAACTTCGCGGTCGCGTTCGGCCAGCACGAGCTCGCGAAGCGTTACGCGGTCGCCGCGCAGGAGATACGCGACGCGGCGCTCGTCCATCTCTGGGACGCGGACCGCGGACGCTTCGTGCGCACGATCAACGTCCTTCCCGACGGCACCATCGTGAAGGACGCGACGATCGACATCTCGCTCGCTGGCCTCTTTCTCTTCGGTCTCCTACCGGCGACGGACGACCGCATCCGATCGACGATGCACGCGATCGAGGACCGTCTCTCGATCAAAACGCCGGTAGGTGGGATCGCGCGGTACGAGAACGACTACTACTTCCAGATCTCATCCGACATCGCAAGCGTGCCGGGCAACCCGTGGTTCGTCGCGACGCTCTGGCTGGCGGAGCATCTGATCGCGATCGCGGACAAACCCGAGGACCTGGACCGGCCTCGGGCGTACCTCGATTGGTGCTCACGCCGCGCACTGCCGTCGGGGGTCCTGTCCGAGCAGGTCCATCCGTACACGGGTGAGCCGCTGTCGGTGTCGCCGCTCACGTGGTCTCATGCCGCGTTCGTCAGCGCGGTGCAGCACTACGCGGGGCGGTCGCGGATGATCAAGAACCGCCTGCGCGATCAGGTGAGGACGGCGGGCGAGGTGATCGTGTGAGCACAAGGCTCGCCTATGCGGCCGCCATGCTCACCGCGGCCACGCTCGCTGCGTGTGCCGCTCCGCCCGCGCCGCCGCCGGCAAGCCTGGGTGTCGGGCTGCAGGCGTCGTTCGTACTCGCGAACCCGGCTGGTCTTCTCGCGCTCGATAGCGGTGGTCACGCCATGGGACGGATCGTCGATCTACCAGCGCAGAGCGCGCCGGCGACGCCGGTGCTCCACCCGTCCGGCAAATCGGTCGTCTTCGCCCTGACGCAGCAGCCCGACAAGAAGACCGGCTTCGGGTCGGATCTGTACTCGGTCAATCTCGACGGCACCGGCTACAAGCCGCTCGTCCAGCACGAGAGCGACAACGTCTTCTACGCATCACCGCGGTTCGACACGACCGGCAACGTCCTCTACTTCCACCGGCGCGCCGCGATCATCCAGGCGGGCTCGTTCGTCGGAAACGAGGACTCGCTCGAGCGGCTCGACCTGCGGACCGGCGAACGCAAGCGCCTGATCATGAACGGCGCCGATCCGGCGCTCTCGCCCGACGGAAAGCTGATCGTGTACGTGCACCTCACGCAGGGTCAGCCGGACGGCCTCTGGATCGCGAACGTCGACGGCTCGAACGCGCGGCCCTTCTTCAAGACGAAGGACACGTGGTGGTACCTCCAGGCTCCGCGCTTCGCGCCGACTGGCTGCGAAATCGTGTTCTCGGCGGCCGGGCACGCGGTCTCGGGAGTGCCCTCAGCTCCGGTCGCACCGTCTCGCGCCAGTGGGGTGGCGCATCTCAACATCCCGTCGGAACTGAACCTCGCTCCGTGCGACGGCACAAGCGTCAAGGTCGTCGGGCAGACCGGGGACGACGTGGTGCCCGCGTGGTCGCCGAACGGAACGCAGGTCGCGTACGTGGGGACGGGCGCGTTCTTCGTCCTGACGCTTGCGAATGGGAACGTCCGCACGCTCGCTCAGGGTCAGGACTTCTTCTTCGGCGACCTCGTATGGCTCAAATAAGACGCCCAACGCGTCATTCGTCGATGCGCGCGAATCGGTAGCCCACACCGCGAACGGTTTGGATGAGCATCGGCTCATCGGGCGCGGGCTCGATCTTGTCGCGAAGCCGTCCGACGTACACCTTCAAATACTGGGTCTCGTAGCGGTACTCGGGGCCCCACACCCGCGTGAGCAAGACGTCGTGGGTGAGCGCCTCGCCGGGATGGGTCGCGAGCTCGGCCAGCAGATTGAACTCGGTCGGTGTGAAGTGGATGTCCTTGCCCGCGCGCAGGACGCGTCGCGCCGTCAGATCGATCGCGAGGTCGTGCGTCTCGATGGTGCCCGACCGGGGTGCGCGCGGCGCCGTGCGCCGGAGCACGCTCTCGATGCGGGCGACGAGCTCGCGCGGCGAGAAGGGCTTCGTGAGGTAGTCGTCCGCGCCCAGGCGAAGGCCCTTGATCTTGTCCTCTTCGAGGCCGCGCGCGGTCAAGACGATGATAGGTAGGTCGGTTTTTTCGCGGACCTGCTCGAGCACGGTGAAGCCGTCCCGCTTGGGAAGGGCGAGGTCCAGGACGACGAGGTCCGGCCGCTCCGAGTGGATCATGGCGAGCGCCTCGTCGCCGTCCGCGGCCTCAACCGCCGTGAGGTCCTGTCGCGCGTAGGACAGCGCGCTCCGCACGAGCGCTCGCACATCGGGCTCGTCGTCGACGATCAGTACTTTCAAGACGCGAGCGGCAGGACAGTCACGAACGCGGAGCCACCGCCAGGATTCTCCTCGTACTCGAGGGTCCCTCCGTGGAGCGTCACGAGCGATCGCGCGATCGCGAGCCCGAGACCCGACCCCGGGGTGCCGTCCGCGTTGGAACCGCGGAAGAACTTGTCGAAGATGCGCTGGCGGTCTTCCGTCGCGATCCCGGGGCCGTGGTCGCGCACTTCGATGCGCAGCGCGTCTCCTCTCCGATGCGCAGCAACCAGGATCGGCGTGCCCTGCGGCGCATAGCGGATGGCGTTCACGATGAGATTGGCGAGGGCCTGGTGCATCTTGCTGCGGTCCGCGACCACGCGCGGCGGGTCGGGATCGACGTCGAGCGAGATCCACTGCTTCTTTTGCTTGGCGAGGACGGCGTGATCCGCAACGACGTCCCGGACCAGAGCGATAGCGTCGATCTCCTCCTTGTCGAGCGCGACCTGTCCTTCTTCCAGGCGCGCCATTTCCAACAGCTGGGCGGTGAAGTCCTCCAGGCGCCGGACGTTGCGCTCCGCGCTCTCGGCGAGCTCACGCTGCGCCGACGTGAGGCTCCCAGGCCGCTCGCCCAGAAGGAGCTCCACAGCGCCGCGCACGACGGTGAGTGGGCTGCGAAAGTCGTGTGACATCGCGGCGAGGAACTCGCTCTTGATCCGGTCGGCCTGCCTGAGCGCGGCGGCCTCGACTGCCTGTCGAACGAACTTCTCCCGCTGCGCGCGCAGATGCTCGAGCTCGCGGAGAAGGCCGGACATCATGTACGCGGCGAGGATGAAGACGCTCACGTGGAAGGCCAGGCGCCACGGCTCCGCGGTAAAGCCGAACGTCTCGGAGCGGTACGCCGCGATCGCCACGTAAGCGAGCGAAATGGTGCCGGCCGCGGTGAACGCACCGGCGGTCCCGAAACGGAAGCCGCCCGCGATGATGATGAGACTCCCGACGACCCATGTGGTCCAGCTCGGGTCCGACGAGAAGACGAGCATCGCCGACGAGACGATGCCGATATCGAGGACGAACATCACACGTGTGAGCCTCTCGAAGCGCTCTGGCTTCGTCTGCATCATCCAATAGACGACGACCGCGTAGCCAAGGACGAAGACGCCGAGGGCGACCAGATACAAGGCGCCGATGTTCGGGAAAAACGGGCCCAGAAAGAAGATCAGCCCGGCGCCGCCGACGCGGGCCCAGTTGAACGTGTGCTCCAGGCGCTCGACCACGGCCGCTAAGTTAGCGCGTGCGCCGCGGGCTGGACCGGACCGGAGGTGGGTTGCGGCTGTTCCACGCGCGCGTTGCGCCGCTCTTCGTCGATCATTTCGATGAAGGTGTCGACGGCGCGCTCACGCCATTGCTTGCCCCGTTGTCGGACGAGCTCGGCGCGCACGACGTCCCAGACGAGACCCTTTCGATACGGACGGTCGGTCGTCATCGCGTCGTAGGTGTCCGCCACCGAGATCACCGACACCTCGATCGGGAGCTCGTCCCCCTTCAAGCCGCGCGGGTACCCGGCGCCGTCGTGGCGCTCGTGATGTGACAGCACGAGCTCGGCGCCTTCCCAGAATTCGGGCAGACGACGCAGGAGACGGTGTCCGATCTCGGCGTGCCTCCGCATCTCGCGCTGCT
>Ga0207646_10002152_pt1 | contig 23524 bp, 28 predicted proteins | sample KBSK5502metaG_FD_184343 | JGI IMG/M metagenome (GOLD analysis project Ga0207646, IMG submission 184343) | Corn, switchgrass and miscanthus rhizosphere microbial communities from Kellogg Biological Station, Michigan, USA - KBS K5-50-2 metaG... | ecosystem: Host-associated > Plants > Roots >... | reverse complement strand
CAGCGAGCGCGCCGTTCAGCCTGCGCGAGTCCTTCCTCATGCTCACCCTGCCCTTCTACTCGCTCGCGTTCATCTTCCAGTCCGTGTACTTCGGCGGGGAGATCAAGCGCGTCAAGCGCTCCGGCATCTTGTCGATCCCGGGCGCGCACGTGCTTGCCACGGTCCTCATCGTGGTCGCGGCGTTCGCCTTCCTCACTGGCGCCGGGCATGGCTTCCTCGCCGGGCTGGCCCTGACCAGCCCCGGGGCGTACAAGTTCGCGTTCACCCCCCTGTACACCGAGGTGGCGGCCGTGGCGTCCGGCAACGTCGTGGTGGGAACGATCATCATCCTGGGATTCACCTCGATGCTGATCATCTTCGTGACCCAGACGATGCTGCAGCTGTCCCGTAACATTTTCGCCTGGAGCTTCGATCATCTGCTGCCCGACAAGGTCGCCGAGGTCAGCGAGCGCACCCGGGCACCGGTCACCGCCATCGCGGTGATCACCGGCGCCAGCGTGATCAGCGTGATCATCGTGTCGCTTAACCCGCAGCTCACGTTCCTGGTCGGCCTGGTCGGGCTGTGCCTGACCTACCTGATCGTGTCCGTCGCCGGCATGGTGCTGCCCTACCGCAAGCCCGAGCTTTTCGAGGCCTCGCCGTACAACCGGCGCATCCGAGGCATTCCGGTCCTCACCATCGTCGCGGCGGGCAGCTTCGTCCTGATGGCGGCCGCGGTGGTGAACCTGCTACTGGACCCGAACTCGGGCACGAACTGGGATCTGAACACCAACCGGGTGATCCTCGTCGCCGCGGTCTTCCTCATCGCCCTCCCGATCTTCTACGTGATCAGGGCCGTGCAGCGGGCACGCGGCATCAACGTGGACCTGGCTTACACCGTGATCCCGCCCGAATAGCCGGCCCGACCGTCAACCACAAAGCTGGGAGCGCCGATGAGACTGTCGCGCCGAAACCGGGACGAGGGTGTGCTGAGAATCTTCTACGCGGCCGACATCCACGGATCCGACGCCTGCTGGCGCAAGTTCCTGAAGGCCGGCGACTTCTACGGCGTCGACGTCATCATCCTGGGCGGAGACCTGACCGGCAAGGCCATGGTCGCTGTGGTCCGCGGGCCCGGCGGCACCTGGCGGGCGCGGTTCCTCGGCCGGGTCGCTGAGGCCCGCGACGGCGACGAGCTGCGGGCACTGGAGGCGCAGATCCGCTTCAACGGCTTCTACCCTTACCGCTGCGAGCGGGAGGAACTGGAGCGGCTGGACACCGACCCGGCCGCCCGCCAGAGCCGCTTCGAGCAGGTGATGCGCGAGGACGTGCAGCGGTGGATGGACCTGGCAGCCGAGCGGTTGCGCGGTTCGCCGGTCACCTGCATGGTCATGCCCGGCAATGATGACGGCGAGTACATAGCCGACGTGCTGGCGCAATCGGCGCCGGACGGCAACGCCGAAGAACGGCTGATCGAGGTAAAAGGGGTGCAGTTCCTGTCGCTTGGCTACTCCAACGTCACGCCGTGGCACACCGACCGCGAACTCGGCGAAGACCAGCTCGGCGACAAGATCGGCCGGCTGGTCAAAGACCTCGACCCGGCCAGGCCGGCGGTCTTCAACCTGCACGTGCCGCCGTATGACACCCGCATCGATGACGCGCCCGAGCTTGATGCCAGCCTGCGCCTGGTCGGCGGCGCCAGTGCCCGCATGGTCCCCGTGGGCAGCCACGCCGTCCGGGCCGCGCTCGAGGAAAACCAGCCGGTGCTGTCGCTGCACGGGCACATCCACGAGTCCCGGGGCGTGGCCAGACTCGGCCGCACCACTGCCATCAACCCCGGCAGCGAGTACAACGCGGGAGTGCTGCGCGGGGTGATCGTCACGCTCACCGCTGAGAAGGTTCTCAGCCACCAGTTCGTGGCGGCCTGAGTGCCCGGGATGCAGGTCGTCTACGACCCGACCCACGTCCTTCATGACCCGGCGACGGAGGTCCAGTACGGCGTCCCGGTGCCCATGTACGAGGTGCCGGCGCGGGCCGAGTCAATTCGCGCTGCCCTAGCCGCCGACGATGATTTCAGTTTCGCCGAGCCCGCAGAACACGGCCTCAGCCCGATCACAGCCGTCCATCATGACGGTCTGGTCCGCTTCCTCGCCGAAGCCTGGAGCCTGTGGCGCGCGCACGGCGGCGGAGGCGGCTCGATGCCGCCGCAGTACATGCCAGACACGGTCCTGCATCCGGCGATGCGGGAAGACATGGGCCCAGCGCCGGAGCCCTCAGGCGCGGTCGGGCGCGTCGGCTACTGGTGCTGGGAGACCATGACACCGCTGGTGGCAGGCAGCTACCAGGCCGCGCGCGCCGCGGTAGACGTCGCACTCACAGCCGCCGACCTGCTGCTGACCGGAGAGGCAGCCGTCTACGGCCTGGCCCGGCCGCCCGGCCACCACTGCCCCCGCTCGGCCTTCGGCGGCTACGGCCTGTTCAACTACTCCGCCGCCGCCAGCGCCTACCTGGCCGACCAGGCCGGCAGGATCGCGGTGCTCGACGTGGACTACCACCACGGCAACGGCACGCAGCAAATCTTCTACCGGCGAGCCGACGTGCTCTACGTGTCCCTGCACGCCGACCCCGACCGGGCGTTCCCCTACTTCATCGGCTGGGCCGACGAGCAAGGCGCCGGGCGCGGCGAGGGCTTCACCCTCAACCTGCCGCTGCCCGCCGGCTGCACAAACGACCGCTACCTCACAGCGCTGGACACCGCACTCGAGCGCATCGCCGCCCACGACGCCGCCGCCCTCGTCGTCTCGCTCGGCCTGGACACCTACGGCCAAGACCCGATCGCCGACTTCGCGCTCAGCACCGACGCCTACCACCAGATCGGCCAGCGGGTCGCCGGTCTCGGCTTGCCGACACTCGTGCTGCAGGAGGGCGGATACTTCGTCCCCAAGCTCGGCGAGAACGCCCGTACCTGGCTGCGCGGGCTGCTCGGCAGCCCGCTTGACCTGCGGGCGACGCCTGCCTGAACGTCAGAGCACGACCGATCACCGCGCAGCGAGGAGAAGCACATGGCCGCCGACCGCAAGCCATACGCGCTGGGCCCCGAAGGATGAGAAGGGCCGGGCCTGCCCCAGTCCGCCAGGGCAAGCTTCATGGGATCACCCTGGCTCGAATGCAAAGCCGACACCCTCCGCGACCACGGGGCCAAGGCGGTATTCCTCGGAGTGCCATTCGACCAGGCCACCGTCTACCGCTCAGGATCAAGCTCAGCCCCCCGGGCACTACGGTACGTGTCGGAAATGTTCCTGCCCTACCTCGGTGACTTCGACGTCAACGTCTTCGACGAATTCCACCTCGCCGACGCCGGTGACGTCCCCATGATCCCCGCCAACGCCGCGCGGTCCAGGGGCTACATCGAGCGCTACGTCGGCGAGATCCTCACCGCAGGCGCGATGCCGATCTGCATCGGCGGTGACCACTCGATACCCATCCCAGTCGGCCGCGCGCTATCGGCGTCGGTGACCGGCCGGCTCGGGTACGTGCACTTCGACGCCCACATCGACTGCCAGCCGAACTTCGCCGGCGAGGACTTCACCAACTGGTCACACGTGGCCCGCATGATCGAGCTGCCAAACGTCGATCCGCGCAATGTCGCTATCATCGGCGCGCGCGGCGCGCTCAACCCGCCCGAACAATGGGACTTCGTGCAACGCCACGGCATCCGCGTGTTCCGGATGCGCGAAGTCACCGAGCGCGGCATCGAAGCAGTCGTACGCGACGCGCTGAACATCGTCACCGACGGCACCGACGCCTTCTACTGCAGCCTGGACAGCGACGTCGTAGACGCCTCGGCCATGCCGGGCACCGACGCGCCCGAGCCAGGCGGCCTGCTATCCACCGAGATGCTGAGGGCCTGCGAGCTGATCGGCGCCCGGCGCCCGGCCGTGCTGGACATCGTCGAACTCATACCCGCCTACGACCAGCCCGCGATGATCTCGCACCGGCTAGCCGGCTACATGATCCTCCACGTCCTGGGCGGATGGGCAAAAGGCGGCCAAGTCACCAGCTGACACATGACGCCCCGGAACGCCTCACGGGCACGCACGGCACCGTATTCCGGCGGGCCTTCGAGGAGGGGCTGCTGATCGAGGACCATTCGGTCCATGTCGGCATCCGCGGTCCGATCTACGTCGAGCAGGACCTGGCCGACGATCGCCGGTTCGGCTTCCGTACGATCCGCACCAGCGACGTCGACGACCAGGCATCCGCGGCACGATCGAGGCGGTCCTCGCCAGGGTCGGTGACTAGCCCGTCTACCTGTCCGTCGACATCGACGTCCTCGACCCGGCGATAGCACCAGCTACGGGCACGCCAGAGGCTGGCGGGCTCACCAGCCGTGAACTGCTGCGCGTGCTCCGCGGGCTCACGAACGTGCACCTGGTGGGCGGGGATGTCGTCGAGGTCGCCCCGGCCTACGACCACGCCGAGCTGACCACCGTCGCCGCCGCCACGGTCACCTATGACCTGATCACGCTGATGGCACGGCAACATTAGGGGAATGACTACGCAACTGACCGGCAGGACAGCGGTCGTGACCGGGACGGCGCACGGCATCGGAGCTGGCATCGCCGCCGCGCTCGCGGACAAGGGCGCCGTCGTGCATGGCGTCGACAAGGACACAGTCGACCTGACTAGTGTTGCCGCGGTGCGGGAGTTCTTCGCCGCGCTCGGCGGCACTGACATCCTGGTCAACAACGCTGGAGGCGTCTGCGGGCAGGTCGGCCGCCCGCTAGAGGAGGTGTCTGACCAGGACTGGCGGGAGGTCGTCGATGCGAACCTGACCACGGCGTTCCTGTGCACGCGGGAGGTCGTGCCAGGAATGAAGGAACGCCGCTGGGGCCGGATCATCACGATCTCGTCGGCGGCCGGGCTGAGCGTCAGCAAGACCGGCATCCAAGCCTATGCCAGCGCGAAGGCGGCTCAGATCGGCTTCACCCGGCAGCTGGCGCATGAGCTCGGCCCGTTCGGGATCACCGTGAACTGCATCGCCCCAGGCTTCGTGCTGTCGAACCCGACCAGCATCAGGCAGTGGGACAGCTACGGCAGCGACGGCCAGCGCGCTCTCGTTGACGCCATCCCGATGCGCAGGCTGGGAAAGCCTTTTGACATCGCCAACGGCATCCTGTTCTTCGCGGCCGAGGAATCCTCCTGGGTGACCGGGCAGACGATCGCGATTGACGGCGGCGATGCTCTCCTTTGATCCCGATGATGCTCGCTACGTGAGCGAGCTCGCCGAGTTCGTCGGCGGCCGGGTGGTGCGGACCGATAGTCATCCCGTGGTTCAGGGCGAATGGCTTGGTGCTCCCGGGGCGCCGACGATCCTGGTCTACGGGCACTACGAGGTCCAGCCGACCGGCGACCTCGCAGAGTGGGATACCTCGCCGTTCGAGCTGACCATAGACGGCGATGTCATGCGCGGGCGGGGCGCGACCGACGACAAGGGTCCCGTCTACATCGTCCTGAAGACCGCGCAGGCGTTCGCTGCGCAGGAGGGCGGCCTGCCGCTCAACGTCAAGTTCGCGGGCGTGTGAGCAGCTGTGGCGCCTGCTGGCCGCCGACCCGCGTGGCGCCCGAGGCGACCCGGCTGCCGGCGAGTAAAGTGGCCGCTCAAGGTCACCGGGCCCATCGTGCGTTAAGGAGGAGCACATGACGACAGGCATGAGGGGCATGAGGGGCGACCCGGCCGACATGGTGGCCAGGGTAGGCAGGCACTGGGGGTGGGTCCTGGCGTTCGGGATCATCACCGTACTGATCGGCATCGCTGCCTTGGTCTGGCCAGGACGCACGCTGGTGGTGGTGGCCGTACTGTTCGGCATTCAGCTCATCGTGATGGGCATTTTCCGGTTCGCTGCCGCTCTCGCCTCAGACGACCTGACCGGCGGAACGCGGGTGCTGCTCGCGCTGCTCGGCGTGCTGTCGCTGATCATCGGGCTGTACGCGGTGCGGCACATTCTGATCACGCTGCTCGCGCTGGCCCTGCTGCTTGGCATCTTCTGGATCGTCAGCGGCGCGGTGGAGCTGTTCACGGCGGTGTCGCGCCGCGAGATGCCGCACCGCGGATGGAACGCACTGATGGGAATCATCAGCGTGCTGGCCGGAATCGTGCTGCTGGTCTACCCGGGGATCTCATTGGTCGTTCTCGCGGTCGTGGTGAGCGTCTGGCTCTTGATCTTCGGCGTCATGCAGATCATGCTCGCGTTCCGGATCCGCTCGCTCACTGCACTCGCGAGGTAGCTGCCGCGGTCAGGTCGGTGTCCGGGACGTCCGTGATCAGCATGTGGCCAGGCGAGTGCGTGACGGCGAGAGGGAGCTGAGCGGCGGCGAGCGCCACCTGCGACGTGACGCCGCAGGCCCAGAAGACAGGCACGTCACCGCCCTGCGCCCGCACTGGGTCGCCGAAGTCAGGCTGCGACAGGTCGTTGATCCCGACGACGGCAGGGTCGCCGGCATGAACCGGGGCGCCGTGCGCCGCGGGGTACCTGGCGGTCACGGCCGCGGCGGTGGCGACCAGGCTCGAGGGCACCGGCCGCATCGAGACGACCAGCGGGCCGGCGAGCCGGCCGGCCGGCGCGCACTGGCGGTTGGTGATGAACATCGCCACGTTGGTGCCCTGCTCGAGGTGGCGCACCGGGATCCCGGCAGAAATAAGCGCCCGCTCGAAGGTAAAGCTGCAGCCGGTCAGGAAGGCAACCAAGTCATCGCGCCAGTACCCGGAGATGTCAGCTGGCTCGGCCACACAATGCCCGTGCTCCCAGATCCGGTACGCGGGCAGGTCCGTGCGCAGGTCGGCACCCGGCGCCAGGCGCGTCTGCGCGCTGCCTGGCGCGGTCACATCCAGCAGCGGGCACGGGCCGGGGTTGCGACTGGCGAACCGCTCGAACTCGCCGGCGGCGTCCCGCGGCAGGACGACTAGGTTGGCCTGGGCGAAACCGGGCGCGCAGTTCGCCGTCGGCATCCGGGCACCCGCCCGGAAGCGAGCGCGGGCTTCGGCCGGTGACAGGTGTTCCAGCCTTCCTCCTGTCATAGGTTCGGCGCCGGCTCGGCGCCCGGACGCGGGGCAGGGCGCAGTCAGCCCGGCAGGTCCTGCACGTCCTGCCTCGTGAGATTGAGATGGAATCCGTCTGCGTCAACTCTTGCGACCGCATCCCGAGGGATAGCCAGTTCCCTTCGGCTCCACAGGCGACCCTCCCGGAGGAGCACGTGAGTCACGCGGCGGTCGCGGGAATCGACTATGACCCCCTGGATCCGCCCGATGTCGCCGTCGGTTGCATGGACGTGCTCGCCGCGGGGAACTTCCGTCTTGCCTTCCGCTACCAGATCGAAGGTCACCGTCTCCGCGACCCACGGCACGTTGTCGGCGCTGGATCCCGGCATGCCGCCGCGGTCGGGATAAGAGGGCCACGAGATGACCTGTTCGTCGCCATAGTCCTCGTAGCCCCTCGTCCCCGGCAGGAACTGCGTCTCATCGGCTGGCTTGAGCTGCCAGAACTCCGCCAAGCTGCAGCGGAGCCTGACCGCCTCATCGGTCGCGGCAGTTACCTGTTCGAGTGGCACCAGCTGACCAAGTCCCTGCCGGTGCGGTTCTTCGACCACCAGATCGGTGACGAATCGGTGGCAGGGTCGATGACCAGGCATCTAAGCTCGCCGCAGGCACCGTCGGTGCAGCGGACGCCGACTCCGATCCTGAACACAAGCCGTGGCTCAGGCATAGCGGCCTCCCGATCGCCCCCTCATTGGACTCTAACGCGAGCTAAGCCTGCCGCGGCGTCAGGCCGGCTTGCCTGCGTCAACCCAGCGGGCGAAGACGGTGGTTCTCTCCTGCGGCCAGCCGCCGTCGCAGGGCATCGTGCCGGCCTGCAGCCGCTCAAGGATGGCCTGGGCGTGCTGGCTGACATCCGCGTGCGACCACAGGTCGAACGCGAACAGCACGGATTGCCGATCGCGACGGCGGAAGAGCGGCTTGATGTGCTGGTCGAACCGGACAGTCTCGCCGGCTGCGGGAAGCGCCGGCTCGGGCTCGTGCTGCGCTCCTGACGCGGTGAGCGCGGAGACCCGCGATCCGGGCGGGCCGGCCGCGGTGTTCCAGTCCCAGTGCGGCATCGGCATGTGCTCCGGCGGCCTGGCACCGGCTTGGGAGTTCTCTACCGCGAGGCGCGATCCCCATTCGATGTAGGAACCGAACGCGGACCGGAACTCGGGATCGTTGGGGAGCCCGGCGTCCCTGGCGGAAGCAAACAGCAGCGTGACCCACCGGGCTCGTTTCTCCTCGGTCAGCTCTTTGCCGAGATGCTGGGAGAGCATCCGCGGGTAACCGCCAAACTCCCTGCTGTAGAGCTTCGGGCCGCAGAACACCTCAGCCAGCCATTTCGCGACCCGCTGCGGATGGTCAGGCGACATTTCCGCGAAGAGCGGCGCGAGCAGCGGATCGGCCGGGACGTACTTTTCGTAGAAGATGCGGGTCATCCTGGTGAGCGCAGGCAGGCCGCCCGCCCACTCGAAAATGGTCGGCTCCCGGTCGGGATCTGACACGGGATCGGTGAACTGGACGTACCAGTGCATGCCGCTGCAGAACGGCTTGTTCTGCGAATGCCCGCACCGGCACAGTGCGTAGTGCTCGGCGGACGCACCTTTGTTGCGATGCTCGGCCTCGCCCTGGCCGTCGGTCAGCGGAATCCCGCCGGTCACCCGGTAGGGGCCGTCCTTGGTCACCTCGATCGAGGGCCCGCGCTTGCGGTGGTGATCGACCTCGCAGCGGGCTTCCACGTCGTCGATGCCGTAGCTGAGCGCCCCGGACGGGCAGTCGCGAACTGCCCGGATGATCTCGTCCATGCGGCCGCCGCTTGCCGTGACGAAAGGTTCCTGGCCCTGGCGGAACACGCTCGCAAGCCGGTCCGTGCAGAACCCAGAGTGCTGGCAGATCCCCCGGTTGTCATAGATGGTCACCTGCTGTCCCTGGTAGGTGTCCCGTCGGTCGGCGACCCGCGCTGGATCCTTGCCGTCGGTGAACCCGATGGCTGCGTGGCTGCCATCACACAAGGGCTTGATCTTCGAGCCGCCGCAGCGGCACAGCGCCAGCTGCGGCCGCACCGGGAGCGGCTGGCCAAGCCAGTCAAGCAACACGCGGGCGTTGGTCACCAGGTAGGGTCCGTTGGTCATCGCCCTGATGTCCGCGCGAAGGCCTGCCTGCATCTCCGCCAGCTCGCCGATCTGTGCCGCAGCGGATCCATCCTGGGCCAGCCCGATGGCCAGGTCTTGCAGCGCGGCGGCCGCCTCTGCCAGTTCGGCCACCTCAGGGCGCTGTACCCGCAGCACTGTCGCCGCCCGCGCGAGCTGCCAGAGCCTGTCGGCCAAGCTTGCCGGAAGGCCCGCCACGGGGGCCATGACGTCACCTTCATGCTCTTCGCCTCCGGCTACCGTCTCGGCAACTTGGCGCAGTGGCCTTGCCACGCTGTCACGCAGCCGGGCCTCGATGCGACGGGCCTGCTCGTTGCGCCCGGTCGCCAGCGCGGCCCCGGTGTCAGCAACCTCGTGCAGCAATGCAGTCAGTACTGCGTCTGTAGTCGTCATATCTAGTGACCCCTATCCGAACATGCCCAGTGCCGGGCGGTTGCCACGCCATGGCCGGTGCCACTGCCGCGCCATGGCCGGTGTCGCTTGCACGACTGTCGCCTAGTGCGTCGCCGCGTCCCGTTCGCTCTCTATTTCAATACAATGCAGTATTGTAATGTACATGAAGCAGGGCCCGTCAAATGTCGAGGGCCGCCGCGGCCGCTCCCGCGATCCAGGCATAGACGCCCGGCTGCTCGCGGCGGCATACCGGCACCTGTCCGCTAACGGGTTCGAAGCGCTGTCGCTCACCGGCGTCGCGCAGGAAGCGGGCACTACCCGGCAGGCGCTATACCGCCGGTGGCCAGACAAGGCCAGCCTCGCTACCGCAGCCCTCGCTGCGGCGGCCGACCGCGGGTCGGCCGCTCGATCCGAAGACCCCCTCGCCGACCTTGCCGCCGAGCTCGCCGATTTCCAGCGTGGTGTCTCCACGCCGGGCCGCATGTCACTGGTCGGGACCATGCTGCAAGACAGCACCGACCCAGCCCTCATGGCCCGATATCAGGCCGAGGTCATCGCGCCACGCCGCCGCCGGATCCAGGCGATCCTCCAGCGGGCGCAGCAGCTCGGCCTCATCGATGCCGACGCCGACTTGGAGGTGGCCATCACCATGGGCACCGGCTCGTGGTACGCCCGCGCCCTCGCCGGTGACCCGCCCCCCCAGGACTGGCCAGCTCGCGCTGCGACACTGATCTGGCGCGCCGTCGGCGGCACGGCCGGCAATACGTAACCCTGCGACGGCAGCTGGGCCCAGGTCGCCAGATCACGCAAGGAACCAACGGCGCCCGGTCGCCGTCGAAAAGGTGCACAGGAATCTCCGGAGGCCGCGATGTCGCCAGCCCGGCTCGTTCGCTCAGCGCTGCTCGTCGCGGCGCTGGCCATGACAGCGCCCGCGGCTGGTTGCGCGGGGCCGCACCACGAGGCTCGCGGACCGCGAGTTCCAGCCGTCTTCGCCGAGCACGATCGCTCGAACGGCAAGACGATCCGGATCGGCGTCGGCGACCGGGTGGAACTGATCCTGGGCAGCACCTACTGGAAGATCCACGGCAGTTCTGCGCCGGCGGTGTTGCGCCAGGACGGCCCGACCAAGCTGCTCGGTTCGCCGAATAGCTGCCCGCCCGGCGTCGGCTGCGGGTCAGTGCACCCGTTGTTCGCGGCGCTGTCACGGGGGACGCCGCTCAACGCACTCAGCTTTATGCCTGCGGCTCATGCAGCTGCTTCCGCGCGTCTCGAAGGGAATGCGGCGCTGGCAAGACCGCGCGGCACCCCAGACTCCGGCACCTCTGGGGCCGCGGCACGTTGCCGCCCTGCAGCAACTCCGCGACGGCCCGCTCACGGTGAGTGAGCTGGCATCCCGGCTTGGCCTGACGCTGTCGACCGTCAGCGGCGTCCTGGCAGATCTCGGCCGGGCCGACTTCGTGGATAGGCAGCCCGATCCAGCCGATCGCCGGCGGACGATCGCCCAGACACCCCCCGACCAAGCTGCTCTCGTGATGGAATGGCTGGACGGCGCGGCGAGCCCGCTCGCCAGGGTGCTGGACGAGCTGGCTCCGAGCGACCAGGCAGCTTTCCTCAAGGCCATGGACATGCTAGAAATCGAGCTGCAGCGCCAGGACCCGCAGCGCTAGGAGCCCATGACGCAGCCAGAGCACCACCACGATCACGGACACCAGGGACATGGCCCTGGTGGCGACGATCTGTTCAGCGAGGCTGCCTGGGATCAGCGGTACCGTGCGTGCGCAGCGTTGTGGAGCGGTCACCCCAATCCGCAGTTGCTGGCCGAGGCATCGGGCCTCCCCGCAGGCAGGGCACTGGACGCCGGGTGCGGCGAAGGCGCGGACGCGATCTGGCTGGCGGAGCGCGGCTGGGTGGTGACCGCCGTCGACATCTCGACGGTCGCCCTTGACCGCGGCGCCGCTCATGCCAGCCAGCTCGGCACCGAGCTGGCGGAACGGATCACCTGGCAGCAGGCGGACCTGTTCACCTGGGAACCGCAGGCGCAGAGTTACGACCTGGTCTCGGCGCAGTTCATGCAGCTCCCCGCCGACAAAAGAACCGCGCTGTTCGATCGGCTCGGTGCCGGGGTGGCGACCGGCGGGACGCTGCTGATCGTCGGTCACAGCCCAGCCGACCTGAACACTACGGTGGCCCGTCCGCCGGCCGAGCTATTCTTCACTGCCGCACAGGTCGCGTCGGCCCTCGACCCGTCGCTGTGGACGGTCCAGGCCAGCGAGGCTCGCCTTCGAGACGCGCATGACCCCGACGGGCATCCGGTCACGGTGTACGACGAAGTCGTCGCCGCCCGCCGCAAGTGACCGCGAGAGCGCGAAGGCTCAGCGGGCGGCGCGAAGCTGGGCGGAGCGCAGTTACCACAACCTGGTCTACTTCCATGAGGTCGACAAGGCCGGGCAATTCGCCGCGTGGGAGCAGCCGGACCTGTTCGCCAAGGAGATCTGCGCGGCGTTCAGACCACTGCGCCAGCCGGCCGGGTATCACCGCACGCGAGGCGCAGGCCGTTGGCAGGGCGCCATTGCGTGATCATCTCGTGCCGGCAATGAGCTGTTCGCGGTTGAACGTCGCCGACGCAGCCCGCCAGCCGAGCGCGTCCACGAGCAGTAGCAGTGCTGCGGCAGCGAGTGCGACGCCGAGCGTGGCGTGGATCACGTTGAACGCGATCAGCGACGTCACCGCGACCGTCGGGAGGCTTGCGAGCGCGCCGAGCTGCTGAGCCACCCTGATGTCGTTCGATCTCGCGGAGATCCCAATGCCAATCCAGATGGACCAGGCGGCAATCAGGGGCGTGAAGAGCACTTGGGCAATAATCTCCGGCCATCGCAACAGCGCCGACGCCACGGCCTCGGGTGCGAAGAGCGCGACACATGCAAGGAATACGGCGTAGACCGCGTAGGCCACAACAACCGAAGGAGCGAGCGACGCCAGCGCCTTGGCTAGGAGGAATTCGTCGCGGCGAATTGGCGTCGTGAGCGTCGGCTCCAGGGTTCCTTGCTCGCGCTCGCCGACCACCGCGTACGCGGCGACCAGTGCGGGGACGATCGCCGGTATGGCCAGCAGGTACAGCAGCGAATTCTCGTGCCGGAGCTGGATCGACGCCGACGCGGGAAGGGCGAAGACCTGGATCAGCGGCTGGATGAGGAAGATGCACGGGATGACCGCCATCGCCGCGACGATCGACCCGTTGCGGCAGTACTCCCGGAGCTCCTTGATGAAGATGGCCCGGATGCGCCTCGTGCTCATGCTCATCTCCGGCTCGCCTCCCCGTCTGCTCCGATGAGCTCGAGGTAGACATCCTCGAGCGAATGGCGTGAGTCGCTGATCGACCGCACGTCGATGCCGGCGGCGACAACAGCCCTCGTGACGGCTGGCGCAGCGATCGCCGGCTCGGACACGGACAGGACATAGCCGGCCGGACCGTCTTGGTGCCAGCCGTCGACGGCGGCCAGGCCGGCGAAGACCCGGCCCGGGTCGGGCAGCGGTGCGAGGGTCCTGACCATGAGCGTCTTGCCGAACAGCCGGTCGCGAAGCTCGTCGGGCCGGCCAATCGTGCGCAACGTCGTGTTCAGGATCGCGACGCGGTCACACAGCCGCTCAGCCTCCTCGAGGCGGTGCGTCGTGAGGAAGATCGTGACGCCGTGCTTGCGGAGATCGTGAATCAGCCCGTGCACATCCCGGATCGCGGCTGGATCAAGCCCTGCGGTTGGTTCGTCCAGGAAAAGCACTTCCGGGTTCGCAAGGAGCGCCCTGGCCAGGGCGACGCGCTGGCGGAGCCCCTTGGACAGCGTGCCGCAGGGATCGCGGGACCGGTCAGCCAGATGAACCGCCCGCAGTGCTTGCTCGATCCGGTCACGCGGATCGGGCACCTCGTAGAGGTCGGCGAAACAGCTGAGGTTCTCGGTCACGCTCAGGCGCAGGTACAGGCCAGGCGACTCAGGCATGACAGCGATCCGCCGGCGGAGCTCCACTCCGTTCTGCGGCGTGAGCGGAACCCCGGCCACCGTGGCCGAACCAGACGTCGGCTCGATCAGTGCGCCGAGCGTCCGCACGATCGTCGTCTTGCCAGCGCCATTCGGGCCGAGGAATCCGAAGACTTCGCCGAAGCCGACCTCGAAGGAAACGTCCTCGAAGGCGATGCGGTCACCGAAGCGCTTGCCCAGGCCGCGGACCGACAACGCAGTGGCACCGCCAACCGTGCCGTCCGCACCGTCCTGGCCGTTCATCCTGCCGCCCTCCCGTGACCGGACTCGCCCGCGCGCCCCGGTTCCTTGCCTTCGAAAACTGATATCAGTATGATAAGTGTACGGTATCAGGGGCGTCAACGGAGGTGGGTCAGATGGCGGTACGGGAGCCGGACGTAGGGAACGCACCGCGACCCGGGCAGCAGGTCACCGAGCATGCCGCGCGCATCCTGCCTGGCCTGCGGATGCTGGGACTCGGGATCTCCGTCCTGCTCGCCGGGACAGCGCTGGCGATAATCGCAAGTCACCTCTCGGGCGGCGCAGCTACTGCCTTGTTCCTAGGCTGCGCCCTGGTCCTGCTCGCCGGCGTGATCGTGCTCCGCGGCCTCACCCCGGTCGTCGCGGGCCAGGCGCGCGTTGTCCAGCTATTCGGCAGGTACCGCGGAACCATCCGCGAGCCTGGCCTGCAATGGGTGAACCCGTTCACCGCCCGGATCGTCGTCTCGACCAGGATCCGGAATCAGGAGTCCGCGCAGCTCAAGGTCAATGACGCGGACGGAAACCCGATAGAGATCGCGGCCGTGGTGGTCTGGCATGTCCGGGACACCGCCAGCGCCATTTACTCGGTCGACGACGTGACCAAATTCGTGACCATTCAGACCGAAACCGCCGTCCGGCATATCGCGTCGAGTTATCCGTACGACAGCCGCGGCAGCGGTGCGCTGTCACTGCGCGACAACGCCGATGAGATCACCGAGCGCCTGTCGGCCGAGCTGACGGCACGAGTCAGGCCGGCGGGCGTACAGGTCATCGAAACGCGCCTCACCCGGCTGTCGTACGCGCCGGAGATCGCTCAGGCCATGTTGCGCCAGCAGCAAGCAAGCGCCGTTGTCGGCGCGCGGCAGCGGATCGTGGAAGGCGCGGTCGGAATGGTGCGGCTGGCCCTGGAGCGTCTCGCCGAGGAAGGCGTCGTCGAGCTGGACGAAGAGCGGAAGGCCGCGATGGTCTCGAACCTGCTGGTTGTTCTGTGCAGCGAACAGGCGACGCAGCAAGTCGTCAACACCGGCTCGCTGTATCAGTGACGGCCCGGCCGGAGCTCTCATGACCGAGCGCAAGAGCGTCCTGCTGCGGCTGGACCCAGCCGTCCACGACGCCCTGGCCAGATGGGCCGCCGATGAATTGCGCAGCACGAACGCGCAGATCGAGTTCCTGCTGCGCCGTGCCCTGGCCGACGCCGGGCGGCTGCCCGGTCATGCCAGGCAGATGCGCCGGCCGGGCCGCCCGACGCGCGATCCTGCATCTGGCTGACTCTCATCGGATTCCGTCCAGGAAATCGAGGACCCGGCGCGTGAGCAGGTTAGCCGCAGCCTGGTCGTATGACGGCAAAGAGGAGTCGGCGAACAGGTGCTCCTTGCCGGGATAGATGAACAGTTCGGCTCGCTCGGTGGAGCCAACCAGGTCTCGTGCCGCGTCGAGGTCGCCTTCGTCGGCGAAGAACGGATCGGCGTCCATCCCGTGTACCTGGACGGGAACGCTGGCCGGCCAGGCGTCGCCGAACTCCGACACCGGGAAGCACGACTGGAAGAGCAGCGCTCCCTTGGCTCCGGCGCGGGTCTGGGCTAGCCGTTGCGCTGGCATCACGCCGAGCGAGAAGCCCGCGTAGACCAGCCCGTCGCCTAGCCCCTCGACCGCAGTGACGCCACGTTCCATCAGCGTGTCGAACCCGGTCCGCCGCGCGAAGGTAGGCCTTCCTCCAAGGTGTCGAAAGTATGCCCTTCGTACAGGTCTGGCAGGTGGACGGTGTGATCCGCCTGGCGCAGCTCGGCCGCAAAGCCACCACCCCTTCGGTCAGTCCCTGAGCGTGGTGGTACAGCACAAGCTCGGCCATGGTCTACTCCCTTTCGGCGCTCCAACCAATGATCCAAATACGTCGAACGATCGTTGATGCTGGTCTAATCCAACCATGTTGGGCAATACCCAGGTCCCGGACTACGACCTCGCCGACACAATCGAGCTCACCACAGCCGAGCAGGTACGGGCGATAAGTCATCCCCTGCGCACGACCATCCTCGGACTGCTGCACGAGCGGGCCGCAAGCGTGACGGAGCTGGCCGGCGCGGTCAAGCGCCCCAAGAGCACCGTCGCACACCACGTCAGCGTCCTGGCGAGAGCCGGCCTGCTGCGCGTCGCACGGACCCGGCGCGTCAGGGCGATCGAGGAGCGCTACTACGGCCGCACCGCACGGATGTTCTACGTCGGTCTCGGCCGGCAAGCGGACGGCGTCGCGCTTCCCCCCGACTTCAACGACTTCGAGCTCGCGGCAAAGGAGTCCGCCGCGGCGTACGAGATCGGCAAGTTGCGCGCCTTCATCCGACATGCGCGGATATCTGAGGAACGGGCGGCGGAGTTCTGGCACCGCATCCACCAGGCGATCCACGAATTCGACCGGCTCCCTCGCTCGGGCGAGACGGCCTACGGGTTCGCCGTCGGGCTGTATCCCATGTTCGACTACCCGACCCTGCCGCCCCGGCCCGACGAACAGGACTAACGCAGCACCATGAAGCTCTGGTCCGCATGTCGCTGGCATTGGGCCGGATCAACGATGACAACCGCGTCCATGAATGCCGCGAACGCGGCACGCACGGAGTTGGTTAAGGAGGCGAACTCGCGTTGGGCGGGCGCGGTTATGCCGCGGCCCTGGGCGATTCGGGCCGGCTGTAGGCCTCGATGAACCCCTGCCTCCAGCTCGGGTAGCGCAGCGTCCACCCGAGTTCTCTCTTGGCCTTGGCGTTCGAGGCGCCACGCGACTCGGTCATCATGACCAGGCCCTCGCCCACAACTATCCGGGCGACCCAGCCGGGGATGTGGCGAGGCGGCCTGGCGCCGAGCGCGCCAGCGAGCGCGGGCAGCCATTGGCGCATGGGGGCGGGCTCATCATCGACGATGTTGTAGATTCCGGGGCCGTCGTGATCGAGCGCGAGCACGGTCGCCGCGGCGGCATCGCCGAGATGAATGAACGAGGAGACACCGCTGCCGTCACCGACGACCGGGAACTGCCGCTTGCGCACCGGCCCGATCAGCCCGTCGTTGGCGGCGCCGTAGAACCCGCCATAGCGAAGCGCGATCCCGCCAGCGCCGGTGACGGCCTGGTCAAGATGCGTCATAGCGGCGTTCGTCTCGCGCGCCGAAGCTGGCGGGGCGGGGTCGAGCGGGTCATCCTCGTTCTTGACCCACCCGCCCTCACGTGCGTAGCGGTAGCTGGCGAAACTCTGGGCGATGAACCGGCGCACGCCCGCCTCGCTCGCAGCCGCTAGCAGGATGTCGGTGCCCTCGGTCCGCAGCCGGTTGGTCTGAGCGAAGCTGCGGTCGAGGTTCCTGGAGAAGCCCGCATCCGCCAGGGCGGTCGCCTGGTAAATGATCGCGTCAGGCCTGGCGGCCGCAACCGCGTCCCGGACCGCTGTGGCGTCCAGCGCATCAAGCGTGATCGGGTCGGCGCCCAGCATCCGCAGCTGCCCGGCCTTGCCCGGTGAATGGCAGCTGCCGATCACCTCGTGCCCGCGCTGGCGCAGCTGGGGAACGAGCCGGGTGCCTATCGCTCCGCTGGCTCCCACAACTAGAACTCGCATGACCACGCTCCTTCGTCCGTACCCGGTCCGTCCCGTCTGCCACCCGCGTCGCCGTGTCACTTCGGCCGCGATTGCGGGTCACCGGTGATGACACGCGGTATCGCGGCGATGTGACCGCCGCGCGGCTGCTTTCAGATCATCTCCACCTGTGTCACATCGGCAGTCCAGGCAGCTCCTCGAGATTGGATTCACGGCGGCTGCTACCCCGCCGCCGTCGACAGAAGCAAGCTCGCGGTTCCGCCGGAGCCGCGCGACCCGAAGGAGAAATGCAGCAATGTCCACGAAGATATTCGTCAACCTGCCGGTGCAGGATCTCGCCCGCTCCACCGAGTTCTTCACCAGGCTCGGCTTCTCCGTCGACGAGCGCTTCACGAACGACAACTCCCGCTGCCTGGTCATCAGCGATGACATCTACGCGATGCTGGTAACCGAGCAACTTTTCCGGAAATTCACCACCAAGGATCTCGCCGACGCCAGCACGACGACCGAGGCGATCGTTGCGCTCGAGGTCGACAGCAGGCAGCGGGTGGACGAGCTGGCCGGCCGGGCGCTGGAGTCGGGCGGATCGCCCGCGAGCGAGCCGATGGAGCAGGACGGCATGTACGAGCGCAGCTTCGCCGATCCCGACGGCCATTTGTGGGAAGTGTTCCACACGGAATCCGCCGCAGTAGCCGCAGGCTAGAGCCGAGCCGGTGGGCTGCGGTGCGCGGTTTCAGCATCCAAAACGCCGCCGGGTGAGCACTCTGCTCACCCGGCGGCTTAAACATGAAGACCCGGTCAGACGACAAGCCGCTCGCCGTGTATGGGTGGCACACCCCAAGCAGATCGCGTGATGGGTGCCACACCCATACAGGCGAAGCCTTCCTGGCGACCCTCGAGTCCTCGCACCGGGCGGTGATGCGGCGGCGATGAATCCCTCATGGTGGCGGTGTGGAGATAGCCGACCCCGTTTTGCTGCCGCTTCGGCCCCGGACACCATGGAAGAGTGGATGTTCACTGGCGGAGCTGCCGGACAGGATCGAGCCCATCGGCCTGGCGTAAGGCGGGTGAGCGGTGATGGCAGCGACGGTGCTGGTGGTGGAGGACGAACGCAGGCTGCGCCAGCTGCTCCGTTCTTACCTGGAGCGGGCGGGGTTCGCGGTGCTGTCCACCGATTCCGGCGCAGAGGCGATCACGCTCGCTGCGGCGGCATCGCCGGACCTAGTGGTGCTGGACCTGAGGTTGCCGGATGTGCCGGGCGAGGTAGTGGCACAGGAACTGCGCGCGGCCGGACCAACGCCGATCCTGATGCTGACCGCGAAGAGTTCTCATGAAGATCGGATCCGCGGTCTGGAGCTTGGTGCCGCCGACTATGTCACCAAGCCGTTCAGTCCGCGGGAGCTCGTGCTGCGCGTCCAGGCGATCCTGCGCAGGGGCGGCGCAGCCGCCGATGATGGCATCGCGATTTACGGCGGGGGCACGCTAGTGATCGACGAGTCAAGGCGGTCGGTCACCGCGTACGGGGCTGCTGTGGAGCTGACCGGAACCGAGTTCGGCATCCTGCTCGCGCTGGCCAGTGTGCCCGGCCGGGTTTATTCACGCCTTGAGCTGATCAACAGGGTCCGGGGGTATGAGTTCGACGGCTATGAGCGAACCGTAGATTCGCACGTGAAAAACCTGCGCCGCAAGATCGAGAAGGACCCGGCACGACCGGGAATCGTGCAGACGGTCCTGGGCGGCGGCTACCGGCTAGGCCTTGCCCGCGATGGCTAGGGAAAGCGAGCGTCGGCCCGGCGCGCCCCGCCGGCCAGCTGAGACCGCTCCCGGCGCCAACCATGACCCGGCCGCCACCACCGCCAAGCCAGGGCCTATAGCGCTGCGCCTGGCCTTGGCGTTTGCGGCAGTTGCGCTCGCTGCGGTGGCGTTGCTGGCAGGGCTGACCGCTGCGTTCGCCGCAACCGATGTCTCAGATCTGGCCAGCCGGCAGCGGGCTCAGCTTTCTTCCGTCATTGCGCTGGCCGCAGGTGGGGTGTGGGATCGCGAGAACAGCTGGGCGGGAGCGGAACTGTCGCCCGTGCTGGATCTGGCGGCGCGGATCGGAGCCGATGTCCAGATCCGTGATCAGGCAGGGCGGCCTGTCGCCGCAACGCACGGATTCGCCGCACATCGGGGCACCCCGCAGTTTTCCTGGCCGGTGAAAGCCGGGCAGCAGCGCGTCGGACAGGCGCTGGTGCGCTTCACCGGGTCTGGCCTGGCCGGCGCTGACCAGGCGTTGCAAACTGCGCTGCTGCGGGCGATTGCCGGGGCAGCCGGGCTGGCGGCGCTGCTGGCTTTGCTGGCCGGGCTGGGCGTCGCGCGGCGCATCACCCGTCCGGTCGCACAGCTGATAGCCGCGACCCGGGCGATGGCGCGAGGAGACCGCAGCGTGCGGGTGGGACCGGTGCGGGCGCCAGGCGAGCTGGGCGAGCTGGCGGCCGCATTCGACCAGATGGCTGATGCCTTGGATCGCCAGGAACAGCTGCGCCGCGACCTAGTCGCCGACGTCGCCCATGAGCTTCGGACGCCGATCGCGGTACTGCAAGCGGAGCATGAGGCGCTATTGGACGGCGTGGCCGAACCCACTCCGGCCCAGTTCGCCGCGCTACGCGATCAGGTAATGCGGCTGGCCCGCATCGTGGGTGACCTGCAAACGCTGTCCGACGCTGACGCTGCCGCGCTCCGCTTGGCAACAGACCGCGCTGATCTGGCCGATATCGCCGCCACGGCCGCCGACAGCCTGGCGGGCCGTTTCGAGGCGGCCGGCATCACCGTGGCTCGCAAGCTCGAACCGGTCGATGTGGTAGCCGATGCCGACCGCCTGCATCAGATCATCACTAATCTGCTTACCAACGCACTGAAGTTCACCCCGGCGGGCGGCGAGGTCACAATCGATGCCGGGCCGGCTGATGACCGCGCTGTCCTGAGGGTCAGTGACACCGGCGTGGGCATCCCGGCCGACGAGCTGCCGCGGATATTCGACCGGTTCTGGCGCGGCCACCAGGCAGCGCGCATCGGCGGCAGCGGCATTGGCCTGGCCCTGGCTGCTGAGCTCGCCCGTGCCCATGGCGGTGAGCTAACCGCGGCCAGCAATGCAGGGCGGGGCACCCAGATGACGCTAACCCTGCCCCGCGCCCAATGAGCGGACTGGTCAGCAGGCTGACTCACGCACCACGCGGTCACCGGCTATTTCGGTAGTGCTTGACACAGCTGTACCAGGAGTCGCCAGCCTCTGATCAGCGGCCCGCCGCCGCAGACGGCAGCCCGTCCGGGCCTCGCTCGTGGACACGGTCGAGTGCGGCAGGTCACGAGGATTGGGGTGTAGCCGCACTGGTCGGCCGCCGGTTCGCTGAACGGTAGCTGCCGGGTGAGACGCCGAAATGGCGCTTGAAGGCTTTGGACAGGGAGGCGTCGCTGGCGTAGCCGATGCGGGCGGCGATGGCGTCAAGGGTGAGGTCGGTGCTGGCCAGGTAGGCGGCGGCCTGGCTGAGGCGAACTTTGGCGAGGTGCTGAATCGGCGGCTCTCCGGTTGCGGCCCGGAACCTGGCGCTGAATGCGGTCCGCGAAAGCCCGGATTCGCGTGCAAGTGCCTGAACCGTCCATGGCCGGTCCACGTGATCGCGGATCAGCCCGATGGCGTGATCGATCGGGGGGTCATGCGGTGGTCCCGGCCGGTGCAGGCCATTGCACGCGGCACCGGTCAGGTAGGCGCGCAGAGCTTGGGTCAGGAACACGTCGGCGAGTCTGGCGAATATCGCCTGGGCACCCGGAACCGGTGCCGCGGCTTCCTGGCGCGCGAGGGCTAGTACAGGGCCGATCCAGGACGAGACCGGAGCCGCGCTGGATGTCATGGTCACTACCTGCGGCAACAACGCCAGGATCGTTCCAGGGTCGTAGCTGGCAAGGGTGAACCCGCCACAGAGTAGCCTGGTGCGCTCACCGTCGCCGCCGGCACACAGCCGGGCGCCGACGTCGAGGTTGCCCGCGATGAGCTGGCCCAGGCCAGCGACCGGTGAGTCCAAACTGTCGCTCACCGTGTGCCGCTCGCCACGCGGCAAGATCGCAAGTTCCCCGCGCTCGAGCCGAACCGGCGCGGCGCGGGGTAGCCGCAGCCAGCAGCCTCCGTCCAGGATTACATGGAACTTGGCTACGCTGGCGCCGGCTACCTCAAATCCCCAGGGAGCTCCCAGGTCAGATAGGCAGTAGACGCTGCTGCGCACCGCCAGTGCGGCCAGCAGCCGGGTTACATCGTCTTCCGGAGCGGTGTTCAGCAGCCTCAACGAAGGTCACACCCGCGAACGATCGGACAAGAGGATTGTCCTGCCGAACATAGCCACCGGCCAGAGGACACGCAATCCTTGCTGGACGAGGTGGCGTCCCGGCCACCCGAATCCGGGGCGATTGGCTGACCAAGGCCTTGCGCGCCGGCCTGTCGTTCTTCCACGATGCCGTCACTGAACGGGAGATAGTCATGGCAACATTCCTGATCACCTATCACGGCGGCAGCGGCATGCCCGACTCCGCCGAGGCGCGAGAGCAGATGATGGCGGCGTTCCAGGCTTGGGCGGCGAGCGTTGGCGATGCAATGATCGATCCGGGCTCGCCGCTGGGGCCCCGCAAGACCATCACAGGCGACGGCGTTTCTGATACGGCCGCCGACGACACCCTCGGCGGATACACCCTGATCAGCGCTGACTCGCTCGACGACGCGGTAGCGGCGGTCAAGAACCACCCGTTCGTCGGAAGGGGCGGCATGCTCCAAGTCAGCCAAGCCGTTTCCCCCTAGCCCTCCCGCACTCCCACTTAGAACGCTCAGCGGCGCAATTCTTGGGCCGCCGTGGATGATTGCTCCGCATCGCGGTGGGTTGGCTAGGTGACGACAATGCCCGCTGGGGTGGCGCTGGCGGGCAGCGAGGCGGCGAGCTGGCCAGTTCGGTCAGGTCACCGGCGTGGACGGCAAACGCGCCGACGGCGCCGATCCTGCTCTCGTCGACGAACAGGTAGGCACCGTTCTGGCTGAGGCGGGCGTCAACCGCGCCCAGGCCGCCGGTGGCGCCAACCTGTGTATTGGCCAGCAAGGTCAGCGTGCCGGCTGGGGCGATCGAGTAACGGGAGATCGTGCCGGACGCGGTGTTCATGGTGAACGGGAACTGGCCGTCCTGGGTGCTCTCTACCCAGCACGGAGCGGTCTGGTTATCCGGGAACGGGGAGGATCCGATGGGCGACAGTGTCCGTCGGAGGAGTCGCTGAACGCCGAGACGGTTCCGGCGCCGGGTCCGGCATGGGCGTCCGACACGTACAGCTGATCGGGGTATTGATGGATCCGCCTGGCGAGATCCTCCTCCTATCGCTTCTTCACTGGCTTCGGCTTCTTGACCTTGGCCGGCATCGACCGGGCATGCGCGAGTGCCCGCTCAACCCAGCCCGCGGCGACTTCCGGACTGGCACGCCAGGCTGGCGGCAATGTGAGGTACCCGGCCATCGGGCGCTCGGCTGGGCCGAATGGGCCAGAGCCATCCGTCGAGGCCAACTCGGCACGATCGGCGCCATCGAGCCGGACGCCGATGTTCGGGCCGAACAGCCCGGCGAACATGTTCCCGTTCACGAACGCGCCGAGATTGCCAAACATCGGCTTCACCTCGACGGCGGGTTCCTCCGGAATCAGAGACCGGAAGAACTGCCTGTCGTCCTCGCTCGGCTTGGGTATTTCCATGGCTGCGTCCCGTCTCGATGCCGGCATGGTCACCGATACTCCGAGCTGTCGATGACCGCTTCATCACTGAGCTATCATCCCGCAGCCAGACCCTGGTCAGGGTCTGCTGGCGTAGAGGCCGACGGTAGCGGGCGCGAATACCGCGACCATGGCCGCGGATGCGAGCAGAACCCAGGCGATCTGCCCGGCAGCGGGGCCTGGAGGCCCGCCCCGAGTTCGACATGGGCGAGCTGCGCATTCGCCGCCGGCGGGCGTTGCCGCTGGTGGTCGGGCTCCGCGGAATGATCGTGCCAATCGGGATCTACCTAGCCCTCAAGGCCGGTCTAGCAGCAGCCGGC
>Ga0207646_10002150_pt1 | contig 23530 bp, 20 predicted proteins | sample KBSK5502metaG_FD_184343 | JGI IMG/M metagenome (GOLD analysis project Ga0207646, IMG submission 184343) | Corn, switchgrass and miscanthus rhizosphere microbial communities from Kellogg Biological Station, Michigan, USA - KBS K5-50-2 metaG... | ecosystem: Host-associated > Plants > Roots >... | reverse complement strand
AAAAAATTCGCACTGACTCGACTGTCGTCGAGAGCAACGTTCACTATCCGACCGACAGTTCGCTTTTGGGCGATGGCATTCGGGTGCTCAGCCGCAGCCTGCATCGCATCGCCGACGAGTGTAAGACCGGAGCTCTGGAAGTGGTCGATCACGGGCGCGCGGTGAAACATCGTCTGCTGGAAATCAGCCGTGCCGCCAAGTCCCTAACCGAAGCCAAGCAGACGCGGATGCGCCACAGTTACCAGAAGTTGTTGGCCCTGACTCGAGGTGTGGTACGACAGGCCAGCGAAGTGGTGCAACGGTGGGGGAAGGGACGGCTGAAAGTGGTGGGCACAGTCCTGGGAGTAGCAACCCAGATTGGCCAACTGCGGCACTTTCTTCCTTTGGTGGAGAACGTGATCCGGCAAACCAAGGAACGAGTGGTGAAGGGGAACAGCCACGTGGAGGGCAAAGTGTTGAGCCTGTTCGAGCCCCACACCGAAGTCATTCGCAAAGGGAAAGCGCATAAGCCCAACGAGTTTGGTAGGCTGGTGCGGATTGACGAGGTGGAAAACGGGATGGTGAGTGGCTACCAGGGAGTGACCGGCAATCCGGCCGATACCACGGCCTGGGTGCCGGCCCTGGAACAACATCAAGCTTGCTTCGGGCAAGCGCCGGAGATGGCCACCGGCGACCGCGGATTTTTTTCCGCCAAAAACGAGCAGGAGGCGCACGCCCTTGGGGTGAAGAAGGTGGCGCTGCCGGCGCGGGGACGGCTCTCGGCGAAGCGGGCCGAGCAGCAGAAGCAGCGCTGGTTCCGCCGCGCGCTGCGCTGGCGGGCCGGGATCGAAGCCACCATCAGCACTTTGAAACACCCCTTCTCGATGGCGCGAGCCACCTATAAAGGAGATCGTGGATTTCAGCGTTACGTAGGCGGGTGCGTAATTACCAAGAATCTATTTTCCATCGCTCGCTATCAACAGCGTCGGAGGGACCATGACCAAGTCACTTGAGGGCACAGCCCAACGACGCAAGCTGCTGGGCGAGATCGAACGTCTGGCCGAGATCGCTGTCTTTGGAACGCTCTCGGAAACTTACCGCACCTGCGGACGAGCGGGCTGCCATTGTCAGGGCGATGGACCCAAGCATGGTCCGCATCTGAATGTGAGTTATCGCGGAGAGAAGGGGAAGACCACGGGCTACTATGTTCCCAAGGCGGCCGAGGAGGCCACGCGAGAAGGAGTCGCGGCCTGGCAACAGATGCAACAGTGTTTACGCGACCTGGCGGAGTTGAATAAGGAGCGCAATCTGCAGCGCGCGCGTGAGGCCGATTCGCAATGACGACGGGGTTGCGTCTCACTCTCCTCTGCCTGGTGATGCTGTGTCTGTTACTCAGCCTTACTCAGCCAGCCGAGTTCGACCACCTGTTACCGATTGTCGGCTCGGGATCATGGTTCGCCCCACACACAGAATCTGCAACCGACGCGCCCACCGTTTCGGTTGCCAGAAGCATGCAATCTTCGGCGCGCGCTGGAGCGCGGCAATCTCTGGTCTTCAGCGGTACATTGACTGTGGTCAATACGGGTCCACCCGGCTGGGGGAGAGTTGGGCCACCGGCTGTGATCGCGGTCTTGGCGAGTTGCCGGTCCGTCGGTAACGCCGGCAACTCCAAAATCAACACCCTCGGGCACCATTCGCCGCGAGAATACTGGCTCAAACCACCAATTTCCAAAATTCGGGGGTTTCGCAACAGCCTTGAGCTAAGCTAGCCGTGATACTGCCATCGCCAAGATACGCGCGTGTGTCGCGGAGAATCTTATCCGGAGGTGACTTGTGACCGCGAAGAGCAATGAAAACGGGCTACTGCAGTCTGTGGCTCTGCAGGATGCAAATAGCATTCTGGCCGCAACTCGGCGCGCCGAACAGCGAAGCGAGGCGTACCTGGCAGAGGCTCAAAGGCTCAGCCACACGGGCAGCTTCGGTTGGAAACCCTACACCGGTGAGATCATTTGGTCAGAAGAAACCTTTCGAATCTTTCAATATGACCGAACCACAATACTGCGTATTGGCGCGGCCCAATAGCTTCCTGGCCTCTAGCTGTCGCGTCGTCTACTGCCTCTTGGCTTCACCGCTTATGACCACGGGCGCGCCCTCAGTAGTGTTGAGGATAAAGAACCCCTTTCCTTGATTGACGAGTACCGATTCATGAAAGCTATCGGAGCCGCTGATTACCGAGTGCCAGACGTCCGAGACGGTGCAGTCCGGGCTTACAGAATAGCTTCCCGTAATGGTGTCTGTTGCATTACTAGCATCGGGGAGCCGTAAAAAGAGTCTCGCACTGAGGTCCCCCCTTCCATCGTAAGTGAAGCGCCCAAGAACGATGATGCTCCCGCCATTGACGATGGCCCCGGTGGCACGCAGACCGAAATTGCCGTGGAGACTGGCGTTTGAGCATTTTTCTCTTTCCTCTGCCCTGGCTCCATTGACCAAAACCAACAAACCTGCACACACGATTAGCACAACTGAGATCCGTTTCATTTTGCCATCCTCATCTCTTGGCGATAGCGCGCTAAGTCGCAACTTACTGGACACATCAGTCGCCGACCTGATTTACAGTCGTGTAGCCGTTCCGGCCCTTGCGCGTTCCCCAGTTGCCAAGGGCGTCAGAGAACTGGCCCCAGAACCAGAACGGCGTGAGCGTTGGAGAAGTCACAACTGTGGGCGAGTTGCCCGTGTAGTCGCCCCAGCGGTTCCGTCCTAACCTGTCCAACTGGCAGTATGTGCTCGCGCCAGTTGCCAGAAAAAAGCCTGAGTCGTGGACACTACCGCGGGGAAAAGACACGCGATCAGAGAGGAAAGCGACCCCTGGAAAGCTGTTGTCGTCGGAGAACTCGAACACCATCGTTAAGTTGCCATCCGGATCGGGAATGATGGAGCCGTAGTAATTCGAGCCGTTCACGCCCTGCCCCTTGCACCCGAAGCAGATGTCATTTTGCAGAATTCCACCGTTGACGATCGTCGCGATGCCGTCAGATGTGCTTAGAATTGGTTGGAATTGGGAAATATGGGTCCCGCTTCCGACGGACGTTCCAACTCTGGCAGAATGGGCGAAATAGATGGAACCCGACTGATAGTAGGCCTCGCCTCCGATGCGGTTGTCTCCGGTGTCGATGAGACAGGCGCCGCTAGTAGCGCCTTTTTGGTGAGCATCGGGCGGAAGGGTGTACGTGGGTAGATTGAGGAAATGGAAAAAGTTAGCTGCGTTAAACGAACTGACGGCGAATGCGCTGAACACCGGCCCCCCGGCGCCGATGCCGTGAGCGATGGACAGAACGGAGTAGCCGTTGCAGCTGCCACCACTGCAGAAGCTCGGGAGCGGGTTGGAGTTGTTGGCGGCGCTTACCAGGTATTCAGTCCGTGGGCGGTCGCCCCTCCCAGTAACACTGACAGGCTGAATGGTATCCAGAGGCACCCCGCCAAAAGTGATGCCAGTGACGGAAGGCCCCACCAGGCCTGCTCCTGAGAAAGCATTGGTTTTTCCAGCAACTAGGACCACGTTCGTGAAGCCGCTCGTGGTGCAGCCGAATAGGTTCCAGCTGAAGTAGATGGCCCCTTTGGCGTCCCCGAACTCCTGCAACGTCTGACCCATCATCGGAAAGTCGCCAAAGCCACCCATACCAACTACGTAGATGAACCACCCGCCCGTCACCGGGTTAGCCGTCTTACTAACCGCCACTCCAAGGCGCGTCGGACAGATGCTAAAGTCTTCGGCGATGACGATGAAGCGGCCAGCGTTCCAGTCATAGAGCGCACGCGGGTCGCCGACGACATGGCCCGCCGGGAAACCAAAGAATGTGTTCAGGTCGATGGGGCCGCTAAGGACGGCTCCGTTGGCGGCATTCTCAACCTCGATACAGGAATTCGCGACCTGAACGAGGTAGAGTGAACTAACGGCGAATCCGCCGTCCGATGGGATGAAGCCGCCACACCCCGCAGTGAACTCCCCAACCCCGGGAAAGGACTTAACAGCACTGGGCGTGTCTCTCAGCTCGGATAGCAGCGCTGGAGCTTCCGGCAGCTCGCCTGGGTTGACATTGGATGGTCCGGCCGATTGTTCCTTGAGTAGTCTAAACGCTTCCTCGCTGATGTTCGTGCGCACGGGAGGCATAAACCTCACACCCTTTGGTACCTCCGCAACCGCAGGAAGAGCGCTCAGATTGACCTCACTCGCAAGCGGGATCCTGACATTCTGTGGCGTTGGGAATTCATATTTGAGTTTGTTGCTTTGGCTTTGTTGCGCACTTGTCCGCAAGGACGCGCTCGAAAGCAAGACTGCCAGTGCGCTGAGCGCAAAGGCCGCGTTTCTTAGGAATCTCAGTATCATAATCATTATCCTTTTCTCCTGTGGAGCACAGGAACTAAACGGTCTCGACGATTCCGCGCCGGAACGCGAGACTTTCGGAGGCTGGCGGTGTAGATCACAGGTGTTGAACCGAGGAAAACTTCGCACGGTTGTGGAGCCAGACCGATCGGATTCGTTACATGTCAATGGTGACATCTAAGTTCACTCTTGACAACGCTGGTTGACGGAATTCTTCGGTCGCGGCTAATGCGGCTCCCGATGGACAAGTCCTGCAGATGAGCGGAACGAGCCGGCAAGGCGTCAGCGCTGTTCCAATTGCCGATCCCCTAAGCCGAGAATTCAGGGGCAAATACTTGCTTCCCGTTGGAGGATTCTTCATGGGGAGCTTCCTTCTTGACTTTAATCGGCGCGAGCGGGCGATTCACCAGCCGGAGTCCACCCCGGGATGCGGGTGGTGCATCGCAACCCTCTCGCTCTGCGGATCCTGCGCTCGGGTCAAATCATCCAGATTGCGTTCGTAATATTTGCGTAGTCCGAGAATATCCGCGTTCCAATGCCGCGGGCGCAGCGGGGTTCTCAGTCCGGAGTGCTTTTCAGATGAGGAACGTACAAAGGAGATTCTGGAGAGAATGTGGGTATCTCTGCTTCGGCGCCGGAGCCAGTTCGAGCGCCAAGCTGCTGACTCCGCGGCCAGGCCAACAAAGCGGTCTCAGCAGAATCAGCGGGCCGTCGGCAGGAGGGACGAACTTGATGCTAGGTGCTTCGGGACGATATAGATTTATTGGAATATCGGTCTCATCGAATGCAGTCTCGGGATCGTCCACCGAGGCAACAGCGGAGGCGCAAACCGCTGCGCCGAGTAGGAAGAGAATAAGCGCCCACGAGCACGCGTCACGTCTACTCACCCCAAGTGCCACGCACCCTACTCCAGCAAGCGCTCGCTGTCAATCAAAATCGTCTCCGTCAAAATCGTCTCCTGTTGTCTCCTGTGTCGGACGTTTTGTTTTTCGCGCACGTGCAATCGCCGCAGTAAGCGCCAGTCTCATAGGCGTGCGCGAAAGTTCGCTCCACCCGCTCACCCCGCCGTCGCAATAACTGCTTGCCCTACCCCGACTGGGGCCACTCCGTCGAAGATCACCTCCACTACATTTGTATCCCCATTTCGGTTGTAGCTGGGTTTCTGGGGGTGATGGCGACGTCGTAGCCGAGCTTGCGAAGGGCTCGCGCCAGAATCCGGGCGCGCTGCTTCCGAATCTTCGGGTCAGATTCGCTGCCTTGCTCGATGAATCGCACTCCCTCATGCAAGATCTTCCAAATTACGCGGCCGAGCCGATGGGCGATTGCCCAAATTGCCGATTGATAGCCCAGCCGCGGCAGCAGACGCCGGAATACCGCTTGAAAGTGACTGCCATTTTTCCTGACCGCAGCATGAGCCGCCTGGTTCCGTACCCGCCGCAGATATTTATTGCCTTTCGCGGAGCGGCTGCTGTGGTTCTCTTCGGCGCTTTCCTCCTTCCCCGGACAGGTTCCCACCCAGGAGGTTAACTCCGCCGCCGAGGCAAACGTGCTGGCCTGCGGCCCCACTTCCGAGATCACTTGCTGCGCCGAATCCACTCCCAGACCGGGCACTTCCGCCAGTCGGATCACTGCCTCTTGATGCGGCTTCATGGCCTGCGCGATCATGCCGTTGAGCTGGGCGATTTGCCTATCGATGAGCTGCAGCCGCTCCAGTTGCAGCCCCAGCATTGCGCGGTGCATCGCTTCCGGTCTTCCTGTCAAAGCATCGACCAGTTGCTCCTCGCTACACTTCCACCGGTCGTCTCCCAAGGCCGCCAACTTCTTGGGGTCGGTCTCGCCGTCGGCCAAAGCCCGCAGCATGCGAAGCCCGCTGCCGCCCAGCAGATCGCTGACTACAATGGACAGCTTGATCCGCATCTCCTCCAGCACACACTCCATCTGATTCTGCAGCCGCACCCGGTCCCGTGTGAGCTGCGTCTTCATCCGCGTCATGTTACGACAAGTAGGCTGCTCCCCATCCGGAACAAAGCTCAAGATCAACTCGTCCGCGATCAGCCGCCGCACCAAACGTTCGGCGTCTTTGAAGTCGTGCTTGCGCCCACGCGGGGCACGGTTGGAGAACGCCTGGGCCAAATGCAAAAGCATACACGGCTCCAATTCCAACCATACCGACCGCCAGTACTGCGCGGTCGATTCCATGACCGCTTCTTGCACACCTTGTTCCCGCAATCAGGTCGATAATCGGCGCAGGTCGCTCGCCATGGTTGCCAATCGCCGTCGCTCCGGTTTTCCCTGCGGCGTACTTGCATCGATCACTACCACCATCAGCACTTTCTTGTGTACGTCAATTCCCGCTATCTTGTAGGACATCGCTTCCTCCTGGCGTGGAAGCGGCAGAACATGCGCCAAAAGACATTACACACCGTCACGTGCTACCCCCTTCCTGTCGGAACGGGGGCGCGACACAGATTGGTTCAAAACGCACGTTCCAGATCAAACTCGGGAACGGCCTCGCTTCATCCAGAGTGACGACGACCTTTGCCGTTCCACGCTCGCTTGATCGTATACGCGCCGACTCGAACCGATTTTCATTGCTATGGGTGGGCCGCAAGGCCCATGCAAACTCGGGAGCCAACGAGCTAGCTTCTTCCATGAGTGATTGCGCCCCTGGCCGTGTGACCAAGATTGCGATTGGGCTAGTGGACTTCTGTTGTTACGGATGAGTCGTGCGAAGTGTAGATTACTTCGCCATCGAGCAGCGTCATCAGGCATTTCAAGTCTTTGATCTGCTCATTGGAGACGGAGTAGAGGTCGCGGTCCCACACAGCAATGTCGGCTCTTTTGCCTACCTCGAGGGTACCGATCTTATCTTCGAGAAACATCTGGCGCGAACCCCAGGCGGTGTAGCTGCGAAGGGCGGTGCGGATGTCCACGCTTTCGGCCGTCCCAAAGGGCTGCAGGCCATACGTGCCTTTGGCGGTTTGGCGCGCAATGGAGGCCCAGAGTCCGAAGCGGGCGGCCACCGGGGTGACGAAGTAGTCCGACCCGCCGGACCACAGAACACCTCGGGATTGCAGGGTCCGGAAGGGTTCCAGCCGCTGGCCGCGCTTAGGACCATAACTGGCCGCATAGATGTCGCCGATCCACCACAGGAATCCGGGCTGCATTTCCGGATATCCAGCGTCGTATTTTCTTTGCAGGTTGGCCATCACGTCGAGGGCGTGCGGAGTGGGCAGGTTGGCGTGGATGATGCTGTGGCGCAGGCCAGAGTGGGGCTGCGCCTGCTCGACAAGGGCGTAGGTATCGACGACCAAGTCCATGGCGCGGTCCCCGACGGCGTGGGTACCCACAGGGACACCGTTCTGGTGGAAGAGGCGGACCATTTCTCGATAAACAGCAGGGTCGGTTTGCGGATAGCCACGATTGCCCGCGCCCGAATTTGTGACATCTGGAGTCGTGGCGTTACGCAGCCAATCGTCATAGACCCAGCCTGTGCGGGCGCCACCGGAGCCGTCCATGTAGATCTTGACGCCGCAGGAGAGCAGGCGGTCGTCGCCGAGAGTGGAGGGCAGGCGAGGAACGGCGTTGATCTCGGCCATCGCCTTGCGGGCCGACTCCAGTGTCGAACCGGCGTGCCATAGGACGCAGATGCGCTCCTTGAGCTGCCCCTGATCGAGGAGGGATTTGTAGGCATCCCAGTGGAGCTGGTGAATGTCAGGATCTTTGACGGCGGTCATGCCTTCGCTGTGCAGTACCTGTTGAATGTAGAGGATGCCCTGACGCATCTGCTCGGAGGTGATGGGTGGGACGAGGCTGGTGACGGGCCCCATGGCGGAGTCTTCCTTGAGGACGCCGGTGGGGTTGCCGTGGGGGTCGCGGTCGATCGTGCCAGCGGTGGGGTCCGCTGTGCCGGCGGTGATGTGAGCCAGCTTGAGGGCGAGCGAGTTGGCGACTCCGTAATGACCGGTGGTGTGGATGAGCCAGACGGGATTGTTGGGGGCGACAGCGTCGAGATCGACGGCGGTGACGTAGCGGTGTTCGGCGAGCTTGCCCTCGTCCCAGCCGGAGCCGGTGAGCCATTCGCCAGGCTTAGCGAGAGCGATCTTGGCCTTTACACGGGCGACGATTTCAGCTACCGAAGCGGCATCCGAGAGCTTGATGCCGTAGAGCTCTTCGACGCCTCCGTCAGCGATGTGGGCATGGGTGTCGATAAGGCCAGGGGTGGCGGTATGACCGTGGAGGTCGATGATGCGGGCACCGGGAGCATTGCCCGCGAATTCAAGAACTTCGGCGTCGGTGCCGACTTTCACGATAACGCCATGGCGGACGGCGATGGCCTGGGCTACCGAATCATTGGCATCCACGGTGAGGATGTGGCCGTGAATTAGAACGAGGTCGGCGGCGGGGTCTTGGGCGGGGAGAAGCCGAGTGAACAGCAGCGTCCCCAGCAGCACGCCTGACACACGGAGTTTGCGGTGCAGAGACATCTTTCAATTCTACTAGCGAGCGAAAATTCAACCACTGATCCCTGGGCAAGACTTCTCCCCTAACTGCAGCATCCGGCGCAGTCAAGCAGCGCCAGTGGGTCGGTTGGGTCCGCTTGGAAGCCCAGTCACATGGTCAGCCGTATTCGGCAGCACTGCACTAGGTCTTCACAGCGGCACCTCTTCTTCCCGACGCCTTGTGGGATCTCATCGATCTGCTTCTCCGGACTCCCACGCCCACGGATTCATTGCCCATTCACTTTGGGGTCAGGTGATGCATGTGGGGTGAGAATCTTTGTTAGTAGGTCTGGCCGGGAAGGATCTCGCACCAGTAGCGGATACTTCGCGCCATCGTGGTACTCCAAGCGTCGTCTCGAGGTTGAGGCCCCATTCATAATTGTTAACTCCGGTATGGTTCCACTATCGCTTTTTCTGATGGAGTCTTCGATCCCCGACAAGCTGAACTTTGTGCCATTGACTTCCACCACTCGCATCCCTGGAAGAATGCCTGCGTTATAACCGCTCATGTCGGGGGCAGAGTCCAGCACGGTCCCGTCTTCGGCGATCAATAAGCCAACGGAATAGCGCAAGTCAACGAATCCCCATTTTTGCCACTCCGGCCAGAGCAGGTCGATCTTGTGGACCTGCTCCATGTCCTCGATCAATTCGGATTTCTCAGTGGAGTAGCTCAACTTCCATCCACTGCTCTCGATACCGCCGATAGGGGGTTCAGCAATGGTGGAATCCAGCCGGCTCTGGAAAAATCCCTTCCAATCGAACACGAGCACTTGGTTCAGTGCTGCTGCGACATCCTCGAATGTGTACGGTTCGGGGTTCGCCCCGTTCTGTGCTCCGTAAAACAGACGGCAAAAGTCATCAAGGGAACGGCTGCCTTTGCTTTGCTGCCGGATGATGGTGTCGGCTTCGAGCCATATCAAACCGCTCTCAGGATAAAAGTCGGCGTTTCTTCTCGCCGACGACCAGGCGTTGGGGGATCCGTACAGCATTTGAACACCAATCGTCGTATCCTGCAGCGGCCGCCAGGTTCTTCCGGTGTGATAGGCCATCTCGGCTGCATCAATGGCGAGGGACTGACGAAACTGGTCTTCTGACCAGAAGCCGCTCCGCGCTGCGAGGATGTTGCCAATGTAGTCGGTGAGGCCTTCGTAGACCCAAACGAGAGATCCCTTCATCGGGTCCTGGTATGTCCGAATGTTAAGACCCTCCGGAGTGCGGTACTTGCCGTTCCAGGAGTGGGCGTATTCGTGCGGCATCATGCTCGCCGTTGTTCGCAGAATCCGGGGATCGGACAGTCCATGATCCGGCAGACGGTTCTCACTCGATTCGAAATGTTCCAGCGTGTAGTGATCGATTGAATCGCCGAGCGAGAGCAGTAGATCGTAGTGATCGTAGCGCGGTCCTCCGAAGAGGGCCTCAGCCTCTGCAACCAGAGCTCGAAAGTGCGTCCTCTGGTCCGACGGAATATCCAAGCTCGCCGCGCTCTCGGTAGTAACATCCAAGCGGGCTGGATGCTGCCCACCCAGGGGCAAAGCAACAAAGTGTTCGCCGGCGATTAACGGAGAGTCGACCAACTTCTTCAAGGAAACGGACTTGAAGACAACGTTTCCGTTGTTTTCACGGTCGAGTGGAAGCGCTGTGCCATAGTGCCATCCGTCAGGAAGTTGAATACTGGCGATGAAGGGATTTTGATCATTGGGCAGGGCTGGCGAATAGAGCACAACCTCCCACCAGTTGACTACCAGTTGGTCATGCGACGAACACACCTCTGAATTGAACCCTTCGCTCCCCAGCAGACATGCAAAATCGAGATCAGCTTCGACTTGAGTAGCCCCGGCAGGAACGTTGAGATGGAACTCATACATGTCGAGATCATCCCGGCGCCAAGCGAGCCTCTTTCCGTTGACGGCGAATTTGAGCCGAACCATTTGACCGAGGGGGCCGTTGGGCGCGTGCTCGCCTGGAATCCACTTGGGATAGGCTACGGTCAGCGGACCCGGAACTGCGGGTATGACCAAGTGCGCGTGAAGCAGTCCAATCGATGCCTGCCGCGCATCCAAGTCAAGCCTGGTAGCTGGGGCCTGCTGGCCCATCGCGCTCCGATTTGCCAGCATTAAAGCGACGGCACACAAGCCCATCATTCGAGAAAGCATGTTTCTCCCCCAGATCGGCGGCGAAGCTTCCGCGAGTCCTGATCGTACCTTGATTTTTACTTTGAATATGCCGCCTCGACTTCCACTCCATGCAGCAGATCGTCCAATTGCTGTCGGGACAGGAAACGTCCGGCCAGCACAACACTACGGATCTTCCGCGTATTACTGATATCTTCGAGCGGGTTTGCATCGAGCAACACGAGATCAGCGACTTTGCCCTTTTCGACCGTACCTTGGTCTTCGCTCAGCCCAAGAAACCTCGCTGGGTTCAGAGTTGCTGTTTGCAGGGCCTCCATGGGCGTGAAGCCAGCTTTGACGAATAGAGCTAGCTCATCGTGCAGGCTGAATCCGGGAAACACATGCACACCGGCGGCGGTATCGGTTCCAGCCAGGAAAGGGACGCCAGCCCGGTGCAACTTGTTCACCATGTCCAGTTCCAGTTGCACAAATCGCTCTCGAACTGGCAGGGGATCAGTGTCCATATCCTTCAAGATATCTCTTGTGAACATCGGCCAGGTGCGGTCCCGCCAGGCAGCTGGAGCGTATTTGTTTAGCGGATCGTGAGCGAAATCGCTTTTGTCGATCAGCCACTGCCCGCGCTCCCAATAGAGCGTCGGCACTTGCCAAGTCTGGTTTTTAGCGAGCAGGGTCACAATGGCGTTGAAGTGTGACTCGTCATAGTTCGAAACGAAGCGGCCGGGGCCTTTTGGGCATTTGAGAAGTTCATCTTCGATTGGCGTGGACGCTTCAAAGATTCCGATGAGGTGCTCCATGCTCTTCTGCCCCGCATTGGAAGCCTCCGACGCTCGCACAGCATCGGGCACATGGCCTACAAACGGGATTCCAATTTTCCGGGCTTCGGCCGCGGCTGCGAAATATCCGTCCCTAGGAATCAGGGATTGGATCTTAATGAAGTCGACGCCCGCATTCTTCAAGCGGTCCACAGTGTCGCGGCCATCTTCGGCGGTGGAAACAGGCGCGGAACTTGGAAATCGCGGTGTTGGGCCATCGAGCATCGGGCCCGAGATCATCATGCGCGGGCCCAGGAGCTTGCCGGCCGCGATCCGGGCGCGCCAGTCTTTCAGTGCGTTGAGATCTCCCCCCATGTCACGAACGCCGGTTACTCCGTTGGCGACGAACAGGGGCAAAATCAGATTTTCGTCCTTGGGAATCCAATCTCCGAAGATGGTGTGCACGTGCATGTCCCACAATCCGGGAATCAAGAACTTCCCGCGACCATCAAACACGGTTGCGCCCTTGGGAATCTTTACGCCCTGAGCTTTGCCCATCTCCGCGATGCGCTCTCCCTTTATGACGATCGTCATATCCGCCTGCAGCGGGGAGCCTGTCCCGTCGATCACATTCACGTGGGTAAGGGCCAGCGATGGGTCAGCAGCGCTTGCATGGAGCACAAGCATCGGAACCACAAGAATGGCGAGCCACAAAGTACCTAGTAGCTTCTTTATCATCGGAGGACTCGGCTGAGACAGAAGACGACAGGCATGACGTGCCGTCGGTGTTTTTGTTAGACGGGAAGTCTACTACAAAATCTCAACGTTCCGGGAAGGCATCTTCCGACTCGACTTCGTGTCGGTGATCTCGACGCGTAAGCCGCGGCAGCCGTTTTCATCTTGACAGACACCTTCAGTCTGAGTAGCGTTAGTGAAATTTTCATCGCTCAAGAGCGGTTTCTGTACAACAATCTTTCTTTCACATTTTAGTTTGGCATCAGTCTTTTTTACCTCGGTGTACGAGGCCAGCAGTCCCGGCTTCGCCAGTTAAATTGCACTCAGAAGTGTTGATCGCATCCGTTGTTTCCGTGGGAGGGGGTCCCATGAAACGTTCGAGTGTACGTGTACGACACAGTGCCTATCGTATGGTTCTGCTGGTGATGTTCGCGTTCTGGCTCACTGCGACACGAATTCCTCTGTTCGCGCAAACTGCCACGGGCAGCATCCTGGGTACCGTGACCGATCCCAGCGGGGCGGCGGTCGCGGGCGTGGAAGTAACGATAAAATCGGCTGCCACGGGTTCAACCCGCAGAATGGCCACGACCGAGGTCGGTACCTACTCAGCGGTAGCTCTTCTCCCCGGTGAATACGTCATCACTTATGAAGCGCCAGGGTTCACCAGGAATCAGCAAACTCTCACGGTGGCTGTAGGCGTAACGGCAAACGGGAACTTCACGCTGCGTGTTGGAACCAGCACCACTTCTGTGGACGTCACGGCGGAAGCCTCCGTGCCCGTTAATACCACACAAGCCGTCGTCGAGGATGTGCAGACGGCCAGGCAGATTGAGGCAATCCCACTCAACGGCAGGAATTTTCTCGACCTGGCGCAATTGAATGCTGGGGTGCAAATCCAGGATGGCGGAAACCTGGATCCAACCAAGCAAGGATTTGCCGGCATTTCGATTCAGGGCCGGTCTGGCCGTTCCACGCGGATCCAGGTGGACGGAATCGACGTAACTGACGACACTGTCGGAACAACCACGATCAATCTCTCGGAAGAGTCCATCCAGGAATTTCAGGTCGCGCAGTCAACCCTCGACCCCGCGAATAGCATTAGCACGTCTGGAGCGGTCAACGTCATCACTCGCTCTGGGTCAAATCAAACTCACGGAAGCGCCTTCTATCTCTATCGCAACAACGCGATGTCCGCGCCAATCAACGGCAGCAATCCGCATTTTGATCGCAGCCAGGTAGGCCTGCGGGTTGGCGGGCCGTTTATCAAGAACAAATTATTTTGGTTTCTGAATTACGAGCACACTCTGCAACACGGGAGCACCTTCACCCAGGCCGGGCCTCCCTTCACAGCTTTTGGAGGCGCCTTCCCCGCGCCCTACCACGAGACCCAGGCTACGGCTCGTCTGGATGGAAACATCTCTGCGAACTGGCGGGCGTTCTACTCCCTGCACTTCAACCAGATGAATTTGATTACCGGCTTCGGGGGAATTTTGTTTTCGCCTTTCGCCAATCGCAACTACAATGCCACGCACACGTTCGCGCTGGACGGCACCAGCGGCCGGTTTACTCATAGCTTCCGAGTTGGGCTACTGAATTACCGCAACTATATCGTCGACGCCCGTTCGCAAGTTGAGGTACCCAATGTTTTCTCCAACGGACAAGCTGCCGGCATCGCAATTGGAAGCGGCAGTGATCCGTTCTGTACGAGCGGAGCCAACCTGATCTGCCTGGGTCCGAACTGGCTCGCACCGCAGGTAACATTGCAACACACGCAGGAGTTGCGCTACGACGGGTCTGTCCCCTACCGCAGTCACACCTTCCGCTACGGGGGAGAATTCGAACATATTCCGGAGGCGGGTTTTGCGAGTTTCAGCGGCAACGGGCCGATTCTCAACAGCTTGAATACCGCGACTCCCGCCAATGTATTTCCCGGAGGCGCGGCGAATCCTCTCAACTATCCGTTGACCGATCTAGAGTTGGGGAACGGCCTGGGATACTCTTCGGAGATACCTGGCCTTGGCTATCCGCATGGTTCATTTCCAGGGAAGCGTTTCGGCGTTTACGCCGCTGATTTTTGGAAGTTAAAACCGAACCTGACGGTGACCCTGGCCTTGCGCTACAACCGGATTACCGGGCGCACCGACAGCGATGCCCGAGCCATCCCCGTTCTCGAAAGCCTTATTCCGGGATCGAATCACGCTCCCAACCAGCCAAACACGGACTTTGCCCCACAGGTAGGAATAGCCTGGGACCCGTTCAAAGACGGCAAGACCTCAATACGCGTCGGCGGCGGGATCTTTTACGACAACTTCTTGATTGAAAACCTGATTTTCGATCGGCCGCTTCGCATCCCGGGCGGGCTGGCCAACAGCACGCCAGTAGTGACCAGCGGGACTTTTGGTGGTATTGACGTCGCAACTCTCATTGGACAGCCCATTGGGTCCGTCGTCGATCAGGCAGTAGCAGTGCAGGCCGCATTTCAGGCAGCCAACGCAGCCGCGGCGAAGAGCTTCAACCCGAACGGAACCCCAGGTTTCCTTGATCCCACCGTTTTCGATTTCAACACTCTGTTTGGCATTCTCGCTCCCAACCTTAAGTTGCCCAGGTCAGCGTCTTTCAACGTCGGAGTCCAGCGTAAAGTGAAGGGTAGCTTGTTTCTGTCCGTTGACTACATTCGCAATGTCAACACTCATTCTCTGTTGAACTATGACGTGAATGCAGTGGGAGCGGCCAGCACCTTCAACCGGTCCGCCGCGGCGGCGGCGATCAACGCGACATTGGCGGCCTGTGGCGTCGCTAACGTTGATGCCGCCATTGCCAGTTGCCCGGGACTCCACCCTGGCAGCGGGGCAACCATTAAGGACTTTGCTGCCAATGGTCTCGGGAGCCCTGCGAACGGTCTCTACGTTCAGTTCATCAACCCCAACAATGGGTCGGCTTTCCCGGGCAAGAATCCGAATTTCGGGCAGATCATGTTGAGTAATACTGCTGGGCGCTCGGTATACAACGCACTGCAGGTGAGAGTGAAGCAAGACGTCGGGCATCCGTTTCGAGGCGTCCGTCAGCTTTCCTGGCTGGCAAACTATAACCTCTCGCGCAACGACTCGACCGCGCCCGATCAGGATGTTGTCTTCAACCAAAACGCTCACGACAACTTCAATCCTCTCCACTACTTTGGGCCGAACTCGCTCGATCGCACCCACATGTTCAGTTTCGCTTCCGTCTTTGATTTTGTCGGGGGACTTCGGCTCACAATGCTCACTCGAATCAACAGCGCGCTTTCCAACACGCTCACGATTCCGTTCCAGTGCGGATGCCATGCAGAGATATTTCTCTCTGACGTCACCGGAGACGGCACCGGAGGTGATGTTCTGCCGGGTACGAACGTGGGTGCCTTCGGTCGCAGCGTAAAGGTGGGTGACCTGAACAACAAGATTGCCAATTTCAGTCAACACGCCGGTGCGTTCACGCCAGCCGGACAAACTCTAGTTAACTCGGGTCTAATCTCGGCGACCCAACTGCAGCAACTAGGCGGCGTCATTCCCTCGATAACTCAAGCCCCGAAGGGGCAGGTTGGGGTCGACAACTTCGTAGCTAACGATCTTCGGTTAAGCTACATGTTCCACTTGGCACACCTCTGGAATGGTTTCGGGGAGACAACAGTTCTCGAACCCAGCGTTGATATCTATAACGTTGCGAACAAAGCAAACTTCGATCCACCGGCAGGCTTCATCACTGCACCGCTGCGAGGCGTGCTGGATGGTTCCATAGGATCGGCAAACGGCACCATCGCATCCGAACGGACGGACCGCTACGGTTTGGGGTCCGGAGTTTTCTCGCAAGGCGTTCCGCGGGCTTTTGAGGTGGGAATGCGACTCACTTTCTAACCGCTGAAGTGCCGCGGATCTGGTTCGACCAGGCGCAAATCAATGGCGCCACCCCCGTTCTCATATCTGTACGGACGTCTGCACAGCGTTCTTTTCCTCGACTTTGCGGATGGCCGAATGTGCAATGTCTATATCGTGAGCAATCCGGATGAGCTTTCACGGCTGCCGGTCCTGCCCTCGCTCCTGGCCGAGGACGCTACCGCCAGAGCGCCAATCGCCTTCGACTCCAATGTCAATCGGGATTGCCATCTTGAACGTGCGACGATTGAAGTCCATAGCGCCGCGTCGCTGAAGCCGGGTAGAGGTACTGTAGACTCAGCGCCTTGTGGACGCCGAGTACAGCTACGATGAGCAGACTGATTCGGCCCAGAATGAGGACCAACCAATGACTCTAAAACCCACGGTCTCCGGCGATGCAAGGCTGGGCATGAACGATCCCATCACCCGGCGTGATTTCCTCGGTTCGGCGCTGTTGGCCTCCGGGGCTCTTTTGCTCGAATCGACCACGCCTGCGGAACTCCTTGCGGCTGGAGACGAATTTACCGGTTATGGCGGAGTCGGCGAATACAGCACGTCCAACGGGAACACCCTGGCAGTCCTGCAGTCCGGGCATACCATCCGCGACGGAGTTTATGACCCGCTGCCCAAGGACATCATCGATACTGGCGAGACTTACGATTGTGTCATCGTTGGTGGCGGAATCAGCGGACTTGCCGCCGCCCTCTTCTTCCAACGGCAAGCGCGCCCCGGAATGAAAGTCCTGGTCCTTGAAAACCATCCCATTTTCGGTGGTGAAGCGAAGCAAAATGAGTTCCTGGTGGACGGCAAGCGGCTCATCGCGCATCAGGGCTCAGCTATTTATCAGCTTCATTCTCCAGATAGCTTCATCGCCCAGTTCTACGACAGCATCGGATTGAAAGCACAGAAGCTCGATTACCAAGAATGGGCGGGGCCGGGGCCAGAGATGTCTCTCTCCCAGACTCCATATGAGGCCATTGGCTTGGCACATGGCCAATACGGATTCTGGTTCGGGGCGAAATTTGGGCAGAAACCCGGGATGTGGTTGATCGATCCTGTGGGGAAGAATCTGAAAGGTGCTCCTATTTCCGAGGCAACTCGGACGGAGTGGCTTCGTTGGCTAAAAAGGTCGCCGCTGCAAGAAGACCGCTTCGTCCATCCTAAGGTGGAAGGGGACGCGATTTCTCGACACCTTGATTCAATTACACTAGAACAGCACTACATGGAACGCTTCGGCCTGAGCCGGGAGACGGTCCGGACGTTTCTCTCTCCCGTGGAAGGCGGCGGCTCCGGTCTTGGCCCTGACGCTCTGTCGGCTTATTCAGATTATGCATACGAAATGCTGCATCCCTTAACAGACGAAGGCAGCAGAGACCAGATGTTCCCGGGCGGCAACACGACCATTGCAAGATTAATAGTGAAGAATCTGATTCCAGGGGCGCTCGATGGCCCAGAGACTGTGAAGGCAGTCACCGCCAACAACATCAACTTTGCCGCACTCGATACTCCGCAAACAAACGCCAGGGTTCGGCTATCGTCAACAGCGATTTCTGTCCAACATGGCCGCGAACCAGACAAATCCAATTTTGTCAGTATCTCCTACCTCAAGGACGGCAAGATATGCCGAGTCAAGGCGCGCTCGGCTGTCTTGGCGGGAGGAAGCTGGACCACTAAGCATATCGTGCAAGACATTCCGGAATCACACCGTAGGGCATATGCGGAGTTCTACCGCTCTCCATGCATGATGGCTAATGTTGCGTTGAGGAACTGGCGATTTCTGTACAAGATGGGGATGAGCGGCTGCCGCTGGTTTGAAGGAACCGGCAACTATATGGAAGTGCGCAAACTAGCACTCACTGGAGTGGGGGATCCCAAGATCGGCCCAGACTCTCCCATCGTCCTCTCCTTAAAAGTTCTGTTTTCTTATCCGGGTCACTCCACAGAGGAACAGGGTAACCTCGGCCGCGAGGAATTGCTCGCGACTGCTTTCAGGGATTATGAGCGACGAATCCGCGAACAGCTCACCGAGATGTTTGCAGCTTCTGGATTCGATGCGCAGCGGGATATAGCTGGAATCATCCTTAACCGCTGGGGGCATGCCTATCTAAGCCCGCAACCCGGGTTCTTCTTCGGTCGGGAGGGTCGGCCTGCGCCGCGAGAGATCCTGCGCAATGCGCCGTTCGGCAGGATCGCGTTTGCGAACACCGATCTCGCCGGGGCGATGGATCACCGCTATTCGATACTGGAAGCTCGGAGAGCCGTCCGACAGCTACTCGCGAACGATCTGGGTCCTTCAAAAGCTACATGATTTCTCAGCATTGACGATTCCCCAGCAAGAACTTGCCCTTGTAATCGGTGCACGACAGTTTATGGGGAGTCTTGCCTAAGGATAAAGCGGTTCCCTGAGCACGACGACGCAAGCGACCGCGGCGCTCCACCAGGCCATGGCGATCCAACACCGCATGGATCGTGCTTTTGGCGGGAATCTTGATACCGGAGAATCTCCGGCTCAGGCGCTCTCGGATTTTACGAGCACCCCAGCTGGCGTGCTCGCGCTTAATGTTGAGGATATAGTTCTCCACTTGGAAGGGAAGTTGATGGGCACAACGACAAGGACGCCGGCTCCTGTCCGTCAGCCCTTGAACTCCGCATTCCTGGTAGCGATCGAAGATCTTGTAGCCTGTCTTACGGGAGATACCGAACTCCCTGCACAGTTCCGCCACAAACTGAAGCCTTTCGTCCATCACCGAACACTGCTTCCACGGCATCCTCACTTTCCTCCCAAAAAAGGAAAAAAGTGTAACCCATGTGTCCGGTACGATCTGTTACCTATGTTTCGGGTCGCTCACGGTCCCGTAGCTTTAGGGACTTGCAAGCAGACCCATCCAACACTTTTGAACTGATCAAGCTCAGAAGCAGACGTTTCGTCCGTGTGGCTAACTTCTGGATTGCCCATCATCCTCCAGCATCGAGCGTGCTAAGCCTACTAGTAGCCGGATCCGACAAACGGAAGAATATGCGTGCCAAACTGCTGCGCCATGGCGAAACATTCCAGCGGTGATCCGATTTGGAACGGGCACAGGTTGGCAAAGAATCTGAACCAATTCGTTCTCAAATAGCGTACCAACAGCACTAGGCCCGAAGTCTGGGGGCGTAGCGTACGGGGTGGCACTCGGGACAGATTGGAAGCGCTATCTCCCAAGTCTGCCCTTCAAAGGAAAACGTGCCGTTCCGGTACTCCATTGCTGACCCGCAATGGGCGCAGGGTACTGGACTAGACGTGCTTGCGGAGTTAAGGAAATTGACGATTGCTTCACGAAGCGGATTGTCTGAGACCATAGCGAACTCTCGTGAAACGTATCTGCACAAGAGGCCGCTGACGGCAGCAAGTTTTGTGTTCGGACTCCGTCATCCTAACCCCTGTGAGCTTCTGATGACTGTTCTATATAGTACAGAGTAGTATCGCCAAGCCCGATTCCGTTGACCTGGTGAAGATCAATTGGGGCGAGCCTCTCGAAATTGGGGAGTGCCTTGGCCAATAAAAAAGGCCGTCACTTTTCGGCTCCGGAAGTTAGGGCTTGTCCATCTCCAGGCTTTCGCGCTTCTTCCGCCTGTTGGTCTCTATTCGTTTTTGGTAGGCTGCCAGCGCCTGTCCGGCTTCCTGCACGCGGCCGGCGCGACGATAAGCTTGGCTCAATTGAAAGTATACGGCGTCGTGATCGGGAGCAAGTTTTTGGGCTTTTTCCAAACTCTCAATAGCGCCAGTTGCATCATCCTGCTGTAGGAGAGCGCGCCCCAGCTCGAAGTAAGCCAGTTCATAGTCGGGCATGGCCTTGACGACCTGGCGCAAGATGGCAACAGACTCCGACAGGTGGCCCTGCAAGAGCAGCGTATAGCCAAGATGGTACAAGGTGTGCGCATCGCTCGGGCGAAGATCGAGTTCGGCGCGAAATTCCCGCGCGGCGGATTCGAACTCGTTCTGCCGCAGGTATACCAGACCGGAGTAGTAATGGGCTTCTGTAAGCCGCGGATCGAGCCGCCATGCGTTGGCCAGCTCGCTGACGGCGCTCGCATAATCTTCCTGTTGCGCGTATGCCTTTCCAAGCAAAAGGTGGACCGAGGCGTTGTCGGCATTTTGCTCCAGCAGCCGGCGAAAAATGCCCGCAGCCGCTTCGGAGTGATGCGTGTGTACCAGAGCGGTACCCCAGGCCAAGAGCAGGCCAGGATCGTCGGGCGGATGTGCCAGAAAAGGGTGGAGAACATCAACAACTTTCGCATCGTTCTCCAACATGGAATAGCTGAGGCCCAGAAGTTGGCGCGTGAAGGAGTCGTCGGGATGCGCTTTGAGCTGGCGTTCGAGCGGCGGGGCAGCTTCCGAGTAAAGCTCGGCGCGGAAGCAGGCGAATCCCCAGTTGCGGTCCAGGCCGGGGAGATCCAGCTTCCATGCGGCAGCCTGTCTGAAAAACTCGGCGGCTTCGGGAAATTTCGAGTCTTTAGCCCGCATCACCCCCAGGTCGTTATAGGAACTGCCAAGAATTTCTCCCACAAATGAACGGTATTGCCTGGCTGCTTCCGTTTCTTTTGCCCCGGCTGGCTGCTTGGGCACCGGAGCTGCGGGCAGGCCTTGCTGGGCCATGTTCTGCGTCCCTTGTTTTTCCTCAGCTGAGCCTGCCACCAGCAAGTCAGCGACGCGGTCCGAAACGCGACTCTCGCCGGCATCTTCCGGCTTCTTCTCATCGAAAATATGCTTCACGTCGTACTTAAACTTCGCTTCACGTATCTGCTGGGAGCGTGTCAGCGCTTTCCTGGCCTCCTCCCCACGACCGAGCCGCCGCAGATTCTGCCCGAGCAAGTAGTATGCCCGGCTGACCTCGCGCAACTTGTCTTCTCCCGGGGTGCCCACCATGCCGACGTACTTCTCCAGAACTTCGACCGCCGCCTCAGTGCGATTTGTTGCCGCGTAGGTTTCGCCTAGATAGAGATAGACCGAAGTTTCCTGAGGTCGCAGCCGGGCTGCGTGGAGAAGAGCAGCTTCGGCGGCAGGAAAGTCGCGCAAGTTCACGTTCGCGATCCCCAGAAGTTCCTGTACCTGATATTCATCGGGATGGAGCTTAACCTCTTTTTCGAATTCTTCGCGCGCTTGCGGGTAACCCTCCTCTTGATAATGCTCAAGGTAAGCGTATCCGAGAAAGCCGTGAGAGCGCGGATACTTTGGATCCAGTCTGATGGCCTGGCGAAATTCAGGGATAGCCTGCTGCGGAAACTTCGTAATCAGGTATGCCCGGCCAAACAATACATGCAGCGCCGCCGATTCCCCTATCGTGGACTCAAGCTGATGGAACCATGCTGCGGCCTCGGCCAACTTCCGGGCCTTCAAGTAGGCAATCCCAAGAAAATAGCCAGTTTCGAAATCGTTTTCGAGATCCACCGAAGCCTTCAATTCCTGGATCGCGTTGTCGGATTCTCCCTCGAACACGTAGATTCGACCCAGAAGGCCGCGCGCGCGGGCATGTTTCGGCTGTTGGGTCACGACGGACTTCAGCAGCGCCTTCGCTTTGCCGACTTCTCCCTTGCGGAACCAACCTCCAGCCGCATCTACCTGAGTTTCTACGTCACCCGGCTTGAGCCTCAGCGCGGAATCCAAATAAGCAGCCGCCTGATCGGTCTGTCCCAGGGAGAGAGAAAGTTGCGCCAGCTGGCGCAAACCGAGCACGACGGTGTCAATATAGTGGTTTTCCGCTGAGGCAAGATCGCCCGCGGCTAAAGACGCCTTGGCCGCGTCGAACTCCGCCCGGAGGGCCTTGGCAGGATCATCGGCTGCTCCACTGGCGAGAAGAAACGACAGCAAGGCAGCAACCACCGCGAGGCTTGTCGGTACGCGTTTCGAGAGGCCGTCCAAGATTAAGATAACTCCCTCACGAACCGAAGGCACGGGTGCGCCGGAATTTCTAAGAACGCCGCTGCCCGCATCGAAGAAGGTCCGGCCTGTTCAACGAGCGCCGCTTGGCGCACCGCGTTCCGGAGACAGAGGCGGCAGTGGCTTCCTGTCCGTGATCCCTTTGCCTTCAACGACGGTATAAATGTAGTCGCCAGGAACATCCCGGAGCGGCTCAACAATGCCATTCGGCCAGCGAATCTGGACCGATTCCATCTTTCCGGCGGCGCCCAGACCGAAGTGCAAGCGCAAGTCGTTCTGCGATAGGTAGCTTCCTCCTCCGCGCACTTCACCGAATTGCTGGACGCCGGCAGCGCGGATGGTCACTCGGGCGCCAATCGCGGCACGGTTGCTCTTTATGCCGATGAGCTTGAAGAGGACGCGGTGATAGCCGTCGGCGTTCATGTTCTTGAGCAGAGAAGGTGGTTCGCCGACGTTCAAGAGAAGGACGTCAATGTTTCCGGTGTTGAAGACGTCACCAAAAGCGGCGCCGCGGCGGGAATGAAGAGGGAGAGCAGCGAGGCCGGATTCCTTGGAGACTTCGTCGAAGGTGCCGTCACGATTATTGCGATGGAGAAGGAGCGGCTCACGATAGCGGGGACCGGCTTCCAGCGTGTCGATCTGCGGATACACGTGCCCGTTGGCCACGAAAAGGTCCAGCCAGGTATCGTTATCCATGTCAAAGAAAGCCGTACCCCAGCCAACGTAAGGGTAGCCGGGCTGGCCCACTCCGGAAGTCCAGCTCACATCATCGAATCCCCTCGTGCCCCTATTGAGATACAGCGAATTGGGCTGCTCTTCAAAGTGGGTAACAAAAAAGCTCAAACGCCCGCTGTGGTCATAGTCGCCGAAATCGACTCCCATGTTCCCAAGTTCCAAGCCTTCCCCGCTCAGCGCGACACCGGTCAGCAAGCCGACGTCGGTGAATGTACCGTCGTGATTGTTGTGGTAGAGATAGTTGGGCACGGAGTCGTTGGCCACTAGGAGATCGGGCCAGCCGTCGTCGTCGTAATCGGCCCACATCACGCCGAGGCCATAGTAGCCGATATCATCGTGGACGCCGGCTTTGACCGAGACCTCTTCAAAGGTGCCGTCCCCGCGATTGTGGTAAAGAAAGTCGGATTCGCCCTCGAGGCCCCACGGGCCGCACTGGACGAGGATGCCTTTGAACCGGCAGAATTTGTTGCTCCCGAATTGTGGAAGATTATT
>Ga0207646_10002148_pt1 | contig 23557 bp, 25 predicted proteins | sample KBSK5502metaG_FD_184343 | JGI IMG/M metagenome (GOLD analysis project Ga0207646, IMG submission 184343) | Corn, switchgrass and miscanthus rhizosphere microbial communities from Kellogg Biological Station, Michigan, USA - KBS K5-50-2 metaG... | ecosystem: Host-associated > Plants > Roots >... | reverse complement strand
TAAAATCGACCTTACAAAATCGCTGTGTTTCGGAACCTAGGGCACCCACAGCACTTCTACGCACGCATGATATCCGCTACTGCTCACCACGCTTTAGACGACTGTTCAAAATTAAGAAACTTCCTTGGCAAGGATTCAACTGGCAGGTCTGCAAACCGCAGTCTCAGTTGTTCTGTTTTCCAAGCGGGCTGCTCTATAGTAGCCAGTCCAAAACAAATATTCAAAGTGGTACCCGCAAGCCCTACCTAATAGCGGCAGCAGTACAGGAGCAAAAGGCACTCGTCTTTCGTAGGTGAAAGTCAGCGGGGATGAGATCCAACCTAGGGAGCAGTGCAAAATCCGACGCCACGTGGATGGCAACAAGGTCTCTTCGAGCTGAGGATGCTTGCTCAATAACTGGTGCAAAGCACTGCCAGCGTCCAAGCGCTTCTGCATAAATGATTTTAGCGACAGTATGGGGTCGTGTAGCACGGTCGCACGCGGATTAAAGATTAACCGACAACCGGATCTCGTCAGCCGGTAGCCGAGGTCCGTATCTTCGAAAGCTGCCCCCACAAAGCGCTCGTCGAAAAGCCCGGCCTTCTGCAGTGCACCTCGGGGGACGGACGCGTTACAGGTGTACAGATGTTGGAACGGCACGTTCAACGAGTCGGGAAATTGGAAGGAGTGAATCAATTCTTTATGGCTTATGATCCAGTCAAAGGCACAATCGTTTTCGCTCCACCCATTGCGCACGTATCCCAAGACAGCGGAGCCGGGATGCAGAAGATGGCTGTTGAGGTGTTGTTGAACGAGATCTGGCTCCGCAATAACGTCGTCATCGAGAAAAAGTAAAATCTGGCTTTTGCAACTTTCAATGCCAGAATTTCTTGCGGCCGCAGCTCCAGGTTTTGTCTGCTTTAAGCATTTCCAATTAGGAAAACTTGCACCAAACCGGCGCAGCAGCTCGGACGTGTCGTCGCTGCTGTCATTGTCTACCACAACAACTTCAAAATCCTGGAGCGGAACGGTTTGTGCAAGGAGACTTTGCAGCGTGCGCTCTAGCTTGGTGGCGCGATTTCGAGTCGGAATGACGATACTCAACTGCAAGACTCAACCCCTTCCCCGCCCGTTTCCCTAGCCGACGCTATTGTAGAATCTGAAAAGCGTTCTAAGGAAGATCGGATGAAAGTCGTGATTCTTCTACCACAACAAGATAATCACCCTATGACCATGGAACGCTTCTTCTCTGAGGAAAGTCTCTGGCGATCCAGGCAGCAAGGACGATGATGTTTGAGAGCGTTCCGGCCCTTGCCAGCATCTTCCGCTGCAGAGTTCTAGCCGCGTTCATACTCGGAGCTCATCTCCTCCTGCCATCCCCCCTTACCGCGCAGTTGGTCTGTCCCCCTTCGCCGCCTGCCAGTACGACTAGCGACGAAGTGAATATTTGTGCCGTGAAGCAGGAAAAGGATGGGCCGATTTTTAAGCTTCACGTTCACAGCAGGATTTCTTATCGCACCTTCATTCTTTGGGCCGATGAAGTCACCTATGACTCCGATACGGGGGAAACCCACCTCGACGGCCACGTTGTTCTTAATGGCGGTCCGAACGATGAGCACATTGAAGCAAGCAAGGCCGTATACAACGTTCGCAATGAGACAGGACTTTTCTACAACGTGGTCGGGACCATCGGTCTGCAAAAACCGGTGCTGCATCATTTGATCCTGACCTCCACTAGTCCGTTCGCGTTCACAGGAAAGTTAGTGGAAAAAACTGGTCCTGATCACTATATCGTGCATGACGGCACGGTCACGAGTTGCGAACTGCCGCATCCTAAATGGCAATTTAACGCTCATCGTGTGGTCATGGAACTTGGCCACAATGCTGTGATCTATCGCAGCACCTTTCGTGTCAAAGGCGTTCCGGTGCTTTTTTTGCCTATCGCCACCCATCCGCTTCAGCGCCAGCCTCGCCAATCTGGATTCCTGATCCCTAATTTGGGGCGCTCTTCCACGAAAGGCACCATCCTCGGAGATTCCTTCTACTGGGCCTTCAACCGCAGTATGGATGTTTTGCTGGGAGCGGAGTACTTTTCGCAACGTGGATGGGCTCAGCACGCCCTATTCCGAGCTCGACCCAGCGATAGGTCGTTCGTGGACCTGAGATTCTTCGGTGTTGCCGACCGGGGAATTGGAACACCCAAGGTGAGCCAGGGTGGTCAGGAAGTTCACCTCAATGCACAAGCCAGGTTCGGCGACGGCTTCCGTGGAGTGGCTAATATTGATTATTTGAGTTCTTTTATTTTTCGGCTCGCCTTCAATGAAGTGTTCACGCAAACCGTGTCTTCGGAAGCTATTTCCAATCTCTTTTTGACCAAGACATCCCCAGGAGTTTTCTTTAACGCCGCGGTAAGGCGTTACGAGAACTTCGAGAGCACTAACAACGCAGATCGAATTGTGATCTTTCATGCGCCCACCTTCGAATATGCAAGCCTGGACCACCGGGTAAGCCAATCGCCCTTATTTTTATCCATCGACGTCGCCGCTGAGGGTTTGTCGCGCAGTGAGCCCTCATTTCGCACGGCACCTCTGGTCGGACGTTTCGATTTTGTCCCTACAATGTCTCTACTTTTGCTGTTTCGGGGATGGTCACTTCGCCCCGAGCTCGGGGTCCGCGACACTTTTTACACTCAGCGACTCCTGCCTACCAGCGGGGTTGGGGTAGCGTCCAATGATCTAACCAATCGTCGCGCTCTCGAGGCTTCTGTTGAGGTTCGCCCGCCATCGCTGGAGCGAGTCTTCAATCGAGGTCTCTTCGGCCATAAACTTAAGCATGTATTCGAGCCCCAGGCGGTGTATCGCCGGGTTGTGGGTGTCAACAACTTCCCGAATATTCTTCGTTTCGACGAGCGCGATATTCTCAGCAATACCAATGAGGTCGAGTATAGGGTCGTCAACCGCCTTTACTCCAAGCCTAGTTCCAGTTCTTCAAGCAACTGCGGCACAAGCAGCCAGATATTCACACCAGATCCTTTCCTTTCTGTGGCAGATTCATCCGGCCTAGACTCTCCCTTAGCGCAGCAGAAGGACGAAGCAGCGAAAGCGATGCCTTGTCCTGCGGTATCGGAAGCTCGCGAACTGGTCAGTTGGGAACTGGGTCAGAAGTATTTCCTCGATACCACCTTCGGTGGAGCGCTAGTTGACGGTCGTCGCAACGTTTTCACGACTACCGCCGACCTCACCGGCATTGCCTTTCTTACCAGTCCGCGACATCTATCGCCTTTGATTTCGCGACTGCGGATCGCTCCGAGAGCTCACGTAGATGCTGAATGGGATTTGGATTACGACTTCAAGAGCAGCCGAATCAGTTCCAGCACCGCGCTGGTCAACTACCAGCTAGGGCGAATCACATTCGGAGGTGCCGATGTATATCTCAGAGTCCCGGGAGAGAATCTGGTTTCCAATAATATTTCGAGCCCGCTCCACTTTCATCAGTTTCGGATCCTGCTGGCATACGGTACTCCCAACAAGCGCGGCCTGAGCGGAGCAGGCGCGGTGGGGTTCGATGCTGACGTTGGGTTTTTGCAGTACAGCGCGGTGCAGACGAGCTACAACTGGGATTGCTGCGGAGTCAGTATGGAATATCGGCGCTTCGCACTCGGTGCGGTGCGTAACGAGAATCAATACCGCTTCAGCTTTAACTTGAGCAATGTGGGAAGCTTCGGAAACATGAAACGGCAGGAGCGACTTTACTAGAGTGCTACTTTTCTAGCTATCACCAGGCCTGTGTCCGCAGGCTATCAACATGCTGTGATAACAGTGATTCGTAACGCGAGATTACGAAATCCGTAGAGCCATCTTCAATCAGTTCACCTCCATGAAGCAGCAAGACCCGGTCGCAAAACTGGCGGACGCTGCCCAGATCATGCGATACAAAGAGAATGGTCTTGCCCAGAGTCCGAAATTGCTCGATCCGCTCGAAGCATTTGCGCCGGAATTCTCCGTCCCCCACAGCCAATATCTCATCGATAAGGAGAATGTCAGGATTGACCTCGGTCGCAATCGCGAAGGCTAGTCGCATGTACATGCCGGAAGAATACTGTTTTACCGGCACATCGATGAATTCACCTAATTCCGCGAACTCGATGATCTGAGATTCGCGTTTCATTACATCGCGCTTGGACAGTCCGAGAAGGAGTCCATTCAAGAGGATATTTTCCCGACCCGTCAGCTCGTGATGAAAGCCTGCACCTAATTCAATCAGTGGCGCGATGCTGCCGTTGACCGCCACTTCACCGCTGGTGGGAATGTACACCCCCGCAATGATTTTTAAGATGGTGCTCTTACCTGAACCATTTCGACCGATGATGCCGACCATCTCTCCTTCCGCGACTTGGAAGGAGACATGTTTCAGTGCCTCGAAATCATGGTAGCTGGTTCGGCGCCGAAACTTGGCGAAGGCTTCGCGTAGCGTATCGGGCCTCTCCTGAATGATTCGAAACCGTTGAACAACGTTATCAAAGGTAACTCTGACGGCAGCCTCCCTCATTCGACGTACTTAGATGTAATAAATGAAACGATTCTGGTAGTGCCGGAAAATTGAGAACCCAATCATCAACGCGGCGATTCCGCAACCCAGGGACAGCGCGGCTGAATACAAAGACGGCAATTGCCCATAATAAATACTGAGCCGAAAACCATTCAAGACGTACAGCATCGGATTCAGGCGAAAAAGCCAGCGATACTTCTCGGGTATGAAATCAAGCGAATAGATAATCGGGGAAAAATAAAACCAGGCGGAGAGCAAAATCTGAACGATATGACTGACATCCCTGTAGAACACGTTGGCGGTCGCAAAGAAAAACGCGGCTCCTTGCGTAAACAGGAAGAGTCCGAGCATTGGGACCGGGAGGTAGACCCATGTCCAGTGTAGCGGGAAACGTAATAGTACGATCAAAAGCGCCAAGGGAATCAGCGAGAGCAGGAAGTTCACCACATTCGAAACAATCGCAGCCACCGGAAAAACCAGCTTCGCTACATAAATCTTTTTTAACAGTGGGCCGTTACCGACGACAGAATCCACTGAATATGACATCGCTTGGGAGAAAAAAGTCCATGGCAGCAGCATGCTGAGAAGGAAAACCGCGTAATGATCTATCGAGAAACGCATGATCGTACCGAAAACCAATGTCAGCACAATCATCAGCAGCGCGGGATTGAGCAATGCCCAGAAAAAACCCAGTAACGAACGCTTGTAGCGTACACGGAGCTCCTTAAGGGCGAGGGCCCAAATAAGTTCCCGGTATCGGTACGTATCTCGTGCAAACTCGATCATGAATACTCTTTCTGCCGCAAGCAGCTGTCGCCGCGTGTACCGCTCTGGATTCTTGTAGACATTGGCCGTTAACCCGATAATGGCAGTTATTTTATCTTTAGATTGGCGTCTGGAGGGAAGCGAGACCTAAACCTGGAAGTTATAATCTCATCCCAGAATGCATGCCGGCTCCGTCATCATTGTCACATACAATTCTGAGGAGAACATCGCGAGCTGCCTGAAAGCGCTGGCTGGCGAAACAGAATGGCAGGTTATCCTGATTGACAATGCTTCCGTTGACTCCACGATCCAACGGGCCCGCGAAAGTGGAGTGGATGTACGCATTGTGTCGAACCCCGCAAATGTCGGATTTGCCGCCGCACTCAACCAAGGCGCAAAGATGGCAACCGGAAAAGTCCTGCTCGTCCTAAACCCAGACGTTATCGTCACGGCCGGATCGCTAAGTAGACTCGCGGAGACCTTGTCGCGGGATGGAGTCGGAGGCGCAACTGGAATGCTGGTCGCCGTGGATGGCTCCCCGGCCCTGGGTTTCAATGTCCGGCGATTTCCAACCCTCGGCCGCATGTTAGCGGAAGTACTTCTCCTCAACCGGCTTTGGAAGGAAAACCCACTCAATCGGCAGTACCGATGTCTGGACCTCGACCATGGCTCGCTTCAGGAAATCGAGCAGCCTGCTGGCGCTTGCCTGGCGGTAAAGCGCAACGTATGGGAAAGCTTGGGTGGTTTCGACGAAACTTTCTATCCCGTGTGGTTCGAGGACGTGGACTTCTGCCGCCGTCTGCGTCCACACGGCTGGAAAATTATTTATTGTCCAGCGGCGGTCTTTATTCACAGTGGCGGACACAGCGTCAATCAGCTTTCTTTCTACGATCGACAGGTGTTTTGGTATCGCAATATGTTGCACTACTTCGCGAAACATCACAGTCATCGCGAAACGACCATCTTGCGTTTTGGTCTAATCATCGGAATCATCCTGCGTGCCTTGATGTCGCTGGCAGGGTTTCAACCAAGCGGCGTGGGTAGGAGCGAAGCCATGCGCGCCTATACCCATGTTCTGTGGCGTTATGGTCTGCATGGCGGCAGCGGTGAGACCGAGAACAAAAGCCACAAGGTCGGATCGTTTGTCGGTTAATTTCGGAGTTGTCGAGGAGTCCCTCCGGATTTTTCGAACCGCTCTCCAGCAATGAAAATAGCAATTTTAGGCACCCGCGGTATCCCCGCCCGCTACGGCGGGTTTGAGACGCTCGCCGATCAGCTCGCCAAACGTTTGGTTCAACGCGGACATCAAGTAGCGGTGTATTGCAGGAAGCCTTTCGTAAAGCCTGACGATGACTTCGATCACCGAATCAGACGAATCATTCTTCCGACTATCTCAAATAAGCATTTCGATACCCTGTTTCATACTTTTCTTTCTGTGCTGCATGTACTGTTCAGCGATGCGGAAGCGTTATTGATTTGCAATGTTGCCAATAGTCCGGTGGCGTGGATTCCCCGTCTGGTGGGCAAACCTACCGCCCTGAATGTCGATGGATTAGACCGTCAGCGCCGTAAATGGAATTTCTTGGGACAATGGTTTTTGCATTTTTGTGAGGTGGTGGCGGCATTTACTCCCACCCGTTTAGTTACCGACGCTGGCACAATCCGTGAATACTTCCGCCAACGTTATCACAAGACATCGGAAATGATTGCTTATGGCGCCGAACCTGTCCGCACTGACAACAGTGAGTTTTCCGATTTTGGATTATCGAGCCGACGATACATCTTGTATGTTGCGAGGCTCGAACCGGAGAACAACCCCGAGCTCGTGATTCGGGCCTACTGCGACGTCGACACCGATTGGCCTCTGGTGGTCGTTGGAGGAAATCCTTATCGGCCCGCCTACATGCAGCAGCTGAAGTCCATGGCTGATAATCGGGTTATCTTTACAGGTCCGATCTACGGCGATGATTATTGGAAGTTGCAAAATAATGCCGGGCTATTTGTCTTCGCTGGGGAAATTGGCGGCGTCCATCCCGCGCTGGTGGAAGCGATGGCGGCCCCTAATGCCATTCTTTACCTCGATACGCCTACCAACCACGAAACGACCGGAGGATGCGGGATTTCGTTTGGCCCAGAGCAACGTGAGTTGACGGAGAAATTGAGTCAGTTGATCGCGTCACCTGAGCAGGTCGACGGATTAAGAGAACGAGCGCAGCGCTTTGCACGAGAGAATTACAACTGGGAGAAAATTGTCGATCAGTATGAGCAGCTTTTCGAAGGGATGTTTCGCTAGCGCCTTAGAGCCTCTAACAAAACCTCTGATTCCAGCGTTCGCAGCACGGGTCCGACGGGGAGGTTGGAAACTTCTGGACCTCCGCATCTCATACCCGGCGCGTCAATTCAACTACCGTGATTTCCGGCCTTGCGCCGAGGCGGATGGGGGGCCGGTGGTTCCGATGCCGCGGTTGACGTACAGCTGGCTGCCGGCTTTCTCGTACCATCCGCTGACGTGCGGAGTCTCTGGGCGTACGAGGGAGAGGTCCCGGTTGATGAACGAGAGCGCCAACTGGCCGCCGTGGCTGTGCCCGGCCAGCGTCAAGTCGATGCCCAACTCGGCGGCGCGATCAAAGCTGTTGGGATTGTGGCTCAGAAGGATGTTGACCATGTCCGGCATCACCAGTTTTTCGCTTCCCTCGAGATACCGGTCAACCATGATCTCTGGAAAATCGCAGTTGCTGATAGTCGACGCCGATCAGGTTCAGCACTTCGCTGTGCGATTGAATGAGTGCCCGCTCTTGACGGAGGATGCGAATCCCCACGGTGGCAAAGAGTCGTGTGATGGAATCCTCGGTTTCAGTATAGATCTCATGGTTGCCGAGGCAGCCGAAAAACGCCCTGCTCGGTCTACCGTCCAGAAAACCATCACCAGGACAAAGCCCAGCCACGATCCCACAAACCAGCACCAGAAAGGCGCTTCAAACAGAACGTGGCGCAACGTCAAATGGGTCGAATCGCCGCGTGGGATTTCCCAAGGGCTGATGTAGGGGGCGATGTTGTAAGCAAAGAAGAACAAACAGACAACACTCGCAATAGCCGTAAGCAATGCGCGGCGAGGCTTCCCGGGGCTGAATCGTTCCCCTAGGTCGACGACGCGACCAATCCAGAAAAGCTGGCCGGCAATCAGCATCACGAAGACGGCGAAGAAGATCAGGAAATAGAAGGGGCCCCGCCTCGCTCCAACTGGGGGTCAGCCAGAAGGCGCAAAAGGCAACCAGCGAGAAAGTGATCACGCGCGAGATCACGCGCCTGTGAGCTCTGAAGAAACGCATCATCGTCGTTGCCGTCTTCGTGCAGGAAACGCGATTATAGACATGGAGCCAGCTGAAACAGCCATGGATTTGCTGACGCAGTTCCCGGAATAAGAGTACGGGGCTGCTTTTTAGCCGTGGTTTTTCGTCGTAGCAGAGTTTTGTTAGAGACTCTTAGGGCTGTGTGGTCGCGCTGGACTAGGCAAAAACCAGCGTAGGAGTTGGCGGTCCGAGACCCGGCGTCGCGATTGAATCGCTTGTCGCTTCCTTTGAAGATCGTGCCGCAATTTCCAGACTGCGGTTAATGCTGACGTAAGTCGTCGATCAACTAACAAGCAATAGCCAATGACTTGCGCGTCCCGGAATGTCACAGGAAAAAACAGCCGGGCGTATAGGAGAAGTGAAATATTTTTGACGCGCATCAAAAAACGATTCTTGATGGAATGCCAATTGATGGCCAGTGGTAGCTCTTTGCGGCGTTCGGGCGTGACGCGGCGCACATGCCATGCCACCGCTCGGGGAGTGTAAAGGCATTGCCAACCCAGCAATTGAGCACGCCAGGCCAGGTCCGCGTCTTCGCGATAGGCGAAGAATTGCTCGTCGAAAAACTCTCCCTCGATAGCAATGTCTTGTAGCATTTGACTGCGATAAAGCGCTGCCGCGCCGGTGGCTCCAAAAACAAATTCCGGCATTTCAAATTGCCCCTGATCCAACTCTTCCGCACCCCGATCCAGGTGACGGAGATTGCGAAGAAAGTAGATCCCAGTCGAGTCGATGATTTTGGTGAATTCAGAGGCCGCCCCAGGATTCCAGCGCAGCAGCTTGCCGCAAACGGCGCCCACGTCGGGATGTCCCTCACCGGCGGCCACGGCTTCGGCAAGAAGGTCGGGATGAAGGACAACATCCGGATTCAGTGATAGCAGCCACTCTCCATTCGCCAGTCTTGCAGCCGCGTTTTGAGCCGCTGCGAAGCCAGTATTCACCTGGTTATAAACAATTCTGGCCTGGCCCTCGTACTTTGCGAGTATGTCTCGAGTTCCATCCGTGGAAGCGTTGTCCACAATGATCAATTCCACGGGATGATGCGTCTGTGCCCGAACCGACTCCAGACATCGCTCAAGGAATCTCGCTGAATTGTAGGTGGTGATGAGGACGGAAATCATGGCTGAAGCAGTAGGTCCATGGGCATAGGAAAGATCGTCGTTTTAATGAGCTCCTCTGCCTGAGAGTACGGTGGGAATGGTTTTAATCAGGATCTTGAGATCCAGCCAAACCGACCAATTATCGATGTAAAGCAAATCAAGCCGCGTCAGTCGCTCGAACCGAAGTTGGCTGCGTCCCTCCAAAGCCCACAAGCAAGTAAGTCCTGGGCGCATACGGAGCCGGCGACGCTGCCAGGGTTGATACTGTTCGACCTCCTGCGGCAGCGGCGGCCTTGGACCTACCAATGACATGTCCCCGCGTAAGATGTTCCAGAGCTGCGGTAATTCATCCATGCTGAACATTCGCATCCAACGGCCCAGCTTCGTACAGCGTGGATCGTTGCGCATCTTGAACAGAGGAGCTTCTGCCTCGTTCAGCGCCCTCAAATCAGCGAGTAGCTCGTCGGCGTTGACCACCATGGAACGGAACTTCAGCAGCACAAATTGTCTTCCTCCGAGACCGCAGCGGATCTGTCTAAAAAGCACAGGACCCTTCGAAGTCAGTTTTACCAGCAGGGCCAGGAAAAGAAAGAGCGGAGAGAGCACAACTAAAGACAAGATGGAGAGGATGACGTCGACGGTACGCTTAAACAAGAGGGCGAAGTCATTCTGCGGAGTACTGGCAAGAGTAAGCAGAGGAACGTGCGCCAAGTGTTCCACGAAAATGTGAGAGAAACCTTTGGGAAGAAAGTCGAGCTGAATGCGAATGCGTACTCCCTCCTGTTCACATTGCTGCATTAGGGGTTCCAGCTCAAGCAGTTCTTCTTTCTCCACCGCAAACACAACCTCATCCACTATGCGATTGTGTAACATCTTCACAAGTTGTTCTTTAGGCAGCACGGAATAGGCCCGACGTAAGCCCGCCGGCGATGTTGGCGGTTCATTTCCGATGTGTATAAAGCCCAGCAGGCTCAAGCCAAAACGTTCTCCTGCTTCCAATAATGTGGCGACTTCAGCGGCCCCGTTGCCGCTTCCGACAATGATGAAATGCCGTCTCTGCTCCGGCCTCGATCGCAGCCACGTTCCCCCAATTAACAGAAGCCAACGGCTGGTTCCGAGCAATAGGAATTGCAGAACGGCGAAAAGGAACAGAAAGCTTCGGCTGACGAAGTGACCTTGCAGAAGGAATAGTGCGGAAAATAACGTTAGCAGGCCAAGGGCCGCCATTTTGACGATGTCGGTAGCAATTTCGCGCGGCCGGCGCAGTTCAACTTGCTTATAAGCGCCCAGAATGTAGCCCAACAGTGGAAAAATCACCACCGCTGCCAGCAGGACCGGGAGATAGAGGCGAAACAAATGGATGGGACCGGCACGTTGCCAATCATCCTGCCCAGCCCACAGTCGAATCAGGAAGGCCAGCACGAAGGCCGCTGTTGTCGCAGCGACATCGTTCAGGACGCAGGTGAAAGCAATATTTCGCGAAAAACGAGAAAACATCTAGGAAGTCAATCTTCGAGCGATTTGAGAATATAGCATACGCGATACAGTGTAATATCTTGCGCCGTGCTATTTAGAATACCCTGCGTCAGTCTCTGCCGGTTTCACTCATGTTGAAGTCTGCTTCGTTGTCCGAGTCCGAATCTCCTGCTCCCGCAGTATCGTCAAAGTGGACTAACTGGATCGACGTGGCCATTTTTATCTGCCTGGCTGCGATTGCCGTATGTGCACCTCTCACCACTAAGGGAGCAACCAATGCTTTCCGTGCCGCGACCGCCATTTGGTTGGTAAAGATCTTCACCGGCAGGATCCGATTCTATCGTCAGCCGCTGGCGCTTCCACTGTTTTTGTTCTTGTCACTTTCGTTCATTTCCACCCTGTTCTCCGTCGTACCTTTTATGAGTTGGGGCCGAATGCGAACTGTGACGCTTTTATTCATCGCAGTGCTGCTGCCCCAGACTGTCAGCAGCCTGCGACGGATCAGGATTTTGACCGGATTGCTAATCGCCGGTTGCTGCCTGGCCGTGTTGTACACGGGATGGCAGTACACGGCTGGAATAGGAGTCAAACTGGAAGCGACCGGGGTCCCCGGTACAACACTTTCAAAATTTGGTTTGCAGCCTGACGACATTATTCAGCAAGTGAATGGCAAGCGCACGCTGACCGCTGGGCAACTGTTTACCAAGTTGCGTAAAGTGCCAGCGGATGCCGAGGTGCATCTTCTGGCGGCACGGTTCGCTCCGCTGGAACATTTCAAGATTTTGATTCCGCGTCGGCAAGAGCTGGAAGATTATCTATCGCAGCCCGGACTCAAACTACTTAGAGGTCATCCGCTGCGTGCCGAAGGTTTTCTCAAGCATTACTTCCCCTATTCGGAAGTCCTGGTGCTGATTGGGCTATTGGTCTGGGGATTATGTATCGCAGGCGGCGACGTCAGCACCGGGGCGCGCGTGGCGCTATGTCTCGCATTTCTGGCAATCACCGTGGCTGTAGGTCTGACTTTGACGCGTATTTCTCTGGTAAGTCTGCTGGCCGGTGCTCTGCTGATTTCGTTGATGCGCGCTGAGCGCAAGACTATCGTCCGAATCTTGGTCGGCTTCATCATCGTCACTTTGGTTGGTGTGCACTGGATTAACCAGCGGAGAGCTCTGACAGTCTTCAATACCGCTGATCCCGGCACTCAATACCGTTTGCTGATGTGGAGAGACAGCCTCAAGCTGATTCGCGCACATCCTCTGGTGGGTGTGGGTCTCGACAGCATCAGTGGCGATTGGCATCGGTGGGATTTGGAAGCTTACCGGCGTTATCCGCTTCATACGCACTTCCATTCAACTCCAATCCAGTTCGCGGTAGAATGCGGATTGCCTACCCTCTTTGCCTGGCTGGGACTTGTCATCGCCTACCTGGTTTTTCTGGTACGGTTGGCGCGCGCAACGTGGGATAAAGGGTGGTTCGCACAAGGGTTGGCATTAGGAATTTTAGGGGGACACGTCGCCTTCCTGCTGATCTCGTTGCTGCAATACAGCTTTGGGGATGCAGAGGTGATGGTCGTTTTTTGGTTCTGTATGGGCCTGGCGCTGGCGCTTCATCGGGTTCTGCCAGAGGCTGGTACCGTTGTAGTCTAGCCCCAGAGGCTTAAAACTTATGTGTCTTGAGGCCACGGCAGATGTGCAGGAATATCAAAACCCTTTTTAATTTTGATCCGCCCGTTACTCCTGAAGAGATTCAAGCCGCTTCGCTGCAATTCGTGAGAAAGATTACCGGTTTTAACAAACCGTCAAAGACAAACGAAGCGTCGTTCCTGGCTGCAGTCGATGAAATATCCGCAATATCGACTCGCCTTCTCCGTTCGCTCGAAACCACTGCAACGCCGAAGAATCGCGAAGAAGAAGCGGCAAAAGCGAAGGCTCGCGCCGCAGAAAGATTCGGTACTTGAGAGAATCGTTGTGACTCTTTCGAGAAGGACAGTATTTGTGTATTCGGTACACTGACCATCTTGACCGTCGCATGATAAGGACTATTGGAGTCCGTTCCACACCATCCGGTGGAACAGCTCGTCCATAGCACGTGGTGATTCTTTCGCGCCGCGATCAAGCCACCATCGCAGCAGCGACAGCATGCTCCCGGCCAACGCCGAGGCGCGAGGACCCAATTCACGTCGCGGTAGGTTCGATAGACGCTTGGATTCCGTGAGGCGCCGCTCAATCCCGCGGGCAAAGTAGCCTTGCGCAAGATCGAAGAAATCGTTGAGACGGCCGGAGTCGGCCAGCGCGCGATAAAGCTTCTTCTGGCTCCCGATGTGCGCAAAGAGCTCGGCCACAGGCACAACTCGAAGCGACTCTTCCTTGCGAATGCTGAGCGCCGTGCTCATCGTTTCCAGGAACTTCTCTAACTGGCTGACCAGCAGGTCATCCTTGTCGCGGTAGTGAAGATAAAAGGTGGAACGACCCACCGAGGCGCGGTCCAGCACGTCCTGCACCGTGACGTCATCGATCCGCCTCTCCTGGATCAGCGCCACCAGAGCGCTGCCGAGCCGCTCACAGGTACGCCGGATGCGCCGATCAGGCTTACGCCGTTGCTTTTCTCTTTGTTTTCTTTGCCCGGCATGTTCCTGCAATTTGGAGCGCTCATTTTTGGACATCGACCGCCTCTTTGTTCAGCAACTGGGGCTGCTACTCGACTTGACGGCGTTTGGCCGCTACATTGCGAATCATAGGGCAAAGGAGAAAGACGATGAACCGTTTTCGTTTACTTGCAATCGGGACCACGTTGATGCTCGCGCTTACCACGGCCGCGCAACAGGCTCCTACCAGTAGCGACGCGCACGGCGGGAGTGGCGGCGGCGTGCCTACCGTCCAAGAGCAGCTGAAGGTCCTGACCGAAAAGCTTGATCTCACCGGCGATCAGCAGGCCAAAATCACACCCATCCTGCGAGAACTGAATGACGCTACGCAGAAGCTCGTGCAGGACAAAAGCCTGTCGCGCGAAGAGCGCCTGGCCAAGGTGAGGCCCCAGCGCTATAAGGCGGATAAGCAAATCCGCGAGTTCCTGAGCGACGACCAGAAGAAAAAGCTCGATCAGTACCTGCAGGAGCCGCACCCTGAGATGCATGGCAACCTGAGCGGGGTGACACCACCGTCGCAGCGGACACCATAGATTTGAAGAGATCGCCGTCTTGAAAAACGATGTGGCAAACCTCGAAGACGAGACCTTCTTCGCCACCTTCCGCCCGTTGCGGGTTATCCATGGGCAGGTGCCGCAACGGGCAAATCTGCCTCACTCCGTGCTTGCTTCGCACGAAGCAGCAGCACCGCCGTGATGCCCAGCGATGCATTCTGCGTCAGTATCTCGATCGTATGAATGAAGCGCTGGGTTGGGCCCATTAAGGGATTCGGCAACAGAAGAGGCGCGGCACCTCCTGCCACCCACATTATCAAGCCTACGGCGATGGCCGCTTGTGCCCGGCTCATCCGCAAGGTGCAGATCACCGGAAGCGCCGCCAAAGTCATCAGCACGCCGCGTCCAATTTGGATTACCCAAAACCAGATGCCTAGTTTCGCAACCAGTTGAGGCGCATCGGGGTAGTAGCCTTTCGTGAAAAACCGGTAAGTAATCCCCCCGAAGACCAGATAGTACAGGACATAGGCGATGCCGCAGACCACGACCAGCAGCGCTACTTTGTCTGCCGAGCGCAACTCCACCTTGGGACCGTCCGCACGAGGCAGTTTCAATATCACAGCCAGGATAGCCAAGACAGTCGCCACGATGAGATAAATCACCGATGCCCCCACCAAGTCTTGGACGGCATGTTGCTGGATTTCCGGCGCCTGAAGGAAGATCAGCGCTTCCGACCACAGGCACAAAACCGTGACAATCAAGAGCACGGGCGCGACAACGCAGAATTGAGAGAGGGCCCGGCGTGGTCCGAACAGAGCCACCGGTACAAACGAAGCGGACAGCGCGATTCCCGCGAGCCAGCACCAACCAAAGCCGCCGGTTCCCCGAGCGATGGTTGTTAGTGACAGGCCGCCGAGCACACAGTAGAGCACGACACGCAGTATTCTCATCACCTTTCTCCTTTGGCTTGTCCATATGTTGTCAGGGCGTCTTTTGTCCAGCGGAGCTGGGTTTCATAAGCCTGGATGCCGCTTTCGAGAGCCAGCCTGCCCGATTGGGGCATATGCTGCCGGTTCGATTTGAGGTATTTCCGAAGACTCGGAATGTATGCTGCAAGCTCTTTGTGGAAGGCTCTCAGGAATTGGAGGGCGGCGCCTTTCTCGGCAAACTGATCCATGAAGGCGAACCGCAGCATGAGCGCGTCCAGGTTTCGAACCACGTCGTTCCGCATGACCGGTTGCGTTTGCCACCGCCTGAATTCCGCGCGTCCTCGGGCAGTCAATTCGAAAATCCTGCGACGCCGGAGCCCGGACCCCTGCGCCGTATGCCCGCGCACGAGCCCGCGTTGTTCGAGGCGGTGCAGAGCGGGGTAGACGGCCCCAGGGCTGTCGCTGAAGGAAATCATCGGGGTGGAGGAAAAAAATTTTCTCAGGTCGTAGCCGGAACGTGGCTCCTGCCAGATCAGCCCGAGAAGGGCAAACGCGAGCGTCGAGTCTCGATTGGGTTTAACCATACGCTGCGTACTATTATAGTACGCAACGTACTATAGCCGAAAACAAAATGTCAATCACGCGGGGGTGCAAGGAATCGCTAGTTCCATTTGTGAAAGGAATCTCTAAGGGTCTACAAACTCCAATCCATTCGCGGTAGAATGCGGATTGCCTACCCATCTCGCCCGTTATTCAGCCTTCATCAATCCTATAAGGTTGTGCATGGAGTCGCATTTTGGATATTTATCTCGTAGACGGAACTTACGAACTGTTCCGGCACTACTACGCATTGCCTTCCGCACGGGATCAGGATGGCCGGGAAGTTGCCGCCGTTCGCGGCGTCCTTGCATCGGTTCTGGGTATGATCAAAGGCGGCGCCACGCACATTGCAGTTGCCACCGATCATGTTATTGAGTCTTTTCGCAATGGACTTTGGGCAAGATACAAAACCAGCGAAGGCATCGAGCCCGATCTGTTGGCACAATTTCCGCTGCTCGAAGACGTCCTCTCCGCTGCTGGCATTGTGGTCTGGCCGATGGTGGAATTCGAAGCGGATGATGCGCTGGCTGCCGCGGCCCTTGCGGCCGCCCGAGATGCACGGGTCGAACGCGTGATCATCTGCACACCGGACAAAGACCTGGCCCAATGCGTGAGTGGGACGCACATCGTCCAGTTGAACCGCCGGACGCGCGTCACTTTAGACGAGCCCGGTATAGTCAAGAAGTTCGGCGTATCTCCGGCCTCGATCCCTGACTATCTGGCTCTGGTGGGCGATGCAGCCGATGGCTACCCGGGTCTGCCGGGCTGGGGGGCGAAGTCGTCAGCTGCTGTTCTTGCCAAGTTTCTCCATCTCGAAGGCATCCCTACCGACTACCGCGAGTGGCGCGTGAACGTCGTCAACGCATTTGCCCTCGCAGATACTCTTAGCCGCGAACGGTGCAACGCAGTCCTTTTTCGAACGCTGGCCACGCTTCGAACCGACATCTCACTCTTCGACGACGTGGACCAATTGCGCTGGAATGGACCAACAGACTCCTTCGACGCACTGGCGGCTCGATTGGACGCGGCAGTTGCGGGAAAAAGTCTTCAAGGTTCCGCAAAGCATTGAGCGTGCCGATTCACCGATCTGTTCTCCGTGACAGGCTGCGTGACTGCCATGAGGTTCAAGGCTACTATGGTCAAATTTAGCACCTTCGTATCGCAGATATGAGCGGAAGCGCCTGTTCTATAAAAGGGGAATGTCAAGGAAAATAGTTGTCCCTTGACTGAAAGTGAAGAAGTGTTGCTTGACTTCCAGCCCCTGCTAGCGATGGAAACCGCTTGGTTCTGATGTGCCCTTGACAACCTTGGTTGATTTTCTTTTTCCATCTCCGTTGCCCTCTGTTCCGGTTGCGACAACGCCACTCGATGATGAAACTAGGCAAGCCAGTGCGGTTGTACAGCTATGTCAACCATGGTTCTATCTGAGACTCGTGGTCTATGGCTTTATTGGGTTATCCGAGGGAGCATAGGGTTAACACGGAGACTGGGTGCCACAGGCACTTGCCTACAGGCGTTAGGGATACTTACCCTCGAACCCGAGCGTCTCAAGAACCGATTGGCCACCACCAGAACAAGATCACCAGAGATGGACGGGGCTCTTACCGAGACGCTCAAGCGGCTTGCAATTTCAGTTTTTCTGCGTCGAAGTTTTCTCCTTTTTTCCAGAGTGTCAGCGTAATGGCTGCGATCTTGCGTGCCAGCGTGAGGCGTGCCATGGTTGGCTTGATGCCTTTGGCCAGCGAGGTCTGGTAGAAGTCCTGCAACGGTCCGGCACGGGCACTCGCGGTGATCGCGGCAGCTTTGAATATTCCTTTCAGATCATGGTTGTGGTCCTTGTTCAGACCGCGGATCGAAATTAGCTTCTTCGAGGGTCGGAGTTGGCCTTGTACATAACAGATTCCGGTGACCAAGTTTTTCATGGGCTCCGACCCTCTTGAAGATGTAGTCGCAAAACTCCGTGCTCGTTACGGACCGAGTAAGCTAAGAATGCTACGCCCGGGCGCCTGAAAGAGGATCACCTTGCCGCTGTGGACAGTAGGAAAGGAAATGAAAACGTCCATAGAGAAAAGACAATATTTCTGATTTCTGACCGGGAGATCAATGATGATCCTCGAACCCGAGCTGATGGTTTATCAGGTGCTCATGAGTATCATTTGACCGCTAAGCCTATCCCCATCAGCGAGATTTATCGGGCTAAGGAATGCCCTCCAGGATTGCCTTTGTGTGCGTGAATCCTGAGCGTGCGGCCAAAGTGGCACCATAAGAACAGGACAAGCGGCAGTGACACTAGACCCAGAATGGCGAATTCCAGAGGTGTAGGCTGAAGTCGTTGAATTAACAGCTGCAGGCAAGGAATCGTTAGCAAGAAGAGGACCAAGATTAGTACTATTCATTCAATCACTCTTGAACACGCATGGTTCAGAAACTGATTGTCCTTATCGCCATTTTGCTTGGAGGCCTCGGTTCTGTTCTCGCCTGGCCCCGCATTCTCCTGAGTGTTCTTCTGACCATTTTTCCCAAGATAGTATGGGAGGGCCCGCGCTTCGGAAACAGCATTGCCCTCACCTTTGATGATGGCCCTGACCCCGCATTCACACCACAGGTGCTAAAGATTTTGGAAACATATAACATCAAAGCAACGTTTTTTCTAGTCGGCGAACGGGCGAGACGATATCCAGATCTCGTAAATAGCATCCGGGCAGCGGGGCATGAGATCGGAAACCACAGCAACTCTTGGCGCAAAACAATCTCCTTGCCCCCCGGAAGTTTGGAGGAAGACTTATTGGAAGCCGAACGCGCTCTCGGATTAGACCGCCAGCCCAAGTTTTTTCGGCCTGCCGGGGTTCTTATTAGCCCAAAGCAATTGCAGATTGTGCGTAAAAACAATTACCCCTGCGTGCTAGGTTCCGCCTATGCCTTCGATCCACATCACCCACCCGCGGCATACATAAAATGGGCGATTAGGAGATCTTTGCGGCCTGGAGCAATCATTGTCCTCCACGATTCGGGTGGCGACCGATCAAATACGATAAGAGCTCTGCCGACAATCATTGCGGATGCTCAAAAGCGCAGACTCCGATTTCGCACTCTTTCTGAATTTTTGCCCCAAAATTTAAGCACCGACCAAAATAGCTGACCGTTCCCTCGGGTCTCCATGGCTCTGGTTTAAGCGGCGGCGCCGTACTATTCCCATAAACTTTTATCAGAGAAGCAAGCAGGAGCAATAAATAAAGGTAGAGAGGTGTTGATAAGCCCGTTGCGGCGTGCCCGCGCGCAAACCCTCTAACAATGAATAACTTACGGCCGACCGCATCATCCCAAGTTGAGATCAACTCGGAGGTGGTTACACGTTCAGCTTCCAATATCCATTGAGCGGCGCCTTCTGGACCTTCTGTTCGCCAAGCAGGAGGTTCAATGCTGTGCCGACAATGTCCGGACGTTTTCGAAGCTGTGCTGCCAAGTCGTTCTCGCCAACCACCACGTCCCCAGTGGGGTAGCGGCGATGGACTGTGCGTCCATAGCTTGCGATTCTGTCAGCGAGGGCTCGAATCTCTTTTTCCTTCATTCGCTGTGCGCGTTCGGCGCGTGCCTTATCTGTCTCAAGGCAGCGTCTGCACATCACCACAATTCCGACAGTACCGGCGATCGCCAAAACCCCGGTTCTCCAGTGTGGGGCAACCCCAAGAAGTACACGTGTGAAAGAATTCATAATTCGGGCGATCCGAAACGGCTGGGACCAGTGAGTCCCAGAATACCGTGCCTGCATTTGCACCACGAAGATCACAGAAGTGCTACGCCTTCAGAGGCACCGCGCGCCTCAAGAGGGTAGGCCCGAGTCTTTTTAGCGTATGGAAACCGACCCAAACAGACCCTTTCGGACTATCGGGAAAATCCAAGGTTGGCTTCGCTGGCGATCACGATTCAGGCAGAAATGACTCGAAACATTTTCCGACGTTTTCGAGCTTCCCAATCCTCGCGGGTCGGTTCAATCAGGTTGGAATTGTATGCGGGACCGCGCGTGTGAAGGTATCTCGCGATGTTATTTATGGACCAGAATGGGCTGCTTCCGGATAAAGCACCAGCAGCTTTTCTAGACTCCAATTCTTCCCAGAACTCACGTGAGCACTCCTCCCGGTGATGAAGGAACAGCCACCACAGATCTTCATCGCTCAGAATTCTCAGCTTCAGACGAAGACGGTCGGTTCCAAGTCCTCTGATATTCATTGCCGACTCCACGAAAGGCGGACAGTTTACCATTCTCTTCGACTTTTATTGGAGGTCTCTTGTGACCTCAAGAGCCGACGGCGTACGAGCGCGCCTGACTCCAAGGGCGGAATCTGGCGATCGAATATCTTGCTGAATATGGATAGCTTAACGCTCTGTATGAGAAGTCTTCCATCCTGCATCCTTTTTATCTCCTCGCCCGTATACACGGGTAGCATGAACGCCACAGTTTATTGCTTCGTGAATGCGATGGAATCCGAGGCTAGCGCAATTGCTCGCGGTCTCCGCCGGCGTGATCCAGACTTACTGGACCGTCTCATCGAACAGTATCAGCATCGGCTTCTTCGCTATTTGGTCTACCTATCAGGAAATCGTGAACTAGCCGAGGACCTCTTCCAAGAGACGTGGATTCGCGTGCTGGAGCGCGGCCATCAGTACGACGGCCGGCACGAATTCAGTACGTGGCTCTACGCGGTGGCGAGGAATTTGACGATTGATTATTTGCGGAAGAAAAGTACGCGCAGCCTGGATGGGCTGATGGAGGACGAAGAGCGCGCACCGCTCGAACCGCCCGATACCCGGCCCACGGCGTGGGAAGTGGTGCAGCAGCACGAGCAAGCCGAGCGCATCAACGCGGCGTTGGTCAGCATTCCGGCGGAATATCGCGAGACTGTAGTGCTGCGCTTCCAGGAGGGATTTGCTTTGGACGAGATTGCCACGGTAACTGGAGCGCCATTGGGCACGGTGAAGTCGCGACTGTATCGCGGACTAAACATGCTGATGTCGCGGCTGAAGGGAGCGCAGGCATGACGCGGAACGCACATGACGAGGCACGGGAGCTGATCGCTCTGGGTGGAGGTCTCTTGGACGCGCAGCAGGCCTGGCTGCGGGCCCACCTCGATGAATGCGAAGCATGCCGTGATTATGCGGAAGCAGCAAACGGGGTGGTTCGTACTTTGCGTTCGCTGCCGCTCGCCGCCGATTCCCGCTTGGTGCGAGCCACACAAATGCGCGTCCGCTTCCACGCCAGCAGGCTTCGAGAGACGCGGGAGCGCATGTGGCTGGTAGGGATGGCTTGTCTGGGCGTGGGCCTTTCTGCGGCGCTGACCGTCCCCGTCTTGTGGCGACTCTCTGCATGGATGGGCGAATGGGCGGGAATTTCTGGCCCGGTATGGCAGGCAGGCTTCATGTTCTTCTGCATCGCACCGGCTCTGATGGTTAGCGTATTGCTGCTGGCCCGAGGCACACACCTGGCGAACAACGCCAAGCATTCGCGACAGGAAAAGTGAGAAAGCGGGGCGATTCTTATGCAAGTGAAGAACGAAAATCAATCTGTGCTGGCGAGAGAAATCAAGATTGTTCCGGCTTGGGCATGGGGCCTGGCGGTGATCCCGTTCGTCGCCGCGCAGTGGTTTTTCAATATTGCTGTCGCTCGCAATCCGCATGCTCCGCCGACATGGGCGCGGCCGGTACTTGGTCTTTTGCTTGGCATTGTGGGGGGCGCTTATCTCCTTCTTATCGGCTATGTGAACCGTGACTCGAAGCGTCGTGGGATGAGCCCAGTCCTTTGGACGCTCGTGGCCCTCCTGATTCCCAACGCTATGGGTATCCTTCTTTACTTCGTCCTGCGCCAACCGCTGCGCCGCGCCTGCCCGCAATGCGGAAATGCAGTGCAAGTCGAATTCAACTTCTGCCCTCGCTGCAGCTGCAGACTGAGCCCGAGTTGTCCGCAATGCCACCGCTTGGTTGGGGTGGATGATGTCTATTGTCCGTACTGCGGAACTTCGCTGCGCAATCAGGCGGCCCCGGTCTCTAGCGTCCCAACTAAGCTTCCTGGTTAACGCGTTCACGTGGACACCGAGTTGGGCGCTAAGGCTCTACTCAACAGCCGCATGGCATACGTTTCTGTCTCGCGTGGACGCTATGACGCGCAGATTTATACGAATAGTGCACCGGCGCTCGGGCAAGAACTCAGCCGCGACGTGTCCCATTCGCCTGCGATTCAGCAAGAGCAAGGATTGCACAAGATAGAACCACAAACCACCCACACGAATCAGATCAGTCAGGGCTTCGGTCTTGGTCTCTAGTGATGCAATTCCGAAATGACATCCCCCGGATAGCTGAATGATAAGCCGAGGCGCAAAGGCCAGTGTCAAGGCTCTTCGACCGCGAACGCGGCGCGCGAAGCGCGGCCTTGACACTGGCCGGGCCTCGGCTATGCTCTGGCTATCCGGGGGATGTCAGATTTCTAGTTCTACGAATCGGGCTGCGCCCAAAGTTGAACCGTTGTTGATGGCAATTGTCCTCTTACACATCGAGACAGTGCAGGAAAACGCTGTCCGAGGCGATCTACTACCTCGCTGCGAGAGCCGCTTTCAGATCATCATGCTCAAATGCCGACGACATGCGGTCGATTTCGCCTTTCGCGAGACCATGCCGTGCGGCTTCGTTGCGCCACTTAGAGACGGCCTTACCAACCTGTGCGGCTATTTCGCGGGCCTTGCCAGCGTCCAGTTCGAAATATCCCGCAACCTCCATCGCCAGCGCGAGCGAGGCCGTGGTGTCGTCTTCGTTGATCGCGGTGCTGAGAATGCGCGGCTTGATGTCGGTCGGCACCGGGTTGAGGTCGTAAGCGGGTGACAGTCGCCAGCCCGCTTGGCCTTCGTAGAGAAAGCCGTGATTGCGCAGGTGGTCGTCGGTGTTGGAGATCAGTATGTTGAAAACCAGCCGCCTCCACAGCGCTTCCATGTCGGCTTGCGGCGCAGCGCCGTGCTGGCGCAGCGCGTCAACAATTTCCAAATAGCTTCGGGTTTCTTTGTCTTTCGATCCGAGCATGCTCATCGCGGAGAGGAACGGGATACGCTGTTCGCCGTTGCGGTCGAAGCGTCGCAGGAGGAGCACAGGCTTCCCGGCAATGTTTTCGACACGGGGTTGGGGAACGGGGATGCCAGATTTCTGCGCGAGGGACAGTGCGACTGCCTCCCAAACCACCGTGTTGATTTCATCGTCCTTGCGTGGGAATTTCGCGATGGCCAGATGGCCGTCCTTTTCCCTGACGGAAGCCTTGGGCCTCGCGCCGCCAAGAGAGGAGCCGGGCGCGAACAGAATGCGCAGTTCCTCCTCGGTGTCTTTCTCGTCCATCACATGTTCGGCCGCGGAGAGCAGTTTCGGAAGCTCGATCAGTGGAGGGATGCGCTTGACGCCCTCCTCCCGCAGGAAGGGTCCGCCGTCTTTTTCCGCAAAGCGCAGCGCGCCCTGACGGGCCTCGTCGTCCACTAGCAGCAGGAAGTCGATTTCCTGGAGCGTGCGCGGCGCCCCGCCCTCGCGCTCCGCGCGCCTGCGTTCCATGCGGCGCATGAGCGCTCGCCCCCAACGGTCGGGCGCGGAGTCGCCGATGGCGCCGAACATGGGCGTGTCTGCCGGCGTGTGAAACGGGCCGGGACCA
>Ga0207646_10002145_pt1 | contig 23583 bp, 18 predicted proteins | sample KBSK5502metaG_FD_184343 | JGI IMG/M metagenome (GOLD analysis project Ga0207646, IMG submission 184343) | Corn, switchgrass and miscanthus rhizosphere microbial communities from Kellogg Biological Station, Michigan, USA - KBS K5-50-2 metaG... | ecosystem: Host-associated > Plants > Roots >... | reverse complement strand
GGGGATGGGCGCGCGGGACGCACTGGAGTTCATCGCAGTTCCTTTTCTCCCCAGATGAGTATGCGTTCGTCAAAAACCACTGGGTCTTTCTCGATCACGACCAGCGTGTCACCGCCTCGGCTGGCGCTTCTTACACGTGGAATGATTGGAAGGCGTCGGCCGATATGCTCTATGGAAGTGGACTCCGAAGGGGGTTCGCCAACACCAAAAGCGTTCCTGATTATGGAACTGTAAATTTGTCGTTGCAGCGCAATCTGAAAATCCCACAGGTTCCCGGCAGTTTTAAGATTCGCTTCGATATCGTGAACTTGTTCGACGAAGTCTACGAGTTACGGGACGGTAGTGGGATCGGCGTATTCGCCCCACAGTTTGGCCAGCGCCGAGGATTCTACGGCACAGTCGCATACGATTTCTGATCACGACCGCTAGAGAGAAGGTGACCTTGACCTGGGAAGTGTAAGTCTGGCGCGTCTGGCGTCGGCCTTCACTAACTTATGGTTGCGCCTTTGTGTTGAAGGTTGGCGGTTGAGTTTGGAGCACTTCGTCTTCTCGTTAAGGGCTGGAGAGCCGCGAAAAAGATTGTTATTTCACGTAATTTCTGATAAGAGGCGATAAAAATCATACTTATGAAAACGCTTCTCCTTAGAGTGCTTGTTTCCGGCCTTTGTCTTGGACCCATCATCTCGGTGCTCGCTCAGGACCCGCGCACGCCGATCTCGTCGTTGCCCTACAAGATCACCGCGCCGGGCTCCTACTATTTGACCGCAAACCTGACTGCAACCGGCAGTGGTGCAGGCATCACAATTTCAGCGGATAGCGTCACGCTCGACCTGAACGGTTTTGTTCTTATCGGTGGCGGCTCGGGCAGTGTAACGGGAATCAACGTCCCCGCGGCGCAGAAAAACATTTTAATCCGAAATGGCACGGTCCGCGGCTGGACTAACGGTGGTATCAATGCATCGAATGCGACCAATTCAGTTATTCAGGGAATTCGACTTTCGAATAACAGCGCACCAAGTACTTTTTTCAACATTGCAGGCTTGTCGGTTGGCAACGGCTCGACGGTGAAGGATTGCTTCGTCGCCAAAAATCCTAACTCTCATGGAATCTCTGCTGGGAGCGCATCCATCGTGAGCGGTTGCGTCGCTCGCGCAAATTCCGACGGGGCGGGGATCCGCGTAATGGATAGTTGCTCTGTCGTTGGCAACCTAAGCGATTCTAATGGAACTGGAATAACTATGGGTTCCGGTAATCGAATCGACAGCAACAGTTGCACTTTCAATTTGAATGCAGGTGTTCTGATTCCTTCAGGTGCCACTAACAATCTCGTTATCCGCAACGGTGCGCGCGGCAACAATCCAAACTACAACCTCGCGGCCGGCAATCGCTATGGAACGATCTTTAATCTGACTCCGACCAGTACGGGCGCCGTTAACGGCGATTCTGCCCCGTCCACCATATCCACCATAGTAGGCTTCGATCCATGGGCGAATTTCGCTTATTGACCGCCACTAGCGTCCCAGAACAGAAATCACATTCAGTGTGTAAGTCTGGCGCGTCTGACGCGGTTTTCTTGAGCAATGCGATCGGCACACCGCCGATCGTGCTAGGATTTGTGCTAGAACATAGGGGGCAGACGCAGCGGACTTAAAATTGCGGTTTTAGCCATTTCTGTGCTTTGCGCTGCTTATCAAACCTTGAACAGTTTACCTGGGTAAATCGCTCGAATTTGCGAATTTTTCGGCAAATTAGCGGGCGAGCACAAACCCGCTCATTCTTGCACAAATCTTGCACACGGACGCAGCGGATTTCGGCGTTTGAAATAGTGTCGAGAAGCGAATGTTTGCCATTTTGTTGCCATTATTGGATATGCCTACTCTGTGCTCAGTGCAGAAATCAGCTAACGGCCACCACGCTCAAAAGGATCGGGCACGCTCGCATCGGCCTTTTCTTTCCAGTTCACTTGGGCCTGTTTGGTAGGCCCCGAATAGAAGGTGTTGAGCTGATCGATGCGGTGGGAAAGCATGTAGTAGACAAACTTAGTCCCCAGCGCGCGACTGGCATCACGACAAGTGACCCACGCCCGCTGGGCCTGGCGTAACTGAGCTGCCTGCTCTTCCGGAACGGCATGAAGGCAGCGCTGATAGACAACATTCAGTTCGCCGTCCAGGCGGGGAAGCAGTTCTTCGATTTTCGATTTGGGCAACTCCGACAGATACATTTCCCCGGTTAGGACGTACAACTCTTCAGATCGAGCCTCTGCCTCTCCGACGATCCTTTTGTTACAGGCATCCTCACTCCAACCTAGCTTCGCGCAAGCCGACCGAAGCGCGTTTGTATTTTGCTCGACAAACGTCAGCCACGCTCTTTGGGAGTTGCGCAATTGTTCACGTGCCTTTGGCTGCAGTTTTTGCATTACCTGCTGATAAGTTCTGTTCAATTGGTTGTCAGCCTGCTGGGCCATTTCCGAGTAAGAGGGCGCTGTTTGGCCCGAAGCATTTGCGAACGCGCTGATAAAGTAACCAAATCCGAGCAAGAAAAACGAGCAGCTGAACGATCTTGGCGCAGTCACGGGTTTGGTCCGCACGATTCAATCTCACTCGATGCCGTAAGTCAATCCAACAACAAGCGATTGTAGCTTGACAGAGGGATAGGTTTTGGATGCGATTCGAACTCAATCGCCAATGAGCGCGTGGTTTCGAAGCACCGCCTGCATAACGGCGCTGTTAGCCGCAAGGTTACTCTCGGCTGCGCCTAACCCGGACGATCTGCGCCATGCCTTCGCCGACATCCGCGACGACAAGATTCCGCACAATTGCGAGCATGCGGCGGTATGGTTGATGAAGTATCGCGACGAGATAAAAGACGATCTCCTGGACGAGCTTTACAAGACAGACGCTCAAGGGAGAGACACCATCATTCACATACTCTTCAACACTGATTCATTCAGTCCCGACGAAAGATTTATCCGGTTTCTAGTGAATCGCATGCCGGAGAAGGACACGTTTTGGTGGAATGATTGGGAAACGTGGACGCACATAAATGCACATTTCGATCGGTTTGATCCGGTGCTCAAAGAGCAAATTGGAAAGCTCGATGACAAAGCCAACGATATGTACGTTGTCTGGGCGATTGCGTGGCTCGCCAAAAAACGGGGAATACTCGATCAGTACGCCCCTCTCTTTACACCCGCGGTGCTCGCTAAAGTCGCAACCAATCTCCGGAGCGACAACAGGGCATGGAACGCCTCGCAAGCAGTCCGCCTATTTCTACTATTAGGTGATCAGAGCTTGCCCGCATTGCGCGAAACGGTCCGATCATCCGATAGGCAAGGTAAGAACCTGGCTAGAGCAACAATTGATGCGCTTGCCGGAAAGAGAGCCGCATTCGGCTATTTGGTTTCCAAGCTCTACCTTCCGCGGACTCCATTCGGCCCGGAAGTAGACGAACCGGAATGGTTGGCTCCAGAGGTGGAGCCCTATCTGGACCGGGAAACGTATCCTTAGGCGTCGATCTAATCGGAGTGGGCCGGCAAATCGCGTGAGAAGTAGACCGCCTGATTCCGAGAAGAAGCGGACTTCTCGGAAATCCGCTTTTCGACATAACTAGCTAGAGTTGTTGTAGCATATGGCGTTAGCGGACGCTCGCTCGGTGTGGCGAAGAACCACCGCGCGAGAACACTGGCTGCACCACTAAAGAGCTTTGTGTTTGCTGACAACGTGTCGCGCGGTTCAACCGCGTGCTTTTGCAGTCGACCAGAACCAGCGAGAGCAAATGGTGAGAGCGCTCGGGCAAATTCTGCCAGCGCATGGCGGTCTGATAAGGTCAGATTTGCAGCTACGTCCCAAGATTGAACGGTACGGTCAGCCGAGCCAGTCAGTAACATTCTGTCGTCCGAAGTAAATTGGAGACAACGGACCGGCTTTCGATGATGCAAAGGCTCGGTGATCGGCGCACCGGTAGATACGTCCCAAATCCTCGCCGTGGAATCTTCTGAGGCGCTCGCAATTCTCAATGAATCGCGGGTAAACCGGACAGCCGATACCGCGAATTTGTGCCGTATCGGATCACAAACCAACCGGCCGGTTTCAACATCCCAAATCGCGATTGAACCATCTTCCGAAGCTACCGCAAGGCGGCGGCCGTCGACACTAAAACTCAAGTCCGTTACGGCTGTCGGGTGCCGTAACTGTCGAACCAACGGGTTGTCTGATGAAACGCGCCAAAGATTAACTAGCCCGTCGCGAGAACCTGCAGCAATGAGCTTCCCGTCCGCAGAAAAGCGCGCACAAGTAATCTCTGCCTCGGCTCGCAATCTACTATCGACCCGCTCACCACTCGGAACTCGCGAGAGCTGCACCTTGGCGTCCCAGCCGGCAGTTAGAATCAGTTTTCCATCCGAGCTGAACTCGATGGCAGTAATTCGTCCGTCGTGAACTATTGGTTTGCCAATCGCGCGCTGGGAAGAAACTTCCCACAGCTGAGCTACACCGCCTTCGGTCGCGGTTACAAACAGGCTACTATCTGGATTGAAACCTACTTTGCCAACCGTGGTTTCGTGCATCAGTTCACCGCCTAGCAGTTCGCCCGAACTAGTCAGCCAAACCCGAGCTGTGGCGTCTGCACTGCCGGTGACAATGTATTTCCCATCCAGACTGAACGCTGCGCACAAGACTGCGCTCTTATGAACCAATGGTTTTCCTACAAGCTTTCCAGTTGTTAGGTCCCACAGCCGGGCCATGCCATCATCGGAGGCTGTGAGCAGCAATTTTCCATTCGGCGGCAGCGCAATCGATTCGACGCCTGCGTCATGGAGAAAATAATCTGCCAGCGGATCGCGAGGCGGCGGAAGCCAAACGCGCGCGGCTCCGTTAGCCGTAGCAACCAGCAAATGTTTGTCGCCTGAATCCAGATCCAGCGTAGCAATCGCTCCCTCTTCCTGAATCGGTTCGCCGGCTTTTTGGCCCTCGAGGAGATTCCACGCCTGAACTTTGCCGTCATTCGTGCCTACAAAGACCACAAGATTATCGTGACTAAACCGCACCGAAGCTATTGGCGACTCATGCTCCAGCGTGTATTTGAGCGTCGGTTGCGGTAGTATCTTCCACACGACAAGCCGGCTGCCCACAACGGTAGCTACTAACTCTCCGTCGAAGCTAAAAATTGCGTTGGCAACTTCTCCATCATGGCTCAGGTCACCAGTCATTTTGCCTGTTACCGAATCCCATAAGCGACAGCTGCGATCACTGCTCGCGGTTAAGACCCGGTCGCCTTTCGCGTTAAATTCCGCCGCGTTTACCTGATCATCATGCCCGAGTTGAAAAACTCGCGTGCCATCCGGCAATTTCCAACCTGTCGCGGCCTTGCCACTTACGCTCAGTAAAAGTGTTTTGTCGGACGGATGGAACATTAGCGTGTGAACATTCTCCCGCTCACGAAATTCAGCGAGTCGCGTTGCATCAGCCATTTTCCAAACGCGAATCGTTCCATCTTTGGAACCGGTCGCTAAGTAGTCGTTATCAGAACTCAGAGCGACCGAGTTGATTGAATCGGGGTTCGCGACTCGCCAGTTCGGAATTGGTTTACCGGAGCTGGCATCCCAAAGCCGCGCGACGCCATCCAGGCATATGGTCACGACATAACGGCCATCCCCAGTAAATATTGCGCGCCTGACCAAACGAGGATGTCGTAATGGCGGGGTGAGTTCTTTACCTGAGTTTGCATCCCACACGCGCGCGGTCATATCGCGAGATGCGGTCAAAACCCTCGTGTGGTCAGGACTAAGATAGGCGCTCAGGACCGCTTCTTGGTGTCGCATTGGACCCGAAAGTGGCACCGGCCAAGACCGCTGGGTCAGGGCAAACCAAAGCCGCTCCGCCGGTACACTGCGGGCCTCGGGATCCGTCTCCGCAGCCCGCGCGAGAAACAGGAGAGCACCGGCTGCGTCATCCCGTTCAAACAACTCTTGAGCGCGCGCGCTGTCCGAGACTACCAAGAGATGCTGTGTCTGCCGTTTTTGCGCAGCGGCCCGACGTTCGGCAAGAAGCGCCCAGCCTGCTAACGCCGCAAAGATGATCATCAATAACAGCGCGCCGGCTCCGACCATGCGCGCGCGTTTCAGGTGACGTTCATGTTCGCGTTGTTTGAGGTCGTCGTAATTTACGCCGAGCAAGCCGGCGAGCAGTTTTAGCTTCGCGTTGGTTCTTCCATCTTTGCCTTCACGCGCATCGGCTGCGATCGGTTCGGTCTGTTGCGGTGTTACGGTGCCGTCAGCAGCGAGCCGATGACGAATCAGCTCATGGAAACATTCATCCTCGACTTTGAAGCCCGGCTTGCCGTCGCTGGCGTTTGGTTCGCCGTCGATAATCAGGGCGAGGATGCGATCTTCGCGTCCGAGCTCCTTGAACGTTTTGATTTCTTCGCCGACCCAGCGCGATTGCGCCGAGCGCGGCGAGCAGATCACAATTAGATAGCGCGATTGCTCAAGAGCTTCGTTGATGTTAGTGCCAAGATCAGCTGAGACAGGCAGTTCTTCTCTGTCACGAAAGATCGGGAATAGTCGCTCCGGTATTTTTCCGTCGCGCGAATCCGTGCCAATCAATCGACGCGGAATGCGATATGTCTCAAGCGCTTTGTGCAACCAATCGCCCCACTTCGCATCCGTGTGGCTGTAGCTAAGGAACGCCCAATATTTCATCGCGCGACCGGAGTTTTACCGCGTATCAGGCTATTATCTCAAGGCAACTCGTGTGTTTACTAGCGCTGTAGCGGATTGATCGCCTCTTTGAGCATTTCGCCTAGCGGAGTGTTTGTCCGTTGCGTCTGCCTAACTCTTCCTCGGCGCAGAGCTCGGCATTCAGTAATTGTTCAAGGATTTGCGCAAGAATGGTTGCCAATTTTGAAGCGTTTTGTGCAAGTTCCTGCGCTGGCGCCACTGCGGCGACCCATCGCGAAATCCGCGGGCAACCCCAAGGCCCCCGGGTAAGAAATCTATTAACCAAACTACTCCAGCCGCCGTTATTCTAACTTTTGACGTGTTTGTACGCACGACCGAAAAACGTTGTTCCGATGAATTTTTCAACCTTCGCACACACTTCGCACACATCTTGCTGATCTACCGCTATGCCCAAGCAACCCGCTTATTTTGATAGCCAAGCCTCCGCCGCGGCGGCTCTCGGAATCGACATTGAAGTGTTACGCGAGGTTAAACGTCAAGGGTGTCCGGCCTTTCGCAGCGGACGTGTTTACCGCGACGAACTCTTGAGTTGGTTGCAGGCAAGAGACCTCAAAAAGGTTGGATCGGGAAAGGCGAATGGTGCTGGACTCGAAGAGAATCGATTTGTTATCGCGCAGACGATTCGAGGCCTCAGCGTTTGCGCTAATCTAGGCGTCCTCACGCCCGAACAATATTTTGAATTTTGCAAAACGATCGTTGATGCCGCTAACGATTGGGAACTCCGAGAGGTGTTCAGGGAGACGATTGCCAATTGGTTGCAACTCAATTATTCGAAGATAGAAAACGCGAAAGCGCGGAAGGCCCATCCCGCAATTATGTCCTGGTTGCGTGCCGAAACCAAAGCTTCGGCTTGTCGCGACCCAGCATTGATCGATCTGGAAGCCCAACTCCGCGAGCTCGCAAAACCAGTAAATCTGCGGGCTCTCGTCCGCGCGTGAGTTTATCGAGATCCGGTTCGATTCACAAAATGTGTCATGAATTAGTCATGAAAATCGAGGATTTGCGATTTTTACCTACGGAGCCTACGGGGCTCGAACCCGCAACCTCCGCCGTGACAGGGCGGCGCTCTAACCAGTTGAGCTAAGGCTCCAACGAAGGCGGAAACCTTAACGCGGCTGGCTGCAGTCGCAACTTCGCCAGATGCCACTCTGAACTTTGTCGACCCGAGACGACCGCCTTCGTAAAACAACAAATCCCAGCCTCCAAATCTCAAAGAATCTTCAAATCGCAGACTCCCAATTTCCAAATCCCAAAGACTAGGGAAACTCCAAGCTCAAATTATTCTTCGAAAGGGAAGCTAACAGCTTCCAGCAGCCTACATTCGGCGCGTTTGGCACCAACGCCGCTACAAATTCTTCGCAACGCGACGCGGGCGCGTTGGTTGAACATTTAGTGCCGTGGAAGCGTCGAACGAGCAGGGATTGCGAAGTTTTAGCGAAAAAGTTATAATCGCACTCGATTCGGGCATAGACTGGGATTTACGATGAGCGAAGAGCGCAGCAGGGAGTTCGAAAGCTTCGACGAGCCCGTGTCGAATCTCCCTTTGCTCGACAAACTCGATCGCGTCATCGCTGCACTTCCGCCAGGCGATCCGATTCGGCGAGATCTGCTCGATCTGCGACCGCACGTGTCCGATCAATCGCAGATGATTGGCGAAGCACAGCAGATGATCGAGAAGCTCGAAGAAGTCATCAAGAAAGTCACTTCGCCCGCGAATCGAATCGGGACTTTTCTTGGGGCGACATCCAAAGACACCGCGCACATCGTGGTCGGTGGTGCCGATTATTATTGCAATGTCGATCCGCGCATTCCGCTGGCGAAATTGAAAAAAGGAACGCGCGTGCTGGTCAACGAAGCATTTGTGATCGTTGGCGACCTCGGATTTGAAATGGCCGGGCCGGTAACGAAAATTACCGAGGTGATTGGCAAGGATCGGTTGCGGGTCGGCTCCGAGCACGGAACGCAATCGATCGTTTTGCAACGCTCGTCCGACCTTGCAACATCGACATTGAAATCGGGCGATGAGGTGCGCGTCGATTCAAATTACCGGATGGCGCTCGAGATGTTATCGAGCACGAAATCGCACGAGCATTATCTCGATGTTGTCCCGGAGCTGCCGTGGGAAAAAGTCGGTGGACAGGAAGAAGCGCTCCAAGCGATCAAAGACGCAATCGAGCTCCCACTGTTGCATGTCGATCTTTTCAAGAAATTCCAGCACGCCACGCCGAAAGGGTTCCTGCTTTACGGTCCGCCCGGTTGCGGCAAAACCCTCATCGGTAGAGCGACCGCCTATAACTTGACCAAACAGCTCCGCGAAAAGACCGGCGCGCAAATGAAGGAATACTTCATGCACGTCAAAGGACCGGAGATTTTGAACATGTGGGTCGGCGAATCCGAACGAATGGTGCGCGAAATTTTCGCGACCGCGCGGGAGAAGCGCCGCGACAGCTTCATGCCGTTTCTGTTTATCGACGAAGCCGAGTCAATTCTCGGGACACGCCGCGCCTCGCGTTATTCAAATATTCTTTCCACGCTCGTGCCCATGTTCTGCTCGGAAATGGACGGCATCGATTCGTTGAACGACGTCGTCATCATCCTCGCTTCTAACCGCGCCGATTTAATCGATCCTGCGATTCTGCGGCCGGGACGCATCGACCGCAAAATTAAGGTGAATCGTCCGAATCGGGAAGGTGCGCGGGACATCTATCGGATTTATCTGACGCCTGACCTTCCCTATGACGGTGCGCTCGCCAAGGAAGCCGATCACGTCGGTGCGGCGGTTGATAAACTGATCGAGCGCTTTGTCGACTGGCAATTTGTCCGGCGCGACGAAAATAAATTTCTGGAAGTCACGCTCCGCAGCGGCCGCAAAGAAATTCTTTACCGGAGCGATCTGATCAGCGGCGCGATTATCGCCTCGATCGTTGAGCGCGCGAAAGCGATGGCGATCAAACGTGCCATCGCCACGCAACAAGAAGAAGGAATTCGAGAAATGGATCTGCAGCTGGCCTTCGACGCCGAATATGACGAGAACGATATCTTTCCGACGACCGACATCACTGAAGATTGGCTGAAACTGATTGATTACGATCCGGAAAACGTGGTGAAGATCGCGCCGGTCAAACCGGTTCGCGATTCAGCCGCCCAGCCAGGTTCGGGAGTCATATAATTTGGCGCGACGCATGAACCGCATCTTTGGTCTCGAGACGGAATACGGCATCACCGTCAATGGCGCGGAGACTGTCGATGTTGTGGCCGAATCGATTGAGCTGGTCCGGCGCTACACTGATCATGGCGCGCTGATGAAATGGGATTACGAACTGGAGGATCCGCATCAGGACGCACGCGGTTTCCGCGCTCGCGAGCTGCTTCAGGACACCGATGAGTCGGCCTATTACGAAATCGACAAGAACCGGCCGCTCAGTTTCGAGGAAATCAAAAGCGACCTTGTCCTTTCGAACGGCGCGCGTTTTTACAACGACCACGCCCATCCGGAATACTCCACGCCGGAATGCACGACGCTTCGCCAGATCGTCACTCAAGACAAAGCCGGCGAACGCATCTTGGCCGAGTGTGCGCGGCGTAGAAATTTGAAATTGCCGAGCGACCAAGAAGTTCGTCTCTACAAAAACAACACCGACTTCTTCGGTCACAGTTACGGCTGCCACGATAATTATCTGATGCGGCGCGACGTGCCCTGGGACCGCATTGTCAGCGCGATCCTGCCGTTTTTGATTACCCGCCAAATTTTTGCGGGCGCCGGCAAAATGGGCGTGGAAGGAGAAAGCACTTCGAGTCAGCCGGGACTTTATCAAATTTCTCAGCGCGCGGATTTCTTCAGCGTGGTCGTCAGCATCGACACGATGAATCGGCGTCCGCTGATCAACACCCGCGACGAGCCGCACGTCGATGCCAGCCGCTATCGCCGCTTTCACGTCATCCTGGGCGACTCGAACATGAGCGAATGGGCGACTGCGCTGAAAATTGGAACGACTGCACTCGTTCTCGATTTGATCGAACGTGGTCAGGCGCCGCAGCTCGAGATCGCGCAGCCGATCGACGCCAATAAATCGATCAGCCGCGATCAAACTTACGATTGGATCATCGAGTTGAAGGATGGGCGCAAGATTTCCGCGATTGAGGTGCAACGAATTTATTTGCGGGCGGCCGCCAAGATCGACCACGAATCACCCAACGAAGATCGACAATGGATTCTACAGGAGTGGGAAAATGTTCTCAACGATCTGGAGCGCGATGTTATGACGACGCGTGATCGGGTCGATTGGGTGGCGAAGAAATTTTTGCTCAACGCTTTGCAGAAAGAAGAGAAGCTATCCTGGAGCGATCCGTGGCTGCAATCGATCGATCTCGAATATCACAATGTCGATCTTGAATCCGGTTTGTATTACGAGCTGGCGCGTCAGGGATCGGTCCGGCGGCTGGTCAAGGAAGAGGAGATCAAGACCGCGATCTTTACGCCGCCCGAAACAACCCGCGCATTTTTCCGCGGACGGTCAGTTGCGCGTTTCAATGATCAGATCGCTTCAATTCAATGGGACGAACTCGTATTTGCCAACGGCGCGCTCTCGCGCCGCGTTGCTTTGCCAGAAGCATTCGGTGATGTCCGGCTCGATGCCCTCAATCACGCCGCGCGCAACGGCAAGGACTTTTCCGAATTCATGCGTGCTGTCAGCGCGGTGGATTAAGACTGTGGTGGCCGCCGTCTCGGCGGCAGATCGATCGGCTAGCCGCTGAGGACAGCGGCCTCTGCAGGTCACTCACGACCAGGCGATCAATCGCAGCTCGTGCGCTTGCATCAGATTCGGATGGATCGGAACAACGCGGACGCTGAATCCATAGGCGCCGCTTTCGGATGCCGGCACTGATCCCTGATAAAGATAACTGCCGTCACCATTGCGTCCGCTTGCGTTCAGGACACTGACTGATGGGTTTTTGATTCCGCCGTTGTCGGCTTCGCCGTGATACGCTTCAACGCGGACATGGTTTGGATCGACATCGCCAAGATGAACATGCGCACTAACTTGCAGCGATTCGCCGACCAAAATGTTTTGTCGATCTTTGTTACCGACCTGCACGTCGTGAATGCGAACTTGCGGCCAATCTTTGCGCATCCGCGCTTTCCATTGGCTCAACTGAGTTGCCGGTTCGCAACCGTTCTGGGAAAAGTTTTCGTGTGATCGCGCGGCCGGAATATAAAGCCGCTCGGTATATTCCTTGACCATCCGGTGGGTGTTGAACACCGGCGTCACGCTGCGGATCGATTCACGCATCAACTGCAGCCACGCGAGCGGAAGTTTGCCGTCCGGTTTCGCGTAATAAAGCGGAATGATCTGGTTCTCCAGCAATTGATAAAGACTGTTCGAGTCGACCTGGCTTTGAAACTCAACTGTGCCATCGGAAATTTCGGCAGCGATGGCCCAGCCGTTGTTTCCGTTGAAACCTTCGTGCCACCAGCCATCGAGCACGCTGAGATTAATTCCACCGTTCGGTGCGCATTTCATTCCACTTGTCCCGCTCGCTTCCATCGGCCGCAGCGGATTATTCAACCAAAGATCGACACCCTGAACGAGGCGGCGTGCGATATAGCTGTCGTAATCTTCCAAGAACACGACACGGTTTTCGAATCCGGCTTCGCGGCTGAATTTGTAAACTTCCTGAATCAACGCGCGGCCACCCTCATCTCGCGGATGCGCTTTGCCGGCAAAAATAAATTGCACCGGTCGCGTTGTATCGTTGAGCAACCGGTTCAATCTCTCTTTATCGCTAAACAAAAGCGCGCCGCGTTTGTAGGTCGCGAAACGGCGTGCGAAGCCGATCGTTAAAACTTCCGGGTCGAGGATTCGGTTCACGTTGCGAATCGCTTCGGGCGAGTCGCCGATGCGTTCCCGGCGCATGCGGACACGCTCCCGCACAAATTCGACCAGACGATGTTTCAGCTGCTGATGGGTTTCCCAGAGCTGCGAGTCCGGAATGTCGATCACGCCACGCCAGAAATCGGGCTCGGTGATGTGTTCTTCCCATTCGCCGAGATATTTTCGATAGAGCGCGGAAAACTCCGGCGCCGTCCAGGTTTTGGTGTGAATGCCGTTGGTCACGCTCGTAATCGGCACTTCGTGCGCCGGCACGCCGGACCAGACGTCTTTCCAAAGCGAACGGCTGACTTCGCCGTGCAATTTGCTGACTCCATTTGAATGACGGCTCATTCGGAGCGCGAGAATGGTCATGCTGAACGGATCCGAGCGGTCGACCCGGGTCTGGCCAAACGAGAAAAGTTCGTCGAACGGAATCCCGAGCTCTTTGGCAAAATCGCCGAAATATTTGCGCATCATATCCCGCGGGAACGAATCGTTGCCGGCGGGCACTGGCGTATGCGTACTGAAAATGTTCGCAGAGGCCACGATTTGGAGCGCCGAATAAAACTCGAGTTTTTTCTCAACGACCTTCCGGCGAATGCGCTCCAGCGCGAGAAACGCCGAGTGGCCCTCGTTCATGTGGAAAACTTCCGGGTCGATCTCCAGCGCTTTCAAAGCTTTCACGCCGCCAATCCCGAGCATGATTTCCTGGCGCATCCGCATTTCCTGATCGCCGCCGTAAAGCTCGGCCGTGATCAGGCGATCTTCGGCGTTGTTTTCGGAAATGTCGGTGTCGAGGAGAAACAAATTGATTCGGCCGACCGGCAGTTGCCAAACCTTGGCGAAGACTTCGCGGTCCAAAATTCGAACCGGGATGAGAAGATTCGCTCCGTCACGTTGCACTTCTCGAATCGGCAAGTGATGAAAATTTTGATTGAGGCTGATCGCGTGCTGTGCGCCGTCCTTGTCGATCTCCTGCCGGAAATAGCCGTGGCGATAAAGCAGCCCGACGGCAACGAAGTTTAGATCAAGATCGCTGGCGGATTTGCAATGGTCGCCGGCGAGAATCCCAAGACCGCCGGAATAATTTGGGATCGATTCGTGAAATCCAAACTCGGCCGAGAAATACGCGACCGGTCGTCTAATTACCGCGCCGGCTCCCGTTTTTCCATAAGTGTCCTGGCGCGCGAGATAATTTCGGAAAGCATCATGGATCTGCTTCAACTCGCGAAGAAAGGCTTTGTCCTGAGCGAGTTCTTCTAAACGCGCCTGTCGCGAGAGCTGCAGCATGCGCACCGGATTATGGTTGGTCCGGTTCCACAAATCGGGATCGAGGTGGCGGAAAAGCCGGCGAGCCAACGGCTCCCACGTCCACCAGAGGTTAAAGGTCATTTCCCGAAGCGGTTCCAACGCCGCGGGAAGAGTGGGGATTACGTTATAAATCTGAAACGTCGGCATTAGCGGCAGCGCAATGGGAAGTTGGCGAGAAATTCTTGAGCAGCAAGTTTCTCGGTCGATAGCTGCATAACCCGCGCCAAATTTCGCTCGAAAAAAATGGTCAAATCGAACTTCTTTTCGGCGCGACAGCGAGGCCAACCACAAAACCGGTGATCAAGCCGCACAAATGTGCCGACGTGCTGACTTGCGGCGTTGAGATGTCGAACACGATTTGAATGGCGATGATAAGCACGATGCTGAGCAGGCGTTGCTGAGCCTGCCAAATGTGGCGATGGCGAAGGAGAAATCCGGCCCACGCGCCGACAATTCCCATGATGCAACCGGACGCCCCAACAAGCTCCGCCGGCCGCACCATCTTTAACAACGTGAGCAGGACCACGCCGCCGGTGGATCCGATACCGGCAATCAAATAGCAGGCGGCAAATCGCACCGCGCCGATGGTTTTTTCCAATGGCGGACCGAGCACGTAAAGCGCGAAAAGGTTAAAGGCCAAGTGAAGCAAATTATAGTGAAGGAAAAGCGCGGTGAAGAGTCGCCAAAATTCGCCTCTGCTGATGACCGCGAAAAAATCGAGCGCGCCGAGTCGATGCAACGTGGCCGGATTGGTCAACGCTCCTCTCCACAGTTCGATGCAAAACACGGCCACGTTGAGCAAGATGAAAATGACCACGGTCGGAGCGTTCCATAATCGACCATGTCGATCTTGCGGTGCGTTCTCGATCTCGATTTGATCGATAGCGCGTCCGCGTAATTCCAACCGCCGAAAAAGTTGAAGCTGATCGCGCAACTGCGTTGTCGGATGCAAGAACTGTAGCAGCGCCGTCAGTCGTCTGGCCGATTCATAGCGGCCCTGCGCGGCGAGTTGTGATGCTTTTCGCAAACCGACGGCCGGTAAAAACAGAAGCGCGAACCAGGCGCCACCGCCTGCATAACCGGCGTATTTTCGAAAGAACAGCCAGGCAACACCAGTAATACCGAGCACGATAATCGCGGCGATTCTCCAGCCGCGAAAAATTCCGCCGGGCCGCCACGCCCGCGCCAGCACAAGCAGTGGCGAAATGATCGCGATGAAAAGGAAAATATGATTTAGATCCACACGCGCGCGCGTTGAGGTTCGACTTTTCATCTTTGAAGTCAAACGCCGCTGGTTATTGTCGATCTTACGTTATGCGAATTACTGTGACTGATTATCTGGACGTGGTCTCCTCGTGGTGTTTCTGGTCGGAACCGACCTGGGCGGAATTGAAAAAGCGTTATCAAGGTCGCGTTGAGTTTCAGTGGAAGATCGCGCTGATGGATCCCACCGGTTTGCCCACTTCGCGTGAGCAAGAGCAATGGTTCTATCGCCGGAGCGGAATGATGATGCGCTCGCCACTTATGCTGAACACCGACTGGTACGACGCGACATTAAAGGAGTGGCTTCCGCCAAATGCGGTAGCTGAGGCCGCGAAAGATTTCGGCATAACCGATGACCGCGTTCGTCTTGCAATCGCGCAGGCGGCGTTGCGAAACGGAAAGAAAGTGAGCGATTGGAATGTTGCCGCCGAGATCGGCGCGACTGCGGCCAATCTCGATAAAAAGAAATTGCTCGATGCTGCGCAATCCTCCGCCGTGGAAAAGCGCATTCGCGCAGCCACCGCGGAATTCCACTCATTCCAAGTCACCCAGCGACCCGCTTTTCTGATCGACACCGAAATCGGAGATCGCGCGATATTTTCCGGAGTCGTGAAACTCGAGCCGCTCGCGGCAACGATCGACAGCATGCTCGACGATGTGACGGCCTATGCCGCGCACAAGGCGCATTTCGGCGATCCGCCGCCAAAATAAGTTTGTAGGCGCGCGCCTTGCTTCGTAATAAATGGCAATCGACGACCAGATTGATCTTGCCAGCATCGAAATGTTGCCTACAACTTCCCTTCGGCTCGCGACTAATGATGCGAGCACTTTGTCGCGGTCATCGCAGCCGCGGCGAAGCAGAGTGCATCGGCCTTACACGAAAGTGAACGCTGATTATGCGATGAAAGAAACACCGGCGAAATGGCGCACTCCCGTCTCGCGGGCCAGGAGATCAAACTAATCTGCAACCGCAAATTCGTGTAAACGGCCGCATTCGCGCTCGCGAAGTCCGGGTCATTTTGGGATCGAGCGGCCAACAGCTCGGCGTCCTCAAATTGTCGGATGCCTTGCGAGAAGCACAAAGCCGCGGCCTCGACCTGGTCGAAGTGGCGCCGACCGCCAATCCGCCGGTCTGCAAAATCGTTTCGCTCGGAAAATTCCGTTACGATCTTTCCAAGCACGACAAAGATAAAAGAGCCGGCGGTGCGAAGCTGAAGGAGATCAAGTTTCGCGTTAACATCGACGAGCACGATTATCTGACCAAGGTCCGCCACGGCGAGGAATTTCTCGAGCGCGGCAATAAAGTCCGGGTGCAGCTTCAGTTCCGTGGCCGCGAAATGGCGCATCAGGAATTCGGCATGCAGTTGGTGGAAAAAGTGCGCGACGATCTTTCCGGAATGTCGCAGGTAGAAATGGAACCAAAGATCACCGGGCGCAACATCACCATGACTTTGACGCCCCTGCCAGCAAATCGCCGGAAGCGGCGTTTCTTGCCTCCTCCGAAAGAGGAAGCCGGCGCCGATTCTCAGAACGGCAGCAAATCCTGAACGGCGTCAGCGCCGAACCCGTTTTACGGTTTTCTCGTCGTCGGCGCCGCGACCGGAGTCGCATTTGCCGGAGGCGGGGCGGTTTGCGATTGGATCTTTTGCAAACGCTGCTTGCGGGTCTGGGCCTCTTGATTCTTCGAATCGATTTTCAAGGCCCGATCGGTCTCAGTCATTGCATTTTGGATGTCGCCGCGCATTTCGTAAATGTAACCCCGATAAAGATGATAACGGATCTCGCCTGGATTCGTCTTGATCGCCTCCCCGTAATCGGCCAGGGCCTTGTCATAGTCGTTGATTTTCATTTCTATCGCCGCGCGTTGCTCGTAAGCCCGCGCGTCGCGCGGATTGATTTTTATCGCTTCGCCCAAATCGTTCAATGCATCCTGGAACCTTTGATCATTGGCATAAGAAAACGCCCGCTGTTGATAGACAATGGCAAGGTTCGGCGTGAATTTTCGATCCGTCTCCGCGGCTTTGCGAAAACGCTCGATGGCTTTATCCCAATCCTGGTCCTTGGCAGCTTGTGAACCTTCCCGCGCAATTTTCGCCGCTTCGGGGTTCCCCTCTTGCTGAGCGGATTGTGCAATCGAAAGTCCGAGCGTAGTAACGAGGCACAGAGCAAACAATGTTTTCATGGTTAGCGATGTTGACGATCAGCTTGATCAAACAATTCAAAATTGGCGATCACAATTCTTTGGCGAAATGAGCTCGGCTACGTCTGTTCCGGGTTCGGCGATTGTTCGTTGTCGATCTTCGGTTCGGGCTCGCTCGATGCTTGCATTGGTCCGGGCTCATCCACACGCGTAATCCGCAGGGCGCGTCCGCTTTTTTCATCAATCTCAATCAGCGCACCGCGCAAGCGAACTTCACCCGCGGCGACCGGAAACGCGGCCGGCATGTTGGAAACGAACCGATTCATAATTGGTTCGACCGCGCGGCCGAGAATCGAATTGACCGGCCCACACATTCCGGCATCGCACAAGAACGCAGTCCCGCCGGGAAGAATTTGTTCGTCCGCGGTCTGCACGTGGGTGTGAGTTCCAATGACTGCCGAAACTTTACCGTCAAGGAAACGACCCATTGCGATTTTCTCGCTCGTGGTCTCACCGTGAACATCGACAATGATGCTCGCAGTTTCTGCGCGCATTTTGGCGACCGTTCCTTCCATCGCTCGAAATGGATTCTCCAAAATCGGTTGCATGAACGTGCGACATTGCACGTTGATCACGCCTACTTTTCCCTTCGCCGTCTCGAGCGCGATCGATCCGCTTCCGGGCGCCCCTGGCGGATAATTTACCGGTCGGAGCAACCGCGGCTCCGTGTCGATAAACAACAAAATATCTTTCTGGTCCCAAACGTGGTCGCCGGTGGTCACGACTGACACGCCAGCTCGCAAAAGGTCGATCGTGATTTTGCCGGTGATGCCGCGACCGCCAGCTGCGTTTTCACCGTTCACAACAATAAAATCCATGTGATGCTGTTCCTTTAATTCCGGGAGCCGGGCAATGACCGCGTTGCGGCCGGGCTCGCCAACGACGTCACCGAGAAAGAGAACAGTCAGCATTGAACAGGATCGTATTGAAGAGGTTCCAAAGGTCGATGTTTCATTTCCAAAGAATCAATGGACAATGACAAAACTCGAATGACGAAATCCGAATTAATGACAAATGACGAAATTGGAAGGATGGCCTTTCGTCATTCGGGTTTCGGTATCCTTTCGTTATTCGTCATTTGGACTTTGTCATTCGTTTCGGTAGTCCTTCTGCCGGCCCTCCAGGCTGCCGATAACCTCGGTGTTCTGGGCAGCAAACCGAAATGGGTCGTGCTCGAAAATTACCAGCGCACGATTACCCGGGACGAATTCGCGCATCTCATTAGCGACGTCTACTGCACGCACGGTTTCGCGGCGGATTTGATCAAGATCGACAATGACGCTGCGCAAATTCTCACCAACCGCGAATCGCACAATGTTTTCACTCTGCAATTTGCGCCGGATGCGAATTCGAAAGCGCGCATTCCACGGCTTTGGCGCCCGGCCAAGTCTTTGCCAGCCGCTAAACCCAACAAGCCGCTCGCGGGATTGCGTGTTGCGCTCGATCCCGGCCATCTCGGCGGGAGATGGGCAAAGATGGAAGAGCGCTGGTTTCAAGTTGGCGAGACAAAACCGGTGACGGAAGGCGATTTGACGTTGCGAGTATCGCGAATGCTTGCTTCGCGATTAAGAAAACTGGGCGCAACAGTTTTATTCGTTCGCAACAGCACTCAGCCCATCACTTCAAAACGGCCGGGCGATTTCAAAGAGCTCGCCCGAAAAATCCTGATCAAGAACGGCCTGCCTCAGCCCCGCGTGGGCGGGGACGTTCTCGATCCAAACGATTCCGAAAAACAGCAAACGATCCGCTGGCAGAGCGAAATGTTGTTTTATCGCTACAGCGAGATCCGCCGCCGCGCCGTCCTCGTTAATAATAAATTGCATCCCGATTTAGTTCTTTGTCTGCATTTCAATGCCGAAGGCTGGGGCGATCCGGCAAATCCAACTTTGATCGACAATAATCATCTGCATTTGCTCGTGAACGGATCGTATTTGCAAGACGAGCTCGATCTTGATGACGAGCGATTCGAGATGATTCGACGATTGCTCAGTCGCGCCTACGACGAAGAACTCGCGATTGCCGACACCGTCGCCGCTTTAATGGCGAAAGCGACTGGGCTTCCAGCTTATCAATATCCGACCACGCTCACGACAACCAAAGTTGGATCGAGCGGATACGTTTATGCGCGGAATCTGCTCGCCACCCGGCTTTATCGTTGCCCGGTCGTCTATTGCGAACCCTACGTCATGAACAGCAAAGACGGGTTCGCGCGCATCCAGGCCGGCGACTACGAAGGCATAAAGGAAATCAACGGCGCCGCACGCAAAAGTATTTTTCGCGAATACGCAGACAGCGTGGCCGAAGGCCTGGCGGAATATTATTCGAAGAATAGAGGGTTGTAGCTGCCGCCGTCTCTGGCGGCAGATTCTGCCGATGAGGACAGCGGCCGCTACAGTTTTTCCACCGCGGCACGAATATCTTCCATCGTCACATCGCCCGATAAACTTGCCGAACCGATTTTCGGCGTGACCAGAAACCGGATTCGGCCGTGCTCGAACTTTTTGTCGAACTTGAGCGCGTCGAACATCTTCTGACGCGGAACATTTGTCGGGAGCTTTGTCGGCAATCCGAATTTGCGCAAAAGATCGACAATTGCATTTCGCTCATCTTCTGGTAGGCCCGCTTTCTTCACCGAGATTGAGGCGGTGGCGACCATTCCAAGACTGACGGCTTCGCCGTGCAAAAAGGTTTTGTAATCTCCGGCGCGCTCAATGGCATGACCGATTGTGTGTCCGAAATTCAACACTGCACGTTCGCCGGTGCGATCACGCTCATCTTTCGCCACAATGTTCGCCTTGATCTCAATGTTGCGCCGGATCAGCGAAACAAATTCTTCGCAGAAACTTGACTGCTTAAAGCAGTCAAGTTTTGAACCGGCGAATTGCGTCAGGTGCGCAAACATTTCTGCGTCGGCGATGATCGCATGCTTGATGATTTCGGCGAAACCCTGCCTCAACTCGCGCGACGGCAACGTTTTCAAAATGTCAACGTCGTCGATGACAAGTACAGGCTGGTGAATGGCGCCGATTAAGTTTTTGCCGGCGCGCGCGTTGACACCGGTTTTGCCGCCAATGGAACTATCCACCATCGCCAGAAGCGTGGTTGGAATCTGCACGTGCGGAATACCGCGCTGAAATATAGCGGCCACAAACCCCGACAAATCGCCAATGACACCGCCGCCGAGTCCGACGACGAAGGATTGTCGATCCAGACCCTCTAGCAGCATCTGTTCACAAGCGGTGCTGGTTTGCTCCAGCGTCTTCGATTGCTCACCCGCTGGAACAATGATTAACACCGAATCAAAACCCGCGGACGTTAAGCTTTTTTTAACTGGCTCGGCAAAAAGCGGCGCGACATTCGTGTCGGATATGATCGCGCACCGCGACGGCGATAGTTTTTCTTTTATCGCGTTGCCAACGGTCTCCAACAAACCGGGGCCAATCAGGACACGATAGGAATGCTGACCGATGCGAACTTCTATCGAAATCACAGCGAGACGGTATTGCTTTTTGCCGCTCCGAAAAAGGAAAACCGTGGAACTCGCGAAAGCATTCGGAGCTTGCTCGCGAAGGCTTTCGGAGTTGACAAAGCGGGCTTCCATCCTGTGTAAGTAGATCATGCCTGACGAGTCGCCTCCTCCGCCACCGTCCGATGCCGGACCGAAATCAACCGGGCTTCCTTCCAATATCGCAGCCGCGCTGGCCTGCATTCCTTTAATCGGCGGCATCGTGTTTTTCATTTTGGAAAAACAAGACCCGTTCGTGCGCTTCTATTCGATGCAATCGATCGTTTTCGGTCTCGCCTGGTTTTTGTTCAACATTGTTTCGGCGATCGTGCACGCAATTTTTGGCGCAATTCCGGGAATTGGCGGCATCCTCGTATTTTTCTGGGCCATCATCGCGGCCATCATCCACATTGGCTTTGTAGTTCTCTGGATCATCGCCACAGTGAAAGCATTCACCGGCGTGCGTTGGGACATTCCCTACGTCGGCCCAATCGCGCGCAAACAAGTCGGCGAAAGTTAAACTTGGCCGAGTAGCTTCACGGCGACCTCCGTCAAGATTAGCTCGTGATCGAGCTGCGTCGTGACGAGTTGAAGATTTGCGGCAAGACAGGCCTGCATTCCGGCGATTAATTGATCGGTTGAAAACCGATGCGCATTTTGCGCGGCGATCCCGAGCGCATAGGCATTGATCGTCCCATCTTTTTTGCGGGGCAAATGCGCGATCGCGTCGGCCGGCAGGCGATTAATCGCAGAAATAAATGGAAAGGGCGCATGCGGCCGCGGCAGGCGATGCCGTTCCATCAAATCTTTTGCGAGCAATAAATTCCGCACCGTCGGAAGAATTGCAGCGAGCAAAATCCCGATCGCGCTCTCGCCTTGATCGAGTAATTGCCGGACCAATTCGAGCGCGCGCTGGAGATCGCGCTCGGCCAGAGCGTTACTCAAATCGAAGATGACACCCGCACGGGTCAGCGGCACGAGCTCGCGGACAAGATCGACATTCACCTGACGCTCTTGTCCAAGGTAGATGTCGATCTTTTCCAATTCATTTTCGATCTCGCGCGTGTCGCCGCCGGTGAGAAGAACGAACAATTCGAGCGCGTCGTCATCGAACTCGAGCTTTCGCTTTTTCGCTCGTGCTCGGACCATCTCGGTTGCTTCCACCTCCCAGCCGCCGCGGCTCGAATCGAGTTTCTCGAAAATTTGAAGCTCGGCGCGTTTGGCGAGCAATTTGTAAAACGAGCGCCGTTTATCGACCTCGGTCGCGCTCAATAAAAATATTATTTCGGGTCCAAGACCGGCGTTAATCGTTTCAGCCAATTCTTCCAGCGCCGTCTGCACCGCCGCCGCGCGCGCTTTCTGATCGTCGCCGAGAAAGTTCGCGTTCTTCAGCCAAACAAGTTTTTCGCCGCCGAAAAATGGAAGAGTTCGCAGCGCCTCGATTGTCGATCTTATTCGCGACGCGGCTTGGTCCGTGTTATCGGCCGCGCCATCGATTATTTCGAGGCCGAAATCGCCCGCGTCTGCGGGTTTTAATTTCTCGGCCAGTTCCGCCGCGGTCTGTTTTACTTCGACATCATCCGACCCGACGACGGCGTAAATTTTCGCGGCACCAGGTTTTGCTTTCGTTTTTGGCACGACATGATCTTCGCGATCTTGCCGTTGTAGGGCAAGCGCATCGCTTGCCAATTCCCAAAGCGGCAGGCGGAGCGCCTGCCCTACAACCTGCTAGCTTGTTGCAAAGAAGTTCCGAAATCTTTGGAGGCGTACTCGCGGAATTTCTCCTCTAGCGCCGCAAGGCTCGCGAATTTTCCGGAATAAAGTCGGGGAAGAACGGTCTCGAGCGGCGGCAATGAGCTCGATTCATTGATCTGGGCGATGGTTGAGGCCGCGGACAAGATCGACCCGCCTACGCCGAAGGCTACCGCGCGGCAAGCAATCGCGAAGATCGACAAGAGCGCATCGGTATTCGGTTGCAGCTATTTGTGTGCGAGGAGCGTTGTAGAGGCGGCCCCGCGGGCGGTTGAACGTCGCGCAGCGACGTGGCTACACCTACACCCGGGATCGTCTTCGCCCGGAATTGCGCGAATATTTCACCGGCCGCCGCTTCGGCTCGATCTTGGTGATGCCGGCGCCGCTTTTCACTTCCATGATTTGATCGCGCAAAAGCGCGGCGCGCTCGAATTCGAGGTTCGCCGAAGCCGTCTGCATTTCTTCTTCCAGCTCGCGCAGCAATTCAGTGAGATCGAAATTGCCGCCGGCTTCCTGGATCACCGAGGCAGCAATTTCGCGGCCGCGCAAAATCGTGTGCAGACTTTCCTGCACAGCGCGCTGGACTGTTTGCGGAGTGATGCCGTGCTTCTCGTTGTACTCCATCTGTTTCGTGCGCCTATATTCTGAGATCGAGATCAGTGCTTCCATGCTTTGCGTAATCTGATCGGCGAAGAGCACGACTTCGCCGTTGACGTGACGCGCCGCGCGGCCGGCAGTTTGAATCAATGACGTTTGGCTGCGCAAAAATCCTTCTTTGTCGGCATCGAGAATGCAAACGAGCGACACTTCGGGAAGATCGAGTCCTTCCCGCAGTAAATTGATACCGACCAGAATGTCGAAGTCGGCCGCGCGTAGACCGCGCAAAATTTCCACGCGCTCAATGGTGTCGATGTCGCTGTGGAGGTAGCGCACCTTTAATCCG
>Ga0207646_10002144_pt1 | contig 23591 bp, 24 predicted proteins | sample KBSK5502metaG_FD_184343 | JGI IMG/M metagenome (GOLD analysis project Ga0207646, IMG submission 184343) | Corn, switchgrass and miscanthus rhizosphere microbial communities from Kellogg Biological Station, Michigan, USA - KBS K5-50-2 metaG... | ecosystem: Host-associated > Plants > Roots >... | reverse complement strand
TCAACATCGTCGGCGGCTGCTGCGGCACCACCCCCGACCACATCCACGCGATCGCGGAGACCGTGCGAAACCTTCCCCCGCGCGTGCCGCCGAAGGTCGAATCGTACTCGCGCTTCAGCGGCCTCGAGGCGCTCGTCATCCGTCCCGACACGAACTTCGTCAACGTCGGCGAACGGACCAACGTCACCGGTTCGCCGAAATTCTCGAAGCTGGTGCTCGCGGGACGGTACGAGGAGGCGCTGGCCGTCGCCCGCCAGCAGGTCCTCGGGGGCGCCCAGATCATCGACGTCAACATGGACGAGGGGATGCTCGACTCCGAGAAGGCGATGACGACCTTCTTGAACCTCGTCGCCTCCGAGCCCGACATCGCCCGCGTCCCGGTCATGATCGACAGCTCGAAGTGGAGCGTGATCGAGGCGGGGCTGAGGTGCGTCCAGGGCAAGGCGATCGTGAACTCCTTGAGCCTCAAGGAAGGCGAGGAGTCCTTCAAGGAGCACGCCCGCCTCGCGCGCCGCTACGGCGCGGGGGTCGTGGTGATGGCCTTCGACGAGGAGGGCCAGGCCGCCACCACCGACCGCAAGGTGGAGATCTGCACGCGGGCCTACCGCATACTCACGGAGGAGATCGGGTTCCCCCCGCCCGACATCATCTTCGATCCGAACATCCTGACCGTAGCCACCGGGATCGAGGAGCACAACAACTACGCCGTGGCGTACCTGGAGGCCACGCGGCGGATCAAGGCCAGCCTCCCGGGGTGCAAGGTGAGCGGGGGAGTCAGCAACATCTCGTTCTCCTTCCGCGGAAACAAGGCCGTGCGCGAGGCGATGCACTCGGCCTTCCTCTACCACGCCATCCAGGCCGGGATGGACATGGGCATCGTCAACGCGGGACAGCTCGAGGTCTACGAGGAGATCCCGGCCGACCTGCGCGAGCTGGTGGAGGACGTGCTCTTGAACCGCCGGTCCGACGCGACCGAGCGCCTGGTCGCCTTCGCGGAGACGGTCGAGCAGACCGACCGGGGCGCGGTGGAGGAGGAGGCGTGGCGGCAGGGCAGCGTCGAGGAGCGCCTCTCCCACGCCCTCGTGAAGGGGATCGCGGACCACGTCGAAGACGACGTCGAGGAGGCGCGCCAGAAGTACGGCCGCCCGCTCTCGGTGATCGAGGGCCCGCTCATGGACGGGATGAACGTGGTCGGGGACCTGTTCGGGTCGGGCCGGATGTTCCTGCCCCAGGTGGTGAAGAGCGCCCGCGTGATGAAGAAGGCGGTGGCCTACCTCCTGCCGTTCATGGAGGCCGAGAAGGAAGCGGGCGGCGGGCGCCAGGCGGAGGGCCGCATCCTCGTCGCCACCGTCAAGGGCGACGTGCATGACATCGGCAAGAACATCGTCGGGGTGGTGCTCGGCTGCAACAACTACGAGATCATCGACCTCGGCGTCATGGTGCCCTGCGAGAAGATCCTGAAGACCGCGCGCGAGAAGCAGGTCGACATGATCGGCCTGTCTGGCCTCATCACGCCGTCGCTGGACGAGATGGTCCATGTCGCGAAGGAGATGGAGCGCGAGGGGTTCACGATCCCCCTCCTCATCGGCGGCGCCACCACCAGTCGCGCCCACACCGCGGTGAAGATCGCGCCGGCGTACTCCCGCCCCGTCGTCCACGTGCTCGACGCGTCGCGGGCGGTGGGGGTGGCCGGCCAGCTCAAGAGCCCGGAGCTGAGGGACGCCCTCGCGGCGAAGAACCGCGAGGCGCAGGAGCGCCTGCGCGCCGAGCACCGCGCGAAGAGGGCGCAGCCGCTGCTCCCCATCGGCGAGGCGCGGCGGCGGCGCCCGCCGCTCGAGTGGAAGGGCTACGCGCCCCCGCGGCCGTCGTTCCTCGGCGTGCGCGCCGTCGATGCCTGGCCATTGCCGGAGATCGTCCCCTTCGTCGACTGGTCGCCGTTCTTCGCCGCCTGGGAGATGACCGGGACGTACCCGCGGATCTTCGACAACCCGACCCGGGGCGCGGAGGCGCGGCGGCTCTTCGACGACGCCCAGCGGCTGCTCGGCCGCATCGTGCGCGAGAAGCTTTTGACCGCGCGCGCCGTGTTCGGCTTCTTCCCCGCGAGCGCGGTCGGGGACGACATCGAGCTGTACACCGACGAGTCCCGGACGGGCCTCCTGGCCACGCTCCACACGCTGCGCCAGCAGAACGAGAAGCCGGAGGGGCAGCCGAACCAGGCCCTGGCCGACTTCGTCGCCCCGCGGGAGAGCGGCATCTCCGACTACCTCGGCGCCTTCGCGGTCACGACCGGGATCGGTATCGAGAGCCTCGTCGAGGAGTTCGAGCGCGACCACGACGACTACTCCGCGATCATGACCAAGGCGCTGGCGGACCGCCTGGCGGAGGGCCTCGCCGAGGCGCTCCACAAGCGGGCGCGCGAGGAGTGGGGCTACGGGCGGGGCGAGGCGCTCTCGAACGAAGACCTGATCCGCGAGCGCTACCGCGGGATCCGTCCCGCCCCGGGCTATCCGGCGTGTCCCGATCACAGCGAGAAGAGCGTGCTCTTCGACCTGCTCCAGGCGGAGCGCCGGGCCGGCATTCGGCTGACCGAGAACTTCGCGATGTATCCGGCGGCCTCGGTCAGCGGCTTCTACTTCTCCCACCCGGAGGCGCGCTACTTCACGGTGGGGCGGGTGGACCGGGACCAGGTCCTGGACTACGCGCGGCGGAAGGGCCTGCCGCTGGCCGACGTCGAGCGGTGGCTCTCGCCGATCCTCAACTATGAGCCGGATGAGAAGGCCGCCATGGAGCCATCGTCACCTCCCGTGGTCGCCGAACGGGTGTAGTTTTCAGCGCCGTGAAGCTCGAGCTTCGCTACCCGGCAACGCCCGACAACGCGATCGACCACGCCCAGCTCGCGGTGGAGGCGGCCTGGGAGTCGGGGTTCGAGCTCGACTACTCCCCGGCCAGCCTGGAGACGGCCGACGCCGAGATCGAGGTCCTTCGCGAGGAGGGGAACACCGGCGAGGACGTGGCGGAGGCGTTGTTCGTCCTGGGCTGCTACCTGGGAGAGGTGATGGCGCGCGCTCTCGGAGGTCGGTGGGTGCCGACCGCGCGCTCGCCCCTGGCCGGCGTCTCGCCCTGGCCGATGGTCGTGATGCTCGGTGACGGATCGGCGTGGGACCCGATCGGGAAGGCCTACAAGCGCCTGGAGCTGGGCGACTCGGAATATCTGCCGGCGTACTTTGCCGCCGCCGCCGCCCGCGGCCGCTGATGCCGGACGAGAGCGAGCCCTTCCGGCTCCCCATCACGCAAGAGCTCGATCTTCACGCGTTCGCGCCCCGCGACGTGCCCTCGGTCGTGGAGGAATACCTCCGCGCCTGCCGCGAAGAGGGCCTGGTGCTGGTGCGCGTCGTCCATGGTCGCGGCCGCGGCGTGCAGAGGGCCGAGGTTCAGCGGGTCCTGCGGCGGATGACGGCGGAGGTCGAGTCGTTCGGCGACGCGCCGCCCGCATCCGGCGGATGGGGAGCCACGCTCGTGAGGCTTCGGCCTCTTCCGCCGAAGGGCGGCACCGGCGAGTGAACGAAATCACACTCGCCTTGAAACTGGCGCCGGGCGGCAATTGCGTGGCACGATACTCCGCGAGCGCAGGCCGGCGTGGACGAAATTCCTCTTGACAACATCCAAGCCGGCTCACTAGATTGGTCGTCACCGTTCAGACGCGATCAACTTCCGGGGGCGGGGGCAGCTTGTCGATGCGCAACATCACGTTTGGCTTCTTCGACGACAGCGGCCTCCCGCGCGACAGCCGGATCCTCATGTTCTACTCGTTCGAGACCGAGGAGCACTTCCCGCGGTCGGGGATCCTCCACTACCACGTGGAGGAGAGGCGGTTCGTCGGACCGCGTCACGACAAGGAGCTGACCGCGGCCGCCCTCGACTTCCTTTCGCGGACCGGACGCCTACCCACCTCGGCAATACCGGGGGGATAAGAAGCTCGCGAGGACCGCTCGCTCGCGGCCGCTCGTCTGGTGCTCCGGCCGCGCCGGCTGTGATAGCATGGCGACTTTTGGGCGCCTCCCGCGGGAGCCGCCAGGGAGTCCGTCATGAACAGTCCCGACAAGAGCGGTTCCATCCCGGCGGCGGAGGGCAAGCTCGGCGTCCTGCTCCCGGGCATGGGCGCGGTGGCGACGACCTTCATCGCGGGAGTGGAGGCGATCCGCAAAGGCCTCTCGCGGCCCATCGGGAGCCTCACCCAGATGGGGACGGTTCGCCTCGGCAAGCGGACCGAGAACCGATCGCCACGCATCGGCGAGTTCGTGCCTCTCGCGAGCCTCGACCAGATCGAGTTCGCGGGGTGGGACATCTACCACGACAACGCGTACGAGGCGGCCCGCAAGGCGGGCGTCCTGCACGGGGAGCACCTCGCCGCCGTGAAGCCGTTCCTGGAGCGGATCACGCCGTGGCCGGCGGTTTTCGACCCCGTCTACGTGAAGAAGCTCTCCGGCGAGAACGTAAAGAAGGGGAAGAGCAAGCGGGACCTTGCCGAGCAGGTCCGGGCGGACATCGACGGCTTCCGGGAGGAGCGCGGCCTCTCCCGGCTCGTGATGGTGTGGTGCGGGTCGACCGAGGTCTACCGCGAGGCGGGCGAGGTCCACTCGACCCTGGCCCGTTTCGAGCGCGGCCTCGAGCAGAGCGATCCCGAGATCCTCCCCTCGATGATCTACGCGTACGCGGCGATCAAGGCGGGCATCCCCTACGCCAACGGGGCGCCCAACCTCTCCGCCGACATCCCGGCCCTCGTCGAGCTGGCGAAGAAGACCGGCACGCCGATCGCGGGCAAGGACTTCAAGACCGGCCAGACCCTGATGAAGACCGTGCTCGCCCCGGCGTTCAAGGCGCGGCTGCTCGGCCTGCAGGGCTGGTACTCCACCAACATCCTCGGCAACCGCGACGGCGAGGTGCTCGACGATCCCGAGTCGTTCAAGACCAAGGAAGTCTCGAAGCTCGGGGTGCTCGAGCACATCCTCCAGCCGCACATCTACCCGGACCTGTACGGGAAGATCCACCACCTGGTGCGCATCAACTACTATCCGCCGCGGGGAGACAACAAGGAGGGCTGGGACAACATCGACATCTTCGGCTGGATGGGCTACCCGATGCAGATCAAGGTGGACTTCCTGTGCCGCGACTCCATCCTCGCCGCCCCCATCGTCCTCGACCTCGCGCTCTTCCTGGACCTCGCGTCGCGCACGAAGATGAGCGGCATCCAGGAGTGGCTGTCCTTCTATTTCAAGAGTCCCATGACCGCTCCCGGGCTCTATCCCGAGCACGACCTCTTCATCCAGCTCATGAAGCTCAAGAACACGCTCCGCCACCTCCGAGGCGAAGAGCTCATTACCCACTTGGGGCTGGAGTACTACGATTGACGCTAGCAGCGAGCGGCGGATTCATTCCGCCGCGAGCGACATGGGGGGGTTTGGGGGGTATATGGATCAGAGGTCTGCGCTGGCGGTCGGGGTCAAGCTCAAGGAGATCAACACCCGCGACATCGCGTACCAGAACTGCACGGTGCTGCACGCCGACAGCGTGGGCCTGGTCTTCGAGGTGCAGCGAACGGTGGCCGAGGGCGGCAACGTGGAGACCGTCGTGAGTCAGGTCCTTGTGCCCTGGGTCAACATCCAGTACGTTCTTCTCATGGAGGAGCGGACCTGACATGCGGAAGAACGCCCTGACGATGGCCCTGCTCGCGGGCGCATTGGCGGCCCCCGCGGCGGCGCGGGCCGACGACAAGCTGGAGTCGGCGATCGCGCTGTTCCAACGCGGAGAGTACGCCAAGGCGGAGGCGGCGGCGCGAGAGGCGACGGGCCCGGACGCCAGCGCCTACCTGGCCGCCAGCCTGGCCAAGCAGAAGAAGTACGCGGAGGCCGAGGCCCCGGCCAAGGCCGCCCTGGAGGCGAACGCGACGCACGCGGTGGCGGTGGCCGCGCTCGGCGAGTCGCTCGTGGGCCAGCGCAAGTTCGACGAAGCGGTCGACAAGATGTCGGACGTCCTCAAGAAGAAGCCCGACCTCGCGTACGCGTACTTCTGGCGCGGCCAGGCGTACTACGGGAAGAAGAAGGCGGACCGGATGGTCTCGGACTTCGAGACGTTCCTGAAGCTGGCCCCCAAGTCTCCCGAGGCGCCGATCGTCCGCCAGCTGCTGTCGAGCCTGGGCTAGCGACGGGCACCGCGCTCTGGCTGGCGCACGTGACCGCGCTCGCCGCGTGGCTCGGCGCGGCGGTCGCGGCCCAGGCCGTGCTGCTTCGCGCGCGCGCCGGCGGTGATGCGGGCCGGGAGCTGGCGGCCCGTCGGCGCCTCCGCCCGCTGCTGGCGGTGGAGCACGCCGGGCTCGCCGTCGCCCTCTTCGCCGGGTTCACGCTCCTGGAGGCGCGGGGCTGGGGCCCCGGCCGCGCCCGCTGGCTCGGCCTGAAGCTGGGACTGACGCTGTTCCTCGTCGTGCCCCTGGAGGCCATGCACGCCTGGGTGTGCCACGTCTGGATCGCCCGGGGCCTGCGCCAGACGGCGGCGCCTCCCTTCTCCAAGGACCTGGCCCGGGGCATCGGCATGGACGACATGATCCGCGCGCTGGCGGCGCCGCTGCTGGGAGTGGGGGTTCCGTTGATCGTCTGGCTGTCGGTGAAGAAGCCGTTCTAGACGCGAAGGCGGCGCGCTTCGCTCGGCGCTCGCTGCTCAAATCCGTCGCAGCAGCACCAACCGCATGCTGTCCCCGTCGGGCCACGCCGCGACCAGCTCCCAGCCATCCATGCCCAGGCGATTCAGCTCTTCCACGTCCACGCGAGGGCGCTCGAAGACACGATATTCGAAGTGGTCGGCCGGAGCGGGGTCAGGCTGGGGGACGAGGCCTTCGCGGGAGTAGGCGTCGAGCAGGCGACGCGCCGGGCCTTCGAGCTCCTCGAAGCGGACGGCGATGCCGGCGGCCCGGCCGGTGTCGGGATCGAAGCGCTCGCTGCGCCAGACGAGCCGGCAGGCAATCACGACCTCCCGGCCGTCGCGGGGCAGGATCACCCTCAACCGCAGGCTCTCCGACGGGTCGAGGGCGATGCGCGTGGACAGGAAGGCGCCGTCCGCGGAGAGGTCCGTGACCACCACCACGTGGCTGCGGTCTCCGACCTCGAGCACGGCGCTGCGAATGAAGGGAAGGCTCCGGCGCCTCGTCGAGCGCCGGTCGTTCACCGCTTCGCCTTCCGCTCGCCCGCCGGCTGCTGGCTTTCCATCAGGAGGGCGATGATGGTCTTCGCGTCCCGCACCTCGCCCGCGTGAAGAAGACCGCGCGCCTCGTCGAGGGTGTACCACTTCACCTCCAGCACCTCGTCATCGTCGGGGTGGACGGCCGACTCCTCGAGCCGGGTCGCGCGGAAGAGGTGCAGGACCTCATCGCAGAAGCCGGGGGTGGGGTGGAACGTCGCCAGGCGCTCGAGGTGGCCCGCGCGCCGGCCCACCTCCTCCTCGAGCTCGCGGCGGATCGCCTGCTCGGGCGATTCACCCTTCTCGAGCACGCCCGCCGGCACCTCCCACAGCGCCTGTCCCACGGGGTGGCGGTACTGCCGGACGAGCACGAGCCGCCCCTCGTCGTCGACGGGGATGGCGGCGACGGACCCGCGGTGCCTCACCACTTCCCGGAGGACCTTGGGACCGCCCTCTTCCTGTATCTCGTCCAGCTCGAGCGCGAGGATCTTCCCGTCGTAGACGCGCCGATGACTGAGGACGCGCACCGCCATGACGGCGCCAATGATAGCGCAGGCCTCAGGAGATCGTCTTCCTGAAGGCTCTCGTGCTGCCGGCGACCAGGATCGCCGCCAGGATCAACAGCGCGGCCACGTTGGGCCACAGGTCCATGAACCCCGCCCCCCGGATGATGATCCCGCGCGAGATGGCGATGAAATGGGTGGCGGGCAGGATCTTGGAGATGAGGCGGAGCGGCGCCGGCAGCGAGGACAGCGGAAAGATGTAGCCCGAGAGCATGATCGACGGCAGGAGGAAGCCCTGCGCGCCCTGGATCGCCTCCATCTGGGTGTTGGCCCGCGACGAGACGAGCAGTCCCAGCGCCAGCAGCGAGAAGAGGTAGATGAGGGACAGGCCGAGCAGCAGGAACACGTTGCCGTGGATCGGGACGCGGAAGACGAACACCATGAGGACGAGCACGAGCAGGAGCTGGACGAAGCCGAGCATCAGGTAGGGGAGCAGCTTGGCGAGCACGACGGCCACCGGCGAGGCGGGCGTCACCATGAGCTGCTCGAGGGTCCCGCGCTCGCGCTCGCGGACGATGGAGAAGGCGGCGAGGATCGTTCCCGAGAACGTGAGGAGAATGGCGACGAGGCCGGGGATCAGCAGGTTCGCGCTGCGGCTGTCGGGGTTGAAGAGCAGCAGCGGGAACGGCTGGACGGGCAGCTCCCGGAGGCCCGTCCGCCGGGCGATCTCCTCGAGCGACTTCTGCAGGCCCAGCCCGTTGGCGGCGGCGAGGGTCGAGCTGGACATCGTGGAGTCGGACCCGTCGATGAGCACCATGAAGTCGGCGGGTTGCTTGTCGAGCCGCTTGCGCGCGTAGTCGGGAGGGATCTCGATGCCCACCGACGCCCGTCCGGCCACGATCCGCTCGCGCAGCGCGGCCCGGGAGGGGACGAACTCGACGACCTCGAAGTAGCTGGTGTTCACGAAGTCGCGGACGAGCTCCCGGCTGTCCGGCGTCTGGCTCTGGTCGAAGACGACCGTGGGCACGTGCTTCACGTTGGTGTCGATGAGGCCGAAGAGCACGAGCTGGAAGACGGGGATGGCGAGCGCGAAGCGCAGCGTGCCCGTGTCGCGCCGCATCTGGATCGCCTCCTTGCGGAGGACCGCCCAGAACCCCCTCATGACGCCACCTTCGCCTGGCCGTTGCGGGCGGCGGCCGCGAGCTTGGTGAGGCGGACGAACACGTCCTCCAGCGAGGCCTCGATCGGCCGGACGCGCACCGCCGCCCCCGCCGCGCTCTCGAGCTCGCGGGCGATCTGCGCGTCGCTGATGTCGGCGCGGACGAGAAGGTGGAGCGAGTTGCCGAAGATCGTCACGTCGTCGACGTAGGGAAGGGAGCGCGCGTAGCCCATCACCGCCGCCGCGCCCCGGTCGCAGGCGGCCTCCACCCGCCGGGTGCCCGGGGGCGTCACCTCCGGCCGCTTCGTCAGCTCCGCCGGCTTGCCCTGCACGAGCATCTTGGACAGGTAGAGATAGCCGACGGTGCCGCAGCGCTCGGCCTCGTCCATGTAGTGGGTGGTCACGACGAGGGTCACCCCTCCGGCCGCGAGCTGGAAGAGCAGGTTCCACAGCTCACGGCGGGCGACGGGGTCGATGCCCGCGGTCGGCTCGTCGAGGAACAGCACCCTCGGCTCGTGCATGAGGGCGGCCGCCAGCGCCAGCCGCTGCTTCCAGCCGCCCGAGAGCTGCGCGGCCAGGCGCTCGCGGTAGGGCTCGAGGCCGGTGAGCTCGATGGCCCATTCCCGCCGCTCGACGAGGCGCGCGCCTTCCAGGCCGTAGACGGAGGCGAAGAAGTCGAGGTTCTCGAGCGCGGTCAGGTCCTCGTAGAGCGAGAACTTCTGGGGCACGTAGCCGATGCGCCGCCGTATCTCCTCGCCGTGCCGGCGGACGTCGAGGCCGTCGACGCTCGCCTCCCCTTCGGTGGGGGCGAGCAGGCCGCAGAGGATCCGGATGAGCGTCGATTTGCCGGATCCGTTGGGGCCGAGCAGGCCGTAGATCTCTCCCCGGTGGACGGCCAGCGTTACCTTGTCGAGCGCGCGGAACTTCCCGAAATCGCGCGAGACCTGCCGGACCTCGATCCCGTACTCGCTCTCGCGCGCGGCGGTGGCGGCGCTCATGGCTGCAACCGGACGAGGGCGGCCATCCCCGGCTTCAGCTCCGGCGCGGGCTCGACGTTCACCTTCACCCCGAAGACCTGATCGCTGCGCTGGTCCAGGGTCTGGATGTTGCGCGGCGTGTACTGCGCCCGCGGGCTGATCTCGACGACCTTGCCCGGGAAGGTCCGCTTGGGGAAGGTGTCGACGGTCAGGGCCGCGGGCTGGCCCATCCGCACGAGGCCGAGCTTCGTCTCGGGCACGAAGACACGCACCCAGAGCTGGTCGGGCTCGAGCAGCGTGGCCACCGGCGCGTTGGGCGCGACGAGGTCGCCGGGACGCAGGTCGAAAGACTGGATGATGCCCGCGGCCGGGGCCCTGACGACCGTCTCCTCCCGCTGGCGGCGCAGGTACGCGAGGTGATGCTCGGCCTCGGCCAGGGCGCCCCGCGCCGCCTCGATCTCCTGCGGGCGGTTGCCGCGCTCCAGCTCGCGCAGCATCTCCTGCTTGGTCCGGGCCGCCGTGGCGGCGTCGTCGTAGGTCTGGCGGGCGACGATGCCCTCCTTCATCAGGAGCTCGAGGCGCCGCCGCTCCTTCTCGGCGTTCTCGTAGTCGGCGCGGGCACGGGCGATCTCCTCGGGGCGGGCGCCCGCGAGGACGAGGGCCAGGCGCGCCCGGGCCTGCTCGACCCGGGACTCCTGTTCCCGGATTTGGGCGTCGAGCAGGTCGGGCTCGAGGGTGACGATGGGCTGGCCCGCGGTCACCGACGCGCCCTCGTCGACGTGGACGGCCGTCACCCGGCCGCCGACGAGCGATCCGACCTGGACGTCGCGCGCCTCGATGGAGCCGGAGAGGACGAGATCGTCGTCGCGCTTCCGGAGCTTGAACGCCCAGAACACGGCGGCGGCAATCAGGACGAGGGCGACGGGAAGGACGATCTTGCGTTTCATGAGGCGCGTTTCCGCGGGGTGGTGAGGGCGCCGCGGCTCCAGATATCGAGCAACGTGTCGATGTAGCGGTCGAGGGAGAGAGGCGGGTCGACGAGCGGCAGCACCAGGTGGAAGAAGACGTAGGCGTTGAGGTTGCCCATGAAGGCCATGGCGGCGGCCTGGGGGTCGCGGACGCGGACGGTGCCCGCGCGGGCCGCGCGGCGCAGGTAGCTCTCGAGCAGAGCGAAGACGCGACGCGGCGGGCTGTTCTGGGCCCGGGGATTCCAGGGCAGCCGTATGGTGCGTCGGTCGGCGGCGCTCTTGTCGTACATCCAGCAGGCGATGCTCTCGGACATCTGGGCCTCGATGAAGGGGATGACGGTCCGGGCCAGCTCGCGCAGGACTTCCCGGGGGCGAGCCACGTCGGCCTCGGCCAGGAAGGCCATGGGGAAGGGGCGGTCGGCGGCCGGAGGCTCGGCCATCGCGGCCGTGAAGAGGGCGGCCTTGCTGGGCGCGTGGCGCAGCAGGGCGGCCGGGCTCACGCCCAGGCGGCCGGCGATGGCGGCCAGCGTGGTGCCGTCATAGCCCCGGCCGGCGAAGGCCTCTCGGGCCGCCTTCAGGACTTCTTCCCTCGTGACGCGAGCCGGGCGCCCCATTTATGAGTAAATATACACTTATTTATTAATCTGTCAAGCGACCGGGCCTTTCTCCTCCTATCTCGTCAAGGCCCAGTCCACGGTCGCGGTGCTGGCCCCGTTGCTGCTGTTGAGCGTGAAGCCCGACGTCGTCTTGCTCGTCACCCAGAACGTCTCATTGGCGCCCCCGGAGAGGGCCACGTTGTACGAGGCATTTTCCCGCGTGGTGATGCTCACGGCCTTGGTCGCGGCGGATGCGAAGGTGGCGCGGCCGGTGACGCGGTCGGCCGTCCGGTTCGGCCAGACGACGAGCCCGTCCTCGTCCGCGAAATGCGAGACGTAGAGGCTTGAGCCATCCATCCGGATGTTGTCGTGCAGCGAGTAACGCAGCCCGTCAGCCCCGCTGTTGTTCGAGCGAATATAGAAGGAAGCGGAACTCTCGACCGTGTTCCCGAGCATCACCAGGCTTGCCTTGCTCGAGACGTTCATCAGGATCGATTCAGAGCCGAACTGGTTTCCCTGCAGCGTCACGGCGGCATTGTTGCCCTTGATGACCCCTTCGAGCGAGACGGGAGCCGTAATGAGACAGTCGGATACCGAAAGAGTCGTGGCGCCGCTGCCAGCTCCACCGACCAGGATGAACATGGAATCGACTTCGCTCCGGAGCCCGCGGACTGAATAGACGCTGGCCGAGGGGAAGTAGAAGGCGAAACCGTTGTGACCCGTGCTCCCGCCGAACACATTGACATTCGGGTTGTCGGAGTAGAGCCCATAGCCGTTGTGGTCCCACACACAGCCATAGAAGTTGATGTTGAGCGTGTTGGAGACGGTCAGATAGGCACCCTTCACGCAGGCGTTGAAGTTGCACCCGACAAAGGTGATCTCCGAGGCCGCGTGCCCGCTCGCTTCGCCCGCCTGCAGCCCTATGTTGAAGCCATAGAAAAGAACCTTCTCGAACAGGACGGAATAGCTCTGGGTCCCCGTGGCCGGACCCGTTAGTAACACCCCGGTCGCCGTATTGCTCGAGATCAGCACGTAGGGCGCGGAGGTGTAGAGCGTCCCCGCAGCCGTGACGGGAATGCTCGTGACCTGGCCGCCCGAGACCGTCGCGGTCGCGGCCGCACCCGAAGCCCCGTCCCCCCCCGTGCCGGATACGAGCGTCACGCTGGGCGCGGAGGTGTAACCCGTTCCGCCATCTGAGACGGTGATGCTCCGGACTCCGCCGGCATTCACCGTCGCGGTCGCATAGGCCCCTCGTCCCAGCAGGCTCCGAATGCTCAGGTTCTTGACCGAGACATGCCGATTCCGATTGAACTTGAAGCACGTTCCCGACGAACTCCCGGACCAGAGGAATACCGTCCCGAGCTGGGACTGGCCCACCAGACTGACGGACGAGCCCGTCCCATTGGCCAGGGTATTGGTCGAGCCCAGAACAACGGTGTTCTTGATCAGGTACTTTCCATCCGGGAAAAGGACCGTGCCGCCCCCGAGAACGTCCACCGCATTGATGGCCGCCTGAATTGCCGCCGTGTCATCCGTGACCGAGTCTGCCTTGGCCCCGAAGGCTCGGACGTTGACGGTGCCCGGATTCTGGGCGTATGCCGACGTCGCGACGAGGATGAAGAGTGCGGCGAGTAGAGCCTGCTTCACGGCCTATCTCCTAGTTTGAGACGCAGGACCGACGTTCAAGCGTCAGGTGCTCAACGCAGCGAGCAGCTCTTGCAGGTCCGCCGGCAAGGGGCTGTCGAAGGCCAGGCGCTCGCCCGACGCGGGATGGGTGAAGGCCAGCCGGGCGGCGTGCAGGGCCGGCCGGGATAGCCCTTCCAGCGCCACTCGCGCCTCGGGACGGCGCGAGGCGGGCCGGCGCCGCCCACCGTACGTCGGGTCGCCCGCCACGGGATGGCCGAGGGCGGCCAGATGGACGCGGATCTGGTGGGTGCGGCCGGTGGCGATGCGGACGCGCAGGAGCGCGGCGCCGTCCAGGGCCTCGACGAGCTGGTAGGTCGAGCGCGCGGCGCGGCCGCGCGGCGCCCGGACGGACATGCGCTTCCGATGCACCGGGTCGCGGCCGATGGGGGCGTCGATCGTGCCTTCGGCCGCGCGGGGGACGCCGAGGACGACCGCAAGGTACTCCTTCTCCACCGTCCGCCCCGAGAACTGCCGCGAGAGCGCGAGGTGCGAGGCGTCGTCCTTCGCCACGACCAGCAGCCCCGACGTCCCGCGGTCGAGACGGTGGACGATGCCCGGCCTCACGACGCCGCCGATTCCCGACAGGTCGCGGACCCGGTGCAGCAGCGCGTTGACGAGGGTTCCCGTGGCGCGGCCGGCCCCGGGGTGGACGACGAGGCCGGCGGGCTTGTCCACCACCAGCAGATGACGGTCTTCGTAGATGACGACAAGCGGAATGTCTTCGGGGAGCGGCACGGCGGGCTGCAGCGCCGGAAGCCGGACCGAGATCGCTTGACCGGTCTTGAGCCGCAACGCCGGGCGGGCCACGCGGCCGTCCACCCGGACACCGCCGCCGGTGATGATCGCTTGCAGCCGCGCGCGGCTGAGATCGGGCATCACCCCGGCCAGCCACCGGTCCAGCCGCTCGCCGGCGCCGGCCTCGTCCACCGCGAGGCTCCGCGCGTCAGCGTCCGCGGTCACGCGTGATCAGGAGGTGGCGGCCGCGGTCTTGGGACGCTCCTTGCGGAGCACGTAGGGGTACAGGAACAGCACCACCAGCACCATGAGGATGGCGATGAACTGCGAAGTGGACAGCCACCCGCCCAGCACCATGCCGCGGGCGGCGTCGCCGCGGTAGAACTCGATCACGAACCGGGCCACGGCGTACAGGAAGACGTAGGCCAGCGTCACCTGGCCGTCGAAGCGCTTCCGACCCGACAGCCATCTCAAGAACATGAAGATCGCCAGGGTGGCCGCCGATTCGTAGAGCTGCGTCGGATGAAGCGGCGTGTCGATGGGCGTTCCCACCTGCCGGGTGGCGTAGACGTCGTGAAAGGTCACCGCCCACGGCACGTCGGCCGGCCGGCCGTAGCAGCAGCCGGCGGCGAAGCATCCCAGCCGCCCGACGGCCTGGCCGATGGCCACGCCCGGCGCGAGCACGTCGGCCGTCTTCCAGGCATCGAGGCGATGTCGGCGCGCGAACCACCAGGCCACCGGGAACGCGCCGAGAAGACCGCCGTAGAAGACACCACCGCTTTGCAGCAATCCGCGGATCTCCCCCGGATGCTTCGAGTAGTAGGACCACTCCACGAGGAGCAGCAGGAGCTTCGCGCCCACCAGGCCCCCGATGAGCACGTACACGGCCATGTCCGTGATGACGGCGGCGTCGAGCCCGGCCTTCTTCGCCTCCCGGCTCACGACCCACAGGCCGCTGAGGAACGCCAGGGCCAGGAGCACGCCGTAGGTGTGAAGGGTCAGGGGGCCGATGTGCTGGCCGAAGAGGTCGAAGGCGGGCAGCGTGAAGAGGCGCGGATACATCTACTCGGACCTCACCGCGGAGGACGTGGCGACCTGGGGAGGACCGGAGCCCGCGTCCTGCTCCATGGTCGGGGCCCCCGGGTCCACCCGGGGCGGCTGGGGAGCTTCCCCGGCCTGCGGCTGGCGCAGGATGTCGATGACGAGCAGGACCACGCCGATGCTGATGGCGGAGTCGGCCACGTTGAAGGCCGGCCAGTGGTGGACGCCCCAGTACGCGTCGACGAAGTCGATCACGTAGCCGAGGCGAGCCCGGTCGAGCAGGTTCCCGAGCGCGCCGCCCATGATCAGGGCGAGCGCGGTCTGGGGCAGGCGGCTCCGCGCGGGCAGGCGCCAGGCGTAGGCGGCGATGGCTCCGAGGGCGGCCAGGCTCACCACCGCGAACAGCAGCGACTGATAAGGAAGGTCGGCCTCGGACAGGATCCCGAACGCCGCGCCACGGTTCTGCACGTACGTGAGGCGGAGGAGGCCGTCGATGAGGAGCCGGCTCTCGTGCAGGCTCATGAGATGGTCGATCAGCATCTTCGTGAACTGGTCGAGGACCACCACGAGAGCGGCCACGACCACGTAGATCGTGCGGTCCGAGCCGGCGGGCTTCACCGGGCCTCCAGCACGGCCGCGCAACGCTCGCAGAGCCCGGGATGGGACAGGCGGCCGACCTTCTCCGAGTACGTCCAGCAGCGCTCGCACTTGGCGCCGGAGGCCCGGGAGACCTGAACGGTCAGATCGCCGGCGCCCTCCGCGAGGTCCACGCGGCTGACGATGAACAGGTTGGCCAGGTTCCCGGGGAAGGACGGCCCCTGCTCCTCGTACGCCCGGAGCCGCGCGATCGTCTCCGGCGGGGCGATGATCTTCACCCTTGCTTCGAGGCTGGATCCGATCTCCTTCGCGGCCCGGGCCAGCTCGAGCTGCTTCAGGACCTCCTCGCGCACCGGAAAGAACGTCTCCGACCAGTCGCGGACGCTCCCGTAGTCCCGGCCCGCAGCCTTCGTGGGGAAGACCTGCTCGTGCACCGAGCCGCGCGAGCCCGGAATGAACGACCAGGCCTCGTCGGCGGTGAACGGCAGGATCGGCGCGATGAGCCGGATCAGGTCGGAGGCGATCCCGTAGAGCACCGTCTGGGCGGATCGGCGCCGCGGGCTGGCGGTCGCGTCGCAGTAGAGGCGGTCCTTGAGGATGTCGAGGTACACCGACGAGATGTCGGCGCAGTAGTCGACGAGCTCGTGGTAGACGATGTGGTACTCGTTCGCGTCGTAAGCGTCGAGCACGCGGTCCTTGAACATCGTGTGGTTCATCAATGCGTACGTGTCCATCTGCTCCAGCCTTCCCTCCGCCACCGCGTCCTCGCCGGGATCGAAGTCATAAAGGTTCGAGAGCAGGTAGCGGCAGGTGTTCCTGATCTTGCGGTAGGCCTCGGCGATGCCCTTGAGCATATCCGGAGAGAAGCTCATGTCGCCGCGGTAGTCCGACATCGTGACCCATAGCCGGAGCACCTCCGCGCCGTAGGTGTTGATCAGCTTCTGGGTGTCCACGTCGTTGCCCAGGCTCTTCGAGATCTTGCGGCCCTGGGCGTCCACGGTGAAGCCGTGGGTGATCACCTTCTTGTAGGGGGCGCGGCCCCTCGTCCCGACGCCGATCAGGAGGGAAGAGTGGAACCAGCCCCGGTGCTGATCGCTCCCTTCGAGGTAGACGTCCGCCGGCCACGGAAGGTCGGGGCGGCGGCCGAGGACGGCGGCGTGCGACGACCCGGAGTCGAACCACACGTCCAGGATGTCGCGCTCCTTCTCGAAGTCGTCGGCCCCGCACGACGGGCACCGCGCGCCGGGCGGCATCAGCTCCGCCGCCGTGCGCTCGTACCATGCGTCGGCGCTGTCCTTCTCGAAGACGTCGGCCACGTGGCGGGCCGCGTCGGCGGTCAGGAACGGCGTCTGGCAGCCGCGGCAGTAGAAGGCGGGGATGGGCACGCCCCAGAGCCGCTGGCGCGAGATGCACCAGTCGGGCCGCGTGGCGATCATGTTCCCGATGCGCTCCTTGCCCCAGGCCGGATACCACTCGACCTGATCGACGGCGCGGAGGGCCTTCGTCCGGAGGGTCTCGCCCCCGGCCCCCTTCTCGTTCTCGTCGAGAGCGATGAACCACTGCTCCGTCGCCCGGAAGATGATGGGGTTCTTGCAGCGCCAGCAGATCGGGTACGAGTGCTTCTCCTGGCCCGAGGAGAGCAGCGCGCCGCCCTCCCCGAGGTGGCGCACGATCGCGGGGTTCGCCTCGAAGACCTTCTGGCCGGCGAAGCCCGCGACCTCGGGAAGGAAGCGACCGGCCTCGTCGACCGGGCAGTAGATGTCGAGGCCGTACCGGATCCCGGTGAGGTAGTCGTCCCACCCGTGGCCGGGGGCGGTGTGCACGACACCGGTGCCCGCCTCGAGGGTCACGTAATCGCCGAGCACGCCGGGAGAGTCACGGTCGATCCAGGGATGCCGGAAGCGCAGGTTCTCGAGCGCGGCGCCCCTCACGACCGCGAGCGGCTCGCCCAGCCTGGGCCCTTTCCAGCGCGCGACCGAGGCGTCCTTGAGGGCGGTGGCGAGGACGTAGACATCCCGCTCGCCCTCGACGGGATAGAAGCCGTAGTCGAACTCGGGATGGAAGGCGAGCGCGAGGTTGGCGGGCAGCGTCCACGGTGTCGTGGTCCAGATGACCGCCCAGACCTTCCTCCCCTTCAGCGCGGGGTATCGGGCGGCCAGGGCGTCGAGCTCGGCGGACGCGAGCGGGAAGCGGACGTCGATCGACGGGCTGACGTGGTTCTCGTCGTATTCGATCTCCGCCTCCGCCAGCGCGGTGCGGTCCGAGATGCACCAGTGGACGGATTTCTTGGCCTTGTAGACGAGGCCCTTCTCGACGAACGTCGCGAGCTGGCGGACGATCGTGGCCTGGTACTCCGGCTTCATCGTGAGGTAGGGGTCGTCCCACTCGCCGAGGATGCCCAGCCGCTCGAACTCCTCCCGCTGGATGGCCACGAACTTCTCGGCGTAGGCCCGGCAGGCGCGGCGGAACTCGACCGGGGACATGTCCTTCTTCTTTGGACCCAGGTTCCGGTCCACCTGCAGCTCGATCGGAAGGCCGTGGCAGTCCCAGCCCGGGAGGTAGGGCGCGTCCATGCCCGCCATCGACCGGCTGTGCACGACCAGGTCCTTCAGCACCTTGTTCACCACGGTGCCGAGGTGGATGTGCCCGTTGGCGTACGGGGGGCCGTCATGGAGCACGAAGACCGGCGCCCCGTGCCGTGCCGCGCGCACCTTCTCGTAGAGGCGCTCGGCCTTCCACTGGGCGAGCCGGCGCGGCTCCGCCTGCGCGAGGTTCGCCTTCATGGGGAAGTCGGTGCGCGGGAGGTTGAGGGTGGACTTGAGGTCTTCCGCGGTCGTCAAAACAAGCCAGCGTACCACGCGAGCGAAAAACCCGTCAAATCAGCGTCCTAGGGCGCTTTTTTGGACCTCGCCCGACCGCCCTTCGGCTAGAATCTCGGAAAGGAGCCAAACCCGATGAGAAGATCCCGCGTCTGGCCGGCCCTCATCCTCGCGGCCCTCACCGGCCTCATCGCCTGCACCAAGGGCGACGAGTGCGACAAGTGCGGCAGCGACGCCGACTGCAAGCAAGGCTTCTTCTGCTCACAGTTCAACGACGGCAGCATGCGCTGCGGCTCGGGCGTCGGCGCGACGACCTGCCGCGTCAGGTAGGCCGGCGCTCGCTGCCTCAGCGTTCAGGCTGCGCGGGCGCCATCCCGATGCCCGTGCCGACCACGGGGAGCCGAGGGCCCACTCCACGCGGGACCAGGAGGAGGGCCGCGAGCGCGCCCAGCATCCCCGTCGCGACGGTGTAGACGGGCCAGATCGCGAGCTGCGGCACCAGCGCGAGGAAGAAGAGCTGGTCGAGACTGCCGGAGGCGAGCTCGTGCCAGTGGCCGGTCACCGGGTTCTTGACGTGGACGAGGTTCGACACGTCGTAGTGTGAACCGAGCCTCAGGGTGGTGGCCAGCACGTTCAGCGCCGCCACCGCGCCGCGCACGGCGAAGCCGTAGGCGAGGAGTGACCACGCCACCGTGCGCAGGCCGCGTCCCTCCTTCTTGGCGTTCAACGCGAAGAAAGCGCCCACCACGGGGGCCAGCCAGGTGACGCCGATGGGCCGCGTCCACGTCGGAGGCGCGGCCGCCTTCTCCAGCGCGAACCGCGTCGCGGTCACGAGCAGGCTGAGGACGACGGCCGTCGTCATCCACCGGCTGCCGAGCCGGCGCGCGGTGGCGTCGCTCACCGCGAGGCCCGCGGTCCCCAGGAGGAGGCATACGCCGGTCATCACGTAGTACGGGAGACTGGCCGAGGCCGAGGCCTGCTCGGTGACGTAGGCGGGGCCGAGGACGATGACCGCCATCGTGGCCGCCTCGCGATGGCCTTCGGCGCGCAGGGCGCCCACGAGGAACAGCACGCCGATCCCGCTGGTGAGCACGGCCAGCGCGCGCCTCCATGGCCCGGGCAGCCGTCCCCACCACAGCATTGCGGCCGCGGCGGCGGACACGCCCGTGAAGATCACGACTCTTTCCAGCCCGGGGGGCACGCGGGGAGTATACAGTCTATGGGAGCGAACTCGTGATGGCCAGGCCCGTCGCCGCTGATATAATCCCCGGTCCCGCAGACCGCGCGTCCGGGGAGCATGAATGCAAGATCTCATCGACATCCTGACGGCCATGGCCAGCAAGAAGGGGGAGATCGGCGACCCCCTCGAGCTGTTCCTGGACATGGCCGAGCGGATCGTCAAGAGCATCTCGGTGGAGTTCGGGGCCAAGACCGACGAGGTGGCGATCCTCGTGCTCACCTCGGACAACAAGCACCTGCGCTTCGCGGCTCCGCGCAAGTTCTCCGACCTCGGCACGATCCCGATCAGCAAGCGCGATTCGATTGCCGTCAACGTGCTCGCCCGCAAGTCGGGTGAGGCGATGAACAACGTGCCGATGGTGAAGCACGTCTCGTTCTTCGAGAGCGTCCGGATCAAGGACCGGCCGGCGGTGCCGATCCAGAAGATGATCACCGTCCCGATCCTCCTGCGGGGCGAGGTGGTGGGCGTGGCCCAGGTCAGCCGCAAGGGCGACTCGCCCGCGGAGGCGGGCCCCGACTTCACCCAGTCCGACGTCGCCAAGGCGCAGGCCCTCTTCTCGAAGATCTCGCCCTACCTGGTCGAGGCCCGGCCCGAGAGGTTCTGAGGCCTACTCGTCCGCGAAGCGGACGCTGCCGGAATCGTCGGCCACGAACGGACGCAGGCCCATCGTCAGCGGCGTGGCGACCACCCGGAACTCCCCCTTGTCCGCCTGCAGCTGGAATCGGTAGCCATGGCGCTGGAAGGCGTTGGGGTGCGGCAGCGCCTCGCCGCTGGGCAGGACTTCCTGGAAGCTGCCGTAGCGGCCGTGCCCCTTCTGGAACGCCTCCTCGAAGCTGATCACGTTCAGCAGGACGAAGATGGCCTTGCGTTCGGCGGGGATGTTCGTGCGCGGGAAGCGGGGCCGCGTCCCGAAACGCCGGTTGGTGCCGAACGATCCGCTGGTGCCGCCCCGTGACTCCCGATACGTGTCGGCGGCCCGCTCTCCCGCGGCGCGGCCGTCATCTTGGGGCGGCTCGCGGTCGAGGATGGATTCGGGCTCGGCCGCAGCGGCCGTGCCCCCGGGAGCGGTCCTCGTGCCCGCGCTCGCGGCGGTACCGCCGGCGACCCCAGGCTGGGTCTTGACGGCATGCCGGCCTCCGCCCTCCGCCGGAGCGGGCGTCTCCCGCACCGCGGACGGCGTCGTCGGGGGCGAGGCGCTCGGCTCGGCGTTCGTGGTCGCCGCCGGCGATGCGGCCGCGCTCGGCGCCACCGCGGACGGCGATGGCGCGGCGGCCAGCGTCGTCGACGGCACGGCCGCCGCGGTGGTCAGCGGACCCTCTACGGGACCGGGAGAGGGCGCGGGGCGCGGCCGAAGGAACAGGAACGCGGCCACGCCGACGGCGAGCAGCAGCACGAAACCGCCCGCCAGCAGACCCACCAGCAGACCGGTCTTCGAGCCCGGGGGCGGCGCGGGAGCCGGAGCCGGCCGCGGGACGGGGGGCGCGGCGCTGACCCGCGTCGCCGTGGCCGAACTCACGCGGGTGGCCGCGGCCGGTGACGCCTGGGTGGGAGGGCCGGCCGCGTGCTGGGTCGGCGTCGACGCGAGCGTGGGGGAGGAGCCGGGGATGTAGGTCGTGGGACCCGGCACGTACCCGGGCGCCGTCGCCATCTCGGACTGCCGCAGCGTGGGCGTAGAGCCGGGGCGGGTGAGGGCCAGGAGGTCGTCGGCCAGCTCGCGCCCCGCCTGATAGCGTCCGGCCGGATCCTTGGCCAGGGCGCGCGCGACGATACGGACCAGCTCCTCCGGGATCTCGGGGTCCTGCTCCCGAAGAGGCGGCGGCTCCTCGGTGATGATCTTGAAGATGAGGCCGGTGATCGAGTCGCCGCGGAACGCCTTCTTTCCCGCGACCATCTCGTAGACGATCGCCCCCACCGCGAAGAGGTCGCTGCGGCCGTCGATCGCGGAGCCGCGCGCCTGCTCGGGGCTCATGTACGACGGCGTCCCCAGCAGGCTGCCGGTGGCGGTGAGGTGCTCGGCCGAGTCGGTCACCTTCGCGATGCCGAAGTCGGTGACCTTCACCCGGTCCCCCGCCTCCACCATGATGTTGGCCGGCTTGATGTCGCGGTGGACGACGTTGTGCTTGTGGGCGAAGTCCAGGGCGTCGGCGACCTGGGCCGCGAGGGCGGCGGCCCGATCGACGGGCAGGCGTCCCGCGCCCGCGATGACGCGGTCGAGGCCCACGCCGTCGATGAACTCCATCGCGATGTAGCTCATTCCCCCCGAGTCGCCGATGTCGTAGATCGTCACGATGTTGGGGTGCTTGAGCTGCGCGGAGACCATCGCCTCGCGCTTGAAGCGGTCCATCAGCTCTTCGAGGCCGGCGCCGCCGCTGGCGGCGAGGCCCTCGAGGCGGATGGTCTTGATCGCGACCATGCGCCCGAGGATCTTGTCCTTGGCCTTGTAAACGGTGCCGAAGGCCCCGGCCCCCAGCCGCTTGATCACCTGGTAGCGCTGGGCGATCTCGGTGGGATCCGGAGGACCGGAGCGCTTCTCCTGGCTCATGCGCCCCTATCCGGGGGGCCAGCCGAGCTTGCGGCCGCCCACCAGGTGCAGGTGGACGTGGTAGACGCTGTAGCCCGCGTCCGGACCGTGATTGAACACCAGGCGGAAGCCGCGCTCCTCGAGCCCTTCGGACTTGGCGAGATCCCGCGCGCGCCGGACCAGGGTTCCCACGAGGGCGTCGTCCTGCGGGCTGAGGTCCGTGAGGCTCGTGATGTGCCGCTTCGGGATCAGGAGCACGTGCACGGGGCCCTGGGGGTTGATGTCGTGGAACGCGAGGACGGAGTCGTCCTGGTAGGCCACCCGGGCCGGGATCCTGCCCGCGACGATCTCGCAGAATAGACAGGGCATGGCGAGTGAGTCTACACCTTACCTTGCTGGAGGTTCCATCTGGCGATCGACCTCGTCCAGCAACTCCCTGACATTGCGGGCGTTCTGGCCGAAGTCCCAGGGAACGGATTGCGATCGCGAGAGCACCCTGAGCTCGGTGCGGCCGCCCTGCCGGCGCACCTGCACGGTGACGTCCTCCTTGAGGCCGACCAGGGGGATCGAGTGCTCCGCCTGGATGTCGGTGCCCTTCGCCCCGCTGGCCGCCCCCACCACCCGCCACCGCGGCAGACGGCCGACGGCGGCCTTGACGGCCGTCGCCACGCTGTCGGCCCCGGCCGCATAGCTACGCGGCTTCAGGTCGGGGTATTCCGGCGTGCGGCCCGTCTCCACCTGGTGGATCCGTGGCCACGCCAGGCAGGCGGCCACCGCCCCCGCCACGACGAGCGCGCCCACGGCAAGGGTGGTCCTAGTCACGCGACTCCAGCTCGAGGGGCATCTGCGGCGAGCCCAGGCCGCGCAGGACCTTCCGCGTGATCGACGAGACGGGGAGCGCCGCGATCTCCTCCGGCCGCACCCACCGGAAGCGCTCGGGGTCGGCGGGGGGTCGCCGGCGCAGACGCGACGAATAGGCCTCGACCCGGATCCGACGGAAGGTGATGGCATGGCGGCCACGCGCCACCAGCTTGCCCGGGACCAGGTCCAGGCCGTGGCGCTGCTTCAGCTCGCGGGCGAGGTCGGGCAGGCCGCGCGCCTCCAGCGACGTCTGGGGGACCTCCCACATCCTTCCCATGAGCCGGCCTTCACCGCGACGGACGAGCAGCACGCGCCCGCCTTCCTCGACGAGAGCCGCCGCCACCGTGACCGCCACCGGCGCCCGCCGTGCGCGGCCCTCCGGGAGCTGCTCCGCGATGCCCAGGGCCAGCGCCGCGCAATGCGCGCGCAGGGGGCAGGCGGGGCACGCGGGACGGCGGGGAACGCACACGGTGGCCCCCAGCTCCATCAGGGCCTGGTTCCAATCGCCGGGAGCCTGCCGGTCGAGCAGCTCGTCGGCCTTGTTGTAGAAGGCCGCGTCCGCGCGCCATTCGGGTCCGCGCAATGCGAACAGCCGCGCGAGCACCCTCCGGACGTTGCCGTCGACCACGGGCAGGGGCACGCCGTGCGCGATCGACAGCAC
>Ga0207646_10002143_pt1 | contig 23591 bp, 18 predicted proteins | sample KBSK5502metaG_FD_184343 | JGI IMG/M metagenome (GOLD analysis project Ga0207646, IMG submission 184343) | Corn, switchgrass and miscanthus rhizosphere microbial communities from Kellogg Biological Station, Michigan, USA - KBS K5-50-2 metaG... | ecosystem: Host-associated > Plants > Roots >... | reverse complement strand
GTTCCAGCTTGCCTGCACAGCCAGTTCGCTGACACGTTTGTTCAGGAGGAGGTCAGCGTCGGCAAGCACGTGGTTAGGGTCTGGCGTGAGTGAAGTACGGCCCGTTGAATACGTAATCATCTCCGCCGGTAAATCGGCTCATCGAACTCTGAGGGAATAAATAGACCGCTGATGTGTTTTTCTGATGTACCTATAAGAAGGTAATTCAATGTCAGCACAACACCGCATCGCCTTGGTCACCATTGTTTTCGCGGTGTTTTCCGCGAACATCTCTACTGCGGGGGCGCAACAGGAACTCCTCACCGCCGATCAGGTCAGTTTCATAGTCGAGATCCAATAAACAAGTTGTGCGAAGTTGCTGCCCAGTCTGCAAGGTCGCTCGGCGCGATTGCCCGATGCTCGGTTACTTCCTGGAACTCGGTGGAAGCGATTTAGGATACGCAGGCAGTTCGTCCGCAACGTGATCCGGTCCGTGTCCCCAGCCTCAAGCAGCGGCACTTGCGTCTTCAGATCGGCCGCAAGTCTCCCAGCCACATTGACGAGGCCGAGCTAGCCCAGGCGAACGAGTTTTACTTCCCCTTTGCAATAGGAGCGACCCGAGCTCTTACGGCTCGGATGTAGTCTTCAGGAGCCAGCAAGATCCGAGTGGCGTCAAGATTGGCAACGAGAATATGAGGAGCAGGTTTAAGAGGATCGTCGCGCTGGAAAGGGTTCCCGGCCTCGCGACTGATTGTGTGGGAAGGCAACGCGGTGGCGGTCGCAGCAATTGTAATCGTTGGAGGCATAGAATCTGTTGTGCGAACGCAATTCACGAGCTCCACTTCTCGGCGCGGAGCCAGTTCGGTTGCAGGTGCGATTCGCAATGCGCCCTGACAAAGAACTTCTCTGCCGCGCAGGAGGGCATACTTTGGAAGGGTGCGTGGAGCGGGTTGTCATCTGGGTGTCTCTTTTTTCGTGACAAGAAAATGACCCGACTGGGCCAATTTCCCTTTGTCGGCGAAACATGTGTTTGGTATATGGTTGAAGGAAAGATAGGATGAAAACGCGAAAGATTTCTAGCTCAGATTCAACGGGGTCGAAGGATCGTTGCTTTACGGGACGAATCGCAGATGGAAAGAATCCTTGTCATCGAAGACGACCCTTCGTGCCAGAAGGTGCTGAAACGGCTGTTTGAATCGGAGTGTTATGCGGTTCAAATCGCAGGGGACGGCAACAGAGGGCTCGAATCATTCCATAGCGCTCCTCCAGATCTCGTCATTCTGGATTTGACCCTGCCGGGGAAGCCCGGGCACGAGGTCTGCCGGGAAATGAAAAGGGATTCTCCTTTACTGCCGCTGATCGTGCTCAGCGCAAGAACCGACGTAACTGATAAAGTGCTGTTGCTCGAACTCGAGGCTGACGACTATGTGACAAAACCTTTCAGCCCCAGAGAGCTTCTTGCGCGCGTGCACACCGCCATGCGCCGCTCGACTCGGCCGGTCCGCTCGCGGGAACAGTTCTCGTTCGATGACATCGTGGTGGACTTTTCCAGAATGGTCTTGACGCGCGCCGGCAAGACGGTCGAGCTTACCGCGCACGAGTTCAAGCTCCTGAAATTCTTCGTCAACAATCAAGGGCGAGTGACTTCGCGCGACGATTTGCTGAATCAGGTGTGGGGATACCACAACTATTCCTCGACCCGCACCGTGGACAACTATATCTTGAGGCTTCGTCAGAAGATTGAGAAGGATCCCGCTTCTCCAGCTCATATTTTGACGGTCCACGGCGCAGGCTACAAGTTTGTGCCGTAGGAGGAAACGGCCAGGCGTCTGACTATCCTCGACTGTGACATGGGCCAGGGCAGACGTGGTTCACTGATCCTACTATAAAAGAATTGTAGTAAACGCCTCGTTCGCTCTAACCGTGTGGGATCGACCAACCGCCCGGAACGCAGAAATATTGACTCCAGACTGCCTCGATAGATCCTTGCGCGGCGGCCACTAACAATCTGTAAATCTTTTTCTGGACGTGGGGGCTTTTGACAACGCGTTCTTCCAACAGTCTTAGTTAGTGCGTCGGGTTTCGTCCTCGACACCGCCGTCATATACGAACGAACTCGCCTTCTTTTTCTCTGCGCTCTTGCGCGCCGAGTTCGTGGATATTTCATTGTTTCTCGCTGGCCCTGCGCCCCCCCAAGTCTGGAACGTGCTCAGCGGCTCTTTGGTACCACTTGGCGGCTGAGGCGTAGTTCTGGCCTCGTTCTTGCAGAAAATGCTCGACGAGGGGTTGGAACTCTCCTTCCAGTAATTCTTTCGACTTATGGGTCCGCATTAGGCAGATTCCAATCTTCCTACGTGCAGGGCGGGATATTTGAGACTGCGCCTTCTCCTCCAACTTTTTGGTGTTGAACGGTGTCGACTCGCCACTTCGCAGACCGCCACGTCGAATATTCCGAGGCCGGCGGTTACCCGTGTTATTGGCGTTTTTTTTGTTTGTGTGATCTTTTCGCTGGAGACACCTGCTCCACGCTGGCGCCGCAGTTTTCCCCCGTGAATGCGGGTGGCTCGCCCAGGCTCCCTGCGCCCGGCAAATGCCGAACATAAATCACGATGGACCAAATTTCCTCGTCCGTGAGAATTGCGCGAGATGCTGGCATTCCGGAGGGCCACAAGCCGTTCTTGATGACCCAGTAGAGCTGGCCGTCGGTGTAGCTTTGAACTTCCCTAGAGGCAAGCGAAGGCACGCGCGGCGACATTGCGTCTGCAAAAGGTACACCGGTGTTTTGGCCATCGAGGCCATGGCAGACAAAGCAGTAATGCGAAAAGTTTCGCTGACCCTCAGCAGTATTTTCGGGAGTTGCTGGCAACGAATTTGCAAGATCTTTGCTGCCCACCAGGAATGCATGTTTTGCCCAAGTCACGACTCGGCGCTCCCATTTCCCGGTGGGGCTCGCCTGGATTCCGTACAAGGAGAGCAGAAATCCACTCAACAGAACAACAACAAACGCGGATCCCGCTAAGATCGCGACAATCTTTTTGATCGTCCGCATTTTCGTTAGGGAAGAACGTCGATTTCTAAAGTCATCGATCCATGACCCTTCCCACAAAAGTGCGCGCACTTGCCTACAAAGTGGCCGGTATCTGAAGGGGTGATCTGGATTTCGGTGTCCTTGCCTTTTTTGATTTCCGATTTGATCTGCAATTCGGCAACCTTTAAACCATGTGTGACATCCGTGCTGCGCAGTACGAGAACAACCGGTTCGCCCTTCTTGAGGGTGATCACATTTGGATTGTAGGCAAATCTCCCGGCAATGATTTCAACTCGCTTGGGTGCTTGGGCATGGCCTGCCCGCGTGCTTGAGACAAGAGACAAAGCCGCCAAGAGCAGTACTGGTTTGAGTGGGGTCACTCCTTTTCTCCTGCGGTGAATTCATTTAAGGTGCGAGGAACTCCAATATGAGCTTTTCATCTTCGGCGCTTAGCATGGCACGTATGCGCATGTGCCGGACCACCGCGCGTGCCTCTCGAGGCGAAATAGCTTCGGGCGGGTTATGGCAGCGACCACAATTGGTCTGGAACCGCTTTTCTCCGTCGGTCTGGGATCTTGTCGTTGCACCACTCGGCTTCGACTTCGAATTGTTCTGAGAAAGCTTTGCGTCCGTCTGTGCGACGGCGAGGACAAACATGCTCCAAAAACAGGCCAAAGCAACTGCAATGACTATCCTGTGTCTCATTTGGATTCCCCCGGCCAGAGTTGGAGTAAGAACCGGTAGGTAATTCCGAACTCCCATACATTTACATCAGTAGATTGCGAGATGAATTGGCGTCCGTAGCTCGCATTCAGCCTAACTTCCTTAGGAAGGTAGTAGTTCAGCCCGAATTCGGGACGGCGAACGTTTGTGGAGGGCAGTGAATCGCCCGCGATGTGCCGGGACCGGAAGAACTGTTGCATTCGAAATACGGGCTCGAGGCGTCCAATCGCGGAATTAGGTCCCCCGAGTTGTGATAGGCGGTACCCTCCCTGGATCCAGTAACCGTGCCCGCTTAGCGAATGGGCCCATTCCCCTTTGACTTCGAGAGGCAAAGCGGAGGGAGTCCAGGAGAGGTGAGTGCCAAAAGAATTCATTCGCTGATCTTGTAGTTTCCTTTGATAAGAAGTCCCCACCTCGAGCCCCACGCTAGGAATAAAAACTCCCAGCCTGCCACCAAAAGTTCGCTCAGACTCAAGCTTATTCACAGTGCTCAACGTAGAAAAATAAGTAGTGTAATTCACGACGTAGCGGTCATTGGAGATCAGCGCGCCCCGCAACATGAAGCCATCGCTGTATCCGCCGGCGGTCCCAATGGCCACGATGGCCGGAGCATCCTGAAATTTATTAATCCAGATGGCACTGATGCGCTCGTTGAAAATGCCAAAGGGCGTCAGAAAACGGCCGGCGGTGATCGTCAAGTGCGAATTGGCGTTGTAGTCGAGCTGCAAATATTCGAGCGTAGCGAAGAACTGACCTTGATAAGGTCCCGTCGACCCGTTCTCACGGGAAATAAATCCCCGCAGATCAGCTCGGGATTCGACAAGCCACTTCTCTCCAAATGGAACAACGAGGACGGGCGCCACGACTGGCTGAAAAAAAGTGTTGTCGCCACGCGTGGCAGTCAAAAAGCCGGCGCCGCCCGAGATGATAGGAATATTGGACTGTGCGCTGGCACCACTCAGTACGAACAGAATCAATGTAACTGCGCGAAAAATCTTAGTTAACATGGCGACCCTGCGCCATCGAAGCAATTGTCAGTTCTAACTCGCCAGGATCGCCAACCTTTTGTGATCTTCATTTCTTGCCTCGTCATGAGGTTGGCACGTTTACCATGTGCAAAGTCGGCGCAGCAGTTGTCACCTCTGAGTCAAAAGACCGTCATAATTTTTTTCACATCGTCGGTTTTTAATACAAAAAGAAAACGAGCCGGCAGCTTGGAGCGCAAAAGGATTGCAAAGTAGTGACGGGCTCGTGACAAAAAGAGATTGCATTAAATTCAAAGTTAAAGTCGCGCCGTCATGTTCAGTCAAACGGGCGGGACGAGCGATGAAAAGAAATGCAAAAGGTCGTTTGAGTTTTACCTCTGACGGAACTCCGCAGCGGGCCAAAGAGAATCGACTTCGAGTCTCATGTTGCGTCGTGCGAGACTCTCTCGCGTCCCTTTTTTGTGCCATCTACATGCTCGTGGGATCGATTACGACTGTGAGAGCGCAGGCACCCGGGACGGGCGCGATGGCCGGGGTTGTGCTGGACCCCGTTGGAGCGGTGGTTCCCAACGCACAGGTTTCCCTGGTCAACGAAAGCACCGGCCTTTTGAGAAAGTTGGGCACGGCTCCCGACGGAGTGTTTCGGGCCACCCTTTTATCACCGGGCAACTACTCAATTGAGGTTCTCGCAGAAGGTTTCGGATCGCAAAGGTTGCGATCGGTCCCAGTGGTCGCAAGCGAAACTACCTCTGTCGAGTTCAAACTAAAACTGGGTGAAAGCACGACAACAATCGTTGTGGAAGAGTCGCCGGAATTGGCGCAGACGCAAAGTTCCACGCTCGGCAGAGCCACCGACGAAAGAACAATTGCTTCTCTGCCGCTAGCAAACCGAAATTTTTCCCAGATTCTAGCGCTATCACCAGGCGTGATCGTGGAGGTTCCTAACGCCGGCGCATTCGGAAAGAACACCCAAAACGTTTCCGTAAACGGCGCTAAAACCACGGCCAACAATTTCCAGTTCGACGGAATCGATGCTAACAACTTATCGGAAAATTCAGCGTCCGGCTTTGCGCCCGAACCTGGCATCGCCATTCCCGCGCTGGATACGATCGCGGAGTTCAAGGTGCAAACCGGCATGTACGACGCGGGATATGGCCGCAGCGCCGGGGCGAATGTCGACATCATAAGCAAGAGCGGGTCAAACGCATTTCATGGCAACCTTTGGGAGTTCTTCCGGAATGATGTGCTCAACGCTAACGACTTCTTCTTGAACCAGAACCGACAGCCCAGGCCCGTTCTGAAACAGAACCAATTCGGCGGCACTATAGGAGGTCCGATACGCAAGGACAAGACCTTCTTCTTTGGTTCCTATCAAGGCAGCGTTCAGCGCAACGGCCAGGCACAAGGAGCACTGCAGAGCGCCTTCCTTCCGCCGTTGACAAATGATCGCTCGGCGGCGTCTCTCGGACGAATATTTGGAGGACAGATGGGAGCGTTCGGTGGCGTAGCCGTAGCTCCGGATGGGTCCAATATTAATCCGGTCGCACTCGCTCTCTTGAACTTCAAGCTTACAGACGGAAGCTATGCCATCCCGACTCCGCAAACAATTCTGCCCAGCGGCGTTGGCGAATCCACCTTCTCCTTTCCGGGAAAATATCGTGAAGACCAGTTCAGCCTGAATCTGGACCACAATCTTTCTCAAAAGAATCAACTGTCAGGGCGCTTCTTTTATTCCCGCGATGATACAAACCAGCCCTTTACGCCATTCGCCGCGACGGTGCCGGGTTGGGGAATCAACTTTGCTGGACAAAACACCATGTTCACTCTTTCCGCCACGCACACCTTCCGTCCGAATCTGATCAATATCGCGCGCTTCGGCTATATGCGGTTCAACGGACTCCAGACGGGCGGGAATGCCATCACGGCGGCTGACGTAGGCATAGCGACACCCTCTGGGCTTCCGGTGATTCCCGGGATTCAGATTCAAGGGCTATTTACAATCGGCCCGTCGGGCGAGCCCTTTTATTTCCAAAACACCAACACGTTTGTGTGGCAAGACACGCTTTCCTTCACTCGTGGCCGCCACAGTCTGCGGGTGGGAGGCGAAGCCAAGCGCCACCAGTTGGTTCTGAATGCGCCCTTTACCACCGCGGGGTTCCTTCTGCTGCAGAGCTTCCCAGATTTTCTGCTGGGCCAAAGTGCGGCTCAGAACGGCAGCAGCGAGAGCAATGTATTTCAGAGTACCGGGGCTGCGGGGTTGTTTCGCAAGGATCAGCGCTATACGGATGTCGCGGGATTTGTTCAGGATGATTTCCGTGCTTTCTCCAGGCTGACGATAAACGCGGGTTTGCGATACGAATACTTCGGGCCACCGACGGAAATCCATGGTCACCTTTCCAACTTTGACCCTGCAATTGCAACTTCGCAGGTTCCACCCTCAGGGAGTTTTGCAGGTTTCCTGCTCCCCGGGAATTACAGCGGCGCAATCCCCGAAGGCGTAACAAAGGCGTCGACCTCGAGCTTCTGGAATCCGGACTACAAAGACTTGGGCCCGCGTCTGGGATTCGCCCTTCGCCTGCCGACCAGGGCGGCTTTGGTCTTGCGGGGTGGATATGGAATTTATTACGAGAGACTCTCCGGGGAATTGGTACTTCTGGATGTAGGACAACTCCCATTTTCTCTTACGCAGTCGCTTTTAGGTTCTTTGAATGCCGGCGCCACATTGCAGCAGCCATTTGTCCCGCCGTTGCCACCCAATTCGGCATTTCCCATCTTCATCCCCCGCACTCCGGATAGTGCGCTTGCTCAGGCCGCCATCTCGCGATCCATTACGAGCCCGTATACGCAGCAGTACAACCTGAACCTCCAATACGAATTCGCTCATGATTTCCTTTGGCAGATAGGATACGTCGGCTCAAAAACCACACACCTTGCTGGCTGTGTGGAATTCAACCAAGCGCTCATCGCCACGCCGCAAAATCCGGTGAACGGACAGACGACAACAACCAACGAAAACATTTCTCAGAGAGTTCCATTCCAGGGACTTGCTGGAGGATCGTACATTTGTCAGACCTCGTTCGATGCACACTACAATTCTCTGCAGACGAGTGTCACCAAGAGGATGAGTCACGGCCTCGACTTTCTGGCCAGCTACACCTTTTCCAAGGCCATGGACTTCACCAGCGGAACCGGGGGCATCTCTTCTCTCGACTTGGACTTTCTCGGGAATGACCAAACACGGCCCCGAGACTCCGAGGGGGTCTCCGATTTTGACCGCAAGCATCGTTTTGTCCTCAGCTTTTTGTACCAGCCGCCCGATCTCGCTGCCGGTCCCAGACTTGCCAGGCGTGTGTTTTCTCATTGGCAGTTTTCTGGCGTGATGGTTTTGCAGTCTGGCCTGCCGATCACCGTGACCGACAGCACCGCAGGCTCCGTCTACGGAAATCTGGTCGGATTCACTCGAGGGGAGTGCACCGGGGCGAGCCCGGCGTCATCGGGATCGCTGTCCTCCCGTCTCAACAACTATTTCAACGTGGCAGCCTTCGCGCCTCCTCCGGTGATTGGTGATGGCACAGGATTTGGGAATTGTGGTGTGGGCATACTTCGTGCACCAGACCAGCGCAATCTGGACCTGGGGATCCAACGAAGTTTTCGGTTCGGGGAGACCAGCGCGCTGGATTTTCGCGCCGAGTTCTTCAATTTCACCAATACCCCCAAATTTGGCCAGCCGCTGAATGATTTTGCAGCCGGACCCGCATTTGGCGTGATTTCCTCAAGCGCAGGGAATCCGAGGATCGTACAAATGGCTTTGAAGTACCGGTTCTGATTGGCACATTCCCGGTTCACTGCGGCTGCGCAGGATCAAAGCCCGCCCGCGCACCATACACAAAGGAGAAATATCGCCAAATGCAACTAAAAATCTCGGCGGAAGATCCTCTGCTCTGTGACTTTGAATTGCCTCTTCGAAGCCTGTACTACCACCTGGGTTTTCCCGTGGAGATCGTAACGAATTCTAGTGAAGTTCAGGCGGGTGCAGAGGAAAGCTGGGGGAACTTCCGTCGCGTCTTTTCTGAACCTCCGGTGCAGATCCGAATCGGTGTGTTCGAAGGTGGATTGTCTTGTCCCCCTCCTCCGGTCGTTCGATCACAGCGAAACTTACTCGTCCATGTCGCTGACCGAGAAAATTTTGTGGTGTCCGACATACGCCGCGGGTTCGCCTTTGGTTGGCTGACGGAGGCTACCGTCCGAAACAGGGCTTACTTGCGTTATCACTTTCTTGAGGGGGTGGCCTGGAGTTTGTTGGGATCTTTGTATCTCACTTCGATTCACGGGGCGTGCGTCGCCCTAGACGGGCGTGGAGTGCTTTTGTGCGGAGACTCTGGCGCTGGCAAGTCGACGCTTGCCTATGCCTGCGCTCGCCGCGGCTGGACATTTTTGTCCGACGATTCCAGTTGCCTCGTACGGAAGCGTCCAGGCCGCGTGGTCACTGGAAATCCTAACTCGATGCGATTTCGCGAATCGGCAGCCGAGCTGTTTCCGGAACTGAAAAAACAACCTGTGACCCGCCGCCTCAGCGGAGACATGGCGATTGAGTTGCCGACAGCAAGCGTGCCAGGCATTAAGACCTGGTCTGAATGCACGATCGATTACATCGTATTTCTCAATCGGAAGGATCCCGATCCTTCTGGGTTCTCCCCTTTCCCGAAAGAGAGAGCTTTACAGTGGTTTGAGCAAGTCGTCTGCTATGGCGAAGAGGATGTTCGCATCCTTCAGAAGGCTTCTTTGCAGAATCTCCTTGCGGCAGAGGTCTTTGAATTGCGCTACAGGGACCTGGCCACAGCAATCGGCCACCTTGAAACTCTGGTCCTTCAGGGCAGCTCTGTAACAAGCGAGTTTTGTATGAAATCAGGGGATTGAAAGGATGCCTGGCATTCCAGCCTCCGTTTTGGGCGCTCTGAGTTTTCGTAACCCGCGCCCGGAGGCGCTCCGAACTCTGCCGGATGTTCAGTGGCTAGCCCTTCTCACCAACTGGGAAACGGCTCGCTTGACGCTTCTGCTCAGGCAGACTTGCGGCGACGACCTTCCCGATTGGGTCAAATCGCGAGTTGATGGATATCTCTCGGATACCGCGTTGCGCTTCGAACGCATCAAGACTGGCTACTCAAATGTTGCCAATGCGTTGACTCGTGCTGAGGCTGAATTTGTTGTTGTCAAGGGATTCACGCTATGGCCCGGCTATGCGGAGCATCCGCGCTTCAGGCCCCAATCCGATGTCGATCTCTACTGCCCGCCGGAATCGATTTTCCGTGCACGCGATACGCTTTCTGCGCTTGGCTACGAGCCATCTGAGGTGTGCGACCACCATCCGAAAGACCACCTGCCGGCGATGGTTCCAACAACGCCGTGGGAGTGGCGGGGAAACTTGTTCGACCCGAAGACTCCCATTTCTTTCGAACTCCACTCTTGCTTCTGGAATGAGCCCCTCATGCATTTTTGCCCGAATGGGCTCGATCAATTCTGGTCCCGCCGCAGTCAGCAGCAGCTCGACGGAATCCGCTTTCCCGCACTTAACCCCGCCGACAATCTTGCCTTCACGTCTCTGAACGTGCTCCGTGATCTGTTGCGAGCCTCGCCCACTCCCGAGCAGGTCTATGGGTTGGCTCGCTTTCTTCATACCAATGCGAACAATCATCGATTTTGGGCAGAGTGGCGGGAACTGCACGACGACTCGCTGCGCCGCCTTCAAGCAATCTCCTTCCTCCTGGCCTTCGATTGGTTTGCTTGTCGCGTATCGGGTAGCGTGCAAGAAGAGATTGACCGTTTGCCAAGAGCCGCACAGATATGGTTTCAAGATTTTGGCAGTTCTTTGCGAAGCTCGCGATTTGCTCGCAACAAGGACGGCCTGTGGCTGCACCTGACTTTGCTCGAATCCTTCACCGACAAAATGGCGGTACTCGCCAGGCGTCTCGTCTCGTTTCCGATAAAGATTCCCACTTTTGCATCTGTGAATATCCGGGACTCGTCAGCAACGTCAGGTCCACTTCGCCTGTTGGGCAAGACTGTTAAGTATCTCGGTTGGTTCTTGTCGCGCGTGATCTACCAACTAAGCATGCTTCCCACAACGCTTGGACGCGGTCTTCGCTATTGGCTGTCGAAAAAGAGCGTGAGTAGACAGTTCTGGACTTTTCTGGCCGCATCCTTTTGTTTCGATCTTGGGATGACCATTTTCTTTTTTCTATACAACCTGTACCTGCTCGACCGCGGAATCAAAGAGGATTTTCTAGGGCTAATCAATAGTGTCATGGGCGTGGGAAGCATCGCCGGGACGATTCCCGCCGGCATGCTGGTCCAGCGCTTCGGGCTGCGAAGGTCCCTTCTCATTTGTTTCGTTCTCGTTGCGTCGGTTTCGATGGCGCGCGCCTTGTTTGTTTCACACTCCGCGCTTCTCGCGGTTGCATTTCTGGGCGGGCTAGTGACCACCATTTGGGCCGTCGCGATTTCACCAGCCATCGCGAATCTCACCAATGAGGAATCTCGCCCCTTCGGGTTCAGCGTGGTTTTTTCATCCGGCATAGGGGTCGGAGTCGTGGCTAGCCTGGCCGCCAGCCGTCTGCCGGGATTGTTGAAGCATTTTGGCCACTTGACTGCGGATGTTCATGCCAAGCAATTGGCCCTGCTGGTCGGTTGCGCGATTGTTTTATTGGGGCTCGTGCCACTTTCCCATCTTGAATTTTCTGAGTCTGTGATGGCAGAGAAAAGATTGTACCCGCGCAATCCCTTCCTGTGGCGCTTTCTACCCGCCCTCGCGGTATGGAGCCTGGTCACCGGGGCATTCAGTCCTTTCGCCAATGTCTATTTCTCGCAACACGTGCGGATGCCGCTAGAGCAAATCGGCGTTGTCTTTTCCTTCTCGCATCTCGTACAGGTTCTTGCCGTCCTCGCTGCACCTCTGGTATTCCGGAAGTTCGGGCTGGTGATCGGCATCGTGTATACGCAAATCGCCACAGCTCTTGCGTTAACAGCTCTTGCTATGGCAACCGGAGCGGCAGCTGTGTCTCTCATCTATATTGGTTACACGGGCCTGCTATGGATGAGCGAGCCTGGCATGTTTAGCCTCCTGATGGATCAGGTGACTCCTGCTGAACGGCCCGGAGCATCGGCGTTGAATTTCCTCGTTATTTCTTTGGCACAGGCAGTTTCAGTGGCGGTCGCGGGCGCCTCGTTGGCGCGATTCGGCTATCCAAGCGTATTCGTTGCGATAACCGGTGTGGCTTTGGTCGCAGCATTTTCGTTCTGGTCTCTGATGGGAAAGAATTTCCGCTTACAGAGCGCACCGGCAAGTTTGGATTCTTGAAAGCACTTGGAAAGACGGCGGTCGCGCGTCAGCGGTTGAAAAAGACGGAGGTACGTGCGAATTCCGGAGAAGGCGATGGTGGTTCTGATGGGCGCTTCTGTGGTCCAAACGGATCCAGTGAAATCTCGCCCTCGAAGGAGGGGAACATTAACGGGAGCCCGCAGCTTGCGATAAGCGTGTACCTGGTGGTGCAGACTCGTCTCCTCCGCGAAACCCTAGTGCGTTTGCTCCAAAAACAGGTAGGCATTGCCGTTGTCGGAGAGAGCCAATGCTCCCAGTCCACGAACGAACATCTGGCCGCGATTCCTTGTGACATGCTGCTGCTCGATTCTCTCAGCACCGTCTACGCCAGGAATCTCATTGAAGAACTCAACGAGCGTACTTCCCAGACTAAGGTCGTTCTTTTCGGCATGGATGAAGATGAAGAATGCTTTCTGACGGCAGTTCGTCTTGGCGTCTGCGGCTATCTCCTGAAGGATGCGTCCTCGGCGGAAATTATCTCTGCGGTGCGCGGAGTTGCGCGAGGCGAGGCCGTCTGTCCTCCGAGGCTTTGCATGTCTCTCTTCCAGCACATTGCACAGGAGTTTCGCGAGCGATCCGGGATGGACCACCATGCAGCCTGCGCCAAAATTGGGCTCACCTATCGGCAGCGCGAGCTGATCGGATTGGTGGCAAAGGGTATGACGAACAAGGAAATTGCCGCCCAGCTAAATCTATCGGAGTATACCGTAAAGAATCACATCCATCGCATCATGCGACGCGTAGAGGCCGACAGCCGTCAGGAAGCGGTTGAGGTGGTTCGCGCGGGCGGGTTGCTTCTGAACGCCTAATTCTTAAGCAAGATTTGAGGACCCTCCGGAAAAAACCCTGAGGACCTCCGGAAAGAACAATGGCGCACTCCTTTGCACTCGGAACCCCGAACTTAAGCTCACTGAAGGACGGCGTGTATCGTTGGGACGACCAAAGAACGAAATACCTCGTCAATTTATTAAGGCGTTAAGCGGCTTTGGCGGTCCACCTCACAAACGTTTTACAAATTGGAGATACGGCCATGACAATAGCTCGCCTGCGTTTCCCTAGCCTAATTCTCAGAAATCATCGCTGGCCGACGCTTCGAAAACCGTGAAGTGCCCCCACCACGATCAGCGACTCCAAGCGACTGCGCCAGAAAAGGAAACTAACTATGCGAGAATTCAATCAGGCTGGAAAAACTGCCTCTAACCGGCGGCTCTTCCTGAAAAAAGGGATGGCCGCAGGCGCCGTCACAATGGGCGCTGGCCTCTTGACCAACGGCTCTTCCGTCTTCGCAGAAGACGAAAGGAGTGGACGCCTTACTCCGGGAGACGCGGCGCTGCTCAGGTTCGCAGCCGCAGCGGAGATTCTCGAAACCGATTTTTGGGTGCAGTATAACGAATTGGGAGGTGTTCCCAACACCAGTGAAGTTCCGGGCGGAAGTGGAAATGCAGCCTACACCGCTGCCCTTGCGGTCCTAGACGCGGACATGGCGCAGTATATCCATGACAACACCGATGATGAGTTCACTCACCAGAATTTCCTGAACGCGTACCTGGAATCAAAGGGCGCCGATCCCGTGAATCTGGAACCCTTTCGCACCTTGTCAGGCAGCACGGCCACTGGATCCAGCGGAAAGTTGCGGCTCACCAACCTCATGCAGCTCACCTTGGATACCAGTTGGTGGACTCGCTACCGCAGCGGCACACACAACCCCGACCTCGATCCAACTTTCACCTTCCCGCAAGCGATCCCAACCTTAAATAAGGGACAGCACACGGCAATTCCAAGGACCGACGCTGACACCAGCGACGCCAAGTTCCTTCAGGCCATCGCGAATACAGCGGCTTTTCATTTTCCGACCATCGAGCAGGGCGGCAACAGCCTCTATCCGTCAATGGCGCAACGCGCAACGCATCGTGAAGTTCTGCGAATCCTGATCAGCATCGGGCCCACCGAGACCATGCACTTTCAAACCTGGTCGGACAAGGCAGGTAATGCGCCTGCTTTGACTGCTGTGGACCCGGTGACCGGTGTGTCGGTCACCTTTCCGGACCTGAATACTTCTCCCTTTGGCGGCGAGGATTTTCAGACCAACTTGATCATGCCGGAGCCGTGCCCGTTCATCAGCCGCAAGCTGCCGCCATGCTCCGTCATTCGCCCGACCGAAACCAAAGGCATCGCCAAGGGCGTGGTCAAGTTTCTTACCGACATGGGACTTTTCATCGGGCAGTCGCCGGCATTTTTCGCGCTCATGCAAAACCTCGCCGAAGACGCCGATGCCGCGCGCCACGGCTCCTGAACCACGGACCTCGCAAGTGACCACACGTATCTTTCGGCCCCGGCAAAGCGGCGCATCCAACCACGCCGGGGCCGAAAGGTTCTCGTAGTTGCTAGGGCAGTGCCGGTTCATTCGACTGACGCGAACTTCACGAGTGGATGGAGATCACGGAAGATTTTGGCGACGTCTGTCGGTAGGGAGGAACTGTGTTTTCGCGGGATCTATTTCCCATGATGGGTCGGTTCGCCTAGTCAGAGTGATCTCTCAAAATCGGCGCACGATCTTCAAGCTTGCGAAAGAGGCATACCAATCTTCCAACGAAGACCTATAGAGATGACGGCTTAAGGGAGTAGATTCACAATTGCGGGGTGGAGTTCCCATAACGTCGTAACCTGTCCAGATCCACGATTATGTTCAAAATCTTCGAATGCCATTCCCAGGACCTCTGCTGGCAAAGCTTGTGGCAGTTCCCCACCATGCTCGACGTCAAGGCGAAAGCCATGTTGTGCTAATTGCGATTGAATATTTTTTCGTGCGCTGCAAAACTCGCTATCGACAGGCGTCTCCACAATCACTCTGGGAGCGTTTCGATCTGCTGTTTGAGAAATCTCAAGGTCGACGTCACAGTCTTCGCCGTTAACGTGTACGTTCTGTAGAAATGACTGCGCAACATGGAACACCTGCAGTTCGCGTCCGGTTCGGGGTGCGTCGGGAAGAACGATCTCATCCTGCGGCCAACCGAGAATGATGTCCACAGTAGTCTCTATTGGAGTCGTTGTCGGAATTGGGACATGTTTTTCGTCGTGGCGGAAATCGGCAGTGTCCGGCTCAAGTGGTGTGCATTGGCAAAGATCCTGCGGCTGAACTCCACCAAAATTGATACTTCCGCAAGAAAATGCCAAGGCGGAGAATAACGCCAGGCCAGCCACAAGAAAAAAGCGAATGAGCCGCTTTCCCTGCAATGCCTTCCGCTTGTTTTCCTGGATTTGAGCGTCTAAGTGATAACGTGGCAAAGGCTTTCCTCCGGTTCGCACATCCTTGGCCATTTAGATGCCGATTTGAGGTCAGGAGCGTTCCGATTTCCAGAGTCACGGGCGGCGCGCCGAATGGCGGGCCGGGGAGGTTCCGGGGGGCTGACAAATCAAACTCCCGCTCTTTTGGTTTTCGGACATCGGTATCGAGTTTTCCTCGATCTCATGCACAATGAGCTGACCCACTTTGGCCCACACGCCTGGATCGAATTCCAATTTTGCATGGGCGCCTTCTAGAATCCTTGCCAGCCAAAAGAGCTCTGAGTCATCGACCTTTTTATTTTTGTAGTCGTACTTATAGTTCCCGAGGAATGTGGTTTTCTGAGCGTCCTCAGCAATAATTTCCGACCGTCCTCGAATAAATGGCCCATTATGTTGATAAAAGTTGATTGCGCGAGCCACGTTCGAAGGAATTACGCGGTCCTTTCTTCCCACGCTATCAACCTGAATGGTGAGGAGAACAGGCACTCCAATTTCCTTCAATTCACCGGCCAGCTTCACTACGGAACCTCCACCTAAGCTGTGGCCGTAGAGAATCACACGTGCGGAAGCACGCTCCTCTTCGTCTAATTTTCCGTCGCGATTGCGATCAAGAGCGTTTTGGATCAACTGTAGCGCGAGTTTCTCTTGCCTATTCTCGACGGTTTCGACATAGACATTTGGAAGATTCAGTGAGCGTAGCTTTAGCGCCAGCTTTCTCACTGTATGTTTGTCAGCGTCCCAGGCCTCGACTCCACCCATAAAACCAATCACCAAATAAGAGTTGGCGGGCGCTGGCGTCTGCGTAACGAAAGATCGATAACCCTGAGGACGAGTAATTGCGCAGCCTCCTGCAAGGAGGACCGCCGAAAGAAGTAACATTGAAGAAATGATTAGGAACACAGTTTTTGGACGCATCCCGTGCCCTTCCCGTGGGAGTGACGGGCAGGGCGGAATCTGGACGAGTTTCTTCGTGTGAGCTAACGCGGCGCGCCTCCCTTTCCATGTCAGCCAAACAGCGAAAACATCGAACGCGTAAGGAAAATCAGACCTAGCGAATGCGTCATAACTTATTTCAATATAGCTGATAGGCGATGAAAAGAGTCAGAAACGCGATCATCGACGGGGCAGGGGGGCGAAGAGCAGCGACTAGGCGCCGATATAGTAGTAATACCAGTCGTCACCAAAATGGGTAGTTTTTACCCCGTCAGGTCTGGCGAAAAACAGATGGCGCGAAAACAAGGATCCTCTTACTGATTGGTGATGCGAGGCTTACCTTCGAGCCAGCGTTCGGCTCCTGGCTTGCATCCTACTCCATAACCAGTCCTCGTTTGTGCCTAAGGGCATATCTCCAGTTGGCATGAAGTAGTACGACTGTGATCGGCCAAGCAGGGCGAGATCTGGCGCGGCTGGTTTTTGATTTCGAGGAGAGAGTGATTGCGGGGAAAACTTTGGCTGAGTTTTGTCGTGTTGATGATGTTTCTCGTAGGCAAGCAGACGGTTGCCCAGGTTCCTGCGGCGTCGGGGCCTGCAGCGAAGGAAGAACAAACGTCGGGCATGACGCTGAATACCTCGTTCAACGGTAGCGTCGCGTCGGGCGGCGACGTCTACGATTGGACGACGACGACGGGGTATATCTTCAACAAGCATTTTTCCGCGGATGTCGGAGTGCCGATTCTTGTTATCCGCGGCACAACATCCACGGGAGCAACTACGAGCAACAGCGGGCTGGGAAACGTTTTTGGCCAACTGCAATTCGTCGAGAAAACGCCTGTGCTGAATTTTGGTTCTGTCGCAACGGTCGCACTTCCGACCGGCGATAGCGCGAAGGGTTTGAGCACTGGACGCGTTACGTTTGACTGGACGAACCAAGTAGCGAAAGAGCTTGGGCGATTTACTCCGTTCCTGAGCGCGGGCGTTGCGAACTCGATTCTTGATTCCCGTTATTGGCGCAGGCCGTACACGACGCTGGGAGCCCTCGCGCACTTCGAAGGGGGAACCGCTTTTGACTTGGGGCGTTCGCTGACCCTCAGCGTCTCGGCATACGACGTGGCACCGTGGGGCGCGCAGAAAGTGTACAGCCGCATCGTCGGGAAAGGTGCCAGCGGCGGAGGAACGTCAAAGCACGGTCGCGTTTACCAGAACAATGCGCTCACAACGGGCGGCTCTTCCATTGACAGCGACAACGGTTTCAGCGCGGATCTTGATTTCAGCCCATGGAAGTACGTTGATGTGGACTTCGGTTATGCGCACAGTCTTCATTTCCAGTTGGATACGCTTTCGTTCGGTGTTGGCTTCAATCTTTCTCCGTTGCTGCGGCGGGGAGGGACTTCCAGGAACTAAGCAGTGCAATGGACTCATACTTCTGTTTCAGGAGGGAATGGCAATGATGGAAAAACGACAAATCCTGATGGCTGCGGCGGCGTTTTGCTTTGCAGTCGCTCCAGCATTTGCGCAACACCCGCATGGCGGTCCAGGAGGCGGGGCAGGTGGCTCTCACGGGGCGGCAATGAGCAACGGCGCTGCGGATCACGGCAGCGTAAATGGATCAACGAAGGGGGCGGCCAGTTCGCCGACCACGCTTCTGAGCAAGAACACAAAGCTCGACAGCAAGTTGACCTCGAAACTCCAGTCCAAGGGCCTTCTGCCCGCGGGCACGGACCTGAAGGATGCCTGTGCAGGTTTCAAGAACCTTGGCCAATGCATGTCTGCGATCCATGTAAGCCATAATCTGGATGTTCCGTTTGCGTGCATGAAGGCGAATATGACAGGCTCAGCGCCCGCCGCGGGAACGACCTGCCCGACCGGGACTGGCTCGAGCAAGTTGAGCTTGGGAAAATCCATCCAGGCGCTTGCACCGAAGGCGGACTCCAAGACCGCGAGCAAGGCGGGCACCTCACAGGCTGACGCGGACCTGAAGGAAGCGGAAACCGCATCGTAGTTGCTAGTTTTGTCCTCCGCGAGGCCATGCGGATACATGAAGCATGGCCTCCGGCCGACTCGATCCGGACAACTTCAAGTACGAGATCACCTCGAAGGAGATCGTGCTGTCATAGAGATGTCATTGCCTATGGTCAGTCAAAAAAGACTGTTGAAAGCGCTTGACGAACTATATTCGAACCTGTGACGAGAAATCTTGAAGTGCCCGGAAAGGAAGAGTGCCACCGCCTCGCGCTTGCCATGTCAATCAATCATTGGGAGTGGAACGGGCGGAGGCTCTCTCAATTGGTCTCGCAGAGCCCTACAGCGCTAAAATATTTCCCGGTCCGTCCTGTCGCATGATTTCCCGAATCTCATCCCTTGCTATTCGTTTCTTCTGTTCCAGCACGTTCGCAGTCATTCTGATGGTCGCGATGTTTTCGGTCATCATTTTCGCAGCCGCTTTGGACGCCGCGAGGATCAGTTCATCCGCCTGTGCTGATTTAGCCCCACGCATTTAATCCACTGTTCAGTCCGCGGCAAGTCGCCGGCCGCGCCGAGCTTCGCTCCAGTCACTCGTATCTCAAGGAGACCATCGGATCGGCCCCTGCGGCTCGTCGTGCGGGAATATAGCTGGCCAAGAGAGCCACACTGGTCAACAGCAGCGAGACGCTTCCCAAGGTGACTGGATCGAACGGCGTAGTGTTGTAGAGTAAGCTAGCGATCAGCCGCGTAAGTAGCGTCGCTCCACCCAGCCCGAGGCAAATTCCGATGCTCACTAGTTTCGCTGCTTTCCCGAGGACAAGCCGCAACACGTTGCCTCTGCTCGCTCCAACTGCCATACGGATGCCGAACTCCCGAACCCGCTGGCTCACTAAGTAGCTCATCACGCCGTATAACCCGACCGAAGCCACAAAAAGAGCCAACAGCGCGAAGATTAAGAGTACCGCTGTTCTGAAACGCGATTGCCCCACCGAAACGGAAACAATCTGATTCATACTTTCGATCTGATCCAACGGCACGTTCGCATCGACCTCGGAAACGGCCTGTCGCAAAGCGCCCGTTACCTGCGTCGGCTCCATCGCAGTCCGCAAAACAATCGTGGGTCGCGCCTCTACATTTGGAATCTGCCCATAGGGTATGTACATCTCAGGTTCGGGCTGTGTGCCTAAGCCTTTGTGATGTACGTCGCCCACCACGCCTACGATGGTTCGCCACTGGGGTTCGTCAAACCGCAATCGCTGTCCGACCGGATCCTGTTGTTTCCAAAACGTACGCGCCATGGACTCATTGATGATCACAACAAGGGGGTGATCCTCGTCATCCGTAGGATTGAAACCTCGACCGCGCTCGACGGGAATGCCAATCGTTTCAAAATAGCCTGCGCTGACCGGCCGGTAATTCGTGGTGTTGAATACACCAGGAGGGTTTGCTGGACGGCCTTCGATATCAATCGCCCAGGAATTGTTGGTGCCCCCAAGAGGCAGGTAAGCTGTGAAAGCTGCTAATTCTACACCCGGAATACTGTCCAAGCGCTCAAGGAGTTCTCGTTGAAAGGCTGAAATCCGGCGATGCTTGCCAGTTCCAAATGCATAGCCGTTCAAATACTGCGGTGGCAGCGAAAGGCGCGCTGTGAGGATGCGCTCGGTCTGAAATCCCGGAGAGACCTGCAGTAGCGTCCAAAAGCTTTTGCTCATCAACCCGGCTCCGACCAAAAGAACAAGTGCAATCGCGACCTGTCCAACGATCAGAGCGCTCCGCAGGCCGGATTGGCCAAAGGCAACACTGCGTCCGCCCTGCTTGAGCGAATCGTTGGCGCTCATTGGTTGAGACTGAAACAACGGAAGCAGCCCGAAGAGAAATCCGGTTGCCAGCGAAAGCATCCCCGTGAAGGCAAGCACTCGCCCGTCAACCACGATTTCGGACCTGCGGGGCAAATCTGCCGGCAAATGGCGCAGCATTGCCGGCACACCTGCATAGGCAAGGCACAACCCTAACAGGCCGCCAAGCATTACCAGGACCATGCTTTCCGTTATCAGTTGCTGAGCAAGTCGTCTTTGGCTGGCACCGAGCGCGACGCGTAGTGCCATCTCCTTTTGGCGCGCCGTCGCGCGCGTCAGCAAGAGATTGGCTAGGTTCGCGCAGGCAAGTAACAACACCAATCCCACGGCGGCCGCAAGCGTGAATAGCGCCGTTCGAACATTAGCGACTACATGCTGGCTCAGAGAAACTGCCTTGATACCCCTCTCTTTGTCGTTAGCGGGATAAAGGCGCTGCAGATTATTGGCTACTCCATCGATGTCCGCTTGAGCCTGCGTTAAACTGACGCCGGGTTTGAGGCGCGCAAACACGGACAACGGATGTGTGCCGCGTTGCCACGGTGGCGGCGGCGAAGCCAGGGCCAAGGGTGTCCACAGGTCGAAGTGTTTTCTAGATGGGAAGTCAGAAGCCTCGCTCACGAACGAGAACTCGCGCGGGAGCACGCCCACAACCATGTAGTCCGCGCCGTTCAGCGCTAATGGTTTTCCAATGATGTCTGGCCGGCCGCCAAGATACTGCAGCCAGGTTGTGTGGCTCAGGACTACGACATGGTTTTGACCTGGTCGGTCCTCGTCTGCCAGAAAGTTCCGCCCCAGAGCCATGCGAACTCCGAGCAGCGAGAAAAAATCAGAGGAAACCGCGGCCCCAGTCAAACGTTGTGGGCCACCAGAAGCGTTAAGAATAAAGTCCGGGTACGGATCGATGGCCGCCATTTTGTCAAAAGAGTGGCTCTGTTCGCGCCAATCGAAGAAATTCGCTGGAGCCACAGTCTGCAGGGCGTCATCGTGAAGCTGTGTTTCCCAAAGCATCAGCAGGCGGTCGGGTTCCGGGTACGGCAGCGGCTTGAGGAGCACGCCGTTCACAACAGTAAATATCGTGGTGTTCGCACCGATCCCCAGTGCCAGCGTCAGTAACGCCACTACAGAGAAGGCGAGATTCTTAGTCAGGGCCCGAATAGCGTATCGAATGTCCTGTACCAGCCTGTCGATATGGACTCCGATTCGAATATCGCGGACACCCTCCTTAACCTGCTCGAAACCTCCCAACTCTCGGCGAGCCTCCCGCATGGCGTCGTCGCGAGCCATTCCAGATCGCATCTTCTCGGCGGCCATGAGTTCGACATAACTGCCGATTTCCTCGTCAAGCTCGTCTTCGACACAAGCCTTGCGGAAGATATTTCGACAAAACGTGTAAAAGTTCCGGAACACAACCTTCCCCCCTTAAGTAGCCCGCAAAGCGCTGGCGATGGCGAGCGAGATCCGTTCCCATCGTTCCGCCTCCGTTCGCAGCTGGCTCTTTCCTGGCTTGGTCAGACGATAAAATTTGGCGCGGCGTTTCGTCTCCGATTCTCCCCACGACGACATTAGCCAACCGGCCTGCTCCATCCGGTGCAGAGCGGGGAACAGGGAGCCAGCCTTGACTTCAAAGGTTCCATTTGTGATCTGCGCTATTCGGCGCGATATTCCCATCCCATGTAGCGGTTCAAGCGCAAGAGATTTCAAGATCAACAAATCGAGGGTTCCTTGCAGAAGATCGGATTGAGGGGTAGCCATACAGTGTCTTATAGACAGTCTATAAGGCTAGCAAGTCTCTTATAGAATGTCAATAGGAGCGAAAGGCGGTTGAGCGAAATTGAAGCTAAGTTTGGCAGAGAAGTCGCGAAAATCGTCGAGGGCTGCACTGATAGTTTCGAGGAGGACGCCAATAAAAAGCAGGAGTGGGAACAGCATACTTCCGGTCCCATTTTTATCCTACTTCTTTCCTTCCTGGGCACGAGTTGCGTTCCGCATGCTCACCGCAGGAAATGGGTGAGCCAAATCGAGCCTGCGACCACAATCCATCCGATATTCTTTTCCAAAAAGGATTTCCACCGGGGCTCGCGTGGTGGAAGAGAATGTGCGTCTATCATGTCTGACTCCGAATTCTTGAACCTGCTAGTGTTTGCATCTCTTGTGCCAAAAATGCTTTCTGAGGGAGATCGGCAAATGGGTTGGTAAGATTGCGTATTTCCTCGTTCACGAAATTTTCGGCGGAGGATGTCTGGCCGGGTGACGGCTAGTGCGACACTTGTGTCAGCGCGCTGACTGCTTCGAGGGAAGGGAATGGAATTTCCCACGGCGAGTGCCATTCCGCTATACCTGCGGGCGTCACACTGCAACGAAATCCCGCGCCTCCTGTGTGCGCTCTAACTTTAGAGATCGCCGGGCCGTAGCGGAACTCACACCTTTCTCAGCCAATCCCAGATTCCGCAGCTTGAACGGGGAAAGCTGCCGCGTCGGGATCTGGTGGAACTCAAAGTGCATCTAAAAGCACTTGGTATCGGTCTTAAGACCAACCCCCCGGAACGACGACTCTTGGGTGCTTATAAAGTGAGGGGCAACGTGATGAAGCAGCAATCTATCCTTTACTGGTATCTCATTCTGCGGCGGCGCTATCGCTTGACGATGTTTCAGGCGATTCGTAACTCAATGTGGCTGGCGCGCTGAGAACTCAAAGCCAAGCGCTTATGAAGGGACCTTGCCGACTCTGGTGGCGTGTCAAATGGCTGTCCCGGTCATGCAAACGCTTCGAGAAAAGCCCTCGGACTGGCGGAAGGTAATTTCTATGAGAGGTGAGCGAGGCACTCAGTATGAATACAAGAAGAGACTTTCTAGATCTGGCCGTTAAAGGATCAGCAATAACCGCTGCCGCGGCTTTTCTGCCCAGAACCGCGTCGGCTCAGGATAATGCAGGCGATAGCAGGAGCATGGATATCATGGAAAATAAAACGAGCAGCGGCAATGTTCATTACAAGCCACCCTTCAAATTCGGCCTGGGGGGCGTTCCACTCGGAAATGAGTTTGCCGTGGTTACTGATAAAGATGCGTACTCTATTATGGAAGCCGCGTGGAGTGCCGGCGTTCGATATTATGACGTTTCCCCTTGGTATGGCCTTGGTCTCGCGGAGAGAAGATACGGCAGGTTCCTTCACAATAAGAATAGAAGTGAATACGTCATTTCTTCTAAAGTGGGCAAGCTTCTTAAGGCATCGAAGACGGCCAAAAACCGGGAGTATTTTCCCTTCTCGCCCTCACCTAACGACGTGATTTACGATTACACCGCGTCCGGCACCAGGCGCTCGATCGAGGATAGTCTTCAAAGACTCGGAATCGATAGCCTTGACATAGCTTTCGTGCATGACATTTCGGCCGACAATAAGTATTTGCCGACGAGCTGGCAGGAACAATTCGAGATTGCCGCGAAGGGTGCGTTTCCAGAA
>Ga0207646_10002142_pt1 | contig 23602 bp, 20 predicted proteins | sample KBSK5502metaG_FD_184343 | JGI IMG/M metagenome (GOLD analysis project Ga0207646, IMG submission 184343) | Corn, switchgrass and miscanthus rhizosphere microbial communities from Kellogg Biological Station, Michigan, USA - KBS K5-50-2 metaG... | ecosystem: Host-associated > Plants > Roots >... | reverse complement strand
CGTCGTCAATCTGAACATCTCAACCAAAATAAAACGGCCACCGTCGGACAAAACGTATGTGAGCGCGCTCGCTAGGGCGCTCATTCCGACCAGAATAAACGGACGCAGAAACTGGCCTGCCTGCCGCGGGACCGGCAGCTGTTGCAGAACACGCGCGGTAAAGCCGTCATCCTCGATATAAGGCGCAGCTTCCTGCAGCTTTCGATCCAACCAATCCTGTTCAATCTGCTCGTTCATTTATTGCGCCCAGACAGCCAAAGTCTTCTTTAATTTCCCTCGCCCTCGCAACACGTTTGTTTTGACTGTGCCAAGCGGGATGTCGAGCACCCGCGCAGCTTCGTCGTGTGATAATCCATTCTGGCAGCAAAGCAAAACTGCCGAGCGCTCGTGCAATGGCAGTAAACTAAGGGCATGCATAAGGTCATGTCTTAGACCCGGATCGACCGTCTGGGGATCCTGTTCCGCCTGCCATTGCGCCTCATTGATGCCGACGAGCTCTTTCCGGCGTCGTGCGTCCTCGCGAAAGCAATTGTAGGCGATCCGGTAAAGCCAGGTGGAAAATTTCGCCTCGCCGCGGAAGCCGCGGATGTTTTTATAAGCGCGAACAAATGCGTCCTGGGCCAGATCGTCGGTGAGTGCGAGATCACCGCGGGTGAGTTGCCGCAACAAACCTCGCACGCTCGATTGATGACGACGGACCAGCTCGCCAAAAGCGTGCTGGTCGTCATCAACAAGAACTCGGGCGACAAGGCCGGCATCGGTTAGCTCCACGCCGCGATATTAGGGCGCCGGTGGCGGCGACGAAATGTCCTTCTTCCCCTCCAACTTCCACACCAGTAGGTAGCCGAGGCCAATCACAAAGGGAATCACGCCGATGGCCCACGAGCCACCCTCCCACTGGTTCACTGCGCCAAAGAAGAGCATGAGGCCCAAGCCAACCATGCAAAGCACCACCCCGCGACGCATGTCGGACCTTTGCCGAATCGCTGGTGTCGGCGGAGCCAGTAAGGCCGGCGGAATCGGTTGGCCCTTTTCGGCCATCATTCGAATCGTCCGATGCATCATCCGATTTCTCGAAAAACCGAAATACATGATCACCGCCACGATCAGGACCGGAGCGCCAAAGATCGACATAAACACGATCGCGACGATTGGAATGGCAAAATCCTCGCCAAGATCGCGGACCTTCCGAAGATCGACATCTTCGTCTTTGTCCCCATCGATCACGATTCCGTGATGACCCTTTAGCTTTTTCTCGATCCGCTGGTGGATTCTGTCCGCAAGATCCCGAGCGGGCGAGGCGCTTGCAGTCACCGACGCCGAAGCCGCTGGGGCTGGCGGAGGTGGCGGGGGCGGAGGCGGTTGGGCCGAAGCCGTTACCGCAATCACAATTGAGCAAATGCAGAGAGCCAATGTTTTCATATTGATCCTTTTGTAGTGAGATGCAGCCCGGCAGCAGTTTGGATTCAAGAAAGTGAGGCCTCCGATATGGCAATCGAACTATCGGCGCGCGTCGGTAAACTGCGCTTCCTCAGTCGAGCCGGACAACGCTGCCGTGGAGCAGTCGCCGCCCGAGATGGCCCGGGCGACGGCGTCAAAATAACCTGTCCCGACTTCGTGCTGGTGCTTGGTTGCGGTGTAACCATCGGCCTCGGCGGCGAACTCTGCTTCCTGCAACTCTGAATACGCAGTCATCCCGCCTTTGGAGTAGCCATGGGCCAGCTTGAACATCGAATAGTTCAGCGTGTGAAATCCGGCCAAAGTAACGAACTGAAATTTGTAGCCCATCGCTCCCAGTTCTCGCTGAAACTTGGCGATGGTTGCGCGATCGAGCTTTTTCTCCCAATTGAACGAAGGCGAACAATTGTAAGCGAGTAACTTCTGCGGAAATTTCTCGCGCACCGCTTCGGAAAAACGTCGCGCCTCTTCCAAATCCGGCGTTTTCGTTTCACACCAAACCAGGTCGACGTAGGGCGCATAGCTGCGCGCCCGCGATATCGCCTGATCCAAATCCGACCGCACGCAAAAAAATCCTTCCGGCGTGCGTTTGCCCGTTAAAAATTCGTGATCGCGCTCATCGACGTCACTGGTCAAAAGATTCGCGCCATTGGCATCCGTGCGCGCGATGATGATGGTTGATACATTTAAAACATCGGCCGCGAGACGCGCTGCAACCAGATTTCGAACCGCGTGACGCGTCGGAATCAAAACCTTGCCGCCCATGTGCCCGCACTTTTTCTCGCTCGCTAATTGATCTTCGAGATGTACGCCGGCCGCGCCGGCTTCGATCATCGCTTTGATTAATTCGAACACGTTGAGCGGTCCGCCGAAGCCGGCTTCCGCATCGGCGATGATCGGCACCAACCAGTCGATTTCGATCTTACCGTCGACATGATCGATCTCATCAGCCCGGAGCAACGCATTGTTAATCCGGCGAATGACGGACGGAACGCTGTTCACCGGATACAAACTTTGGTCGGGATACATTTGACCCGCGAGATTCGCGTCGGCCGCGACTTGCCAGCCGCTCAGATAAATTGCCTTCAATCCCGCCCTCACTTGCTGCACGGCCTGGTTGCCGGTCAACGCGCCGAGCGCCGCCACAAAATCTTCCTTGTGAAGTAGGTCCCACAACTTTCCCGCACCGCGCTGCGCCAGGGTGTGCTCGATTTGAATCGTCCCGCGCAACCGTTCGACATCTTCTAGCGAATAGGGCCGCTCAATTCCATCGAAGCGCCCGTTGCTCCGTCCTTTCGAACTTCGATTCTTGCCCGTTTTGGCGTCGTTCTTTTGCGTTTTCATTTCTAATCGAGATAATCGTACGCGGGCAGCGTAAGGAACTCGGCGAATTCGTCGTCAGTCGTGATCCTCGCAAACAAATCGTGCGCGAGAGCGAATTTGCACTTGTCGTAAGCCGCTTTGCCGACTTGAGTTTTGATTTTCCCGAGCTCTTCTTCGAGGACCTGGCCGAAAAGTTCCTTCGTCACTTTTCGGCCATCGCTCAATTTCGCCTGCGGATGCCGGATCCATTGCCAAACCTGCGCGCGCGAAATCTCCGACGTGGCCGCGTCTTCCATTAGATTGAACAGCGGCACTGCTCCGTGTCCGCGCAACCATGCTTCCAAATATTGCACGCCGACTGAAACGTTCTGTCGTAATCCTTGTTCGGTGATGGGCTCGCTCGGGCCGAAATCGAGCAAGTCTTTTGCGGTGACGTTGACGTCTTCGCGCTTTTTATCGATTTGGTTCCGACTTTTCATGATCGCGTCGAACGCGTCAGTCGCGAGCTGGACCATGCCCGGATGCGCGACCCACGTACCGTCATGACCATCGCCGGCCTCCCGTTCTTTGTCCGCGCGAACTTTCGCGAACGCTTCTTCGTTCGCTTTCGGATCGTTTTTCACCGGAATCTGCGCCGCCATGCCGCCCATCGCGAACGTATTGCGGCGGTGGCACGTTTTGATGCAAAGCAGCGAATACGAGTGCATGAAATGCGTCGTCATCGTGACCAGCGCACGATCGGCCAGAATGAAATCTTTCTTCGCCCGGAATTTCTTGATGCAGGAAAAAATGTAATCCCAGCGGCCGCAGTTAAGCCCGGCGGAATGATCGCGCAGCTCGTAAAGAATCTCGTCCATCTCGAACGCGGCCGGAATTGTCTCGATCAGCACCGTTGCCCGAATCGTCCCGCGCGGAATTCCGAGTTCATCCTGTGCGAGATTGAACACGTCGTTCCAAATTCGCCCTTCCAGGTGGCTCTCCATTTTCGGCAGATAAAAATACGGGCCGGTGCCGCGCTTAATCAGCTCGCGCGCGTTGTGAAAGAAATACAGACCGAAATCGAACAACGCGCCCGAGATTGGCCTATTATCGACTAGGACGTGTTTCTCATCGAGATGCCAGCCGCGCGGCCTGACGAGCAAAACAGCCGTTTGCTCATTTAGTTTGTAATCTTTTCCCTCCGGACTGCGAAACGCGATCGTGCGCCGAATCGCGTCGCGCAAATTGATCTGCCCCTCGACCATGTTTTCCCACGTCGGCGAATTTGCGTCTTCGAAATCCGCCATGAACATCTTCGCGCCGGAGTTGAGCGCATTGATCACCATTTTGCGATCGGCCGGACCGGTGATCTCGACCCGCCGGTCGCGCAAATCCTTCGGGATCGGCGCGCAGGTCCAATTTTCTTCTCGGATCTTTTTGGTCTGGGACAAAAAATCTGGCAGCTCGCCGGCATCGAAGCGTAATTGTCGATCTTGGCGAGCACGTAGTGCTTCACTCCGGCGCGCGCCAAATTCGCGTTGCAGCTTCGCCGCGAACGCTAATGCCTCGGGCGTAAGAGTTTCAGCGAATGGAGGTGTGATTTCGGCCGTGATCTGCAATCCGGCCGGCACGGTCGATTGCATTCCTCTTTAGTTCGTGCCTCGCAAGCCCTTCGGCCGCACGTGGAAGCGAATGTTAAAAAGAAATGGAGCGGGTGACGAGACTTGAACTCGCGACGTCCTCCTTGGCAAGGAGGTGCTCTACCACTGAGCTACACCCGCATCTATAAAGGGGTAGAAATAATGGCGCAGCGGGCTCATTGCGCAACCGCAAATTCGCCAGAGTGGCAGAGCGCCAGACTAATGCCAGATTCTCTCCCATTACTTCGGTATTCCATAACTCCATCTCTCCGACACGCGACGAATTCCGCGCACTGGCGAAGCGCGGCAATCTCATCCCAGTGATTGTCGATCTTGTCGCCGACGTCGAGACACCGGTCTTGGCATTTGCGAAGATCGACAACGGCGGCCCGTGTTTTCTTTTTGAATCGGCGGAACGAAATGAGGAGTCCGGCCGGTTTTCGTTCATCGGTTTCGATCCGCTGGTGCTTTTCAAAAGCGCCGATTGCCAAGGCGATCCCTTAACGAAACTCCAACAAATCCTTTCGCGTTTTAAGTTTCTCGCGCCAATCGACGTTCCCCATTTCGTTGGCGGCGCCGTCGGTTACATCGGCTACGATGTGATTCGGTTTTTCGAACCAACCGTGCCGATCCATCCGCGAGACGATCTGCAAATTCCCGAGATGATGTTCATGATTCCGCGAATGCTGCTCGTGTTCGATCATCGGTTTCGGAAACTTCGTCTGGTCTGTAACGCATACATCGACGATAAAACTTCAGCCGATCAAGCGTACGACCACGCAGAAGCTGATTTGAAAAGCACGCTGACGAAGCTGAGCGAATCGCGAGCGTTGCAGTCAGTTGACGCCAAACCGGCTGCGAAGGTTCCGTTCCCGTCGAGCAATACAACTCGCCCTGAATTTGAATCGATGGTCACGAAAGCCAAAGAGTTGATCGCGGCCGGCGATATCTTCCAGGTTGTTTTATCGCAACGTTTCGAAACAGGTTTTGACGGCGACCCGCTCGATCTTTATCGCGCGCTCCGCTTCGGGAATCCTTCGCCTTACATGTTTTGTCTGCGCTTCAATCGCGATTTCGCGGCGCTGGGCAGTTCGCCCGAAGTTCATCTGCGAGTGCAGGAGCGCACCGCCGAATTGCGTCCGATCGCCGGAACTTATCCGCGAGGCAAAGATTTGGCCGAGGACGAGCAGCTCGCGCGCGAGTTGATTGTCGATCCAAAAGAGCGCGCTGAGCACGTGATGTTGATCGATCTCGGTCGCAACGATCTTGGCCGCGTGGCGGAGTTCGGCACTGTCCGCGTGACAGAACAAATGGTGATCGAGCGCTACAGTCACGTCATGCACATTGTCTCGCACATTGTTGCGCGCTTGCGCGAGGACAAGAACGTGTTCGACGCCATTCGCGCTACGTTCCCCGCCGGCACGGTGTCAGGCGCACCGAAAATTCGTGCGATGCAAATCATTGCCAAATTGGAGAAAGCGCGGCGCGGATTTTACGCCGGCATTGTCGGCTATTTCGGGTTCGACGGATCGCATGACAGCTGCATCGCAATCCGGTCGATCATTTTGAAGAATGGGCGAGCATTTTTTCAGACTGGCGCCGGTATCGTAGCCGATTCTGATCCGGCGCGAGAATTTGAGGAGTGCGTGAACAAGGCGAAAGCGATGCTCGCGGCCATTGCGGTCGCAACGAATCCATGAAACTCCTCGTCATCGATAACTACGATTCGTTCACCTACAATCTCGTCCAGCTTTTCGGCGAGATGGATGTCGATCTTGTGGTGAAACGAAACGACGAGATCTCGGTCGATGAGATTAAAAAACTGAAGCCGGACCGGATTTGTATTTCTCCCGGGCCGGGTCGGCCGGAAAATGCCGGCATTAGCTCCGAGTTGATTCGTGAATTGGGACCGCGCGTTCCGATTCTCGGTGTTTGCCTTGGCCATCAATGCATTGCCCAAGCATTCGGTGGCGAAATTGTGCGGGCAGAAAAGTTAATGCACGGCAAGACGTCGAAAATTCATCACCAAGGCCGCGGCGTTTTTGAAGGTTTGGCTGAGCCGCTCGAAGCGACGCGATATCATTCGCTCATTGTGAAACCTGAATCGGTGCCCGATTCGTTGGAAATCACAGCCCAGACCGATGATGGCGAAATCATGGGACTGCAACATCGACAATTCCCGATTCACGGCGTCCAATTTCATCCCGAATCGATCCTGACGACCGAAGGACGCAAGTTGCTCGCGAATTTCTTGCGAGTTTAAGCGCCGTTGCGCGAGATCACCTCGTGAATCTGGCGAACTTCGCGCACCATTTGTTCGTACTCGTCGAACATTAGCGACTGCGCGCCGTCTGAAAGCGCTTCGTCTGGTCGGCCGTGCACCTCGATCATCAAACCATCGGCGCCGACTGCGACTCCGGCGCGTGCCAGCGGCGTCACCATATAGCTCCGGCCGGTCCCGTGCGCAGCATCGACAATCACCGGTAAATGGGAAATTCGCCGCACCGCGGGAACGGCGGCGAGATCCAAAGTATTGCGGGTGTGCTGCGCGAATGTGCGCACGCCGCGCTCGCACAAAACGATGTTGTAATTTCCCTCTGCCATCACGTATTCGGCAGCGAGCAACCATTCCTCTAATGTCGCGGCCATTCCGCGTTTCAATAGCACCGGCAATTTTGAGCGGCCAACCCGTCGGAGCAGTGTGAAATTCTGCATGTTCCGCGCGCCGATCTGAATCATGTCGGCATATTTCTCGACCAGGTCGACATTCGCTTCGTCGAGCGCTTCGCTGACGATCTTCAGACCGAATTCCTTCCGAATATCGGCAAGAATTTTCAGTGCGGCTTCACCAAGACCAGAAAAAGCGTAGGGAGAAGTGCGAGGCTTGAATGCGCCGCCGCGGAAAAATTTCGCGCCGCTGCGCTGAACCACGTCCGCGATCGCAAACGCTTGCTTGCTGTTTTCAATGGCGCACGGCCCGGCGATGATCGCGAGCGAGCCGTCGCCGATTCGCGCGCCGTCCCCAAGATCGACAATCGTGCGGTCGGGCCGCAAATCAAGCGTGATCAATTTGTAAGGCTTGGTGACCCGGATTGCTTCCGAAACGCCGGGAAGATTTTCAAAATGCGAAAGATCGACCGCACCCTGGTTGCCAGTGATTCCGATCGCGGTTCGATTCGCGCCAGGCATCACGTGCGCGCGGAAACCGAGCGATTCGACCACGCGAACGACGTTGTCGATCTCGGCCTTGCCGGCGCTGGCGTTCATTACAATGAGCATGGCGTGAAAGGCGTTTACTTACCGAGAATAATACCCCTCGGTCAAATTTAACCCACTCCTTTTGCTTTCGATTCGAACATAATCGGCGGCAGCACGCGCTCGATTTCAGCCCGATGCTCCTCGTATTGCGGCGGTAGTTTCAAGTTTTCGCCTAAATGCTCGGCTGGTTCGTCTACTGTGAAACCGGGACCTTCAGTAGCGATTTCGAACAAAATACCGCCGGGCTCGCGAAAATAGATGGAATGAAAATAGTATCGATCGATCACTGGCGTGACGTGCAAGTCGAGTTCAAGCAGTTGTTTCCGCCAGCGCAATTGTTCCTTTTCGTCCGCACAGCAAAACGCGATGTGATGCACCGTGCCGGCGGAATTAACTCCGAATTGTCCATCAACGCGTTCCACCAAATCCACCTGCGCGCTGGTCGATTTCGAATTTAATGAAAATCGCCGCCGCGATTTTTCTTCAGCGGTCAATTCAAAGCTGAGATTCTTAAGCAGCTCCTCGGTTGGCTTCGCCGCTTGGACTTCAAGCGTCGGCGCGTGAAATCCATGAATGGCAAATTTATTCGGGACTTCGCGTTCGTATTTAAGATCGACATCGTCGAGTTGCGCCGATTCGATCAGCTCGAGCAACAATCCGTCGGGATCGGCTAAGCGAATAGCCGACACTTCAAAACGCGACGAAATTTCTTCGCAGAAAACGCGATGCTGTTCGAAACGCGACTTCCAGTACTCGATTGAGCCCGGCGGAATCGCGAAGCTCGTTGCGATTACTTGTCCTGTTCCGCGCGAGCCCCGGCGCGCACCAGGCCAGGCAAAAAACGTAATCGCAGTGCCCGGGCGGCCAGTCCGATCGCCAAAGTACAAATGATAAGTCGATGGATCGTCGAAATTAACTGTGCGCTTGGCAAAACGCAGTCCAAGGATTTGGGTGTAAAAATCGACATTGCGCTGCGGATCGCTCGCAATGGCGGTGATATGATGAATGCCGCGAAGTTTCATTAAAGACCGGAAAGACTAACAAGTTTCACAGCACTTACTCAACGCATGTATTTGTGGCGACGACTGGCGAGTCAGAAATGGTTGGGTGATAACGAAAGGGGCTTGCGCGCCGTCGCGGACGATCGATTGGCGATAATCGAAGAAGCCGGTCGCAAACGAGTGCGGCTCGAAGTCGCATCAAGGTCGCGCACTCAGCTGCAAAACTTGACGAAACAATTCGGCGGGCGAATTGAAAAGCTTCCAGCCGATTGGCAGAGACGATTTTCGTGGAAGCAGAAAACCAAACCACTCAGGATCGGAAGACGATTGATCATTGTCCGGTCGCGAAAAAATCGACCATCAACTAACCAATTAATTATTCCGTCAGGTGCGGCGTTTGGAACTGGCGCACACGCCACAACCGCAATGTCGTTGCGAACGCTTGAGCGAGTGATGAGATTCTGGGGAGCGCACGCGCACGCGCGTGCCATTTTCGGCGCCCGCACCGAAAGTCTTCGGAAAAGGTCGCGATCGCGAGGGCGCGATCGCCAGCACGCGAGGCGCGTGCGCTCCCCAGAATTGATTGTCGATCTTGGAACGGGCAGCGGAATACTCGCACTGGCCGCGAAACGTTTAGGCGCAGCGCGCGTGATTGGGGTTGATAATGATCGGGTTGCGATCTCGACTGCGAAAGAGAACGCACGGCTAAATAAGATCAAGGGCATGCAATTTCGCGTCGACGACGTGCGTCATTGGAAATCTCATGCCAAGAGCCTTCTCCTCCGAAGCGGCTTCGGCGGCCGAGTCGACATCGTCACCGCGAATCTGTTTAGCGAGCTGTTGATTGAGATTTTGCCGAGCCTCAAGTGCACGCGCTGGCTGATTCTTTCTGGAATTTTGCGTGAGCAAGAAAGCGATGTAACCCGCGCTCTCAAACGCAATAAGATCGACATCTTGCAGCTGCGCCGACGCGGAAAGTGGGTTGCGATTCTGGCGACGGTCGGCTAGGTTCGGCGACCCTTAGCGGCTACGGTTTTCTGCATAAACGCGGTTTAATCTTAAGCCGCGGGCAAAACGTACATGCAGACCGAGGAACTCGCTTACGCCATCATTACGCCGTATTCGATGTGCAAATCGCGCACCGGCGGAATCATTGCGCGCCTGATTTCGCGGACCGGTCTCGATTTGGCGGCAGCGCGCATGTTTGCGCCAAGCGAGGAACTGATCAGGCGCTACGCCGAGACGATCGTGACCGAGACGGAGCCAGGCCATCGCGCGACGCAAGAATTAATTCGCGATTACGTCTTGAAAAACTTCGGTCGTGGAAAAGATGGGCGACAGGCGCGGGTGCTGTTTCTCGTCTTCCGCGGATCCGACGCGCTTGAAAAAATGCGCCAGACTGTCGGTCACATCGTGCACGAGGAAACCAGCGGCGAAACAATTCGCGACACTTTCGGTGACTACATTACTGATGAGTCAGGTCGGGTGGCTTACTTCGAACCGGCGGTCGTGGCCGCATTCAATGGCAAGGCAATCGAGCGCGACTTAAAACTTTGGGCGGAATTTTCAGACCGCGATGGCGGCATTCTCGATCAAGCAGTCCAATTTCCCAAGGACGCGAAGATCGAAAAGACCCTCGTTTTAATTAAGCCGGACAATTTCAAATTTCCAAATGTGCGGCCAGGCGGCGTGATCGAAGTTTTTTCGCGCACCGGTCTCTACATCGTCGGTTTCAAGGTGCACCGCATGAGCGTTGCACAAGCCGAAGACTTTTACGGCCCGGTGCTGCCGGTGTTGCAGGAAAAATTAGGACACAACAAGGGACGCGACGCTTGGGAGGACATCGTCGAATTCATGGCCGGCACGCGCCCGAGCGACACGCTTCCGGAAAAACGCGACGCGCCCGGCACCGAAAAGTGCATCGCCCTGGTTTATCAAGGCGAAGACGCGGTCCGCAAAATCCGCGAAGTGCTAGGCCCAACCGATCCGGCAAAAGCACCGCCGGGGTCGATTCGAAAGGAATTCGGACAGACCATCATGATCAATGCCGCGCACGCGTCCGATTCGGTTGAAAACGCGAAGCGCGAGATGGGGATTGTGCGCGTGGATGAGAACAATTTTAAAGCTTTGATTGAAAACTTTTATGGTCGCCAATAGTGTGCGCTCCCTGAATTAGAACGAACAATATCTACATGGAAATTTCCGAACGCGCTGCCCAACTGACTCCGTCGCTCACGCTTTCCATCGACAGCAAAGCGAAGGCGATGAAGGCCGAGGGAATCGACGTATGCGGCTTCGGCGCGGGCGAACCGGATTTCGATACGCCAGAGCACATCAAAGCCGCGGCGATCGAAGCGTTGCAGGCCGGTTTCACCAAATACACGCCGAGCCCGGGCATTCCCGAGTTGCGCCAGGCGATCGCAGAAAAATTGGCGGCCGACAACGGCCTGACGTATCGCGGAGGGCAAGTGGTGGTCAGCAACGGCGCCAAACATTCCTGTTACAACGCAATTCTGGCCACGTGTCAGCCGGGTGACGAAGTAATTATCCCGGCGCCGTATTGGGTCAGTTATCCCGACATGGTGAGGCTCGTTGGCGCCGAACCGGTGATCGTCCCGACGATGGAGCGCAATAATTGGAAGATGCGCGCGGAAGATTTTGAAAACGCGATGACACCGCGAACGAAAATGTTGATCATGAACAGCCCGTGCAATCCGACAGGCTCGGTTTACACCCGGGAAGAACTGGAGGCGATTGTTGACGTCGCCACCGGCGAAGACATTTACATTTTGTCGGACGAAATTTACGAGAAGCTTGTTTACGACGACGCCAAGCACGTCAGCATCGCGTCGCTCTCCAAAGAAGCTTACGATCTGACCATCACCGTCAACGGATTCAGCAAATCGTACGCGATGACGGGATGGCGACTCGGTTATCTGGCGGCGCCGGAGGCGGTGGCGAAGGCGGTCGATTCAATTCAAAGCCACACCACTGCGAATCCCTCTTCGTTCTCGCAGCGGGGCGCGCTCGCCGCGTTGAAGGGCGATCAGCAGGCGGTCGCCGACATGCGCGAGGAATTTGATATGCGACGCAATTACATGATCGATCGCCTCTCCAAAATCCAAAACGTGACAGCAGTGAAACCGCAGGGCGCGTTTTATGTGCTGGTCAATATCAGCCAGCTTGGGCTGACCTCGCAAAATTTTGCCGACCGCTTGCTCAGCAAAGCGAACGTGGCGGTAGTGCCGGGCGCGGCATTTGGCGATGATCGCACGATCCGGTTTAGCTACGCCACTAGCATCGACATCATCAAGAAAGGTCTCGACCGGTTCCAGGATTTCTGCCGAACGCTCTGACGAGAGCGGAAATCGGATTGTCGATCCGGATAGCGCTTCACCGGCACAAATTTTCCTTTCCGGTATCCGCTTTCCGGTATCCGGTATCGAGCGTGAACCACCTCGCGCTCATCCTTCACGCGCATTTGCCGTTCGTGAGGCATCCGGAGCACGAGCATTTTCTCGAGGAAGACTGGCTTTTCGAGGCGATCACCGAAACTTACATCCCGCTGCTGCAAATGATGCAGCGGCTGGTGAACGACAACGTTCCCTTCAAGCTCACCATGTCGCTCACGCCGACGCTGTGCGCGATGTTGCAAGACGATCTTTTGCGCCAGCGTTACGTCCGCCATCTTGATCTTCTGATCGATCTCGCGCTCCGCGAGCGAAAGCGAAATCGCAACCAGCCAGAACTCGCAGAGTTGGGACAGTTTTACTTCGAATTATTTTCAGAAAGCCGCCGGTTCTTTGTTGATGAATGGAAAAGCGACTTGCTCCCTGCGTTTCGGCAATTGCGCGACGGCGGTGCACTCGAAATCATCGGCTGCGCGGCGACACATGGTTTGTTGCCGCTGATTCAACAGCAATCGTGCGAAGCGGCCCGCGCGCAGGTGCTCATTGGTCGGGACGCGTATGCCGATCTTTTCCATATCGATCCAGCCGGTTGTTGGCTGCCCGAGTGCGCCTACGCGCCCGGACTCGATCCGATTTTGCAGGAAGCGAATGTCCGCTGGTTTGTTCTCGACGCGCACGGATTATTGTTCGGAACTCCTCGGCCGCAACGCGCGATTTATGCACCCTGCTACACAGCGGCAGGTCCGGCTGTGTTCGCGCGCGATCACGATTCGAGTCGCCAGGTTTGGAGTGCGGAGGAAGGTTATCCGGGCGATCCGGCGTATCGCGAATTTTACCGCGACATCGGTTTCGATCTTCCCCTTGAGCATTTAGGGCCGATCGCGCGTGGTGTGCGAAAATTTTCCGGCGTAAAATATCACCGCATCACAGGGCGAAAGGTTGAAAAGCAGCTTTACGATCGGACTGCGGCTGAAAAAGCCGCTGATGCGCACGCCGCGCACTTCCTGGAACAACGCCGCGCGCAATTTCGACAACTCGCTGCGTTCGATGTCGATCCAATCGTCGTTGTCCCATTCGACGCGGAACTGTTTGGTCATTGGTGGTTTGAAGGACCGCGCTTTCTCGAATTGTTCATTCACAAGGCAGCGTTCGATCAAAAGGATTTTTGCCTAACGACGCCGAGCGAATATTTAGCGGCGCACCCGACCCAGCAAACAATTGAGCCGGCAGCATCGAGCTGGGGCGATAAAGGCCATCTCGAAGTGTGGATCGACCAAAATAATTCGTGGATCTACCCGCACTTGCACGCAACGGCGCAGCGCATCAGCAAACTTGCAAACGCGCACAAGAATGATTCGAGCGAACTGGTTAATCGTGTGCTCAAACAACTGGCGCGCGAACTTTTGCTCGCGCAATCGAGCGATTGGGCCTTTCTCATGAGAACCGGAACGGCGCGCGAGTATGCGACCAAGCGCACGATCGATCACCTCAGCGCCTTTAATAAATTGCACGATCAGTTTGTTGCCGGGCAGCTCGATGAGAAATTCCTGGCCGATTGCGAGTGGCGCGACAATCTTTTCCCAAACATCAATTGGCGGTATTACATCTGAGCCACTTGTCATTCCGAGCGAAGTCGAGGAATCTCTTGCTGTTTCTGAAATATTTAGAGATGTCTCGACTCCGCTCGACATGACAAGGAAAGTTAAGCTCGCAATTTTAACTGGCGTCATTCCATTTTGTTTCGCGTTCGCGCAGGAACCGCTCACACCAACAGAGTCCCCCACTCCGGCGCCTTCGGTAACGCCGGAGCAAACCGCCTCGCCCTCACCATCAACGACGCGAAATGTTCAGCTTCGGTTCGTTCCGCCGCCGATGGAAGGAACGATCAGTCTCGGGATTTTTGACTCGAACGACAAACTCGTCCGCGTTTTGCGTCGGGAAGCGAAGGTCGACAACTTCACGATTGATGAGAACGCGCTAAAGACGACATGGGACGGCAAGAACGACGCGGGCGAAGATTTAGCGCCCGGCAAATATCGCGCGCGCGGCTACACGGTCGCGCGCTTGAAAGTGGACGACGTTGGCAGAGTAGAGTCGCCGCCGGACGGCGCGGCCGATCATGTTTCAGTGAAATTAGTGACCAACCCGCTTGTCAGCGACACGCGATCGGTTGTCGATCTTGGCGTCGGTTTCGACAGCAACGGAAGTTTTTTGAAAACGATGGATGGATTGCCGTTGGCGACGATCAACGCCGGGACCAATCTGGTTCGTATTGTGGTTGAAAAAGATGGCGAGAAAGCTGCCGATGTTTGGCAAGACGATGGGTCCTCCATCGAGCATCTTCGCGTGTCGAACATCGACAAGATGATGGCGTTTGATTGCGGGTTTTTTGAGCTCAGGTAGGGGCGGTTCACCGAACCGCCCGCGGGCGGTTGAGGTGAATCGCCCCTACCTACTAGCCATCGTGGCATATCTTTGTTTAGTTAGGCGTCATGGCTTCCGCGCCTGAATTTCAACACACGCTGACGAAAGCCGCCGGCTTCAGCGGGACATCGCTGCACACCGGCGAGAAAGTTTCGCTAAAGCTGCAACCGGCGCCGACCGACCACGGAATTAAATTCAAGCGTAAGGATTTGCCGGACGAGCCGACAATCGATGCCAAGATCGACAATCTCAAAATGGTCGAACGCGCGACGACGATCGGTGAGGGATCGATGCGCGTGCACACGGTCGAACATGTGCTGGCCGCGCTGTCAGCGATGGGCGTGGACAACGCGATCGTGGAAATGGATGCGAACGAACCACCAATCGGCGATGGCAGCGCGAAAGCATATGTCGATGTAATCAAACGCGCGGGCGTGTCGGCGCAGGAGGCGCCGCGAAAATTTTTCCACGTTCGAGAACCGATCAACATCGAAACGAAAACCGGCGCGATGCTGATTCTCTTGCCCAACGACAACGGCTTCCGGGTCTCATGCACCCAAGCCGGGCCGAACAATCGTTTCACGCAATTTTTGTCGACCGATATCATGCCGGAACTTTTTGAGCGCGAGATCGCGCCAGCGCGGACCTTTGTTTACTACGAAGACGTCGAGTCGCTGATAGAGAAAAATTTAATCAAGGGCGGTAGTTTGGAAAACGCGGTCGTGGTGCGCGGCGACGCAGTCCTGAGCAAAGAGCCGCTGCGTTTCCAGGACGAATTCGTCAGACACAAAATTCTCGACATCGTCGGCGATCTTGCGCTGGTCGGTTGCCGCATTCGTGGTCATCTCATCGCGGTCAAGCCCGGCCACGCCGCGAATGCAGAATTAGCTCGCGTCATCGCGAAGGAGCAATCGCGCCGCGACGCGCTGGCGTTGCCGCGAGTGGTACCGAAAGGCGACGGTGGACTCGATAGCGAAGAGATCATGAAGATCTTGCCGCATCGTTATCCGTTTTTGATGGTCGATCGAATCATCAGTTTCGATGAAAGCGGAACGAAATGCATCGGCGTCAAATCGGTCACGATCAACGAACCGTTTTTCCAGGGACATTTTCCAGGTCATCCGGTGATGCCGGGAGTAATGCAGGTGGAGGCGATGGCGCAGGTCGCGAGTCTGTTGCTTTTCAAGCTTGCAAAAACGAGCAGCCGCATCGGTTATTTCATGAGCGCCGATGATGTGAAGTTTCGCAAGCCGGTGATGCCGGGGGACACGATGTTGATTCACGCCGAACTGACAAAGGCGCGCGGCGAGCGGTTGGCGAAAGCGAAATGCCATTGCGTGGTGAACGACGCAATCGTTTCCGAAGGCGAATTGATGTTCACGTTTCTCGATAGATGAGCGACGTGCAGATTCATCCGGCGGCGATTGTCGATCCTGGCGCGGAGATTGGTGCGGGAACAATCGTCGGCCCGTACTGCGTGATCGGCGCGAATGTTGTGATCGGCGCGAATTGCTGGCTGCAACATCACGTCACGCTGCAGGGACCGATGCACGCTGGCGCTAAGAATAAATTTTATGCCTACTGCTCGATCGGTCAGCAAACGCAAGATCTCAAATACGCGGGCGAGCCGACCTATCTGGAAATCGGTGACGAAAATACGTTTCGCGAATTTGTCACCGTGAACCGGAGCACGACGAGTGATGGAAAAACGCGAGTGGGCAGTCGCGGAAATTTTCTGGCCTACAGTCACATCGGCCACGATTGCACGGTTGGAAACGAAGTTGTCTTTTCCAACAATGGAACACTCGCAGGGCATGTGCAGGTTGGTGACAACGCGGTGATGGGCGGTTTAACAGCAGTCCACCAATTTTGCCGGATCGGCCGTTTCGCTATCACCGGTGGTTGCTCAAAAATTGTCCAGGACCTTCCGCCATTCATGATCGCGGACGGAAATCCGGCGGAAGTTCGCGGAGTTAATCTCGTCGGCTTGGAGCGGAAAAATTTTCCAGTGGAAAACGTCAAGTGGATCAAAGAGGCGTTTCGCCTCATCTACCACTCTAAATATAATACGGCCCAGGCGCTGGAAGCGGTCCGAAAGGAACTGCCGCAAAGCCAAGAGGTGCGCGAGATTGTTGAGTTCATCGAAAAGAGCGAGCGCGGAATCATTCGTTAGCGTCCGCGCGGGGCGGTTTCGGTGTGGGCGTCGGTGATACCCCCCGCAATTCCTGTTCGATATTCCTGAGCACCGGCGCCGCGGGCGCGTCGCCGGCGATCCGCAAAGTGCTACGGATGAGATCGACACCGCGCTTAGGCTTATTGAGTTTTTTCCACGCGTCCGCCTCTTCGATCACCACGCGCAGAATATCGTCGCGATTCGTGTAGCACGTGCGCGCCTGGCCGAAGTAGTTCGTGGCCGAGGCCAAATTGCCATCGCCTGCCTCCATCAATCCGAGATCTTCAATCATCGGACAATTATGCGCGCGCAATGCGACTTGCCGCCCGAGAGAACGATATTGCGCCGATGCGCTTTCAAAATTCCGCACCGCGAAGTCGTGATACATTTTCCAAGGGTTCGTTTTTGCAGAATCGGCCACGGTATCGATCTGCAACCAGGATCCGTACGGACGATACAATGGATCGCCGACCATCACCGACATCCAGGAAAGAACTTCGATCGATGAATACGCGCTCTCAGCAAAAGTGAAACCGTGCAGCAAACGGTCGTTCAAAATGTTCAGATGCGACGTTAGCTGCAGATAAGGCTCGTAAACGTTGCCCAGAGTTGCGGCAGCGCCGTGCGAAAGAAGAGGCGCGACCCAGTTCGCGTTTGGATCGCGCAGAGTCATCGCACTGAAAGAATGAATGTGCACAGCGACTGCGCCGGGCAAAAAGCGAAATTCGGATTGGGCAAAAGGCCCGGCCGCTTTATCCGCTCGCCAGCCATAATAAAGCGCGCAATCGGTCATCGGATAACCATCCGGAAAAACCGCCGGTGAATCCTCGTAAACCACTGGCACACCAACCTTGCGCAGTTGCACAGGAATTTCCGCGAGCCATTGCTCGCCGATCGCGTAGCCGGCCGCGGTCTCGTGCATGCCATCGACGTAGGCGCGGCCCCATAGTCCCTTTTTCTCGGTAGCGATTGAATCGACAATCATTCGCCGAACGGTTTCAGCGTTCGGCGCGTCAAGCCGGCAGACGAGCAGCAGAACCGGATTATCGAGTTCGCCGATCGGCTTGAAACTTTGGAAATAGGGATTTCGCATCGGACCGGAAATCTGGCGAGAAAACGAGCCGAGAACCGCCAGCTCAGAATCGACCGACGCTTCGTTATGACCGCTGACAGGCCCAGACGCAGGCTGATCGCCGGGATAAGGACCAGACGTCGGTTTGATCTTCAGCGGCACACCTTTGATTACCGCCACGAACCGAATCGAAGTTGCTGTTAGGACGGTGTGTTGCTCCGCTGTCTCGTGCATCGTCCACCAGTTTCGCGTTTCGAAAATCTCGCGCAGCGGCCCGGCAATGTTCGAATCGAATTCCTCGCGAGTGATTTCCTCGTCGGTCGAACAGGTGAGCCCGACAATGTGGTCCGACGCAATGCCGCGCCTTTGTGCGTAGAATCGCGCCAGCTCCGCCGAATCAAGCGCCGCTTTGTTGTAAACGATAATGGTCGATACAGCGAGTGATTGCTCGGCCGCACGCGCTTCGATCACGAGCATGAGCACGACCGCTACAACGAGTAAAGATCGACAACGTCTCATTTGGAGCGCCAGCTTTCGGAGTTGAAACTTGAGTCGTGAATGTTTGAAATCTTCAACGCGACGCATTCTCAACTCTCGACCCTTAACTCTCAACCTCTGCATGCCTGCTGTTCTGAATTTGCTTCGAATCAAAAATCTCGCGCTCGTGGAAGAGCTCGACTGGCAGATCGCGCCCGGATTCACTGCCATCACGGGCGAGACCGGCGCCGGCAAATCGATCATCATCGGTGCGCTCCAACTTTTGCTTGGCGAACGAGCCGATAAATCGCTGATCCGCACCGGCGCCGATGCTTGTACAGCGGAAGCGGTTTTTACCGGCAAAGAATTGCGGAAACTAAATCCGCAGCTGGTCGAAGCGGGCGTCGAACCGTGCACGGATGATCTTATCATTAAGCGAACACTTTCCGCCGCCGGCAACAATCGTCAGTTCATCAACGGCTCGCCCACCACCTTGTCGATCTTGAAAAACGTCGGTGATGCCCTGGTCGACCTTCACGGTCCGCACGATCACCAGTCGTTGCTCTCGCCGGAAAAGCAGCTTGACCTGCTCGATTCGTTCGCGCGAGCCGAAGCGCAGCTCGAGGAATATCGAAAACATTTCCAACAATTGCAGACCCTCACCGCCGAACACGCTGCCCTCAACAAGGTCGAGACCGCCCGCGAACAGGAGCTGGATCTCCTTCGTCATCAAATCGCCGAGATCAACTCGGCCAATCTTGTCGCCGGTGAAGAAGAAGAAATCGAGAAGCGCTACAAGCTGACCAGCAGCAGCAAGCGTCTGATTGAATTAGCAAGCGCGGCGGCGAACAAACTTTCCGAGGCGGACGAATCGATCCTTTCGCAGCTCGCGGAAACACAACGCTTGTTGCGCGAACTGGAAAAGATCGACATCTCCACTACGCAACTTACTTCCGAACATGCCGCAGCGGTCATGCAGCTTTCCGAGATTGCGCGATCGCTCTCTGATTACGCGGAAAAGCTCGATCTCGATCCCGAACAGTTGGCCGCGCTCGAGCAGCGCGTTTCACTTTTCGAAACATTGAAACGTAAATACGGCGGTTCGATTGCGGAAGTAATTGAGTTCGGCCGACGCGCTGCCGAACGGATGCAAAAAATCGAAGGGCGCGACGCGGAACTGGAACGGCTCACGAAAGAAATCGAAAAAGTGCGCTCGCAAATGAACCGAGTCGGCGACGCGTTGCGCAAGCTACGCGCGAAGGCGGCGCCGAAACTTTCCGAAACGATTCGCAAGAATCTTGTCGATCTTGGATTTCGGCAATCCGAATTCGAAGCGACACTCAGCGCGCTGGACGAACCTGGCGTAAGCGGTTTCGACTCGGTTGAGTTGCTTTTCTCGTCAAACCCCGGCGAACCGTTGAAGCCGTTGCGGACAATTGCTTCGAGCGGCGAAATTTCGCGGCTCATGCTCGCGATCAAATCCGCGCTCGCCGCGCACGACGCGATTCCTCTTCTCGTGTTCGACGAGATCGACACCAACGTCGGCGGCGAAATCGCGCACGCAGTCGGAGCAAAGATGCAAACGCTCGGGCATGAGCATCAGCTGATTTGCATCACGCATCTCGCGCCGGTCGCGGCATCGGCTTCATCACATTTTGTCGTGACCAAAGAGGTTGTCCGCGGCCGTACCTTCTCGAATTTGCAAGAAGTCACTGGTAAAGCGCGCCGCGAAGAAATCGCGCGCATGCTCGGGGGCAAAAACGAATCGGCGCTCCAACTCGCAGCTAGTTTATTGAAGGATTCAACCGCCAAAGACTCCAAATAACACTAAATAGATCAGGGCAACTATCTTTAAACTTTCGCGTCCTTTCGCGTGTTTAGCGGATGATTCATCTTCACTAGACCGAGCGGTAGAACAACTTTGCCGAACAATTCGTTCAGCACCTGCGCGAGGCCGGCGTAGATGGCAGAAAAGCCGCAGAAAATCCCTTCGTAGCCGGTGAAATGCTTGAAGCCGGGACCGGCTGCTGCGAAATCGCCGTAGGCTAAGAGGAAAAATAAAATCGTAAGCGAACCGAACACAATTTGCCCGGCAACGTGCAAACGCAGCGTGCCGATAAACATCACGAGCGTGAACAATCCCCACATCGCGAGATACGCCGCCATCGCCGTGTCGTTCGAGGCCGCGCCCCAACCAAGCTTTGTCAGAACAATCAGCGCGACGAGCGACAGCCAGAAAAATCCGTAAGAAATAAAGGCAGTCGCTGCGAAAGTGTTGCCTTTCCTCCACTCCATGATGCCGGCGATGACTTGCGCAGCGCCACCATAACAAATACCCATCGCCAGAATCATCGCGTTGAGCTCGTAAAAGCCGGCGTTGTGTAGATTGAGCAGAACGGTTGTCATTCCGAAACCGAGCAATCCGAGCGGCGCCGGATTACCGGTGGTGTCTTTGATTTGCGTGATCGATCCATTCATGGCGATCAGTCTGCGGAAAGAAAGATCGACAACGCAACAACAAATCAAAATGTAGCCACGTGCCTATGGCACGTCTAAGACTGGACGTCGCACAGCGACGTGGCTACAAGAGTCAGCGTGCTGAATTATATTTGGCTCGCGCTGGTGTTGCTCGCGGTCGCAATTGGCGGCTGGAACGATCGGCTCAAGGATGTAACCGGCGGTGCGCTCGATGGCGCAAAGACGGCGGTGACGATCGCGCTCGGTTTGTGGGGAATCATGGCGCTGTGGCTGGGCGTGATGCGCTTGGCCGAGCGCGCCGGTTTGGTGCAGCGGATCGCGTACGGATTGCAGCCGTTGATGCAGCGATTGTTTCCGGAAGTTCCGCCGGACCATCCGGCGATGGGTTCGATGCTGATGAACATGGCGGCGAACATGCTCGGACTCGGAAATGCCGCGACACCGCTCGGGTTGCGCGCAATGCGCGATTTGGAATCGTTGAATCCGCGGCCGGGCGTTGCTTCGAATGCGATGTGCACTTTTCTGGCGATCAACACCAGCTCGGTCCAATTAATTCCGGCAACGGCGATCGCGATTCTGGCTGCAGCCGGGTCGGCGCGACCAACGGTGATTGTCGGCACGGCATTTTTCGCAACGCTTTGCGCGGCCAGTGTCGCGGTGCTTTCGGCGAAATTCTTCGAGCGATTGTCGATCTTCCAGCCGGTGGCCCGCGAAGGCTCGAAGAAGAAAGCAGAAGCAGCGCCGCAGCCAGCATATTCAAAATCGCAGTCCGCCGACAAATTTGCATTTGATGATGAGTCCCTTGGTCAACCGCCACTCTCTCGGCCGGCGCCGTGGGGATTGATCGCACTCGTGCTGCTCACCGTTTTCTTCGTGATGCTTTTCTTGCGAATGGTGATGCCGGATCTGTTTCGACTCCCGATGCCGGCCGACTCGACGCTGCAGAATCCGTTTGCGCGGATGGTCAACGCGTTGTCGATCCTGGCAATTCCGTTCCTGCTCAGCTTTTTCCCGATCTACGCCGCCGCGCGCGGGATCAAGGTTTACGACGAGTTCGTGGAAGGCGCAAAAGAGGCGTTCAACGTCATCTTGCGAATCATTCCCTTCCTGGTGACGATGCTGGTGGCAATTGGCATGTTTAAAGGTGCGGGCGGAATCGATCTGCTGACGAAACTGCTCAGTCCAATTCTGACGCCGTTGCATTTTCCAACCGATCTGGTGCCGCTCGCTTTGATGCGGCCGTTGAGTGGAAGCGCCACACTCGCGCTTTTGACCGATGTCGTGCATCGGCTCGGTCCGGACAATATTATCAGTCTCACGGCGGCGACCATTTACGGCAGCACCGAGACGACTTTCTATGTCGCGGCTGTTTATTTCGGATCGGTCGGGATCAAGCAGACGCGCCACGCAATTCCAGCCGGATTGCTGGCCGATCTGACCGGAGTCATTGCTTCGGTAATTATCTGCCGCGCAGTGTTGTAAAGGCCACTGAGAGAGCGGCTTTTGCTGTCGACTAAGATCGACATCTACACGGTCGAAATCATTTTTCCCTACCATTGAGCGTGCGAATTCTTTATCGTCCAACTTTTTGCAGATGATCCAGCGCGATTACTTAGTCATCGGGAGCGGCATTGGCGGGGCGAGCGCCTGCGAGGGCGTTCGCAAACACGACAAGCGCGGCACAATTACGATTGTCGGCGCGGAGATCATGCCGCCGTACAATCGTTGGTTGCTGTCGAAAGATTTTCTGCGCGAAAAAACGCCGCCGTTAAAAAAACTCGCCCACTTTGACCAGCGCTGGTTCGGTTCGCACAAAATCGAGACGCGCTTCGCCACGATCGTAAAGCAATTCAATATCGAGCGGCGTTTGGCCGTGCTGGGGAACGGCGAAAGCATTGAATTTACCAAAGCATGTCTGGCGATGGGGAGCCGGCCGGTGCGACCGCCCGTGGCGGGGGTCAATCTCGGGAACGTAATTTATCTGCGCACGGTGCGTGATGCACTCGCATTGCGCGAAATGGCGGACGTAGAAAAAACCGTCATGGTAATCGGCGGCGGCCTGCTCGCCTGCGAAGCCGCCGCGAGTCTGCGAACGAAGAAATTGAAGGTGAGCATGATGCATCGCAATGCTTATCTCTTAAATCGCTACCTTGATTCCCAAACGGGGCCGTGGCTGACCGATTATTATGCGAAGCACGGCATCACCATGCTAATTGGCGAAAGCTTGAACGGTTTCGAAGGCAAGACGGTTCTGCGAAACATTCAGACGAAAAGTGGCAACCGAGTTCCGGCCGGACTGGCAGTGGTTGCTTGCGGCGCCGAACCAAACCTTGATCTCGTGCGCAACACGCCGCTCTCAGGACCACACGGTTCGCCGGTTACGGAATATCTCGAAACAGAAGAGAAAGGAATTTTTGCCGTGGGCGATCTCGCGTTTTATCCGGACCGGGTCATGGGCGGAGTGCGCCGGCAAACGCATTGGGAGAACGCACGCGCCCAGGGCCTGGTCGCCGGTGCGAACATGACCGGGAAAAAACGAATTCGTTACGAGCAAATCCCGTATTTCTGGACCGAAATGTTCGATCTGCGGTTGCATTTTGTTGGAGATTTCAGCATGCAGCCGACTCGGGTCGATCTGCGGGGCACCTACGCGAAGAAAAAGTTTCTGGCGCGTTATTATCAAGGCGACAAACTGCGCGCGATCCTGCTTTGCAATCAGACCGATCGCGAAGTGGAATCGGCCAAGAAAGAATTGCGGCACGCGCTGGGAAAATAACGCGCAGTCGCTGTCTCAATCGAATCCCGCTGGAATTTCCAGCTCGGCGTTGCTGACCCGAACAAGTTTCCAGTCCCACGGCTTGCGCGAAACGTCGCGCCATCGCAGTTCAAATGGCGTCGTCAGTGAATTG
>Ga0207646_10002141_pt1 | contig 23606 bp, 16 predicted proteins | sample KBSK5502metaG_FD_184343 | JGI IMG/M metagenome (GOLD analysis project Ga0207646, IMG submission 184343) | Corn, switchgrass and miscanthus rhizosphere microbial communities from Kellogg Biological Station, Michigan, USA - KBS K5-50-2 metaG... | ecosystem: Host-associated > Plants > Roots >... | reverse complement strand
GTACGGATCAGAACCGCGAGCGGTAGCGAGCGTGGCTCACAGTGGAGCCATCTCGGATGCTACGCTCGCTACCGCTCGCGGTTCTGATCCGGCGTGTTCCATACATTCAATTGAAAACCGATCTAAGGGGCGTAAAAAATCAACTTCCCGGAATAGACCGCGGATGACGCGGACGGCAGCGGATTTCCACGGATTGATCCGCGATGATCCGTCGCATTCGCGTCATCCGCGGTCTATGGCTCTGCGGGCAAAGCCGGCAACCAGGGGCTATTCAGCCGGCATTAAAGTTTTGGGGCCATGGTAAGAGCGACTCCCAGATGCCTGGCACCACCCGCAGCAGAGTGTTACAATCCTGCCGCCTCGGTTACCCTGACAACTACCTGCGGCACCCGCCAAGCCCCGCCGTGCCGGAGACTGCGAGAGCATGCTGAAATGATGTCTTCCCCGCGCCAACGGCCACTAAAGAAACGAAAATTCAACTTCCCCTTTTCGCCCTTTTCGGAAGCGGCGGCCCTCGCGCTCGTCGGCGCGCTGGTCCTCGCCCTATTGATGCTGCCCCCGATGGTCGGGCTGGCCAACAACGGTGACTTCGAAAGGGTCATGCACTGGGGCAAGTTCGAGTATTTAACCACGGACTACTTTGACAAGCACTTCGGGTGGGTGAACCGGGAGTTCCGCATCACCAGGAGCCCGCTTCTCACGTGGTGGGGCTATGGCTCGTCGGAGGCGATCTTCGTCAAGCTGAGCGCCCTGTTAGGGAGCCTGCTCATCCCCGGCCGACTCTTCGACATTCGGCTGCTGGGGGTCATCCATGTGTTAGCCTTTCTCCTCAGCCTCTGGACATTGATGAAGGGCTGGCAGGCCAGCACCGGCAGTCCCCCGCTGCTGCTGATTCCGATTTTCGCCTTGATTTTTTGCGACATCGGCTATCTCGCCTACTTCCACTCGTTCTATTGTGAGCCGGCTACGCTGATCTTCCTGTTGCTGACCGTCGGCACGGGCCTCTACCTCGCGGGGCAGGAAAAAAAACAGACTTGGATGCTCGTCGTGTTCTTCCTCTCGGCCCTGTGCTTCGTCAGCGCGAAACTGCAAAACGTCCCTTTGGTTCTGCCGTTATTGCTCTTCAGCGGGCGGCTGTTTTCGCTCAGGCCCGAGGCCGCGTGGAGGAAAACCGTCGTGGCGCTCTCAGCCCTGCTAGTATCTGGCTCAGTCTTTTTATACGCCCTGACCCCGCGGAATATGAAGGACGCCAATAAATTCAACGGCACCTTCAACGGCATCCTCAAGGATTCGCCGTCCCCGCGGCAGGACTTGCAAGAACTGGGACTCGATGAACAATATGCGGTCTTAGCCGGGACAGTCTTCTTCAACCCTCACCCTCCCCTTGAGATCAAGAGCCCGGAATTCAGGGAAGGTTTCTTCAACCGGATGAATCACCTCAAGCTCATCCGATTTTACCTCACGCACCCCGGCCGTTTCCTCTCGAAGCTGAAGGTGACAGCCCAGAAAGGCTACACCCTGCGGCCAGATGACCTCGGGAATTTCGAGAAGCAGGCGGAGATGGGCTTTGGGACTAAGGCGAGGCGTTGGAGCCTGTGGAGCAGTTTCAAGCAGCACAGCCTCCCCAAATCGCTCTGGTTCTTAACCACCTACCTCCTCCTGTTGGCGGGGCTCATCTTCAAAGACTATTGGAAGGCTGAAGAGACGACTTCGAGGGTGACGCTGGAATTCTACCTGGCGCTGCTGTTGATGATACCCATCGCTTTTGTGACGCCCATCCTGGGGGAGGGAGAGACTGATCTGGAGAAGCATATGTTTCTCTTTAACGCTCTTTTTGATCTGTCGCTGCTGGTGCTGTTTGGGAGGCTGCTGGGCGCTGTCTATCGGACTGTCAAGACTCACACCTGGCGTTTAGGGGCAAAAGAGCATAGCTTCTCTGTCGGGGTTTAGGGTGCTGGCCGATGGCGTTCCAAAACTCGGCGCCGACCAAAGGGGCACGCCTGAGGGCGGCTCCGGTCGCAGGTTCATGACCTGAACGGTTGGACGAGTGCATTTAATTTACGATTTTATCAATTCGGCCGAACCGGTATTGACTTTTCGCCAAGCTTACTATATTTTTGCTAAGCTCGTTATAAAAGCTGTTTGCCCTAAATGACTCCGCTTTATTCACTGACGTGGGAAGCCGGTGAACTGTCTGGCCAATAGTTGCACGGGCTGAAAGAAAAAACGCCGGATTATGCTTTCCATCTGGTCGACCTTAATCTTTGATACCTTTTAAAGTGGACTAACTGCTAAGATGTGGTGCTCACGCCATTGATGTAAAGCAGGCTGTGGCATGCTACGCCCAGGCGGCTTCAAGATGGTGATGAGCAGTAACTCGATCACGATTGGTAGCGGGGTATAGTTTACCTCAATCCTGTCCAGCCCAGTTATTGTTCAATGTGGGCCGATATATGGATGCACGATTGCGTCCCGACCACAAAAAATTTCGGGCAGGCAGTAATATGGCGGCCAGTTCGGCCACTTCCTCTTTCGGCATTCAAAATTGAAGCGCGACCGGGGGAGTAACAATGGGAATCAAACCGCACTCATAAGGGTGTGTCAATCACCCTTGAATTCAGAGTCTAGGCAGTCTGTTGTGATAGCGGGTTGCAGTTGTGTGCTTCCTTAAGACGGCTTGGCGCCTTGGCGGGAGACCTGGGTAAGGTGTGAAGGCGCAAAGGACGCGAAAGAAGAAGTCGTATCCCGACTGTCAACCGCTAAAATATCCGGGCAGTATCGAAAAAGATTGTAAAGGGGAGGAGTATTTATGAATACCCGCAATGCCTCTACGGTTCTTCATCTTGTCGGCAGGATGAAAAAATCAACACTTGACATGAGGCGTAGTGCTCAGCTGAGGGCGCGAGTCATCGCTACTCGCGGCCATTTTGGCGCACGTTTCGCCCTCGTTGCCCTGGTCGCCGGTTTCTTTCTTTTGACCATCTGGGCGAATTATATGTTTTCGCGCGGCAGTTCGGTGAGCGCGGCGACCGCAGAAAGCGTCAGCCTGTTCGCCGATAGTAGTGGCACCATGCCGAAGACCTCGTTCATCCTGGGCGATAAGGCCTGGGCGATGGAAACGGGAGCCCCTCTGCCAATCCCTCCGCCAGACGGGTATGGACTTCCCCAGCGACGGTTTCAATGGATCGCGCCTGATGGCACAGTTGCGCAGCAAAGCGATATTACTGCGGATGGGCAGTTTGACTCCTACCAGATCCCGACAATCGGACAATTTGCCCAAGTCGGAACCTGGCAGGTGAGAACCATTGATAACTCGAATGTTGGATTTACCGTCCCGGCGGCGGTATTCGTAGTGAGTGATCCTGCTCATGCTGCCGTTGATCTCTCGGTCAGTACGTTCGGCCCCCTCCAGGTCAGCCCCGGCAGCAACCTCACCTATTCGGTCCAGGTCACCAACAAAGGCCCCAATGATGCGCAAAACGTCCAGCTGACAGATAGCGTCCCGGATCACACGACGTTCGTCTCGGAGACTCAAAACTCAGGCCCGTCCTTTGAGTGTGGGAATCCGTCCCCGGGCAACGGCGGCACGACAACTTGCACTATCGGGAGCCTGCCTCGCGGCGCCACGGCCGTCTTCACGATGGTTTATCAGGTGGATTCCGACACGACGCTCAACGGCACCCAGCTCTTCAACATCGCGCAGGTCTCCAACTCGGTAACTGAATTGCACGACGCTGACAACACGACAGCCGCCAGCACCGCCGTCGCCCCGGGCGTCTGCACACTCGGCTGCCCAGGCAATATCACTCAAGCCGCTGACTCCGGTCAGAACGGAGCCACCGTCAACTACGCGGCGCCGTCAACCTCGCCGGATGCGGCCACCTGCGGGACGGTGGTCTGCAACATCCCGTCAGGCTCCTTCTTCCCCATTGGCACGACGACCGTGGTGTGTGGGGGTCAGAGCGGCAATCCCTGCAGCTTCACGGTGACGGTGACCGGGGCGCTCACGCTCACGCTCAATGGAGCTAATCCGATGACGGTCGAGTGCCATGACCAGTTTGTTGACCCGGGGGCTACGGCTAGTGATGGTTCGGCGGTTACCGCCTCAGGCAGCGTGAACACGAACGTGCCGGGGACCTACACCATCACCTACACCGCTTCCGACGGCACGACCACCGCGATGCGGACGGTGAACGTGGTGGACACCACGGCGCCAATAATCGCCCTCAACGGCGCGGCCCCGATGACGGTGGAGTGCCACACCACCTTTACGGATCCGGGGGCGACGGCGACGGACGCTTGCGCCGGCAGCGTATCGGTCACCGCCTCGGGCAGCGTGAACGCGAACGTGCCGGGGACCTACACCATCACCTACACCGCCACCGATCCCACAGGCAATACGGCGACGGCCATTCGAGAGGTGAATGTCGTAGACACTACGCCGCCGGTGATCAGTTGCCCGGCAGATATTACGGCCATCCTGCCGGCGAATACGACCGCCACTTCAATGGCTGTGAATTACACAGTCACCGCTACGGACGCTTGTTCGGGTGCGACGCCCGTCGTGAGCACGCCTGCTTCCGGCTCGGTCTTCTCACTTGGCACGACGCCGGTGACTTCCACAGCGACTGACAGCTCGGGGAATTCAAGCACCTGCGGCTTCAATGTGTCGGTGATTTATCGCTTCACCGGCTTCTTCTCGCCGGTCGGCAACCTGCCGACACTAAATACAGTCAATGCCGGCCGGGCGATTCCGGTGAGGTTTAGCCTGAGCGGTAACAAGGGGCTAAATATCTTTGCCTCCGACTACCCGGTCTCGGTTGGGATTGCCTGCGATACAGGCGCCCCGACCTCAGATGTCACAGAGACTGTCACGGCCGGCGGCAGTAGCCTGAGCTATGATGCTGGCTCTGATCAATACAGCTATGTCTGGAAGACGGATGCAGCGTGGGCAGGAACCTGCCGTCAACTAGTCATCAAGTTGAACGACGGCACTATACATAGTGCGAACTTCAAGTTCAGGTAAGGGAGATGGGACCTCGGGCAGGGAGCGTCGATTCAGGTCGGCGCCCCCGCCCGGGCATCAATCGCCCTGAGTTAAGAACCACGGCGACGTGATCGTTTAAGACGACCACACCAGCGCCTCCGACGATACTGGCCCAACCACAATTCTGGGCAGTGGCGGTATCATCGATTTACGAGTAGATAACGGACCCAAAAACAGGGGCGGCGGTCATTGATCGGTCCCCCTGTAGACCGCCATCAATGATTCAAAACTTAAAGGAGACAAGTCATGAACAAGATAAGATCCAGCCTCAATCTGCTTGCAGCGTTCGCCGTGTGTGTGCTCTTCAGCTCACTGGCACAAGCTCAGGCGACCCGAACCTGGGTGTCCGGCGTCGGTGACGATGCCAATCCGTGCAGCCGCACCGCACCGTGCAAGACTTTTGCCGGCGCCATCTCGAAGACGGCCCCTAGCGGTGAGATTAATGTGCTCGATCCGGGCGGCTTCGGGGCGGTCACGATCACCAAAGCCATTACCATTGACGGCGGAGGGTTTATCGCTGGCGTTCTGGTCAGCGGCACCAACGCGATCATCGTCGCTGCGGGCGCCAATGATGTGGTGACACTACGGGGTCTGGACATCGATGGGCTCAACACCGGGCTCACCGGCGTCAGGATTACCTCGGGGAAACAAGTTAACGTAGAGGGCTGTAGGATCTATGGTTTTAACACAGCGGGCATCAGCGTAAATACAACCGCCGCCCCCGCCACCAAGGTGAACGTCAGGGACACGATTATTACAGGCTTTACAGGTGGGACTGCGACCACCGATGAAGGGGTTGTGGTCGCAGGCAGCGGCGCAGGCAGCGGCAACGAGGTGTCACTGAGCAATGTTCGCCTACAGGGGCTGAGCTTTGCCTTGGATGTGCGGGATAGTGGGGGTGGAGCGACCCTGAACAAGGCCACGATCAGCAATTCAGTGGTGACCAGCAATGGTTTGGGCATGATCGCACAAGGCAACGGGATCATCAACGTCGAGAGTACCACTGTGGCGCACAATACAACCGGAGTCAATGCGGCGAATGCCGGCTCAAAAGTGCGGCTCTCCCGTTCCGCTATCTTTAATAACAGCACCGGGATCACCATCGCCGCTGGCGCGACGGTTACTACATTCCAGAATAACGTGATTTTTGACAACCCAACCACCACAGCGCCAAACGATGTCAAGTCACAACAATAGCAGACATTCCCTGGACCGCCTCTCCCCACCCGCCAGTCTTCGATTGACGGGCGGGGAGAACGCGATCCGGCGTCTCACTTCTTAGCTCGCCCTTTGCGCCGAGACTACCCACTGCCCTGGGCAGATTCGACAGCCGAGCCCTCCTTCTTCATGTCGGCGGGGCCAGGTCGATGGTGATCTTGTAGACCGGAAGAAGAATCCGCTGTTGTTGAGCGCGGCGCGGATTCGCTTGCGGTTTTTGCGGACGGCCAGGTCCGGCATCCTTGCCTGCCCAGGCTGGCAGATCGGCAGGCAAGGATGCTTGCACTCCCAGGGTAGAGGACGTACGCCAGTGAAAACCGCTATAAAATTGACTGGCTTTCCTCACGTTTTTTCATCAATCTGAAGATCCTTCCAGGGCGTATGCTCGCCCGCTCCATTTACTTCAACCACGTCATTCGGATGATGGCCATCACTCGCCTTGCGCTTGTGCGCTTCCAGCAGGGGGCGACGCGCAGCAATAGACGGGAGCAGCAGTATCTGACCACCTTGGACCATTCGCTGTCCGCCTGTCTGTGACCGGCACTGCGCGGCCTGAAAGACCAGCAGCAGGCAAGCATCAGCGGCGGGACTGAGTACTTCCTCTCACTTAGCGCGGCCTGGAAATTTTGTTTGACAAGGCGCGAAAACTCGTGCTAGGTTTAGTCCGCCCCTACCTGGAAACCGTCACCAACCTAACCGCGCAGCCCCGCGGGAGCAAGCGAAGTCGATGTCATTCATTCAGGCCAACACACTCGAGAGAACGGATGCAGACCACCTTCTAAACGGAGCGTTGTTCTTCCCCAGCACGCGCTAGGTTTAGTCCGCCCCTACCTGGAAACCGTCACCAACCTAACCGCGCAGCCCCGCGGGAGCAAGCGAGGTCGATGTCATTCATTCAGGCCAACACAGTCCAGACTGCGTCGATGATGCGCGCATTTTCCGCTCTAATTTTTATGCATTTTTATGCTGGAAAAAACCGGCTATTCGGAGTTTGTAAACAGGCGGGAAGGGTCTTTAACACGGACGCAGATCACCTCCTACATGGAGCCTTGTTCTTCCCCAACAAGCTTAAATCCGAAACATCAATGAAACGGCAGTTGAGAGACACTTATTGATGGCTTGGGAGGTGGTTTTGTCTAGACCGGGGCTGAAGAGCGCCACGAGCTAAACTTCAGGACTTACCTCAAGTGGCTGCCGCACCGCATGATTTGTTTTTCAAAGCCAGAGGGGGTGCATGATGTAGTGACCAAACTCCACGTTCACCCTGTGTCCGTGTGAGGCCTATCAGCGCCCAAGTCCGATGCACCGAACCCCTTCTTCAAGGCCTGGCCCTGCACAGATCTCAGAGCAACAGGAGCCGTTATTGAGTCTAAAGGGCCGCTTGGAGCTGTTGCTGAAGAGTGCGTCTCACGGAGGTTTTGACTATCACCAACATTTTAGGGCGCACTCGGTGATTATGCCGTCAGGCCGCATCGAGTGAAGTGGTAACGAAAGAGCCGAGTCATGAAAGAAATAAACAGAGAGTTAGCCTACGACAGAAATAAAAAGAACGCGCCATGACCTCGTCAAGAGCTTGGTGGCGAGAGAGCATAGGAAAAGAGACAGGACTCGAACGAAGATAAAAGAAGCACGCTCAGCCGAGGAGCTTGGTCACTTTAAAGCTAAAGCAAAGACCAGAAAGCTCGGTTTCCTTTGAAGGTTGGCCTAACCCATTGCACCCGAATCCCTCTTCAGGTCCTGGCCCTGGCAGAGATGAGAGCAATAGGAGCCGTCACGGAATCTGAAGGACCTTCGGGATCTGTGGCTGAAGCGCAATCAAGCAGCAATTGGCACGACTCAAACCAGTTGCATCACGTCGATGAACGCAGAATACTGGCGCGCACGCGCGGAAGAATTGCAGTCCCATCTTGACGAAGCTCGCGCTCTGTTGTTACGCCTCGCGGAGGTGCTACCCGTGGAGTCCCTTCCTCAGCTCAAGTTGAGTGCGGCCGAAACCGATGGCAAGGGAACGGGCAATGGCCACCGCCTTGCTGAAAGCACTAGGTGCGACGCACTAGTAGACAGTCTCTCTGCACCAACGGAAGAGCGGCTAATAAAGATCGGGGCGCCCGTGATCATGACGGAAAATCATGAACAAGACTCATCTATACCAGATTCGACCTCCAAAATGTTCGGAAAGAAACAAACCCTACAATCTCTAAAAAACAAGCCGGTACAAAACACCGCCAGCCCCAGAGTTTCTCCAGCTAGCGTAGGATTAGCAGCTTGTACGAGCATAACCTCTGCACCCGCGAAGATACCCTTCGGCGTAAATCTTGCGGGCCACTTTGCATCTGAAAAAGGTGTCGGCGAAGCTGCCCGCGCCAGCGTCAGGGCTTTACAAGCAGTCGGCATCCCCTATGTCTTAAATAATTTTACCGACTCTCTCTCTGTCAATCAGGATACCGCTTATGCCGCCTTCGACGAGGACAACCCATACTCTTTCAATCTGATTCAGGTCAATGCCGACCAAGCGCCGGCCTTCGCCGGGCAAAAGGGTCTGAAATACTTCGAAGAGCGATACAACATCGGATATTGGTTCTGGGAACTCTCTGAGTTTCCGGCCGAATGGCAGTCAAGTTTTCTATACTTTGATGAGATCTGGGTCGCCAGCGATTTCGTCCTGGACTCCATCTCACGCGCGGCGCCGATTCCCGTCACCAAAATTCCGCTCTCGCTGCCGACAACCCTGGCTATTAGAGACGACCTGACACGCGCGTACTTCAATATCCCCGACGACAAGTTCGTTTTTACCTTCATCTATGACTTCAATAGCGTCAGCCGCCGAAAGAATCCGCTTGGATTGATTGAAGCGTTCAAACGGGCCTTTACTCCGAAGGATGACGCGTTACTGATCCTGAAATGTGCCCATTCGGCAGAGCACCTGGCAGAGTTGGAGACGTTGCAAAGGGCGGCCCAAGGGGTAAATGTTCAGATGATCGACCAGGTTTTGAGTCGAGATGAATTGAACACGCTCTTAGCCCAAACGGATTGCTATGTCTCCTTACACCGCTCCGAAGGCTTCGGCTTGACCCTGGCAGAAGCGATGTTATTGGGGAAGCCGGTGATCGCGACCGGGTATTCCAGCAATACAGACTTCATGACGGCAACCAACAGTTTTCTCGTCAAGTACCATCTGACTGAAATTGACCAAGACTACGGTCCGTATAAGAAAGGCTGCGTGTGGGCAGAACCGGACTTGGACCATGCGGCAGAGTTGATGCGCTATGTTTATCGAAATCCCGAGTCCGCGCTGAAGATCGGGAGCCAAGCCCGCCAGGATATCGCCGATCTGCATCCGCAGCGGGTAGGGAATGTAATCAAAGAGCGATTGCTCAGGATCCAAGGATAATTCGTCTGCCAAGCGCGCAAAGGAAATATCGTCCATCAGTTAAGCCAAGAATCGATGCGGGGAGATAGCTATGTCGAGGAAAGCGCTCATTACCGGGATCACAGGGCAAGATGGAAGTTACCTCGCCGAACACTTACGGGGCTTAGGTTATGAGGTGCATGGGCTGGTGCGCCGGGTGGCGCTGGAAGACCCGGACCGCAGATTCGGGCGGATTCTGCATCTGCTCGATCAGGTTCAACTCCACGCCGCGAGCCTGGAGAGCTATCCGAGCATCTTTCACCTGTTCAGTCGGCACGATTTCGATGAGTGCTACCACCTGGCGGCGCAGAGCTTCGTGGCCGAGAGCTTCGCGGACGGCTTCTCGACGATGAACACGAACATCAACGGGACGCATTACATGCTGGCTGCATTGCGCGAATTGCGCCCAGAGTGCAAGTTCTACTTCGCCGGTTCGAGCGAGATGTTCGGCAAGGCGCGCGAGGTGCCGCAACGCGAGTCCACACCTTTTTATCCGCGTAGTCCCTACGGCATCAGCAAGGTGGCGGGCTTCGAGTTGACGCGGAATTACCGTGAGGCTTACGGGATGTTCTGCTGCAACGGCATCCTGTTCAACCACGAATCGCCGCGGCGCGGTTATGAGTTCGTGACACGCAAGATCACGAGCAGCGTCGCCCGCATCAAGCTGGGATTGGCGACCGAAGTTCGCCTAGGCAATCTGGAAGCGCAGGCGCGACTGCGGCACGCGGCGGATTACGTGCGCGCGATGCACCTGATGCTGCAACAGGCAGTGCCGGACGATTACGTGGTGTCCACTGGCGAGACCCACAGCGTGCGCGAATTCTGCGAACTGGCGTTTGCGGAGGCCGAACTGGATTACCGCGAGTACGTCAAGGTCGATGAACGATTCTATCGCCCGGCGGAGGTAGAGTTGTTGGTGGGCGATTCCGCGAAAATGCGGCAGACGCTTGGCTGGCAGCCGCGCTTGGCGTTCAGAGATTTAGTGAAAGAGATGGTGCGGTCCGATTTGGAGATGACGGCGTGGGCGGTCAAAGAGGGCATGCTCTCGGCTTCGGCATTATCGAAGGTGCCATCGGCGTTGATCTGACAGGTGGCGTTTTGCAGACGGTTGCGCCGGTGATGTGCTCTAATCATTCATTTGGAAACTGCCGCTTGCATCATTGCAGCGAGGCGGCGAAGGAGTAAGTATGAATTTGTCCGATTCGTTTGGAGCCGCGCAGGCCGACAAGCTGACGACATTTCAATCGCCCGATCACCCTCCCTCGCCTGCCTCGGATGAGTCGCACAATGGTCAGCTCAACTCGGCCCTCCCTATGAATAGCGCCTCCCGCTTGGCGTCCCGCTTGGCGCAACTCACGGTGCGTTTGGAAGAAGCCATCTTTGAGCGCGATCTGGCGCAACGTGTGCAAGCACGTTTGGAAAAAGAGTATCGCGCGCCGGGGCAACATAGGTGGCAGGGGGCAGATGCGTCCCATGACTTGGATGTGGTGCGCCAGGAGAAGCAACAACTGGAACAGGAGAAGCGCCGGTTGGAAAAGGAGCTGCGTCAACTCAGGTACAGTCTCGCCGGCCTCGAATCCGAACGTTCGCTCCACCGCCGGCTTGAACAGGAGTTGCAATCCTCGCGCCAACACGCCGCCGCGCTCCAAGCGCAGGTCGAGAATCTTAACGAGTCCATGAAGACGATTCTCAATTCCCGCGGCTGGCGCCTGGCTCAATCTATGCGCCGGCTCTTTGGCAGGGCCTGGCATAGCTAATCCCGCGGGTGGCGCCACCCTTGCCACAGGAGAAAGTCGCCTCTGCTACAAAAGAAATTTGATGGAGCGAAAGACCAAGGCTTATGAGAACTGAAAACAATGATTCTCGTCCGCAACCGAGCGTCGAGTATTGGCGTGCTCGCGCGGAGGAGTTGGAGTCTTCCTTGAATGAAACCCGCGTTTTGCTCATCCGCTTGGCTGAGACGCTCCCCATCGAATATCTCCCGCAGCTCAAGCTGAGCGCGGCGAAATTCTTCAGCGCCGGAGCCAATGAACTCAACCTCGACAGCGAGCAGGCCCCGAGTCTGTCAAAGAGCGCGGTACGGGCTGAATAAAAACAGATCGGGAAGGATTGGCATGCGAAAGAAAGCATTGATTACTGGTGTCACCGGGCAAGACGGCAGCTATCTCGCTGAGTTGTTGCTGAGCAAGGATTACGAAGTGTACGGGATTATGCGCCGGTCCAGCTCGTTTAATACTGAGCGCATAGACCACGTTTACCAGGATCCTCATGCCGCTAATCGTCAGCTGCATTTAATATACGGCGACCTGAATGATGCCAGCTCGCTCAATCGAATCTTGCGCGAAGTGCGGCCTGATGAAATCTACAATCTCGGGGCGCAATCGCACGTCCGGGTCAGCTTCGACGTCCCTGAATACACCGGCGAAGTAACCGGGCTGGGCACGCTCCGTCTGCTCGAAGCGATCAGAGAAAGTGAGATCAATCCACGCTTCTATCAGGCTTCGTCTTCGGAGTTGTTCGGCAAAGTGCAAGAAGTCCCGCAACGCGAGACGACTCCCTTCTACCCGCGCAGCCCCTATGCCGTCGCCAAGCTTTATTCTTACTGGATCACGGTCAATTACCGCGAGAGCTACGGGATGTTTGCCTGCAATGGGATTCTCTTCAATCACGAAAGTCCTCGTCGCGGCGAAACCTTCGTCACGCGCAAAATCACTCGCGCCGCCGCGCGCATCAAACTCGGCCGGCAAGAGAAACTCTTTCTGGGCAATCTCGAGGCCAAGCGAGACTGGGGCTATGCCGGGGATTACATCGAGGCGATGTGGTTGATGCTGCAACAAGACCAGCCGGATGATTATGTAATCGCCACAGGCGAGACGCACTCGGTGCGCGAGTTTCTTGCTGAAGCCTTTGGCTACCTCGACCTCGACTGGCGCCGGTATGTCGAAGTAGACCCGCGCTACTTCCGCCCCGCCGAAGTTGACCTGCTGATCGGCGACCCCACCAAAGCGCGCCGGAAGCTCGGCTGGGTGCCGAAAGTCGGCTTCAAAGAATTGGTCAGAATGATGGTCGAGGACGATTTGAAAAGGATCCAGCATGCCTGAACCGTTTCCTTACCGCAGAATCGTGGTGACTGGCGGCGCCGGATTTCTCGGCTCTTACGTGGTGGAAAAACTCCGCGCGCGTGACTGTCAGCAGATTTTCGTGCCGCGAAAAAAAGACTACGATCTGGTCCAGGGCGACGCGGTGCGCCGGCTCTATGCCGACACGAAACCTGATCTGGTCATTCATCTGGCGGCGATTGTCGGCGGCATCGGCGCCAATCGCGCCAATCCAGGGCGCTATCTCTACGACAATCTGATGATGGGAACTCAGCTGATCGAGCAAGCCCGTCAGCACGGGGTGGCGAAGTTCATCGCCCTGGGCACCATCTGCGCCTACCCTAAGTTCACGCCCGTGCCGTTCAAAGAAGACGATTTGTGGCATGGCTACCCGGAAGAGACCAACGCGCCCTATGGCTTGGCGAAAAAGATGATGCTGGCGCAATCGCAGGCTTACCGGCAGCAATATGGCTTCAATTCCATCTTCCTGTTGCCGGTCAATCTCTATGGCCCGCGCGATAATTTCGACCCCGAAAGCTCGCATGTCATCCCGGCGCTGATTCGCAAATGCGTCGAAGCCATGGACGCGGGCCAGAACCACATCACCTGCTGGGGAACGGGACAGGCCACACGCGAGTTTCTTCATGCCGCAGATTGCGCCGAAGGTATCGTCCTCGCGGCAGAACGTTACAATCAGCCGGAGCCGGTGAATCTCGGCGCGGGTTTTGAGATTTCCATTCAAGACCTCGCCGAAAAGATTGCCCGGCTCTCAGGTTTCACCGGCCGGATCGAGTGGGATCCCACCAAGCCTGACGGCCAGCCGCGACGTTATCTTGATGTTACGCGCGCGAAACGAGAATTCGGATTTGAAGCCAAGATCAGCTTCGATGAAGGACTCAAACAAACTATCGAGTGGTACAAGCAAAGCCTCTATCAGAGAGCGTAACTACGTGCCCCAAGCTGACAGACCGGCGAACGAGGATGTTAGTCTTTGATCTCAGCCGGTCAGCATGATGAGCCCATGACTTTTTCTATTCCACATTGCTGGTGCGGCAATGCAGATCTGGCGCCCTTTTCGCCTGATTACCTGAAGTGTCACGTTTGTGAGACGCTGGTTGTCGCTCGCATGCCATCGTCGGACATCTCCCGCGTGACGGATGACGAGCATGACTTATATGGGCGACAATACTGGTTCTCGCATCAAGAAAATGATCTCAATTTTCCCAACCTCACCGCGCGCGCCGCGGCAGACCTCCCGGAGCGATGCGTGCACTGGTTGCGCTATGCGCTCAAGTACAAACTTCCTCCAGCTGAAGTTCTGGAACTAGGCAGCGCGCACGGTGGCTTTGTGGCGCAACTGCGGCAAGCTGGTTTCAATGCGACCGGCCTTGAACTCAGCCCCTGGGTAGTTGACTTCGCCCGGCGAACCTTCAATGTACCAATGCTGCTTGGTCCGGTAGAAGCTCAGGAGATTAAGCCGCAGTCTCTCGACTTAATTGCGCTGATGGACGTCCTGGAGCATCTGCCGGAGCCGACCGTGACCATGCGACATTGCCTGCATCTGCTCAAACCGAACGGCGTGCTGCTGATTCAGACGCCTTGTCTGCCCGAAGGCGTAACCTACGAGGAAATGGTCGCCCGGCAAGACCCTTTCCTATCACCCATGCAACCGGAAGAGCATCTTTACCTGTTCAGCCGGCGCTCCATCAGCGAACTTTTCCAGAGATTGAAGGCACCTCATCTCGAATTCGAACCGGCCATCTTCAGTGACTACGACATGTTTTTGGCCGTGGGCGGCGCTCCGCTGGCGGCACATTCGTCAGAGGTCATTGAAAAAGCTTTATGTCGAGCGGCAGAGGGGCGGATGATTAAAGCGCTCCTCGATCTGGATGACCAGTTCAAAGCTTTACAGCGGCACTACGCCGAGTCGGAGGCTGACCGCGAGGCGCGCCTGGAAGTTATCCACGTTCAAGGGCAACAGCTCGGTCGTCTGCAAGCGGAATGGAATGACCTGCACCGCGACCTGGCTGAGCTGTGTCAGGAACTCGATACTCTACCAACCAGGCAAGCCGAGCGAAGGGCGAAAAGCAAAGGACGCTACCAGCTTACTCAACTGGCGGCTGAGTGCCCTCCCGATGGGAGCGTACTGGAGGAAATGTCACCAGAGCGAGCAGCAATCGCCGCGACACACCAGCCTGGTTTTCCCATCACCAGTGAGCAAGGTGTTGATCGTCCATCGAAGCTCGAATTAAAGGCGCCATCGGGTCGCTTGGTTGAGGATGAAGGCGAAGAGGGCATTTTGTGCCGAACAACCGTTTCATCTGAGCTGCCTCGCTTAACTGAGAACGGGCATCGTGAGTTAACTTTGCCAGCGGAACTCAAACGCATTGCGATAGACTTAACTCCCATCTTGCCCGGCGGTGAGAATGGCGGGGTCAAACCACTAGCCCTCGAACTGATCCAGCAATTGGGTCGTCACGAACCGGATCGAGAGTGGATTCTCCTCACTTCAAGTCAAAGTCATGACGAACTCGCATTCCTGGATGCTCATAATGTGCGTCGCCTCTGCGTCATGGGGCCACTGGCCGCGTCAGAGGTCGAGCCTCATCAGCTTCTCAAACAAATAGACGCGAATCTGCTCTTTTGTCCATTTACAGCCCCTTCATTTTTTGACCCGGCTGTGCCTACGGTGTCACTCGTGCTTGATCTCCAATACGCTTACTACCCTGAGTTTTTCCAGCCCGAAGACCGGCGTCAGCGAGATGAAAATTTCCAAAACGCCTGCCGCTTTGCGACCAAGCTGATCTGCATTTCGGATTATGTGCGCGGCACCGTGCTGGAAAAATCAGGGATAGACCCGCAACGTGTCACGACCATCCACATTCGCCTGTTCAATCGGATAGAAAAGATCGCGCCTTCTGAAGCGGAGGCTTTGCTCCGGAGTTGGGAACTGAAAGCAAATCGGTTCCTCCTTTATCCGGCAAACTTCTGGGAGCACAAAAATCACCGCATGTTGGTGACCGCGTTTGGAATTTATCGTCAGCGCCATCCAGAGTCTAAACTCAAGCTGGTCTGCACTGGCGCTTTGAGCGGCGGCCTGGCTGCGCTGGCCGACGACCTCAAACGGATGGGCTTGGAAAAGCACGTACTGCTCCCAGGTTATCTCGATGAGGCCGAGTTTGCCGCTCTGATGCAGGGCTGCCGCGCAGTGATTTTCCCTTCTCTTTATGAGGGTTTCGGCATGCCGGTCCTGGAAGCGATGGCTGCCGGCAAGCCAGTTCTATGCAGTAATGTCACGAGTTTGCCGGAGATTAGCGGGGAGGCAGCGCTGTTGTTCGATCCGCGGAAGCCAGTGGAGATGGCTGAGGCCATTGAGCGCCTCGAAAGCGACCAGGAGCTGGCTGCGCTGCTGGTCCGCAAAGGGCAGCAACGCTTGGTTGAGTTTGGCGGAACTGAAGAGATGGTCCGGCAGTATCTCCAGGCTTTCAAAGATGCTTGGCAATCCGGGATGTCGTTCTCCGAAGCGATGCATGGTCGGTATCAGGATGGCTGGATAGGTAAGCGCGTTCTAGTTACCTACCCGGATGATTCTGCACCCAGATACCTGGAGATCGGACTAGAGGTTCCACCCTGGGTACCCTTTGAGAGAGTGACACTGGAATTAAATCAAGCCGGGCGATCACAGGCTGAGGCTTATTCGATTAGCCGAGGCAAGTCATCAGTCGTTCGTTATGAGCTTGACCCGCGCGGCGGGTTTGTCAATCTCTCGGCCCATCCTACATTTCAACCTAAAGCGCAGGGAGCAACCAGCGCGGATGATCGCTGGTTGAGTTGTGTTTGCGCGTCGTGCAAACTCGTCAGCTCGCGGGGAGTAATCGATATTCTCGCGGCAAAGTGAATGTACTATGACTAGTGTGTGTGTCATTACCCCTTCTTTCAATCAAGGGCGCTTCATTGAGCGGACGATCCAGAGCGTGCTCTCGCAAAAGATCGCCGGCCTGGAATACGTCGTCTTTGACGGCGGAAGCACGGATGAAACGGTAGATATTCTAAAACGCTACGAAACAAAACTGCGCTGGGTGTCTGAGCCTGACAAGGGACAGGCTCACGCGGTCAATAAAGGAATCCTTGCCACCTCCGGCGATATTATCGGCTGGCTTAATTCTGACGATATTTATTACCCAGGAGCAATCCAGGGCATCCTGGACTTTTTGGAGTTACATCCCGAGGTGGATCTGGTTTATGGTCAAGCAGACCATATCGACACCGAGGATAAGTGTATTGAGCCGTATCCCACGGAGGAGTGGGACATCGAACGCTTAAAACAAGTATGCTACTTGTGCCAGCCCGCTACGTTCTTCCGGCGGCGTCTCGTGGATCGCTTTGGCCTCCTTGATGACACTCTGCAATACTGCCTCGACTACGAGTACTGGCTGCGCGTAGGGCTGGGCGGAGCGCGAGTCGCCTTCTTGCCCTCAAAGCGGCTTGCCGGCTCGCGCCTCCATGCCGAGACGAAAACCCTGGGATCAAAAGTGAAAGTGCATCGGGAGATTTGTGAGATGACGCGCGCGCGCCTGGGGCGCGTTCCCGACCGGTGGCTTTTTACTTATGCTCACGTCATCGCCGAAGACCGGGAACTAACCTGGGAGGGGCCGCGCCAGTTTGCCTCCGCCGTCTCGGTAGCCGCGATCGACACCGCAATTAAATGGAACCAGGCAGTGTCGCGGGACATGCGTCGGACGGTGGCTAACTGGGTCGGGAGCGATATTTTGTGGGAGCCCATGAAGATCGGGGTTGATGTCAGCCAAACCGGTAAGTCGAAGGCAGGATGCGGCTACTTCGCCGATAGCCTCATCCGAGGGCTGGCAGAGCAGGACCTCGATCACGAGTATTTGCTTTATCCGACCTTCGGGGACTTTTACTTTGACCCTGACTGGGAGCGGGCAACTCTTCAGAGTGAATGGGCGCACGTCCAGCAAGGGCTGGGGCACCGCACTTTCGAAGAAGCATCACACTTCTGGAACCATCCACCGGCCGACTTTGAAAAACAACTCGGCAGCCCGCAGATTATCCATGCGAACAATTATTACTGCCCGACAGAGTTGAAGAAAGCGAGATTGGTTTACACCCTTTATGATTTATCATTCCTGGACCACCCAGAATGGACCACCGAACAAAATAGAGCCGGATGTTTCAAAGGGGTCTTCAATGCCAGCTTACATGCCGACTTCATAATCGCAATTTCAAACTATACCCGCCAGCGTTTTTTGGAGGTGTTCCCTTATTATCCGCCTGACCGGGTAGTGGTTGTCCACCTAGCAAGCCGGTTTTCTAAATGCGCGGACCTCGCCCAGCCTGAAGGGCTGCGCTTTATTGCGCCCACCCGCTTCTGGCTGAACGTGGGGACGCTGGAGCCACGCAAGAACCATCCGCGGCTACTCAAGGCATATGCTAAGCTCAAAGCCCAGCCAGGTGAAACAATGCCTCTTGTGTTAGCCGGCGGAAGTGGGTGGCTAATTGACGACCTTGAAAGTCTGATCGCTGACCTTAACATCCAACAAGATGTTATTAGGTTATACTACGTGAATGACGCCGAGTTACAATGGTTGTACCAAAATTGTTTTGCTTTAGTCTATCCATCTTCGCTTGAAGGATTTGGTCTGCCGGTCTTGGAAGCAATGGGTTTGGGGGCGCCGATCATCACCTCCAATACAAGCTCTCTCCCCGAAGTAGCAGGCTCTGCCGGGATACTGGTAGACCCGTTCAATGAAGATGAAATATTCCAGGCGATGCTCAAACTGTGTCTGGGCGAAGCAAGTCGTCAGACTCTTAAGGAGCTATCATTGGAACGCGCCAAAATGTTCTCTTGGGATCGCGCTGCCGCTGAAGTCCTTGAGGTTTACAGAAGAGCGTTATCATTAAATACCTTTCAAGATCACGCCTTTTGCCAGCAAAGCGTGAATAGTTTTGAGCGTTGGGGAAGCAAAGTCATCAAGTCATCGATGCTCTCAAAAGCGTCTTTGTAGGAACTTCTCTGATGATGGATGTCTCCGGCTGAATAGTTGCTGGACAACCGCTGTCGACCAAGCACTCTGTGTGGCCTTCAGGCAGAGGGCGCGCACGATAGGAGGATTCATTTATGACGAATCGCGTTATATGCTGGGTAGTATTTTGTGCTACTTGCTTCGCCTTTTCCGCTTGCGGTAGCGCTACGCCGGAAACAACACAGCCAGCTGCCATCCCAGCTGCGGCTGCAGCTCCAACACCTCTTAAGGCTTCGGCCTATAAGGTTGAGTGGCTTAGCCATAAAGTTCCTTCAGAGATGGAGGCAGCTAAAGAGTATAGTGTTCCAGTCACGCTCAGGAATATGGGCGATGGAATCTGGCCCTCGAAGGGTGGCCCCTCCGACGTACTAATTTCTTATCACTGGTTGCCGGGCCAGGGAGATAAAGCGGTTGTGCCTGAGGGCGCGAGGACTCCATTGCCACATGACATTGCCCCAGGGGAGACTTTTACCGTGAACAATGTCAAGGTTGTTTCTCCCAAAGAGCCTGGCTCATATCGCCTTCAATTGACGCTTGTGCATGAACGGGTGGTCTGGTTTGAGACTGCAAAGGCTGCCACGCTGATAGTGCCTGTGACAGTTCGCTAACCCGATTTTAGGAATTGCTGCGATGACGCTCGCTCAGTCGAGGGCGACTGCTGCGCCACCACGGCAGGTGGTAATTTTTCACAGTGATTCCCAGAGCGCTGACATGATTCAACAGACTCCAGGCGAAAAAAACCGATGATTTCGACAAGTCCCGGAGAGAGAACCGAATGATTGATGTTTATATTGGAGTCATTCTAAATCTATTGGCCTTGACTGCCATTGGAATCGGCCCCGCATTAAGCCTGCTTTCCGCAGACGAGCGCATCGAAATTGCCCTGGCAGTTGCCCCAACCATAGGCTTTGCTTTGACCAGTATCGGGGGGACTTATCTGGTGATCCTGGATAAGCCCGTCTCAAAATGGGCTATGCCCTGGCTAGTTATTAGTGTTACGGTCAGCCTCGTTATATGTCTTGTTGTTGCCAGGAGAAACAAACTTGAGCTTAGCCAGATTGATTGGAGGGCGATGAAGCTCTTCTTAGCAGGGCTAGCTCTGGTAATTACTTTAGTGATGACGCCGGTTATTGCAGGGGGGCTTAATTTCACTGTGTTGCGCGGTAACGGGACCGATACTTTCAATTATGTTGCTGTGGCTGGATACCTTGACCACGAGCCATATTCTTGGGCCCGGCAAACTGACACTCAATCTCTTATTGACCGACATTCGTCTTACTTACTTGCCCTCCAGCTTCTTTCTGCTCGCTGGACCACATCAGCTATGTTGGCCTGGACTTCGAGGATCGCGCGGACCCCCATTTACCGCTTTGAGCATGCTTACTCTGTATTATCTTTCATTCTGGCATTCGGTCCGGGTTTTTGGTTTCTGCTTTCGATGAAAGTGAAGCCCTGGCGAGCTGGGTTGCTGGCTGTTGCTATCTGCGTCGGATTCTGGGCCCAGTTTGTCCTTGACACTCGAGCGATGTCCCAGATTAATAGTGTCCCGCTGATATTACTCCTAGCGTTGCTTATCACTCGAATTGAGAATAACCCGGCTAGGTTGGCTCTGGGCGAACGCACGCTGCTGTCAATCGTTCTTACCTCGCTTATTCTATTGTATGTCGAAATCATTCCATTGGCGGCTTTGGGACTGACGATTTTCTGGGGGACACGCCTTGTCCGCGGGCGCTTCTCAGTCCTTCAAGCAGGAGGGATCTTTCTCTCACTTGTCATGGCTGTCATAGGAGTTCTGCCTGCTGCTTCCTTGCTGGTCCCCTTCTTCACCAGCCAATTCCGCTATGCAGCAGCATCTCAAAACAATTGGCACCTGGTCTTCTACAATTGGCTATATTCTAGCCCGCTCACCGGTGTATGGGGCCTGTCCTGCATTTCGGTAGGTGGGCAGGTGGGGAGATTTACCTCTCCCGGTCTGCTCAAAACCAGCCTGCTTTTGCTAGGTGAGGCGCTTCCATTTGTGTTGAGCGCTTTGAGTTTGCTGCTTTCGCTTATCCTCGTCTTCTTCCTTGTCAATGCATTCTCAAAAAGGGAATGCCCGGCGGCGATTTTGCTTGCCGCCTCTTTTATCTTGGCTGCGCTGACTCAGTTTTTCTTTCTTATAGCACGAGGGCAGCTCTGGGCTGCGGGTAAAGGTCTTTCCTTTGGGTATCCTTTCATCATGGTCGGCACAGTCGCTTTCATATTTGGGGTTTATCAATCTCCAGGGGTAGGATGGTTGGGCTCCCTAGCGAAGGTTGCTAGATATGGGGTAGGTTTATGGATTGCAATCCAGTGCTTGCTCGGGGGCTACCGGATTGGGTCTGCCGCCACTGGGGTAGATTACTCGAACTATTTAGGAAATCATGGTGAATATAGGCGCCACGATTGGGATATGTCCTCGTTTTCTTGTGCCCTTCAAAAAAATAAAGAGGCTGCAGTTTGGTTAGCCGTCTCGAATAACTGGGCAGCTGAATATTTAAGCTCTGCCTTGGGATGGGATGTTAATCTAATAAACCTAGATTGTGTGAGAGACAGAAGCGGTGCCTTGATAGCATGTCAAACTTCGTTCCGATTCCCACAATACTTAATAATAGAGAGTAATTTGTGCGACGTAAATGATATAACTCAATATACGGTAGCGCGAAATTCAGAATTCTTACTCATTAAGGCTACAAAAGGATTATGGGATCAACCTTTACTCCTAGGGTTGCATAATCCAAACGGTCTGGAAAGAGATATACAAGGAAATACTTCTTTCTGGATAGGCGGCGATGCAACTCAGTTGCGATTGTACTCTCCCAGCAGTGGACAAGCTATCTTGAAAGCCAAATATAGTGCAGGGCCTAGTTTGCCTGAACGACCTGATCGGAAAATAGTGATACGCTTAAGCACGAGCGATCAAGCTCGAGAGATCATTGTTACAGAATCAACTCAAGAGATTCGGATACCTATCCGCCGGGGCCTCAACGAGATTGCTCTGCAGGAGGCTGACCAGCCCAGTATGTCCGTGTTGCCGAACGGTGACGTTCGGCCCTTACTCCTTGGGGTGAGTGGACTGAGAGTCACGGTCGCAGAAGTTGCCCAGGAGATTCAGGCACATGTTCGCGCGACCCGACGGCTCCGCTCCAGCCTCAGCCCGGTGGCACAAAGTTACAGCAGGTAATAAGTAATGAGATCTGTGCCGGCCCAAAAACCGGGACGGATGGGGCAACCCCTTTGAATCTTTGGAAACGAGGCAAAAGAAGATCAGGATGTTTATGGTGTTTACCCAAAAGCTGTCAGAGATAGTCCAACGAATAATTGTTGCCCGGCGAAGGGCAGTGTTAATTGTTTTGCTTTACGCTGCAATGGCTGTTGCCCTGCTGTCACCAGCAGCTTCGACCTCGGTTCTGCCTGATGTCCCTGATATTATATCTCATGTCTCACACATCGTTCAGGCACGTATGGCACTAGAAGAAGGCCAGTTCCCATTAAGAATCGCCCCTTGGGAACACAATGGTTGGCGTTACCCTAGTTTCCAATTCTATGGCCAATTTCCGCATACATTGGGCGGCTTAGTTCATAAATACATTACCCCCTCCAATCCATATCTCGCATACTTAATTACAATATGGCTGGTTTTGACTATTTCTGGTTGCTTTATCTGTCGCATCAGCTTTTACCTAACCCATTCTTTGCCGGCCGCTATATTAGCGGGGGCCTTATATATGGCAGCGCCCTATTTTTTGGTTAATATTCATGCTCGAGGAGCTTTTGCGGAGTCTATCGCACAAGGGTTGCTACCAGTAGTGTTATACTATGTGCTCCGCTGCTACACGAGCCTAAGGTTGCAGCCACTTCTGGCGAGTGGCCTCGCCTGGTTTGCGCTGGCAACAGCGCATACAATTACGTTTGTTTACAGCTCATTATTTGTTTGCCTCTGGTTATTATTCCTTGGGGTAATCAATCATAAGGCTTGGCGACGGCTATTGAGAGTTGGAGCTGCATATGGCCTGGGATGGCTTCTCGCACTCTATTTCTTAGGTCCAGTAATTTTGGAAAAGGATTTAATTATTCACGGTCAGCTTTCAAACCCGTTTGAGTCTAACTGGCTCACACCTTTGCCAGCTTTGGTATCACCAGTTTCGCTGCCACCAGAGCCTCAGCCCGGGCTTCACCCTCTTCCTGCTGACATCCATCCGGCAGTTGGCTGGCCAATGCTGATTGCTTGGGCGGTAGTGGCTTATTACTATCTTCACCACCTATTGTCGAGGCGGCCCCTCGTAGTATATAGATCCTGGCCGGCGCATCTACGATGGACTAGCTGCTTTATAGCGCCTCTTCTTTGTCTCTTTGGCTTATCCTTCTTCGTTGCTTGGAGCCCGATCAATTTCTGGAAATTCCTACCGCATGATTTATATGTCGCCCAGTTCTCTTATCGTATATTAGCACAAGTAGTCTGGATCGGTGCCTTGCTTGGTGCTTATGCTATTGTCATGTTATTCAATGAAGGTATTGATGGTCGCCATATTGCCTTAGGATTGTTATTGATCGGCATGGCGAGCAGCTCATACTTACCACGATTTCACAGTACCTCATTATCGATTAGCGAATTAGTGAAGCAGCCGTCAATTGGCTATGGACAAAATAACTACCTGTATAGCAAATCAAGCACATTATATAGAGGAGAGGAAATTAATTTATACTACGGAGACCACTGGTTGATGCTTAATGAAGAGCGAGAGCTAGGTCCTTTATCAGGTAAGCAGCCA
>Ga0207646_10002140_pt1 | contig 23613 bp, 24 predicted proteins | sample KBSK5502metaG_FD_184343 | JGI IMG/M metagenome (GOLD analysis project Ga0207646, IMG submission 184343) | Corn, switchgrass and miscanthus rhizosphere microbial communities from Kellogg Biological Station, Michigan, USA - KBS K5-50-2 metaG... | ecosystem: Host-associated > Plants > Roots >... | reverse complement strand
CATGCGGTTCGTGCGGTGTCCGCGGACGAGTAATTCGAACTCGACGGGTACGCGGCGTCGACTCATAAGTCTCCTGACCGTGACGCTCGCGCACCCGTCGGACTTTGTAGCGCAACTGTCCGTTAGTCGGTCTCGATGCGCCAACCTCGATAGTGAGCCGGGTGTCCCGATCGGAATGTGGTCATCGATCGTTGAGCTTAGGTAACGATCTCCTGATAGGCCTTCGAGAAATTGTTCTGGAGCTGCGGGCTTCTGCGAAGCATATCGAGATATCCACCGGTGCGGCAGACGGAGTCCGTGATGTCCTCAGCCAGGGTCGTGATGCTGATCCAGAAGTCGAAGTCAGAGGGGCTCCCCGGTCGCGGAATAATTTGCAGGTGGAGCCTTGAGTCATTATGAGTGTAGCCCCAATGATACACATGGCCGCTATGTGCTACGCGAGGCTTGGGCTGCGCCAGGTGAAACAGCTTATGTCCGAACTGCCCGCTGCAGCAGATCTGCCTGGAGCGCCGGGTACTTCATGACATCGATGATGTAGTCGTTCGCTTGCTTAGCAATTGGAGCGTTCCTCGAGGCATTTCCGCTGTAGAGTGCGCCCAATAGGTCGATCGTCGAGAAGCAATAGAGCAACGCTGGGAACGGCGCCGGCCAATCGGGTGTCGCGCCATCGTGCAGGACACAATGGCGGACATCTTTCTCAAGCGAATCGCAGCGTTCGCGCAGAAAACGTTCGGCAACAGCGAACGGAAACACAGTCAGTCATCTCCGACTATTGCTGCGCACGAGTTGCCAGGAACTCGGCACGTCGGCCTGCGATTGAAAATTCCGGCCACGAGGCGATGGCCGGCGATGTCGTCGGAGCCACGACGCCGGTCGACCTAGCAGTTTCCCTTTTTCGCTTGGCCGGGCGGACAGAATCTACCTTCGGGCTCCGCCTTGATCTCCACCGGAGGTTTCAGCTCAATCTCCGGCCCTCGCAGGACGCAACCGCTGAAGGCCAAGCACGTCATTAATGCAAGCAGCCCGCGCAGAACTCGCAATGTCGCTCCCTTTGATGTTCTTAGATGGCGCGAGAGCGAAGTGCATCTTGCCTGCCAGAGCACCAAGAGGAGGAAATCGGCGGAAGACTGCGGTGGAGCCGATCGCGACCGTCAGTCTCCATGCCACGCTGACATGTCGTTCCTGCCTGTCGGTCGCCATGTCGCCCGACGCAAAGAGGTACTGGTCGGATCCGTTCGGGTTGTAACTGAAGGTCCGGGGCTCGACACCGCGGTGGGGATGAATTACCCACGCCCTCCATCACTTCGCTGTAGGTGAGCTTGACAGTGAGGTCGGCACGAGAGCCACGCCGACCAAAGTTGGCACTACGACGCCGGGTTGGCGCACCTTGGGCCTCGGCACTGCGGCGTGGAGGGCGCCCGCGCGATCATCGCCGATGCCTAGGCCGCGAAGCTGCCGAAACGCGCGTTCGACTGGCTCGAGGAGAGCGGTTACGCGAACAACCCCACGTAGTCACGCGTATGGCGCTGAGGTGGCGCAATCGCGCGACGGCGGCGCGATGACTGAACTGTGCGTCGGTTTACTCGCCGCCGCCACCGTCGGCGTTCCCGATCGCTACGAACAACTGCGTCGACACCGGGGTTCCGGACTCGATGATCGGCGCGACGAGGAGGACCGAGACGACGGCAAACGCAAGGGCCAAAAACTTCATCATTGAGTCTCTCCTTTTCGGCGGGTTGTCGAACGATCCTTTACTCGGGCGGAAGAGAGCCGCGCGACCTCAGCTCCTCGAGCCACAGCTCGTAGCATTGCACGTGAAGGATGATCGCCGGTCGGCCGTCGTCGTACTGAGGCTCGTACTCCACCTCGGCGGGCAGGATCGGTGATCACATGCCGTGCATGGCTTACCGCTTCCGTTACCGGCTCACAGCTTCAGCGGCGCGTCGCGGGGCAACGTGCCATCGTCGATCTTGTCCCGCACCATGTCGGGCAACGGCGTTGACACTGCGCCCTCCCCAGAGGGGCGTCGAGCGTAGTCCTAGACGGCGCGGTCTGCAACGGCATTCGGTGCCTGTTTATATTGCGAACCCTTGGCCGGCTAGGCCGAGGCTTAGGGAAGCCGGCGTGAACTAATTCCTGTTTAGGCGCGCCGATATCTACTGGAATGCCGCTCGCTGTCCCAGCGGCCGTGGCACACCACGTGAAATCGCAAGGGCTCACGGTTGTCGTATCGCAGCTCGTATTCCGTCTGGGACGGCTGAATGGACTGCTCACACACCGAGCATTGCTTGCCGGTTCCGAAGCTGGCCCACGTCCTCACCGGGTCCTCGAGGGGCAGGATGCCCGCATTTAGTTTCGCGCGCACTATCTCGGACAGCGGCTTCGGCATTACTACTGCACCTATAGCACCTCGAGCCTAGCGTCACCCAGCAAAAGGTCGGTTACGCATACGACGAAGAACGATCGTGAGTGCCTTCCTGTCGGTCACCCATGGCACCTGGGCAATCGACGGCAAGTATCTTCGGCGGGCAGCCCCAGGGGGCTCTGGCTGGAAGGGACGAATTTTGGCAGGACTGCGGTAGGGAACTAGCCGGCGCTGGTAGTCAGGTGAAGTTGCCCCGGTTCGGTGGACGGTGAACTGCTTTCGAGGTCGTCACTGCATCACCGCCGAGGGGGATACCGAGGTAGCGCCCCCCTGCTTGATCGTCGATCCTAGAGCTTCTGGGTTCAGATAGTCCTTTGTAGCCCACAGCCAGATAAAGACGTGGCGGACTTGTCCATCAGCCGTTCGATCGGCATAACGTCCGTGATGGTGTAGCGCTCACTGATGCCGTCGGGGAAGGTGTATTCCCAAGTCGCACCTTCCCCTTTAAACGCGCGGAGGTTGCCGGAGAGGCGCCGTGCTCGGTCGAGTACCTCTTCAACGTCCGCAAGCGTATTTGCTTGGGGCATGTCCGTTAGATTGGCTCTGTCTCGACGTCGTCGCCGTCAAGTCTGAGTTGACACTTCAGCATGAGAAAGCCCGGCGTTCGGTACTTCCGAACGCTGTCCGCGCCATCGCGATAAGCGTGGCGTTCGATCGAACATTAATCGGCAGCGCGGGTGAAGCCGTGCGCCTCCATACAACCCGCATAGAATGCGCGCTCGTTGGCATTCTTCCCCGTGAGGAACGGCAACCCTCGCGTGTCGCGCTCGAATGCTCGCCGTGTGTTGCGCTCACACTCGTACATCGCGCGTTTTAGGGCGACATCGTCGCTATCTCCGCTTACCGGGACCCAACGTGTTGGCGGTTTCTCGGGGTTGGAGGCGCAACTCGTCCCAGAGGCAATACTGAAAACCACCCCAAATACCGTGAGAGCCGTGCGACGCATCATCAACAGCCTCTATCGAGACGGCTGGCCGTGGACCACGCCTTGTCGCGGCTCGGCTGCCGGGAGAGGGGCAGTAGGCCTGCCGCGTGCGTGGGCGCCCAGCCCGGCGAGCAGTCTACGACGATTCCGCGGCCTTTGACCACCGCGCTCGCGCCGCTTTCTGTGCGGCCTTGCGTCGCTGATCTTTAGTCGCGCGGCTCCATCGCACGCTGACAGCGTTACTCGCTGCTTCGCTTCGCTGTTTCGCTGTTAATGCTTGTGCGCGTGCTTTACCGCCGCGGCTGCCACCGCGGTTGCCGCCGCGCCTCCCAATTTGTTGTAAGTACGCGCGCACCGTTTCGCTAGGCACGGTGCGACTCTAACACGCAGCTCTGTCTATTACGCTTGAGTCAAGAGAATCTATGCGTACGTAGAGCGGCTATTCGTGCGCTTGACAACTACCTCGAGTGTTCACATGCTATAAGGCCTGGCTTAAAGGCCGGGTCACGTCACGGAAGTGCAGGAGAAACAGAATTCGCCGCTAAGAAAGGAGCTCGTTCGATGACAAGAGTCTCAAGGGGAGAAGTCAAGAAACGGACGTGGGTGTACTGCGAGCAGCATCGCTCGGCGAAGCTATGCCGAGAGTCTGGCTGCCGGGAGGGCAAGAAGCGTTCGGCGTATTACTTCGACGTCACCGTGAACGGCCAGCGTGTGCGCCGGCAGTACGCTTCGCAGACGGAAGCTGAAACCGAGCTAGAGAGCTTTCGCGACGAGCAGAGGAATCCGAAGCCGGTTGAAACCGTCAAGCCCGTGCCAGAGCCGCTGACGTTGGCTAAGGCCTTCGACGATTTCCTTGCCCTGAAGGCGCGGAAGCCAACAGCACACGAGTTCCGCCGCGTGGCCGAGCACCTGAAGGTTGCGTTCGGTGCGGAAACGCTCCTCACCGAGATTACGGCGGCCAAGATCAGCGAGTACAAGGCTGCACGGCTGGCTGTGAAGCGCGGCACCGGGCACCTCTCGGCCGCCGCCGTGAATCGGCCACTCGGTCTGCTGCGGAGTCTGCTACGTCAGGCCAAGAAGTGGAAGCTGCTTGATGACGTGCCGGAAATCGAATTCGAGGATGAGCCGACTGGCGTTATTCGGTTCCTGACGCCAGACGAAGCAACCCGCCTGCTGGCGGCGTGCCGGAAGAGCCGCAACGCCGCGCTGGCTGATCTGGTCGAGTTCGCGATGTTCACTGGCGTCCGCCGCGGTGAGGCGCTGGGACTGGAATGGGGGAACGTCGACCGCGCCCGCGGTGTCGTGGTGCTGGTCAAGACGAAGAATGGCAAGCCGCGCGACGTGCAGCTGTCGCGAAATGCTGACGCCGTGCTGGCTCGGCGGTGGGCGCAGGGCGCGACTGGGCTCGTGTTCGGAAGTCGTAACTGGAACAGCTTCCGTCAGGCTTGGGTTGGCGCTCTGAAAGCGGCCGGTATCAGACGCTTCCGTTTTCACGACCTACGACATACGAACGCGTCATGGCTAGTGCAACAGGGCCGGTCGCTGAAGGAGGTGAAAGAGCTACTCGGGCATTCCGACATTGCGATCACGCTTCGGTATGCCCACCTCGCGCCAGATCATCTACGCGCCGCGGTTGCCTCGCTTGACGGCATTCTCGACGTGCCGACAGCAGCGGCGGCGGACGTTCCGATCGTTACTCCGGTTACTTCTGTTCGGCTACGTCACAAGAACGGCACAACAGCAGCGACAGCAGCGTAAGCATCGTCGTAAAGGTGGTCGGGGTGAGAGGATTTGAACCTCCGGCCCCCTGCTCCCAAAGCAGGTGCGCTACCAGGCTGCGCCACACCCCGAATGCAGGGCAAATCTTATCATCCAGCCTCCATCGCTGACGTATGATACGCGGCGATTCGGAGGACGCCCCACGGCCACGCTTCTCAGCGTCAGCAAGGTCACCAAGCGCTTCGGCGGCGTCCAAGCGCTCGCCGACTGCACGCTCTCCGTCGAGGAGGGCTCGATCACGGGGCTCATCGGTCCGAATGGCGCGGGCAAGACGACGCTCTTCAACGTGATCAGCGGCCTCGCCCAGGCCGACACCGGCGAGATCCGGCTCGGCGCCGAGCGCCTCGACCGGTTGCCGCCGCACGCGATCGCACGGCGCGGTGTCGGACGCACGTTTCAAATTCCGCGGCCGCTCGGACGGATGACCGTGCTCGACAACGTGATGCTCTACGCTCCCGATCAGCCGGGCGAGAGCCTCGCGCGCGTGTTCACCGCGCCCAGGCGGGCGAGGGCCAGCGAGCATCGCGCTCGCGAGCGCGCCCACGCGATCCTCGCCTCCATGGAGCTTGCGCATCTCGCCGCCGCGCCCGCGCAGACGCTGTCGGGCGGCCAGAAGAAGCTGCTCGAGCTCGCACGCGCGCTAATGAGCGATCCGCGTATCATCCTGCTCGACGAGCCCGGCGCCGGCGTGAATCCAACGCTGATGCGCTCACTGGTCGGGACGATCCGCGCGCTCCAGACGGCGGGGCGCACCTTTCTGCTCATCGAGCACGACATGGATCTCGTGACCGAGCTCTGCGACCCGGTGATCGTGATGGCGCAGGGACGCAAGCTCGCGGAGGGCCCCTTCGCGACGGTGCAGCGCGACGCGCGCGTGCTCGAAGCCTATCTCGGGACCACCGCATGACGCCGCTGCTCGACGTGCACGAGCTGTCGGCCGGCTACGGGGATGCCGACATCCTCCGCGGGCTCTCGATTCACGTGGGACCTGGCGAGCTCGTCGCCGTCATCGGCCCGAACGGCGCCGGAAAGTCGACGCTGCTGAAGACGCTCGCGGGTCTCGTGCGCCCGCGCGCCGGCCGGATCGCGCTGCGTGGCGTCGACATCACGGGCGCCGGCACCGAGCGCATCGTCGCGAGCGGACTCTGCTACGTGCCACAGGAGGCGAACGTCTTCCCGGCGCTCAGCGTGTGGGAGAACCTGACGATCGGCGCCTGGACGGCTCGGGACGCGTTCGACGAGCGCGCCCGCGCCGCTCTCGACCTCTTTCCCGCGCTGGTCGCCCGTCAACGCGCGCGGGCCGGAACGCTGTCGGGCGGCGAGCGACAGATGCTCGCGATGGCGATGGCCATGATGGTGGATCCGCTGGTGCTGCTCCTCGACGAGCCGTCGGCGGGGCTCGCGCCGGCGCTGCAGCGTCTCGTCTTCGACCGCGTTCGCGAGATCAACGCGCGCGGGCTCGGCATCCTCCTCGTGGAGCAGAATGCGCGGGAGTCGCTCGCGCTGTGTCACCGCGCGTACGTGCTGGCGATGGGCCGCGTCCGCGCCGAAGGGTCCGGCGGGGCGCTTCGCGATGATCCGGAGATCCGACGTCTCTATCTCGGCGGCTGACGTCACCAGGGAGATTCAGCCATGACGACCATGACGCGAAGAGAGCTCTTGAAAGCTTCGGGAGCGGCCGGACTGGTGCTCGGCGCGCCGGCTCTGCTGTCGGCGCAGTCGAAGGAGCCGATCCCGATCGGGACGTTGTGCCCGCTCACGGGCGCCGGCGGCTCGTACGGTGCCGACATGCAGCGGGCGGTGGTGGCGGTCGTCGAGCGCATCAACAAGGCCGGCGGGATCGCGGGCCGGCCGATCCAGCTCTTCAACGAGGACGACCAGACGAACGCCGAAGCCGGCGTGCGCGCGGCGCGAAAGCTGATCGACGTCAACCGTGTCGTCGCGATCGTCTCCACGTGGGCATCCGCCGTGACGTTGGCCGTCAAACCGCTGTGTGTCGAGGCGAAAGTCTTCCTCATCGGTGTGTCGGGCGCCGACGCCGTGACCCAAGGGGATCACAAGGGTTACGTCGCGCGCACGCAGCCCAACACCAATCTTCAAGGACGCATGTACGCGAAGTTCGCCGTCACAAAAAAAGAATGGAAGCGCGTCGCCTACCTGGCGCTCCAGACGCCGTACGCGCGGTCCTTCGGCGACGCGTTCACGGCCATCGTCAAGGCCGCCGGCGCGACGATCACCGACGATCTCGTCTACGAGGACAAGAAGCCCTCGTACCGCAGCGAGGTCACGCGCGTCCTAGCCACGAATCCCGACCTCATCATGCTCGAAGGGTACACGCCCGATTCCGTGGTCATGGTGAAGGAGATCTACAAGGCCGGCTACAAGGGCGCGGTCCTCGGGCCAAGCTTCGCGATCAACGCGAAGTTCATCGAGGGCGTGGGCGCCGACGTCGCCGAAGGGATCTGGAACATGGACCGCGCGCCGCTGTTCGACTCACCCGCCTACAAGGAGTTCTCCGCCGCGGTGCCGCGCGCGGACCAGAGCCCCTATGCGCCGCAGGCCTGGGACCAGATGACGCTCGTCGCGCTGGCGCTCGCCGCCGGCCGAGGCGACGCGTCGGGAACGGTGATCAAGGATCATCTGAGAGCCGTCGCCAATCCTCCCGGCGCTGTCGTGTATTCGTTCGCCGAGGGCGCCCGTTTCCTGGCCGAGGGCAAGAAGATCAACTACGAGGGCGCCTCGGGCTCGTGCGACTTCGACGCGATCGGCGACATCCTCTCGGCCCCCTTCAGCGTGCAGCAGGTGCGAAAGGGCAAGTCCGAGCTCGTGACGATCATCACACCCTGAGCGTCGGGGCGGATGCCGCTCATCGCGCAGTACGTCTTCAATGGCGTCGTGACGGGGGGCATCCTCGCGCTGCCGGCCGTCGCGTTCTCGCTGCTGTGGCGGCTCCTCCGCTTCCCGAATTTCGCCGTCAGCACCTACCTCACCGTGGGCGCCTACGTCGCGCTGATGCTGAACCACGGCGCGCGCGCTTCGATCGCGCTGGCCTGGCTCGGCGCCCTCGCCGTGACCGGCGTCGTCGCGCTCGTGGTCGATCGCATCGCGTTCCGGCCCATGCGCGGCCGGCGCCCGTTCTCGCTGGCCATTGCCTCGATCGGCGTCGCGTTCGTCCTCGAAAACGTCGTGCGCTTCGTCTGGGGCAACGACTTTCGCAGCTACGACGTGCCCGTGACGCGAGCTGCGAGCCTCGCCGGGCTTCGCGTCGGCCGCGACCAGCTGCTCATCCTCGGCGTGGCGATCGTGATGATGGCCCTGGCGCAGACGTTCCTGCTTCGCACCCGGCTCGGTATCGCGATGCGCGCGACCGCCGACAATCCCCTGCTCGCGGCCGTCAAGGGCGTGCCGACCGAGCGCGTGATCGCGTTCGCCACGCTCGGTGGCGGCGCCCTCGCGGGCGGCGCCGGCGTGTTCCTGGGACTCGACGCCAGCATCGATCCATTGATGGGCGGCGGCCTCATCATCTCGGTCTTCGCGGCCGCGATTCTGGGCGGGGTCGGCTCGGCGCCGGGCGCGCTGGCCGGGGCTCTGATCGTCGGCGTCACGGAGGAAGTCGGCACGCTTCTCATCCCGCCCACCTACAAGACGGCGATCGGCTTCACCATCATCCTCGCCGTGCTGCTCGTGCGGCCGACCGGCCTCGCCGGCGCGCGGGCGTGAGCCCGCGCCGATGATCGCGTACCTGACCGCGATCGCAACGCTCGTCGGGGTGCGCGCGCTACTCACACTGGGCCTCAACGTCCAGTGGGGGCTCACCGGGCTCGTGAACCTCGGCGCCGTGGCGTTCTTCGCCGTCGGCGCGTACACGTCCGCGTTGCTGGCGGTCGGCGGCACACCGCTCATCTTCGCGTGGCCGGCGGGCATCGGCATGGCCGCCGCCGCCGCCGCCGGGCTGGCGATGGTGGCGCTGCGCCTCAGAGAAGATTACCTGGCCATCGTCACGCTCGGCTTTGGTGAAGTGCTGCGGCTGTGTCTCCTCAACGAAGCGTGGCTCACGCGTGGCGCCAACGGCGTGACGGCGATTCCGCGTCCGATGCACAGACACTTCGCCGAACACTACGATGTCTTTTATCTCGTGCTCGTGCTCGCCGCGGTCGCGCTGGTGTACGCCCTGCTCGAGCGTCTCCGCCGCTCCCCCTTCGGTCGCGTGCTCCGCGCGATCCGCGAAGACGAAACCGTCGCCGCCGTCGCCGGCAAGCCGGTGTTCCGATTCAAGGTCCAGGCCTTCGCGCTCGGCGCTGCCGTGGCGGGCCTGGCCGGTATTCTCTTCGCGCACTACCTGGCATACATCGAGCCGAACATGTTCCTGCCGCAAGAGAGTCTCTTCGTCTGGCTCGCGCTCATCCTCGGAGGTAGCGGCAACAATCGGGGCGCACTCGTCGGCTCGATCGTGCTGCTCGGCTTGCTCGAGGGCAGCCGATTTGCGAAGGACGTGATCCCGTTTCTGACGGGCGTGCGGCTGGCCGCGGCGCAGCAGATGCTCGTCGGTGTGGTACTCGTCGTGCTGATGATCCGGCGGCCCGAGGGGCTTTTGCCGGAAAAGCCGGGCTCCGATTAGGAGGACGCGATGCGCGTAGGATTCATCGGCCTGGGCAACATGGGGGCGCCGCTGGCGGGCTTCGTGCTCGGCGCTGGATTCCCGCTCGTGGTCCACGACCTCAGGCAAGAGGCGGCGACGCCCGTGCTCGAGCGCGGCGCCGTATGGGCCGACACGTCGCGCGACGTGGCCGCGCAGTGCGACGTCGTCTGCGTCTGCGTTCCCGGCCCTCCGGAGATGCAGGCCGTGATGCTGGGACCCGCGGGCGTTCTCGAGAGTCTCGAGCCCGGGGCCGTCGTGATAGATCACACGACCAACGCGCCGGCGGTCGTGCGCGAGGTCGGCGTCGCGGTGACCGCGCGCGGCGGGCACCTGCTCGATGCGCCGCTCGACGGCGGCCGTGAAGGCGCGCTCGAGGGTCAAGTCACGCTTTTCGTGGGCGGCGATGAGGGCGTCCTGCGGCGCGTGAAGCCGGTGCTCGACACGTTCTCCCGAAGCGTCGTCTGGGTGGGCGAACTCGGCGCCGGCGCGATCACCAAGCTCGTTCACAATGCGCTCGCCATGAGCATCGACCTGCTGCTCGCGGAGTGCCTCACGCTCGGCGCGAAGGCGGGCGTGGCGGTGCCCCGGCTTGTCGCGGCGTTCCGCGAGGGATGCATCGTGAGTCAGAACATGACCTTCACCAAGCGGATGCCGGCCACGCTCTTCCGCGGAGATTTCACCGCCAGGTTCGCCCTGGCGCTGGCCTACAAGGATTTCCGTCTGGCCGGTGATCTCGCGGCGCAGCACGGCGTGCCGACGCGCCTGCTCGATCTCTGCGAGGCGGAGTTGCTGGAGGCGATGAATCGCGGCTGGGGCAATCAGGATCGCCTGAAGGCGTCGACCCTGCAAGAGGAGCGCGCCGGCGTGAAGCTGCGGATGTAGGCAAAGCTCATCAATGGAGCGACCCCGATGAAACGACGGCTGTTTATTGGCAGTGCTCTGATCGCGGTTGCCTTCGGAAAGCCTCAGACGTGCTCAGCCAGCGCCGCAGACTCGAACGTAGCATCGCCGACGCCGCCTGAGCCGCTGGTGTGGCCAGTCAGCGCGACGCTGCAGCCCGGCATCCCGTCGTTCGACGGTCACACCGATACCGTGCCCGATATCCTGGGGCGGCTCGGAACAGCACCGAGCCTGGTGATCTTCAGCGAGGGCAATCACTTGATGGCCTTGCTGAGTGATGACGTCGTCGGGGGGTTTTCTTCGTGGGCGAAGTTGCAGCCGCAGTACGCCCACCTCGATCTGCAAAATATCGTGGTCGTGACACTCCCCCAACCCATCGTCGTCCAGATGATTCGCACCGGTGGCATCGCGCTGGGCAATCTGATCCTCGACGTCAGCCGTGCCTCGGGCTTCTATCCCGATGTCGTTCTGGCTGGGCCCGCCCCACTTCAGCAGTTACGTAAGCTGGGAGTGCTCGAGCCGCAGGCGCGATTCTTCTCGAAAAATCGCGGGCGCGCGCTACTTGTCCGCAAGGGTAATCCGCTCGGCATCAAGGCGCTCACCGATATCGCGCGCACTCGTGCGCGTCTTGCGCAGGCTGATGCGGTGGAGGCGGGGGCTCGGGCCGGTAACCGCGCGGCGATCGAGCAGCTGATCGGGAAGTCGGCCGCCAATGCCTTCTTCGCGGCCGAGGTCGAGAGCTTTCCTGGCCGCCTCGGCATCACCCACCGTGATGTCCCCGAAATGCTCGCCCGTGGTTATGCGGACGTCGGCCTGACCCAATATCACCTCATTTCCTACTGGACGCGCACGTTCCCGAACCACTTCGAGCTGGTACCCATCGCGGGATCAGAGCGGTTCCCGGTCCGGATTGCGTTCGGTCGGGTGATGAATGCGTTGCGTCCCCACGCGCTCAAGGCTTTCGAGGAATTCCTGTTTAGCCGCGCGAGAGACGTCTATCCTCGCTATGACTTCGCGCGCATGTCCGACGATGAGTATGGCGCCATAGTGGCGCTCGACTGATCGGTCCTCTACCGCGCGGAGATCGTCCCCGGCACCGTGGCCCTCCGCGCCTCCGCAGGCTCCGGACGTGCCACCGGCATCCCTCGTCGGCCGAGCTTCGACGTGTCCATCTCGTAGAAGCGCAGGCTGTTGTCGAGCAGCATCTTGCGCTTGGCCGAGTCGGAGACGTCCTTTCGGCCCAGCAGCGTTGCGACGGTGCCGGGATAGGGCTGGCCGTCGTGTCCCGGCTCGCCGACGAACAGCGCGTCGAAGTGCAGATAGTCGGAGGCGAACAGCATCGCGTCTTCGCCGACGTGATCGACGAAGAACGGGATGAACTCGTCGCCGGGCTCGCAAGAAAAGAAGACGCGGCCGCCCTTGATGTACTCGCTGGGCTTCGCGGAGATGTGCGCCCAGCGCTCGGGCGCCACCTCGTTGTACTCGTCCATGCGGTGCATCCAGTACGGGACCCAGCCCGCGCCCGCTTCGAGGAACGCGATCTTGAGCCGGCGAAACCGCTCGAGAATCCCGCTCGTGATGATGTTGGAGCACGCGAGCATCTGCGCGAACGTGTGCGCCATGTGCGAGGCTTCGAGCATGTGGTCCGGCCGGTTGAGATCGAAGTAGCTCCGGAACAGCGACGGCAGCGCCGGCCCGTGGACGGCGATCGGTACGTTCAAGCGGTCCGCCTCGGCCCAGAAGTCCGTCAGCCGCAGGTCGCTCAGCAGCGTGTCCTCTCGTACCGTGCAGCCGATCTGAATGGCGACCATGTTCAGCCGGCTCACCGCGCGATGCATCTCCGCGATCGCGCCCTGGACATCCTGCAGCGCGACGAGGCCAACGCCCTTGAGCCGCTGCGGACAAACCTCGCAGTAGTCGTACAGCCAATCGTTGTATGCCTGCGCCCGCGCGGCGGCGAAGCCGCCGTCGAGCGTCACCGTGAGCGGCAGCTCGTCGGTGGGATAGATGACCGCGACGTCGATCTGATCCTTGTCCATGTCCGACAGGCGCGCCCACGGATTGTAGGTGCCCATCCGCCGATAGTGGATGGCCTTGCCCTTGGGCGGCGGCAGGTTGCCGTTGACGCCGACGAACCCGATATCCGTGTCGGGACCCCACACCTTCCCGTCCACCAGGCGCACGATGTACCCACGGCCTGCCTGCGTGTAGCGGGGACGCCGCTCGCGGTATTTGGGATCGATGCGCTCATAGGTCGCGTCGACCTCGATCACGTGTCCGTCGCCGTCGATCACCAGATCGGGTCGGTCCGTCATCGCATGCTCCTTTGTCGGATCGCGTCGGGTCCGAAGGTACCACGACCTCAGTCGGCGCCGGTGGAAACCAGCAGCGCCCGCGCCGCGCGCGCGGCGAGCGCGCGGTGGCTGACGTGCTCTTTCTCCTGATCGGTGAGCTCGCCGAACGTCCGGCCAAGCGGTGGATAAACGAACACGGGGTCGTATCCGAAGCCGCCCGTGCCGCGCGGCGCCGGCGCGATCTCGCCTTCGGCCAGCCCTTCCACCGTACGCTCGCGGCCGGCCTCATCGACGAGCGCGATGACACAACGGAATCGCGCCGCGCGCTTGCCCGCGGGCACCGCGCGTAATCGCTCGAGCAGCAGCAGCATGCGCCCGCGATCGTCGAGGCCTGGACCGCCGAACCGGGCCGAGTGCAGGCCGGGCTCGCCGCCGAGGGCGTCGACCTCGAGGCCGGAGTCGTCGCCGAGCGCGGCGTGGCCCGTCAGCCGTCGCGCCGCGCGCGCTTTGATGAGCGCATTCTCGACGTAGGTCGTGCCCGTCTCCGGCGGCAGCGAGGCGCCCGGAACGTCGCCGAGACTCACCAGGTCGATCGGCAGCTCGCCGAGCAGCCGCGCCAGCTCGCGCACCTTGCCCGGATTGAGGGTCGCGAGAACGACGCGACGCTTAGAGCGAGAAGATCCGCTCGCCACGCGCGTCGAGCGCACGCCGCTGCAGCGCGACGAGGCGATGGATGCCGTCGCCGGCGAGCTCGAGGAGCGCGTCGAGCCGCGCGCGATCGAAGGGCGTCTGCTCGGCGGTACCCTGCACCTCGACGAACTCGCCAGCGCCGGTCATGACGACGTTCATGTCCACGGCCGCGCCGGAGTCCTCGAGGTAGTTGAGGTCGAGCACGGCAACGCCCCCCACGATGCCGACGCTCACCGCCGCCACGCAATCGCGCAGCGCCGCGGCGGCGCTGGCTTTGCCGAGCGCGTCGGCGACGGCGACGAAGCTGCCGGTGATGGCGGCGGTGCGCGTGCCGCCATCGGCCTGAATGACGTCGCAGTCCACCCAGACCGTCCGCTCACCCATCTTCGCGCGATCGACGACGGCGCGCAGCGCGCGGCCGACCAGCCGCTGGATCTCCTGCGAGCGCCCGCTGGGGCCGCGGTTGTCGCGCGGTGTGCGCGTGTTCGTCGAGCGCGGCAGCATCGCGTACTCCGCGGTGACCCAGCCGAGTCCCTGGCCCTTGAGGAACGGCGGCACCTTGTCCTCGACCGAGGCCGTGCAGATCACCTTGGTCGCGCCGAACTCGACGAGGACGGAGCCCTCGGGGTGCAGCAGATAGTCGCGTGTCAGCACGATGGGGCGCAGCTGATCGGGCGCGCGGCCGTCGGGGCGGGGCATCAGCGCTCGCGAGGCGCGCGCGCGCTCGGGGGCAGCTCGCGGGCGCGCGCGTCGTACTTCTTCTTGTACTCGACGAGCCCGGCGTAGATCGCCCGCGCGATCTCGTCCCGGTACCTCGATTCCTTGAGCTGCTTTTCTTCCTTGGGGTTGGTGACGAAGCCGATCTCGATGAGGACGGCCGGCATGGCGGCCCCGCCGAGGACATAGAAGCCCGCCTGCTTGACGCCGCGGTTCGGGATCCGCAGCGACTGCGTCATCGAATCCTGCACGACCTCGGCCAGACGTGACGACTCGAGCTGGAACTCCGACTGTGCGAGGTCCCAGAGGATCGCCTTCACGGCGTCGAACCGGCTGCTGCTGCGCGCCGGCGTCTTCTCCAGCTGGACCACGCTGTTCTCGAGCGCCGCCACCTGGCGCGCGCCGCTGTCCGTCGCTTCCGATGACAGGAAGTATGTCTCGACGCCGGCGGAGGCGATCTCCCGGTGCGCGTTGGCGTGAATCGAGACGAAGAGGTCGGCGCGCTCCTTGTTGGCGAAGCTCGTGCGATCCCGCAACGGCACGAAGTAGTCGCCGTCGCGCGAGAGCAGCACCTTGACGTTCAGCTTGTCCGCGACCAGGCGCGCCACGCGCCGCGTGACGTCCAGCACGAGGTCTTTCTCTTGCAGGCCTCCAGGCCCCACCGCGCCGGAGTCGTGACCGCCGTGGCCGGCGTCGAGAACGAGCACGCGTAGCGGCGTCACCGCGTCGCGGCGGTCGCGCGAGGGGGCGGTCTCGACGGGGCGCAAGAAGTCGAGGACGAGCCGCGGTGGATCGACGAGGGTGGACGTCTTGACCTCGCCGCCGATTCCCTCGAACACGACGCGCAGGACCGCGTCGGCTCCCGCGCGCTCGAGCCGCGCCTGCTCGATGAAGCCGTCGCCGATCTCCTCGGTGCGGGCGTCGGCGGTGAGGCTCACGAGACGGATACGCGCCTCTTTGCCCGCGCCGGTCTCGACGCGCGCCGTTACCGGAGCAGACGTCTCGAGCACGATCCGCGTGAACGACGGGTACGAGCGGAAGCGCAGCTCCTCGAGCGAGACGGGCGCCGACGTGGTCGCGCCGCGCGCGACCAGCGGCGCCGTCGTGGGCGGCGATGCCGCGGCCACGGCCTGCACGCGCGGCAGTACCAGCGCCAGGAAGTTCTCGGGGACGAGCCACACGCCGTCGCGCACGCGCACGGGCGCGTCGAGCGCCACCGCTGTGCCGTCGACGACGATCCGCGACCAGTTTCGGGTGACCGTGATCAGGTGACCGTTCGGACGCAGCAGCGCCTGCGCGCTTTCCGGCGTCGCTTCCAGCCTGGTTTTCAGCGCGTCCGCCGCACGGGAGAGCTCTACGTAGTCACGACCCTCGTGGGTCACCGTCGGGAGACCGGCCGGCGCAGCGGCCACGAACAGCAGGGGGAGGATCAGGGCCAGCAGCAGGTGCAGCAGCCTCATGGATGCCGTCCATTCTAGCAACGCCGACTTGACCAACCGGCATCAAAGTGAGTGACTACCGCCTCATGGGACAGTTCGGGATCGGCCAGTCGATCAAGCGGTTTGAGGACGTCCGCCTCGTGCGGGGACAGGGACGCTTCCACGACGACGTCAACCTGCCCCGCCAGGCGCATGCGGTCATCGTCCGCTCCATCCACGCCCACGCTCGAATACGCGGGCTCGATGCCACGGCCGCGTTGCGGGCGCCCGGCGTGCTCGCCGTGTTCACCGGCGCCGACACGGTCGAGCTCGGCACGATGAAGATGACGCTCAAGCGAAAGCGCCCGGACGGCTCGCCGATGTTCGCCCCGCCGCACCACGGCCTCACGCGCGATCGCGTCCGCTACGTCGGGGACCCCGTTGCGATGGTGATCGCCGAGACTCTCGCCCAGGCCGAGGACGCGGCCGAGCGGCTGACCATCGACTACGAGCCGCTGCCGGCCGTGACGTCGACCGCGGATGCGGTGGGCGGCCCCGCCGTGTGGGACGAGTGTCCCGACAACGTCTCCAACGTTCACGAGATCGGCGACCGCGCGGCAACCGACGCCGCGTTTGCCGCGGCCGCGCGGACCGTGCGCCGGCGCTACGTCATCAGCCGTGTCCACGCGCAGTACATGGAGACGCGGGGCGCCCTCGGCGCCTGGGATCCGGGAGAGCAGCGCTACACGCTCTACGCCGACGTGCAGTATCCGCACCGCGTGCGGACGGCGCTCGCCACCAACATCCTCAAGGTCCCCGAGCATCAGATCCGCGTGATCGCCGGCGACGTCGGCGGCGGCTTCGGAACGAAGGGCTGGCAGTATCCCGAGCATCGCCTCGTGTTGTGGGCCGCGCGCCGGCTCGGGCGCCCGGTCAAGTGGCGTTGCGAGCGGCGTGAGGCGATTCCCGCCGACGAGCACGCGCGCGACAACGTCAGCGACGCGGAGCTGGCGCTGGACGCCGACGGCCGCTTCCTCGCGCTGCGCGTCCGCACGTTGGCGAACGTCGGCGCGTACGTCTCGTCCGATCGCAATCTGCTGGCGACGTTCAGCAACATCGCCACGCTCGTCGGCGTCTACGCGTTTCCCGCCGCGCACGTGCAGGTGACGTCGGTGCTCTCCAACACGAACTCCACCGCGCCATACCGAGGCGCCGGGCGTCCGGAGGCGACGTACGTGATCGAGCGGCTGATCGACGACGGCGCGCGCGAGCTGGGACTCGACGCGGTGGACCTGCGGCGCCGCAATCTCGTGCCCGCGTCCGCGATGCCCTACAAGACCGCGACCGGGGTCACGTACGACTGCGGCGACTTTCCGGCGCAGATGGAGGCGGCGCTGAAGCTCGGGGACGTCGGCGGATTCCCTGCGCGCCGCCAGGCGGCGCGGGCGCGCGGCCGGCTGCGCGGACTCGGCATCGCCAACGCCATCGAGCGCGCGGCGGGCCCACAGCCGGAGTTCGCGGAGATTCGCTTCTCGCCCAGCGGCACCGTGACGATCTTCATGGGCACGAAGAACCAGGGCCAGGGTCATGAGACGACCTTCAAGCAGATTCTGCACGAGCGGCTCGGTCTCGACCCCGCGGACGTCCGCTACATCGACGGCGATACCGACCGCGTCGCCTTCGGGATGGGCTCGATGGGCTCGCGGTCGACCGTGATCGGCGGCACCGCGCTGTGGACGGCCGCCGACAAGATCATCGCCAAGGGTCGACGGATCGCGGCCAAAATGCTGGAGGCGGCTGACGCGGACATTACCTTCGCCGACGGCGCGTTCTCCGTCGTCGGCACGGACCGCGCGCTGCCGCTGAAAGACGTCGCGCGCGCCGCGTTCCAACCAGCCTCGCTGCCCAAGGGCGTCGAGCCCGGCTTCTTCGAGACCGCCACGTTCTCGCCGCCCTCCGACACGTGGCCGAACGGCTGCCACGTCTGCGAGGTCGAGATCGATCCAGAGACCGGCGGCGTCGCGATCGTCGGGTACGCCATCGCCGACGACGTCGGCACCGTGATCAATCCCCTGACGCTCAAGGGCCAGATCCACGGCGGAGTCGCGCAGGGCGTGGGCCAGGCGTTGATGGAAGAGGTCGTGTACGACGCCGAGTCCGGGCAGCTGCTCACGGGATCGTTCATGGACTACGCGATCCCGCGCGCCGACACGCTGCCCGACATCGCCGTCGAGAGCCACCCCGTGCCGACGAAGCTGAACCCGCTCGGCGCCAAGGGCGCGGGCGAGGCGGGCACCGTGGGCGCCCTTGTCGTCGTGATGAACGCCGTCCTCGACGCGCTCGCACCACTCGGCGTACGACAGCTCGACATGCCGGCCAGTCCCGAACGCGTCTGGGGCGCGATCCGCGATGCCCGGCGCACCTGACCCCGAACCAGGAGACCGCGCGTGCGACCGACTCTCGATGCGGCTGCGCTGGATCTGTTGTTTCTCAAAGCGCGCACGCAAAACGGCTGGCTCCCGACGCCGGTCAGCGACGATCAGCTGCGGCGCATCTACGACATCATGAAGATGGGGCCGACCAGCGCCAACTCCTGTCCGGCCCGCATCGTCTTTCTCCGGACGCCGGCGGCGAAGGCGAGGCTTCTGCCTGCGCTGAGCCCGGGCAACGTGGACAAGACCAAGCAGGCGCCGGTCACCGCGATCATCGGCTACGACACCCGCTTCTACGAATGGATGACGAAGAAGCTCTTCACGCACCGACCCGACATGGCGGACAACTACGCGAAGAACGCGGCGTTGAGCGAGACCGTCGGCTTTCGCAACGGGACGCTGCAGGGCGCCTACTTCATGCTGGCGGCCCGCGCCGTCGGGCTGGACGTCGGCGGGATGTCGGGGTTCGACAATGCCAGGGTCGACGCCGAGTTCTTCGCCGACGGCCGCGTGAAGTCGAATTTCCTGTGCAACCTGGGCCACGGCGATCCCGCGAAGGTGCTACCGCGTCTGCCGCGGCTGGACTTCGACGAGGCCTGCACGCTGTTGTGAACCGTTGCGAGTCCTACTCGATGACCTGATCCGCCCGCAGCAGCAGCGAGGGCGGGATGGTGAAGCCGAGCTCTTTGGCCGTCTTGAGATTGATGGTGAGGTAGTAGCGGCTCGGCCGCTCGACGGGCAGGAGGCCCGGCGCGGCGCCTTTGAAGATTCGATCGACGTAACTCGCGGCCACGCGATAGTTGTCATCCTGATTCGCGCCATACGACATCAGTCCGCCTTCTTGGACGAGAGAGCCGTACTCGTACATGGCCGGGATCCGATGCACGTGCGCGAACTCGATCACGCGCTTGCGGTTGAGCGCCGTGAGCGCATCGGTGACAAGGAACAGCCCGTCGGGGCGGTTGGCGGTCATGGCGGAAAAGGCCGTATCGAAGTCGTTCGGCTCGCGGACACCGAGCGGCTGCACGGTGACGCGCAGCACGTGGGCGGCCTTCTCCACTTCGCGGTAGCGCAACGTCATCCCCCGATCGTCGGCGTTCCACAGCACGGCGATGCGCGATGCTTTCGGCACGGCTTCCTTGAGGAGCTCCAAACGTTTCGCGCTGAGCTCGACGGACTGATCGGTCACGCCGGTGACGTTGGCTCCAGGCCGCGCGAGACTTTCGATCAAGCCGATACCATCGGCATCACCGACGAGGGCCAAGACGATTGGTATCGACGAGGTGGCTTGCTTTGCCGCCGCCGAGGCCGGACCGCCCGCGGTCACGATGATGTCGACTTTGAGTCCGACGAGCTCGGCGGCGAGCCCGGGGAGCAGCTCCCGCTTGGCGTCGGCCCACCGGGCGAGATAGACGACGTTCTGCTGCTCGACATACCCGAGGTCCCGGAGAGCCTGTCGCAGCGACAGCGGGGGGGCGCCGTCCGGAGCTCGTCCGCCACCGGACAAGAACCCGACCCGCCATGTCTTGCTCGGCTGCTGCGCGCCCGCGGCGAGCGGCGCCGCGAGCAGCGAAGCAAGAGAGACGAGCGCGGTGCGCCGCGTGATCATCGTGCCGATGAAATGGTGGAGGCGGTGGGAATCGAACCCACGTCCGGAAACCCTCAGCCGCAGGCGTCTACGTCGATAGCCGGTTTATCTTACTGCGCTCTCGCCCTTCGGCCCTCCATCCGGCAGGAGGACCGCGGGGCCAGCCTCATATGTCTCGCTCCGCCCCTGAGGCCAAGATTGGAGCCAGCCACCAGAGTATGATGCCGGTTCCCAGGCCCTGATGGCGCGACCTGGCCGACACTAGCGGTTGTTAGGCCGCCAGAGCTAGCTGTGTGTTGGCAGCTAGAAGGTTCTCACTTATTAACGAGGGGTGAGAAACCTCGAGACGCAGCCTGGACCTCGTTGATCCCCGTCGAAACCTGTCGCCCCCTTTCACGCTCAGTCTATCACTCGTCGTCGCGGTCGCGCCGACGTGGCCCACCCGCCCTCGTCACCGTTCGCGCCGCCTGATCCATCTCGCGGCGCTGATCGCGATCGCGGAGCGTCGCGCGCTTGTCGTGCAGCTTCTTGCCGCGACCCAGCCCGAGCTCGATCTTGGCCCGGCCGCCTTTGAAGTACATGCGCAGCGGAATCAGCGTCAGGCCGCGCTCGGCGATCTTCCCGCTGAGCCGACCGATCTCCTTGCGATGGAGCAGCAGCTTGCGGTCGCGCTCGGGGTCATGGTTGGCATCCGTGCCGTGGCTGTAAGGGTTGATGTGACAGCCGAGCAGCCACCCCTCGCCGTTGCGAATGGTCGCATACGAATCCTTGAAGGTCACCTCGCCCGCGCGCAGCGACTTCACCTCCGTGCCGCGCAGCACGAGCCCGGCCTCGACCGTCTCGAGGATGTGGTATTCGTGCCGCGCGCGCCGGTTCGTCGCAATCGTGCGGTCGCCGCCCTCGCGCTCGGCTTGACTGGCCATCGCTGCTGGGTATTATGAACGACGCTTCCCGAGCCGAAGTGGCGGAATTGGCAGACGCGCATGATTCAGGGTCATGTGCCCGCAAGGGTGTGGGGGTTCGAGTCCCCCCTTCGGCACCAGCTACTTAGACGACATCACTCCCGAGGCGAGAACCTCATGCGTGATCGCTTGTGTGATTTGCGCAGCGCCGCTTGGTGAATCTAACCCTGAAAACCTGCCAGAGCCGGCAGTCCGGCTAGCTCTTTCGGCCGAACAGACGCCTCCGTGCTCGATAACCGAGGAAGATGAGGGCCGTTCCCGTCAAGATCATCGTGCTCGGTTCAGGCGTCCTGGTAGCAAAGACATCGTTATTCCACGAGGCGAAGTTCAGATTGAAGGTCGCACCGATCGGGACACCAGTGCCGCCGCTCCAGTTGTAGGTCACAGCACCCTGCGAGAAGTCGGCGGAGTCGGTGCCACAACCCGAAACACAATTCGGCCCGGTCAAGGTGAGCGTCGTGAAAAAGTTTGCCGCGCCACCGTGAATCTGAAAGTTTTCGCACGTGAGGCTGCCCCCGGGGCCACAGCTGTGGGCCGCCGGGCTGGCTGCCGTGAAGGTGTCGGTCAGCGTCAACGAGAAACTGGTCACAATCCCCCCTGTGTCATTTATGACAAGGAAGTTGCCGGCGCCGCCCAAGGGCTCGGGGGGCTGGTTGGGAAGGTGACTCACCGCGGGAGTAGTTGTATCGATCTGAAACCAAGAATTAATCGTGCTCAGGTTGAATGGTGGATTGGACGCCGAGGGGCCGGTCTGCGCGTACCCCTGGGTGCCGGTTGGTAGGGGGCCGGTGTTGGTGCTGCACAAAGTGGACCCACCGCAGCCAGTGGGGTTGTTGGCGAAACCGATAATATTGGCCGCGTGTGCCTGCGGAATAGCCAACGCCGTCGTGGCAGCTATCGCGAGAGCGGCGAGGGAGGCGGAGCAGGAGACAAACTTGACGAGTCGGGTCAACGATGCCCTGCTAGTCCCCATGATGAAGGACGCCGTTCTCATTGCATTTCTCCGTTCCGTACCCGAGTGTCGACGGTTCTTCCAATCCCGGTAAACAACCCTACCCGGGAACAAGCACCGCAAGGTCGGGGCCAAGTTAGGTTTCTCAGGGCGATACGGGAAGGTCGGCCCCGACAGAGACCCATTTTGGAAAGAGGGCCGGCACTCCTCCTTTTGCCGCTTCGCGGCTGAGAAAGACTCCGCCGCTGCGGTATGCCGGGATCGCGTTCATGCTACCAACGCGCGGGCAGCCCACGAAACCCGGTATTGGCTGGGGGCAAAATAGTTCGTGGCCATTCCGCGGCACTCACTAGCCCCGCCACGGGGCGGAACTTGGACGAACGCCCGCCGATAGATCACACGTTCGAGGTTCGTCGTTCTCAGCCGCGGAACGTCACGGCATAGCGTCCCGCCGCGAGACCAAGGGCGCAGACGCCGAGGCAGACGAGCGTCGTGACGACGACGTTGACGAGCGCGCGGCCGACGGCGTCCATCTCGACCAGGCGCATCGTCTCGTAGGAAAACGCCGAGTACGTCGTGAAGCCGCCCATGACGCCCGCCGAGAGAAACAGCCGCGCGGGCTCCGGGATCACCGCGGCCTCTTTCGCGAGCGCCTGCACGACGCCGATGAGAAGCGACCCCGTGACGTTGACGATAAGCGTGCCGTAAGGAAAGTCGACACCGAGCCAGCGCGCCGCCAGGCCGGAGGTCAGGTAGCGCAGCACGGAGCCGACTGCGCCGCCGACGGCAACGAGAATGACTCGGTCCACGTCAGGCGGCGCCGATTTCGGCGATCGACACGGTGCGGCCGAGGCGCGCGGCGCGCGCGGCGGCCTCGACAACCTCGACGGCGTGGAGGCCGGCCCGGGCGTCGACGGGCGCCGGCGCCTGGGCGCGACAGGCGTCGAGGAACGCCGCCAGCTCCAACCGAAGGGGCTCGGCAACGGCGACCGAGAGCTCTTCCTTGCCGCGATCGACGGCGTCCCACGCGTCGCCCTTCCGCACGTGCTCGCCGGCGTGAAGAGTGACGCTGCCCGCGCCGTAGTCGGCCACGAGGCTGCCGCGCTCGCCCACGATCACGCAGTCGCGATGCGTGCCGGGCACGAAGTAGTTGGCTTCGATGGTGACCGGCACCTCGCCGAAGCTCACCGTCACGATCGACAAATCGTCGAGGCCGCGCCCCAGGAAGTCGCGCTGCAGCGCCGCGACGGCGGTCGCCTCGCGGCCGAGCAGATGCGCGAACAGGTCGACGTAATGGATGCCGTCGGTGTGAAAAACGCCGACGTCGGTCCGCGGGCGCTTGAACCCGGCGAAGCGGCCCGTCGCGTAGCGCACGGCGCCGATGCGCCCCTCGGCGAGCGCCGCGCGCAACGTTGCCGTCACGGGATGGAAGCGAAAGATGTGGCCGACCTGCACGATCCGGCCGGCGGCGTCCGCGGCCGCGACGAGTCTGCGCCCCTCGTCGACACTGACCGTCAACGGCTTCTCGATCAGGCACGGCCGCCCGGCCGCGAGACACGCCGTACCGACCGCGAGATGGCTGTCGGCGGGCGTGACGACGTCCACGGCGTCGACGCGGTCCAGCATCGCGCGATAGTCGGTCGTGGTCCGCTCGGTGGGTACGCCCTGACCAACCGCCCACGCCAGTCGCGCGGGCGACACGTCCGCCGCCCAGACGTCGGCGCCCAGCTCACGAAGGACGCGCAGGTGTTTTTCGCCCCAGCGCCCGAGGCCGATCAGCAGCACGTGCACGACGCGGCTACTCGCGAATGAGGTCGCCGCCGAGGTCCTCGGCGACTTCGTAGTGCAGCGCGCGGGACTTCATCCAGCGCACCGCAAGCAGGTCGGTGGTG